>ORJL011782030.1_pt1 | contig 11136 bp, 9 predicted proteins | sample 1779941 | NCBI WGS metagenome assembly ORJL01 (sample SAMEA104232317, study PRJEB22302) | groundwater metagenome | biome: forest; feature: aquifer; material: groundwater | place: USA | collected 2011-08-07 | depth 5.8 m | reverse complement strand
CGTCGACCTGGCGCGACACGACCACGCCGTCGACGGGCGCGCGGATCGTCGTGTGATTGAGGTCGACCTGCGACTGCTGGAGCGCCGCCTGCCGCTGCTGCACCTGGGCGCGCGCGGCCTGGAGCTGGGCCTCCGTCACGCGCAGCTGCGCCTGCGCGGAGCCGATGGCGGCGGCGAGCGACTGCTCCTTGGCCTTCGCGGAATCGTGCTGCGCCTGGGCGGAATCGAACGCGGCCTGCGCGCTGTCGAGCTCGCTTTTCGCGATGAGGTCGCGCCGGAACAGCTCGCGCTTGCGCTCGAGGTCACGCTGCACGTCGAGGACCGCCACCTGCGCCTTCGCCGTCTGGGCGCGCGCCTCCACGGCGTTCGACCGCGCGTTCTCCACGTCGGCCTTCGCGCGCTCGACCTGCGCCTGCTGGTTCAGGACGGTCGCGCGCGACGTCTCGAGCTCGGCGCGCGCCTGGTTGACCTTGGCCTCGAAGATCTCCGGATCGATGCGTGCGATGACCTGGCCGCGCTTGACGACGGAGTTGAAGTCGGCGCGCAGCTCCTTGATCTGTCCCGAGATCTGGCTGCCGACCTGGACCGTGGTGACGGCGGCGAGGTTGCCGCTGGCCGAGACGGCCGCGGTGAGGGGACCGCGCTCGACGCGGCCCAGGCGGTATTTCGGCGCGTTGCCGCGGCTCTGGGTGGCCATGTAGCCCCAGACACCGGCGCCGACGGCGAGCGCGATGACGAGGACAGAGAGCAGGCGTTTCATGAGCTTCATGGCTTAGACGGTCGAAAACCCCGTCCTTATTCTAGTGCCGCGCCGCCGGCCGAGGTCAGCGTCGGCCGACGAACCGTTCCAGGCGTGCGAGCGCGATGCGGTAGTCGGCGAGGGCCTGCGCCTCGGTGTTCTGCGCGCGCGTGAGCTCGAGCTGGGCGTCCGTGAGCTCGAGGATGGTGCCGACGCCGGCGTCGAACCGGCCCTGCGCGAGCCGGAAGTTCTCCTGCGCCGACTCGACCGCCTTCTGGGCCGCCTGGATCCGCTCCTGCGCCTCGTCGACCGCGATGATGGCCTGCTCGACCTCGCGCGAGATGTCGAGCTCCTGCGCCTTCACACGCGCTTTCGCGGCGTCGAAGTTGGCGCGCGCCTCGCGGTACCGCGCGATGCGGTTGCCGCCGTCGAAGAGCGGCCAGTTGAGGTTCAGCCCGAGCTCCCAGACTTCGTTCATGTCGGCGCGGCTGGCGCCGTAGAAGCCGCTGCCCGTGATGTCGGGGAAGAAGTCGAGGAACGCGCGCTTCGCGAGCGCCTCGGCGTTGTCGGCGCGGAGCTTTGCCTGACGGAACTCGGGGCGATGCCGGAGGGCGTCGCTCTGGAGGCGCGCCCGATCGAGCGCGGTGGGCTGGTACGCGAGGTTGTCGACGATCTGCGTCGGCGTGTCGGCCGCGATGCCCATGGCGATGTTGAGCGCGACGCGCGAGCTCCGCTCGAAGTTCCGGGCGCGGATGACGTCGACGCGCGCGTTGGCGACGTCGACTTCGGCGCGCGTCACGTCGGACTTCGGGCGGGTGCCGACGTCGAAGAATCCCCGCGCGGACCGGAGGTTCAGCTCGGCGCGCTCCTGCGCCTGCTGGTTCACGCGGATCACGCGCTGCCCGAAGAGCATGTTCGTGTACGCCTCCTTCACCGCGAGCGCGATGACCTGGCGCTGCAGCTCGAGCTCTTCGAGCGACACGTCGGCGAGCGAGCGCGACGCGTTGACGCTGGCGAACGTCTTGCCGAAATCGAACAGCACCTGCGACAGCGAGATGCGTGCGACCGTGGTCGTCGCCCACGACGTCACCGTGCGCTCGGGAACGGTGAGCGTCCGCTCCGTCGACGACACGCTCTGCGTCCGTGCGGCCGTCCACGTCCCGGTGAGCTGCGGGAGCAGCGGCGAGAGCGCCTGATCGACGCGGAGCCGCGCCGCTTCGTAGTCCGCGACGCGGGCGACGATGTTCGGCTGGCCGTCGAGGGCGATCGCGAGCGCTTCTTCGAGGTTGATCTGCCGCCCGGCGACGACCGACTGGATGGGGGGCGGCGGTGTCGCCGGCGGCGTCTGTCCCTGTGCCGGCGCTGAATACGCCGCGAGCCAGACGAAGGCCACCGTCGCGATGCCCGATCTCATGCGTGAGTTCTCCTTCGCCCCGAACTGCAGGCGCTCAAGAGGTGGCAGCGACCCGAAGATAACACGAGGCTCGCGGCGGCCTCCGCCGCGCGGCGCCCGGCCGTCGCGCGGCCGTGTGCGGTGGACGGGCCGTGGATGACCGGTGGATCGCGGTGGATAGCTTTTTTGTTGACGGCCCCTACATCATGCGTGATAGATTCCGCGCGCCACAACATGTAGAGTGCAGACCAAGGGCGGGGCGGTGGCCCGCGGCGACTCTCTCGCCGGTAACTGCGGCTCCCGGTAGGGCACCGGGAGGCGCGCTGACCAAGGAGGACGTTCAATGCGGTCCGAAACGCGCCCAGCGAAAGTCGGCAAGTGGACGGATGCGGCACTCCGCGTACTCCGTGAGCGGTATCTCACACGCCAGGACGGCGAAGTGATCGAAACGCCCGAGGAGATGTGCTGGAGGGTCGCGACGTCGATTGCCGAAGGGGAGGCGCGGTACGGCCGCAGCCCCGCGGCCGTGCGCGAAGTGGCGACGGCCTTCTACGACGTGATCATCGAGGGCTCGTTCGTCCCGAACTCGCCGACGCTCATGAACGCGGGCAAGGGCAACGGCCTGCAGTACTCGGCCTGCTATGTCCTGCCGATCGACGACTCGATGGAGGACATCTTCGACTCCGTCAAGGCGGCGGCCATCATCCACAAGTCGGGCGGCGGCACCGGCTTCGCGTTCTCCCGGCTGCGCCCCAAGGACGACATCGTCAACTCCACCGGCGGCCGGGCGTCCGGGCCGGTGAGCTTCCTGCGCGTGTTCAACAGCGCCACGGAAGCCGTCAAGCAGGGCGGCACCCGGCGGGGCGCGAACATGGGCATCCTCCGGATCGACCACCCGGACATCCTCGAGTTCATCGACTGCAAGCTCGACGGCGGCATCACGAACTTCAACATCTCCGTCGCCGCGACCGACCGGTTCATGGACGCGCTCTATAAGGGTGAGGAGTACGACCTCGTCAACCCGCACACGAAGGAGGCGGTGGCGCGGCTCTCCGCGAAGGAAGTCTTCGACCGCATCGTGCGGGCGGCGTGGCGGACCGGCGATCCCGGCATGGTGTTCATCGACCGCATCAACGCGAGCCCCGCGAACCCGACGCCGGCGGTCGGCCAGATCGAGGCTACGAACCCGTGCGGCGAGCAGCCGCTGCTGCCGAACGAGGCGTGCAACCTCGGCTCGCTGAACGTCGCGAAGTTCGCGCGCCGGTCCGGCAACGGGGAGTGGTCGATCGACTGGGACGAGATGGAGCGCGTGGTGCGGCTGGCCGTGCGCTTCCTCGACGACGTCATCGAGATGAACCCGTACCCGCTGCCCGCCATCAACAAGATGGTCAAGGACAACCGGCGCATCGGGCTCGGGATCATGGGCTGGGCCGATCTGCTCTTCCGCATCGGCGTGCCGTACGACAGCCAGGAGGCCCTCGATCTCGCCGGGCAGATCATGGCGTTCGTGAAGGACAAGAGCCACGACCAGTCCGCGAAGCTCGCGGAGGAGCGGGGCACGTTCCCGAACTGGAAGGAATCGATCTACGGCACGGTCCGGCCGATGCGCAACTCGACGGTCACGACGATCGCGCCGACCGGGACGATCTCGATGATCGCCGGCTGCTCGTCCGGCATCGAGCCGATCTTCGCGCTGGCCTTCCAGCATCGCGTGAAGCAGCCGGACGGCGAGCGCGTGCTGACGTTCGTCAACGACACGTTCGAAGAGATCGCGCGCGAGCTCGGCTTCTACTCCGACGCGCTCAAGGAAGAGATCGCGCGGCGGGGCACGGTGCACGGCATTCCCGGCGTGCCGGAGTGGGCGCAGCACGTGTTCAAGACGGCGCACGAGGTCGGCTTCGAGTGGCACGTCAAGCACCAGGCCGCGTTCCAGAAGCACACCGACAACGGCGTGTCGAAGACGATCAACCTGCCGAACGAGGCGAGCGAGGACGACGTCGCCAACGCGTATCGTACGGCGTGGGATCTCGGGTGCCTCGGCATCACGGTGTTCCGCGACGGCTGCAAGGGCGAGCAGGTCCTGAACGTCGGTGTCGGCGCCAAGAAGGACGCGGCGCCCGCGGCGGCGATCGGCGGCGCGGTCATCAAGCCGCGCCCGCACAGCCTGACCGGCTCGACGTATCGCATGGAGACGCCGATCGGCACCGCGTTCATCACCGTGAACGAGACGAACGACGGCGAGCCGTTCGAGGTCTTCGTCCAGGTCGGCAAGGGCGGGTCGGACACGATGGCCGTCGCCGAAGCGCTCGGCCGGCTCATCTCGCTCACGCTGCGCCTGCCGTCGCCGCTGTCCACGCGCCGGCGGCTCGAGGAAGTCATCAGCCAGCTGGCGCGCATCGGCGGCGGTGGCCCGATCGGGTTCGGACCGCAGAAGGTGCTCTCGCTCCCGGACGCGCTCGCGCGCACGCTCGCCGAGCACATCGGCCAGGTGAAGTCGCCGGCGAACGGCGGGTCGCTCCCGGTCGTCGCGTCGGACAAGCCGAAGCGCGTCGGCGACCTCTGCCGCGAGTGCGGGCAGGCGACGTTCGTGTACGAGGAAGGCTGCAAGAAGTGCCTGAGCTGCGGGTTCAATGAATGCTAGTGACTGCGCTCTAGACCGGTGGGGGGTCCTGGGGGGAGCGGCGCTCGCTCCCCCCGGACTTCAATCATGCAGTGTCGAAACGGGTGCTACACTCCGGCCGCATGACATTTTCCGGCGGTAGCTACCCCGAAATCACACGCTGGCTCTGGAACTTCCTCACCTCGCACGCCAAGCGCGTCGATCCGCGCATCCAGGTGCTGCTCGAAGCCGGTGACGAGCGCGAAGGGAAGTCCTACGCCGCGCGATTCCGCATCGGCAACCAGGTCGGAGCCGTCATGGAATTCGACTACGCGGAGGTCGCCGCGAACCGCGGCAGTCTCGCGTGGTGCGCCACGCTCGCCGAACGCACGAAGGAGCGCGCGCGGATCGAGCTGCGCGGCGTGACGTCGGCGGGCGCACGATAGCGCAGCCGCGCACCGCGCCGGCCTGGATCCGTCCCGGGGACCTCAACGGGTTCCTGGGCCTCGCGCTCGACAACACCACCAACCTCGTCATCCTCGCCGGGCTCCTGATCGGCGTCTTCAAGTTCCCGGCGGACCTCGTGCTCTATCGCATGGTGCCGGGCACCGCGCTCGGCGCGCTCGCCGGCAACCTCGCGTACACGTGGCTCGCGGTGCGGCTCATGCGCACGACGGGGCGGACCGACGTGACCGCGATGCCGTTCGGCATCGACACGCCGACGCTGTTCGCGATGGTGTTCGGCGTGCTCGGGCCGGTCATGGTCGCGACCGGTGATCCCGTGCTCGCGTGGAAGGTCGGCATGGCCGTCACGATCGCGATCGGCCTCGTGAAGACGCTGCTCTCGTTCGCGGGCGACTTCACCCGGCGCATCGTGCCGCGCGCCGCGCTGCTCGGATCGATCGGCGGCGTGGCGATCCTGCTCATCGCGTTCCTGCCGTCGCTGAAGCTCTTCGCCGATCCGCTCGTCGGCCTGGTCGCGCTGGTCGTCCTGTTCCTCGCGCTCTTCGGTCGTGTGCGGATGCCGTTCGGCGTCCCGGGCGCGTTCGCCGCGGTCTTCGCCGGCGCCGTCCTCTACTGGGGCCGCGCCGCGCTCGGGCTCGAAGCGGGGCACGCGCTCGACGTGCGCCTGCAGCTCGCGATCCCGTGGCCGACGCTCGCGTGGTTCGACGCGCTCGACGACGCGCTCCCGTATCTGTCGGTCGCGCTGCCGTTCGCGCTCGTCACCGTGGTCGGCGGCATCGACAACACGGAGAGCGCCGCGGCGGCCGGCGACGCCTATCCGACGCGCGACGTTCTCATGACCGAAGCGCTCGCGACGATCCTGGCGGGATGCTGCGGCGGCGTGATCCAGAACACGCCGTACATCGGACACCCGGCGTACAAGGCGATGGGCGCGCGCGCGGGCTACACGCTGGCGACGGGGGTGGTCATCGGCGCCGGCGCCGCCCTCGGCGCGCTCGCGGTGCTGGTCGCGGTCTTACCCGAAGCGGCCGTCGCGCCGATCCTCGTCTTCATCGGGCTCGAGATCACGGCGCAGGCGTTTCTCGCGACGCCGCCGCGTCACGGCGCCGCGGTCGCGCTCACGTTCGTGCCGGTCGTGGCGGCGGTGGTCGCGCTCCAGGGCGGCAGCCTGCTCGCCGGCGTCGGCAAGTCGGCGAGCGATCTCACCGGAGACGCGCGCACGACGTGGCAGACGCTGACGATCCTCGGCAACGGCTTCATCCTGTCCGCGGTGCTGTGGGGCTCCGCGCTCACCGCGATCATCGACCGGCGATTCGCGGCCGCGGGCGTCGTGTTCGCCGTCGCGAGCGGCTTCGTGCTCTTCGGCCTGATCCACTCGCCGCTCCCGGGCGGCGCGCTCTTCTGGCCGTCGTCGCCGCCGGGTGCGATGCCGATGCGTCTCGCCGGCGCGTACGGCGTGCTCGCCGTCGTATGCTGGCTGGCGCCTCGTTTGCGCAAATTGAGCTGATCGAACTATTCCCGGCACTCACGGCCGCTGGTTAAGATCGAATGAGCATCCTTATCAAGGAGATCCCCGACATGACCATCGCGAGCATCCTGGCCAAGAAGGGTGGACACGTGTTCACCGTCCGGCCCGATCAGACGATCCGGCAGGCGCTCGCCACGCTGGCGGAGCGTAACGTCGGCGCGCTGATGGTCGTGGACGCGACGGGCGCGCCCGTCGGCGTCCTCTCGGAGCGCGACATCGTGCGGCGCCTGGTGCGCGACGAGACGGCCTTCACGATGAAGGTCTCGGAGGTCATGTCGAAGCCGGTCATCTCCGGCGTGCCGCAGGACGATCTCGCGTCGGCCAGCGTGACGATGACCGAAAAGCGCATCCGTCACCTGCCGATCCTGGACGGCGGCCGGCTCGTCGGCGTCATCTCGATCGGCGACATCGTCAAGGCGCAGCGCGACACCTACCAGGGCGAGGTGGAGACGCTCGAGACGCAACTCATCGAGGAGGGCCACGGGAAAGTGATCAAGCACTGATGGCCACCGTCGGCTCGGCGGACCGGCCGCTCCGCGTCGCGATCATCGGCGCCGGTCCCACCGGCTTCTATGCCGCGGACCACCTGCTGCGGGTCGCGAGCCCGGTGGTCGAGGTGGATCTCTACGACCGGTTGCCCACGCCCTTCGGGCTCGTGCGCGGCGGCGTCGCGCCGGATCATCAGAAGATCAAGTCGGTGACGGCGGCCTTCGACAAGGTGGCGGCGCATCCGCGCTTCCGCTTCTTCGGCAACGTCGAGCTCGGCAAGCACGTGACCGTCGACGACCTGCGCCGTCACTATCACCAGATCGTGTACTGCACGGGCGCGCAGACCGACCGCCGCATGGGCGTGCCGGGCGAAGACCTGACCGGGAGCCATCCGGCGACGGAGTTCGTGGCCTGGTACAACGGCCATCCGGATTACCGCGACCTGACGTTCGACCTGTCCGTCGAGCGCGCGGTCGTCGTCGGTGTCGGCAACGTCGCGATCGACGTCGCGCGCATCCTGTGCCGCACGCCCGAAGAGCTGGCGCAGACGGACATCGCCGATCACGCACTCGAAGCCCTGCGCCACAGCCGGATCAAGGAGGTGTATCTCCTCGGGCGGCGCGGACCGGCGCAGGCCGCGTTCACGAACCCGGAGATCAAGGAGCTCGGCGAGCTCGCCGACACGGACATCACGGTGCCGGCGGCGGAAGCCGCGCTCGACGACGCGAGCCGCGCGTCGCTCGAGCGGACCAACGACCGCGCGACGATGAAGAAGGTCGACATCATCCAGAGCTACGCGGATCGCGCGCGCACGGGCAAGTCCCGCGCGCTCGTTTTGCGGTTCCTCGTGTCGCCGGTGGAGGTGCTCGGCGACGACCGCGGCCGCGTCACCGGGCTCACGCTCGTGCGCAACTCGCTGGTGGCCACGCCGACCGGAACGCTGCAGGCCAAGCCGACGGGCGAGCAGGAGATCCTGCCGGTCGGGCTCGTGTTCCGATCCGTCGGGTACCGCGGCGTGCCGCTGCCCCGCGTGCCGTTCAACGAGTCGTGGGCGGTCATCCTCAACGAAAAGGGCCGGGTGCTCGATCCCGACACCAAGCAGCCGCTGCCCGGTGAATTCACGGCCGGATGGATCAAACGGGGCCCGACCGGAGTTATCGGTACGAACAAGCCTGACGCGGCGGAGACGGTGCAGGGCATGCTCGAAGATGCCGCGGCCGGCCGGCTGCTGACGCCAGCGGAGCCGGGCGCCGACGCCGCCGAGCGGCTGATCAACGAACGGCAGCCCCAGTGGTTTTCGTACGCGAACTGGCTGAAGGTGAACGAGACCGAGGTGGCGAAGGGCCGGGCGGGCGGCCGGCCGCGCGTGAAGCTGACGCGCGTCGACGAAATGCTGGCGATCGCCGGCCGCTGATCCACGGGCGCTCGGCGGCAGCGAAATCTTTCGTCCGGGTGAATACCCGGCTTGACCGGTTCCGTCCAAATGGGTGTAATCGGTGCGTTCTCGTACCGTGTGAATCGAATATCTCAACGAAAGGTCGGGGAGGACTGCATGCGGAGTCTCAAGGCAGGGCTGGCGGTGGCTGCGGCGGTGGCGTTCATCGCGACGTCGGGCGCCGGGACGGTGTGGGCGCAGGGCGAGTGGAAGGCACCGGCCGACGCGAAGAACATGAAGAACCCCGAAAAGGGCACCGACGCGGGCAAGAAGTCGGTGGAGACGAACTGCTCGTCGTGCCATGGGCCGCAGGGCAAGGGCGACGGCCCGGCTGCCGCAGCGCTCACGCCGAAGCCGGCGAACTGGCAGTCGGACAAGGTCAAGAAGGAGAGCGACGGCGAGATCTTCTGGAAGATCACGAACGGCCGCGGTCCGATGCCTCCGTGGAAGCACCTCCCGGAGAAGGAGCGCTGGCAGATCGTGAACTACATCCGCACGCTGCAGAAGTAGCCGCAGCGATCTGAACCGCGAAGAACGCCCCGCCGGCCCGCCGGCGGGGCGTTCGTGTGTCATGCGACTCGCAGCCATCGATCTCGGCACGAACACCGTGCACCTGCTCGTCGGGGAAACGGCTGACGCGCGCACCTGGCGGCCGGGGCACCGCGAGCAGCAGGTGACGCGGCTCGGCGAAGGACTGTGGCCGGCGGGCCGGCTGCGCGAGGAGCCGATGGCGCGGACGGCGGCCGCGGTCGCGAGGCTCGTCGAGCGCGCGCGCTCGCTCGGCGCGGACACGATCCGCATCGTCGCGACGAGCGCCATGCGCGAGGCGGCGAACGGCGGCGACTTCGCACGGGCGCTCGAAGCGCGCACCGGAGCGCGCGTCGAGATCGTCAGCGGCGAGGACGAAGCGCGACTCACCGTGCGCGGCGTGCTCGACGCCCTCCGTCACCCGCGCGGCACGCTGGTGCTCTTCGACATCGGCGGCGGGAGCACGGAGTACACGCTCACGCAGGACGGCGCCGTGCTCGCGAGCGTGAGCCTCCGGCTCGGCGTGGTGCCGCTGACGGAGCGGTTTCCGTTTCCGGGCGCGGTCGATCCTGCGCGGTATGCGGCGATGGACGCGGGGGTCCGAGCGCAGCTCGACCGTGAGCTGCCGCCTGCGCTCGTCGCCGCGGCGATCGACCACCTCGTCGGCACCGCCGGCACCGTGACGGCGCTCGCCGCGCTCGACCTGGGGTTGCGGACGTACGACGCGGAGCGCGTGCAGGGGCATCGTCTCACGCGCGCCGCGATCGACACCCAGCGGGAGCGCCTGGCCGCGATGACGCTCGACGAGCGTGCGGCCTTGCCGTGCCTCGAGCGCGGCCGGGCGGATCTGATCGTTCCCGGTGTCGCCATCGTGCTCGCGACGATGACCCGGCTCGGCGTGGACGGGCTGACGGTCAGCGATGCCGCGCTGCGCGAAGGGATGATGGCCGAGGCGGTGGAGGCCGGTCCTCTACGCGACCGCCGCGACATGAGGTATTCTTGAGTCGGATGCCATCCAGACGGCGGGTGAAACGCAGGTAGCGGCTGATGGATGAGGTCGCAGTACTCGTCCTCAACTACTCCTTCGAGCCGCTGCACTTCACCAACGCCCGTCGCGCCGTCACGCTCCTTCTCAGCGGTAAAGCCGAACCGGTCGAAGCCTCCCCGCGTGTCATCCGGTCGCCGTCCATCGCGTTCGCCCTGCCGGCGGTGATCCGGCTCGCGGTGTACATCCGCAAGCCGTTCCTCGACCGCGTGGCGTTCAACAAAAAGAACATCCTGCGGCGAGACGGCTACGCGTGTCAGTACTGCATGCGCAAGGGCGAGCGGCTGACCGTCGACCACGTGGTGCCGCGCTCGCGCGGCGGTGAGACGTCGTGGACCAACGTCGTGGCGGCGTGCCTGCGCTGCAATCTGAAGAAGGGCAACCGGCTGCCGCACGAAGCGGGCATGAACCTGCTCCGCGAGCCCGTGCATCCGAAGTTCCTGTTCTCGACGCACATGCTCCGCCACCCGCACGCGAACTCGCTGCTGGACTCGTGGCGGAAGTACCTGGTCGCGATCCAGATTCCCGGCTAGCCCGCTCCCTCCGCCGTTCGCGGGCGGCGTTACACTGAACCTTCGCCATGTTTCAACTGACCTCCGACTACGAGCCGCGGGGCGATCAGCCCCAGGCGATCAGCGACCTGACCCGCTTCGTGAGCGGCGGCCGCCCGCATGCCGTGCTCCGCGGCGTGACGGGATCGGGCAAGACGTACACCGTGGCGAACCTCATCGCGAACGTCGCGCGTCCGACCCTCGTCATCTCGCCGAACAAGACGCTCGCCGCGCAGCTCTTCAGCGAGTTCAAGCAGTTCTTCCCGGGGAACGCCGTCGAGTACTTCGTCTCGTACTACGACTACTACCAGCCCGAGGCCTACATCCCGCAGTCGGACACGTACATCGAGAAGGACGCGCTGGT
>ORJL010819239.1_pt1 | contig 11136 bp, 8 predicted proteins | sample 1779941 | NCBI WGS metagenome assembly ORJL01 (sample SAMEA104232317, study PRJEB22302) | groundwater metagenome | biome: forest; feature: aquifer; material: groundwater | place: USA | collected 2011-08-07 | depth 5.8 m | reverse complement strand
ATGCGTCGTGGCCGATTGCTGCATCCCCCCAGCGATCTCCTCCACCACCTCCCGCACGGACACGCGGTCCAGGTTCAGGCTCAATCGGCCCGTCTGGATCCGGGAGAGGTTGAGCAGGTCATCCACGATAGAGACCACCACGCGTGTATTGCGGTAGATCCGCTCCAGGCTGTCCCGCCGCAGCGCCTCCGGAAGCTCCCTCTGGAGCAGCAGCTCCGTAAAGCCGGAGATGACCGCAATGGGCGTCCGCAACTGGTGTGAGGCAACCGAGATGAACGTATCCCGCCGCCTCTCGTGCTCCCGCTCCAGGGTGATGTCCCGCAGGAGAAGGCCCACCATCTTCTCGGTCGAGCCCACAGGGATCGGGAAGGACGTCAGGGCAAGGTCGCGTGGAGCAGGGTCCACAAGGGTGACTTCCACCTTATGGACATCGTCCGTGGAGGCCTTGAGGTCCCGGACAAAGCCCTCCAGCGCGCGCAGGCTCGGCTCGTCGGGTGACCAGGCGCTCACCACTTCCGTGAGCATCTTGCCCGCGCCCTCTTTCTCTGACATGCCCAGGAAGGCAGCCGCCACCTGGTTCAGGTACAGGAGCCGGCCCTGTGGGTCCAGCACCATAAGCCCTTCCGCCATGCTGGACTGAATAGCCGCCAAGGTGGCGCGCTCCTGCACCACCGTGGAGTAAAGCTGCACGTTCTCAAGCAGCACCTCCGCAAGGAGTGCGAAGAGGTTCAGGAGGCGCTGGTCGTCGCCCGTGAAATCCGCCGCGCCCTCCTTCCCCAGGGCGGACAGGACGCCGTACGAGCCGTTCCGCTGCCGGATCTCCGCGGAGAGGATAGGCGCCTCTCCTGGGGGGTCCGCAGTCGGCGCCATGTTTGCCTTGCCGGCAACGCCGTTGCCATTGCGCGCGGTGGAGGCCGCAGCGGCAGGCACGGCTTGGTCCGGTCCAGGGATCGCGAAGTCGCTTGAGACAACAAAGTGCTCCGTCAGGCCGGCGGGGCTCCAGACCTGCATGGATACGGACTGCGCGCCTGTCAGCCCGCGCGCCGTGTCCACAAGGCCCTGCAGGGCCAGGCGCGGGTTCTGCTCCAGCGCCAGCTTGCGCGCTGCGGTCTCGAACGCCTCCGTGCGCTGCCGGCCCTGCTCCAGCTGGGAGCGGATGGTCTGGTAGAGGCGCGCATCGTCCAGGAGGACCGCCGCCTGCGTGGACACCGTCTCCAGCAGCCGTAGTTCGTCCCGCCCGTATGGCACCTCCGAGAGCTTGCGGCCCAGCACAAGGATGCCTATCAGCCGCTCGCGGAGGTGGAGGGGGACGAACAGGTGGGCGCCGGCGTCCGTCAGCGCCTCCCGCTCTCGGTCCGAGAGCACCTGGAGCTGGGGACGCATCTCCATCTCGTGCCGCTCCACGGCCCGACCCTCGCGGGCCATCCACAGGACAAGGGGGCTCCTCTGGCTGAGGCGGATGGCAGACAGGTTCTGGTTCCCTGACGTCGCCACCGGCACGAACATGCCCGCATCCGTGGGGAGGAGGAGCGCCACTCCATCCGCCTGGACGGCGGACGGCAGCAGCTGCACCAGCTCATAGACAGGCCGCTCCATCTCCGCGATGCTGCGGCTGCGCCGAGTGAACTCCTCCAGCGTGTGGAACAGGTCCCACCTGTGGCGGAAGAAGACTTTGTCCACGGCGGTCTGCACCCGGTTCCACAACGGCTGGAGCCCCAGTGCCAGCACCACCAGGATAAGGAACACCAGCAGCGGTTGTAGGTCTATCGTCTCGGTGAGCTGCGTAGCTGCAAGGATGACGGTCACATAGGGCAGCGCCACCACCGTGCTCACGATGAAATAGGCAAGGCCCTTCTTGAGGACCAGCTCGATGTCCAGGAGCTGATACCTGCGCATGGCGATCAGCGTGATGACCGCAAAGCCAAGGTTGCCCAGCACGCCGGTCGGATACGTCGAGGGCAATATGTCCAGCAGGCTCCCCAGCAGTGGGAGCGCCGCGGCGATCAGGATGTACAGGAAGCGGTTCCTGTCCTCATAGATGCGGGAGGACCGGTATGCCCGGTACACGTTGAGAAAGCCAAGGGATATCCACACGTAGGCCCATAGCGCCATGGGATAGAAAGTCAGCTTGAAGTCGGGTGCATACCCATAGGACTGGACCGCCATCTTGTCCACAAGTTCGCCGGTCACTCCGAGCACGGCGAGCCCGCCCAAGTACCCCGCCGCCGCCGGCATGAAGAGCCTGTTTTGTTGGGTGTCTGTGTAGACAGCCGTGAAGAGGTAAAAGGCGAAGGCGGAGGACAGTAGGACAGGCAAGAGCCAATGCTCCCACGCCAGGGCCGTGTCTGCTGTCGGGGACGACCTCATGAAGAAGGTAAGGAATGAAGAAAGGCCGACCGTCAACAGGAAGATGGCGAAGGTGCGGTGTGCAAGGCTATGCACCGCCCTCCTGGCCACTAGCAAGCTCAAGAGGACGCTGCCTAGCGCCGCCAGCAAAGGCGGGAACAGGTAACCCGGGTTGATGAACGGGTTCACGGCACGCTGAGGACCTCAGTGCTTAGTCGCAGCAGTTTCTCTACATCTTCCGTGCTCGGGTTGATCCGAGATGGCTTGAGGCGGGCCAGGGGCACCCCCTCCCTCCCCTTCTCCTCATAGAACCGGCGGAAGCTTCCCAGCTGCAAGACGGTGCCCCGCACCGCCCTGCGCTGCCCAAGCCATCCTTCCAGGTCACGATAGTCCACGTCAACCGCCTGCAGCCGCTCCTCCAACGTCTGCTCCAACGCCCGGGCGTCCACAGGCTCCTTGAGCTCGATGAGAAGGCGAAGGTAGCCGGTCTCGCTATCGTATTCCTTCTTCGCAGTCCAGTCCTCAAAACGGACGCCGGAATCCACGATCGTCTGGAGCATGGTCCGCTCGTCGATCTGCGTCAGGCCCGCAAGGTCGATGATCTCGTTAGCCCGGGCCTGAAAGACCACCTGGGGGAGCTTGGCGCCGGTCTCCGCATCATTCAAGGCAAGCACTTTGATGACGTCCCCAATACGATACCGCATCAGCGGCATGCCGTAGAAGTGCGTCAGGACAAGCTCATACTGTTTGCCCGCCTCAAGCTCGTCCAGGAGCACGGTTCGCGGCTGGTACCCTGGGTGCTCCGCCTCCTTGCGCCACTCCTCCTCCGGGATGAACTCCCAGAGCGCCATGTCCGGCAGAAAGGTCCGGCCCTTCTTGTTCCAGGACTGCATGGCGCCCACCATGGTCTCCGTGGTCCCATAGAACTGATAAGGGACGCAGCCCCAGAGACGCGTGATCTCCTCCTGGTAGACAGGCGTATCCACACCGAACGTGATGAGCCCCTTCGGCTTCCAGAGGTCGCGCGGCATCATGCGCCTCCCAGTGAAGCGGCTCCGCAGCCAGGCGCTGGCATAGCGATAGAGGATGCCCGGAGAGACCATGTCCCAGGAGAAGCTCATCTTGCGCTGCTCTTCGCTGAAGCTCTCCCCTATCTTCACCAGGACGGGGCTGAGGCAGAAGATATAGTCTATCCCCCGCTCCAGGGCCATCTTGAAAGCGGTCTCCGTGCGCTTCTTGAAATCCGGCTCCTCTGCTTCCGAAAAGGGCGGGATGGAAACGAAGGGGAAATAGCTGGCAAAGTGATAGAAGAGCGACCCGGAGGCGTACGGCCGTGGGGCGAGGTTGACCAGCACCTTGGCCCCCGGACTGAGCCGCACTTCGCCCCGCTGGTTGGCGGAGGAGAGGATGGCCGCGGCCACCGCATACTTGGCAACCTTGTCGAACGCTGCCTGGGTGTAAGGGACCCACTTGAAGTTGCCGCCCCGTCCGGCGGAATGACACCAGAAATAGGGGCTCTCCCCAAGCGCGCCGACCTGTTGCTCTCCTATATAAGGAGCGAACGTGGAATAGTCCCGGATGGGGACCGTGCGGCGGAACTCCGCCAGGGATGACGGCTTCCTGCCGCCCAGCATCGCCTTCCCCAGCGGCGTATCTGCAATGGCCTCGATCTGCTCCAGAAGCAAATACTCCTGGATCTCCATGAAGGCCCGCACATCCAGGTCAAGGAAACCGCAATACCGCTGCCACAGGTCCTGGTTGTTTGAGGTCTCGAAGTACCGGCCTTCCGTCATACGCGCTGCCATAGCTATCTCCTTCCCGACACGATGAAGTCCTGGTAGACAGGGTCCTCTTCCACCTGGATGTTTGAACACCCAAGACGGCTAAGGAGCTCGTCCAGGGACTCCCGCGTATAAAACCCCTGCGGGGGACGCAACGTGAGCGCCAGAGGAAAGTACACGGCGCCTGCCACCGCAGCCGCGCAGGCTTCCGCCACAGCGGCCACAAGCTTTCCCTTGCGCGCGTTCGCCCAGGCGCTCTTCCCTACCTCTTTGCCCAGCCCGCGACTCCCCCGTCCGGAGGGATAGGTGACGACAAACGCGCCGCCGGGCTTGAGCACCCGCAAGGCCTCTCGGGACGCCCCGGCGTGGTCCGAGAGAAAGTCCATGGTATGGACGCAGATGAGCTTGTCAAAGACGGCGTCTTGAAAGCCCAGGGCGTGGGCGTCCATGCGGGCGACATCCATGGGGAGGCCCAAACGCCCGGCTTTGCGGGCGGCCCGCTTGAGGGCGGGGACCGAGAGGTCTATTGCGGTGAGGCGGAAGGGACCGTCCGGTCCCACGTCGCAGAGGCGCTGCACCTCGTTCCCCGTGCCCACGCCGAGACTGAGGACGCTGTCTCCGGGCTGGATGGGGAGCTTGCCGACACAGTTTTCCTGCAAGCGGCGGTACGGGCTGATGCGACCCACAGTCGCATCATAGACCGGTGTGTAGACGCGGTCGAAATAAAGGTCACGCAGCTTGACTCCCCCACCCATGACGATCCCAGCGCCGGCGCGCCCTCCCTTGCAGGGAGCCGCACGCTCGGGGCGTGCGGCTCCAGATGATTCATTTCGACTTGGCGACACCTACCAGGTTGAGCGTCCCACAGTATGCGAAGGGATTTGCCGGATCGACCACGAATGTGGCGCTCCCGATGCCTGTCGTCTTTACATCTGCGCCTTCAGCTTCCCAAACGACGCGGGGCGTGCTTGTATAAATGGTGCCCACGATGTCATTAGGGTCGGCAAAAGCGCCGCTTATGACGCCCTTCACACTACCCGTGATAGGGCCGCTCGCCAGGGCGATGTCGATGCTCCCATCGATCTGCCCAACGAAGGTCTTGGAGGCGAAGTTGAAGGAGGACTCTTCTTTCGCTATCGTGACGGCTACAGAAGCACCTTCAATATCATCCCACCCCGTGCTCTGCTGGATCTGGCCAAACAGCACTTCTCCTGAGGCTTCGATCTTCACTCCAACCGGTGTGGGCGCAAACTGGATGTCGACCGGCAATTGCGCCAGGCAGAGATAACCGGAAGCCGAGAAGGGTTGGACATCATGTCGAGCTTTGGCGAGCACCGTCGCTGGCATGGCCAGGATGGCGAGAGTGCCTGCCGCTAGTAAGATATTCCGGATGCGCATCTGACATACCTCCTCTTGATGCAGGCCCCGTGCCAAGACCTGCCGCCCTCCGAACCGTGTCCCTATTATGGCAGCCGCCTTTTTCTTTTGCGGCATAGGAACGGTATGCGTTGGGTGAGAGTTGAGAGAGGGTTGCGGCCACATTTCGCCTATGCCTTCTGTATACCTGCCTTGCACCCCCTTCGTAAATAACGCAAAGGTGTCATGTCTTCGAACTAGATTTATGACCGCGTTATAAAACTAGGGGAGATGGGCAAATATGTCAATCGTCGAAGGAGCTTTGCCTCAAAAGTCCCAGGGAGGAGAGGGGATCTCAAGGCAACCGCGTCTTGATTCTCCAGATACGGGAAGCCATCCCAAAAGTCCTTGGGGCGGGGAAATCCGTTCGTCCTGTCGTAGATCCCGATTCCTTAGCACCACCGCACCCGCCCTCTCGTAGACCCCGACATCATGTCAGGAAACAAAGGCGCAGGGACCCTCCTGAACAAAGACATTCGAACGCTTGTCCTCCATCACTCTTCACCCATTTGGTCGAAAATCGGCCCCAAAAGGCCTTGAATCACATGGCCTTTCTGCTTAGAACGGATGTAGGTTTTGGGCTACGGTGCTCACTTGTATCATTGCAAAGCGGCGCAGGAGGGAGACAGTGACCAGCAAGGGGAGGGCCGAGGTTGGAAGGCCGGTGTCCCGCGCGTATACGTTCGTGGACGTGTTCCCGGATGCCGTGGACACGTTGATCGAGCGTCTGTGCGCTGAGTCCGGGGTCGTGGCCGTGGACAGGGTGGCAAGCCCAACCAACATCGTTGTCATCACGGAGGCGCCAACTTACGAGGACCTGCTCTTCAAGACATCGCAGGCGCTGATGAAGGTGAAGCACTACACACGGTCCGTCCGGTTCTTACCCGTGCACCCCGCCCTGGCGGTGACCAACGCCACAGCGCGGGCGGCATGAGGAAGGCTTGGCATGATGCTGAGAAGGAGCTGGTCGACAGGCGAGAGCTGCGGATACTCCACGGGGAGAGGGCACATGACACGGCAAGGCCAGGTGCGAGCTGTACGGGCTTATCTTATCCTTACACTCCGTGAGGAGATGCGCGACAAAGCGCGGTCCATCCTTGGTTCCTACCCCGGAGTAGTGTCCGCAGAGATGGCGGACAAGACCTCCGAGATGGTGCTCATCACTACAGGCGAGACCCAGGATGACCTGATGACAAGGACCATGGACGTGATCATCGCCGCCGAGGACTACGTGGACCGTATCGAGTGCCTGCCCGTCGTGCTGCCGGACATGCCGGACCTGAACGGCGCGCTCTCAGACGCCGCCGACATCTAGTCCAGCCGCCATTGTCACGTATAAAAGGCCCGCCCTCTTGGAAGGCGGGCCTTTTATACGTCCTAGGCAGGGGGAGCGTCCGCATCCCATTCCTCCGTCTAGCGCGCCGCAGGCACGGTTGCCCGTAAGGGTAGCGCAGGACCCACTCGCAAACCTCCCTTCACCCACCACCCGGCCCCTAGCTGTCATTCCGAGGTTCCCCGAGGCATTTCGCTATCTTCACCGCCCACTTCCACCGGCCACTCCCACTTATCGTAGGGGCGGTTCACGAACCGCCCGTTTCCTTCCTCTTCCTCCCCCTCTCCGTCGACGGAGAGGGGGCCAGGGGGTGAGGTCTGCCCCTCCTTACGGGAAAGGAGGCCAGGCCCCGTCCTCAGCTTGACGAAGGAGGGTGAGGTCCACCCCCTATCTCAAAAACGCCGCTGCAAACAACCCTCACCCAATGCTTACCCCCTTGCTGAGAGCGCAAGAGACAGGTGTATCCTACGGCACGGAGGGACCGCCACTAGACGTCGGCGGCCCCTCCGACCGAAAAGCACAGCTATGAGACTCTCAGCAGCGTTCGACAGGAGGGTGCGTGGATGACGAACCAGAAGACCATCCGGGTGGGGATCATTGGGGCAGGCGGAAACAGCCGGGCGCGGCACATCCCTGGGTTCCGGGCGCTGACCAACGTGGAAGTGGTCGCCGTGGCCAACCGGACCCGCGCGTCTGGGGACAAGGCGGCGCGGGAGCTCAACATCCCCCGCGTCTTCGACACCTACCAGGACCTCCTAAAGGACCCCCTGGTGGACGCCGTCTGCATAGGCACGTGGCCGTACATGCACTACCCCATCACCGTGGCCGCGCTGGAGGCGGACAAGCACGTCCTGACCGAGGCGCGGATGGCCATGGACGCCGTCGAGGCGCAGGAGATGCTCCACGCCGCCCGCCGGCGCCCGGAACTCGTCGCCATGGTGGTGCCCTCCCCGTTCACGTTCGAGGTGGACAAGACCGTGATGGAGTTGATCGACCAGGGGTACCTGGGAAGCGTGGTGTCCATCGAGTTGCGGTCGACCACGGGCGCCTTCCCCGATTTCGGAGGCCCCATGAGCTGGCGCCAGGACAGGACGCTAAGCGGCTACAACATCCTCACGATGGGCATCTGGTACGAGGCGCTGATGCGCTGGCTGGGACCGGCCACCAAAGTCATGGCGATGACCAAGGTGACCGTCCCGCAGCGGAAAGGACCGGACGGAAGGGTGGAGTCGGTGACCGTGCCCGACCACGTGGACGTGGTGTGCGACATGGCGTGCGGGGCGCAGGCGCACCTGGCGGTGAGCGCCGTGACCGGACTCAACCGGGTCAACGACATCTGGCTGTTCGGTGCGGAGGGCACGCTGTACATCGACGGCAACACCTGGAAGCTGTACGGCGGGAAGAAGGGCGGCGAGCGCAAGGTGCAGGAGATCCCCATCCCCGACGAGAAGAAGGGCAAGTGGCGCGTGGAGGAAGAGTTCGTCAACGCCATCCGGGGTATCGAGCCGGTGACCACCACCACCTTCGAGGACGGCGTGAAGTACATGGAGTTCACCGAGGCAGTCACCCGGAGCGCCCAGGCCGGACAGGCGATTTATCTACCGCTGTGACCGCCCGCTCTAAGGTGCGGCCTGGGGGCAAGGCTGGCCTTGCCCCCTTTTCTTCACGCCTGAAGCAAAGCCTGCCTAAAAGCCTGGGGCGTTGGGAAGCGGCGCGTGGGGTCCGGGTGGATGGCCCGGAGAGCCACGGCGGCCACCGCCTCCGGCACGGCAGGGTTAAGGATGGCGGGCGAAAGAGCCGCCCTTTCGTAGTCCAGGACAGGGTCAGCCTGGCCTGTGCCGGACACTTCATAGGGCATGACGCCGCCGGTGAGCATCTGATAGAAGAGGACGCCCAGGCCAAAGACGTCCGTATAGGGGCCAAGGGCGCCGTCGAAACACTGCTCCGGCGCCATGTACGCACAGGTGCCCGCGCCCGACCGCACGACATGGCCTGGCGAGTAGGGGCGGGCCACGCTGAAATCGATGAGGTACGGCGTCCCATCCTGATAAAGGACGTTTGCGGGTTTCACGTCCAGGTGGAGCACGCCGCTTTTGTGCGCGTAGGAAAGAGCGTCCGCCAGGCCCAAGGCTATCTCGACGAAGTCCTCCACACCGAATGCCTGGTAGTTCCCCTCAAAAAGGGCATCCTCCAGCGTGACGCTGGACAGGGCCTCCATCACGATGTGCGGGCGACCCAGCGTGGAGACCTCGTATCCCTCCACGATGTGCGGATGGCGGAGTCGCGTGAGTGTCTCTCCCTCCCGCAAGAGCGCTTTCACCGCGTCGGCATCGTCCCAGAGGTGCGGGCGAAGGGCTTTCACAGCGACGCTGGCGCGCAACCGGCGCGAGCGGCAGAGGTAGATGTCCACCCTCCGGCTTCCACCCAGGTGGCCCAGCACCGTAAGGTCGTCGTTCAGACGCTGGCCGGACGCCAGGACGTCCTCATGCAGTTCAGGCTCGTGCGTCCACGTCGCTAGGGCCATCTTCACTGTCCTCTAATAGCCGCCGTAGGGCGGATGACCGGTATCTTTGCTGCCCCGCGTCCCTCTGGTGTCGCGGGTATACTTCGTGTCCCGAGTGTGCCTGCTGTCCTGCGTATGCCTGGAATCCCGGTCGCCCTTCGGCGGCTTGTTGCCGCCATGCGTGCTCGCCTTGGTGGGTTTCTGGGAGGCGTCCGGGTGCTCGTGGGCCGCGGGGGGATAGGGGTACGCCGGCAGATACGGGACCGGCTGCTGGCAGGTGCAGGGGTCGTAGGGCTGCTGATAAGGGTCTGGATACGCAGGGGAGGAAGGACAGGGGTATCCATACGCAGGCGCATGTTCCTGCGGGCCCTGCCCTGGGCAGTACGCGGCGGGCTGCGGCACGGGGCCTCCATAGGGGCTGGGGCCACGCTGCCCCCGTGGGCCGTACCACCCTGCGTGGCCCGCAAAGAGGCCGATGGCGAGGACGCCAAACATCACCAGCCCAAGCGCCGCCGTCTTCTTTTCCCACCGGCGAGACCGCCGCATCGCATGTCGCATAAGTGCGCCTCCCGCTTTGTTGATACCGACTCTATACCGCGTCTATACGCGGAAAAAGCTGGAGAGGAACATGTGATGCGCACAGAAGAATGCTCTGTATGCAAAGGGCGGCCGGGCACAGAGTCTGGCGCCTGTGGGGAGGGGAATCCGTTCGTCCTGTCGCAGATCCCGTATGCGTCCTCGAACGGATAAGGGCGGGGTTTCCCCACCTACCTTCGACTCTTGAGACAAACCCACTCCCCGTCGTCTGGAGGCCCAGACGACGGGTCAGTCCACCAGGACCTCCGGCTGTTGAGCGTCCTGCTGATGGCGGTGGCCCGCTACCAGGACACCCTGCTCCAGGCCCCGCCGGATACGGCCCCACTCGCCGCAGACCTCCGCGCCGATGATGAGGATGAGCGCGGAGAAATAGCTCCACAGGAGGAGGACCATCACGGAAGCAAGGGAGCCATACACCTGCTGGAAGTTGGTGAAGTTGTCCAGGTACAGGATGAACAGGTTCTTGGCCAGCTCGAAGAGGAAGGCGGCGATGACGGCCCCAAGCCAGATGTCCGCCCAGTAAGTCCTGGTATTGGGCATCCATTTGTACAGGATGAGGAAGACGCCGAGCGTCAGCACATAGGACATGACCACCAGCGCGAACTGGAAGAAGAAGTTCGCCAGGAACTGGAGGCCAAGGGAGGTCAGGAGGCCGCTCCGCGTCTCGTTCTGGACCACCTCGGCGACGGCGGTGCCGACAAAGGAGAGTATGAAAAGGATGCTGACGCCCAGGCCCATGACGAGGTGGCGGGCCTTGGCAACGTAAAAGGGGCGGGTCTCCTTGCGGATGCCCCAGGCGCGGTTGATGGCCCGGCTGATGGAGCCGAACACGGCGCTGCCGGACCAGAGGAGGCCGATGATGGCGAACGCCCCCAATGCGCCGCGGGCGCTCACGACACCCTCGACGTTCGTTGTGATGAACTCGTGGGAGCCGGGCAGGTTCTGGCCCAGGAAGGCTACCAACTGCGTGCGCACCCATTCGGGGTCCAGGAAGAGGCTGAAGAGGGCGATGAGGCCAAGGACGAGGGGGAACAGGGAGAAGAGAGCGTAGTAAGCCACGCTTGCCGCCATGTGTGTGGAATCGTCCGTGCCCATCTCTTGCACCGTGCGGACGACGAGGACCACTCCCCTGTTCTCCAGGAGCCGGTCGTACGCGTCGT
>ORJL010168969.1_pt1 | contig 11136 bp, 6 predicted proteins | sample 1779941 | NCBI WGS metagenome assembly ORJL01 (sample SAMEA104232317, study PRJEB22302) | groundwater metagenome | biome: forest; feature: aquifer; material: groundwater | place: USA | collected 2011-08-07 | depth 5.8 m | reverse complement strand
GAATATGTGGCTGAAATTTCTCAAAACTATGAAGTAAGCCGACTGCCGTATTATGCTACCGAACTAGCCACAGCTTTTTCGGCTTTTTATAGAGATTGTCATGTGATTGTTGAAGATAAGGAATTAAGTCAGGCGCGTTTGGCTTTAGTGCGTGCAACAAAAATAACTTTAACCAATACACTTAGACTTATGGGGATATACGCGCCAAGCAAGATGTAATATTTGATCCAAAAACTTCCGCACTTGGGGTAAAAGTGAAAGATTATTAAGCGTGAATATGTTTGCCGCAAAAACGGTGTGAGGGTTGACAAAATCTTTTATAGTGATATAATATAAATGTTTGGTGATGGTCTAGAATTTCAACGTTTTACGTTGAGCCATACACCACTCGTTCTTTTCAAACGGCGGAAACAGAAAAGGAGGAGAATTCAGAATGACGTAGGCAAAGTACCGCCATAAACGCCATTCTTGTTGTCCCAAGGACCCGCACGAGAAAGTCTGTTAAGGAGGACCCTCAAATGCACAAGAACTCTGCGCGCAAGTCCCGCATCGCACGCGACCACACCAGCATCCTGGATGCTGTTGCTCAGGCGCTTGGCTTCAGCCACAACCATCCGGCACCGGTTCCGGTTCCGATCCAGATTCGTCTCGTCGTGAGGCGATAAGCCCAGTTTTCGGGCAGCAACAAGACAGGAGCCCCGATTCAATATCGGGGCTCACTTCTTATGTAGTTGTTGTTCGTGAGCGTAAGCGAACGCATACAACAATGAACACTCTGCCGTAGCCACGCAGTTGCGGGGCGAAGGAGAGACACATTTTAATGATTAAAAAATATATAAAACGTTACTATTAAGGTAATCCGCCTTCGTTAAAACTTCGGCGAGATGCTCAATTTTGCATCTGCTCGAAGTTCCTCGCAGGCAAAATTGGCATGGAAGCAGAATTAAAATCTATAGGTTTATCTGATAAAGAAGTCAAAGTATATTTGGCGGTTTTGGAATTGGGGCAGGGAACTGTACAGGAAATTTCTAAAAAAGCGCTTATACCCCGTCCGACCACTCATTTGGTTTTGGAACAGCTTAGCAAGCGGGGCCTTATAAGTTCTCACGAATATAAGAATAAAAGAGTTTTGTCCGCGGAATTTCCTGAAAGATTATTGCGTCTTCTTGATCACAATGAGCAGGAATTAAAGATGCAGCGCACGGAAATAATAAAAATTCTTCCAAGATTAAAGTCGTTGTATGATCAGGCACGCGAACACCCCCGCGTCAGATTTTTTGAAGGCAAAGAAGGCCTAAAAGCTATGCAGGAAGATTTTTTGCGTACAAAGACCACCAGCATTTTAGAAATATTTCCTCGCGATGAATACGAAGAATTGTTTACCCAAGAAGAAAGAGAAGCATATAGACGTAAGTTCGCAAAAAAGAAGTTGCGCGGGAAAAATTTATATACCAGGAAAGCAGGAGCATTAAAAAATTATACGTCGGGTGTTGAGTCCCGGATTCTTACGGATAAAAATGGGTCTGTTGCAAGCGATATAATCATTTACGGCAATAAAGTAGCGTTTGCCGTGTTTCGCGGTAAGCCGATTGGAATTATTATAGAAAGTAAAGAAATAGCAGAGACGCTAAGAACTCTTTTTGCTTTGGCTTGGAAAAATTAAAAAATATTATTTTATATAAAATTTTAGAGCTCCGACATTATGCCGGAGCTCTTTTGGTTTTTTGTTTGCTCGAGAGCCGCTTAGCTTATAAGTCGCGTGAATACACGCTTTTTGGCATCTGCGGTTGAGCTTGGTCGGAAAGGACATTTGTCAGAGGAGGAAATCTTTTATCTCATTGGGTTAGCGGTATTTTCACCCACCTGTACCCACAAGTCCTCCTTTCTCGCCCGCGATAGGAAAAAGCGGGTTCTGTCCTTTGAGGGACCGATTTCAAATGGTCCCAAAGGCAAGATATGCGGCAAACAATATCCGCATGTTTATATTATATCACCATACAATAAAATTGTCAACAATTCGTGACAGTTTCCGTCAAAAATAAAAACAACTCATCATATAATAATTTATGTCAGCAATATTTGACATAAAACAATTACAAAAAACCCTTAAAAATAAAGGGAAATAAATATTTATATACGTCAAGTGTTGTATGATATTGACATCAATATTTTTTTATGCTATACTGTAAACAGTGACAGAGAGGTATTGACATCGGCATCTTGGGAGGCCATCAAACATTCGTTCTACTGGTACTTGACGGGAAGCGTGCAAAAGCTCGTCTTAACGTGAACGGCGTAATTGCGTGTTGTGTTGGCTTGCTGATATAGAAGCGCCGTGAATAAGTCCAGCTCTAATTTTGCAGTTAGAGTTGAATTACTAGAAATAGAAAAGCATTAATTAAAGTATTTTTCTCTATCTCTGGTAAGCGATTCTAGCTGCGAAATTAGGGCTGGGTCAACCGTAGTGTCGGTTAGCGAAAAAATCTGTCATAAATAAGGTATCAACCCCGCAAACATATTTTTATTTCAAAAATCTTGGCGGGCCAGCATGATGCTTTTATCCCGCACGCGCTGAGTTTAACGAAGCGACGTGAAGGAAAACCAGTCGAATTTCTTGCCCTCCTACGCGTTAAGCTGCGGCAGGGCGAAGCGAGATGAGACTCCCCGGTGTGATCCCAAGTTCCACATCCGATCATACCCGAGGGCCTCAACTTGTCTGTCCCGCGAAGCCTTTGTGCTAAGCGGGATGTGCAGAAAGAGAGAGGGTTTTAACTGACGCTTTGGCCGCAAAACCCAAGCGTCTTTTCTATTGACAACCATATCAATTATATGGTATAATATATAAGTTGGTGGTGGAAAATAACCGGGTCGGTTTCGCGCTAAGCGGAGCATCAGCTTATCCGGTCCTTTAGATGACAGGTGGCTGACACCATAAAGTTCAGACTGGGATACCGTAAAAACGGACTCAGACATTGGCGGACGTTGCATAAGACGAGAGTGAGCTGCTCTGACTGTCTAGCCCGTTCCGTTGTTCATCCGGCGAATATGCCCCGATCAGGCAGAATTCGTTCCATCACCAACCCAATCTTCAAAAAGGAGATGCAATGGTTCCGTTTCAGGCGCTTGCGTTTGAGCGCGCTGTCGTGGTCGCAATGGAAAACCTTGATCCGGCGCTCGTGGAAACAGCAAAGAGTTTTCTTGCGATGGGAGACACGCCGTTTCAGATCGCCAGGTTCTTTCGTGATGAGGGAACACCGGTCGCGATCGCTGTTGCTGCTGTAAAGAAGGCACAGCACGAAAGTAAATCATCGCCAAAAAGTTCTTTTTAAATGAGGCATGAGGAACGCCCAAAAGTTTCCTCAAATCCTGAGCAAGTTTCTTTGTAACGAAGTTTGCTGAGGACAAAAAGCGATTCTGGATTTACGGTTAGTGGTAACTGTAGTTAAGGAATCGTTTTTTGTTTATATTGACAAAAAATATAAGCATGATATATTCTAAAAAAGCTTTCTTTCACAAAAAGGAGATAGTCATGCGAAAAATTTTCGCTGTACTTATTTTTACCGCAATTTTTTTTGTCGGTTGCGATTACGGATACGGGAACGACGGCAATCTGCCGGAAGGTCAGCACGATAGCGCAAGCGAATATAATTGGCATGCCAGTTATGACGACGGTACTTTTGTAAGGGATTATTATACTGATAGCCAGCCGGTATTTAACGCTTCTAATTCAAACCTAGAACTTATGAATGTTCGTGAGGGCAGGGGCGCGCAACTTTCAGGTAATGTATATCTGGAGCTATCTTTTCTTGTAGATGAGTTAGTTATAATACAAGTTAGCCGGCAACCTATACGCAGCGACACTGCCAATCTTGATGATTTTGAATGGCGGGTTGTTTTTACTGACGCAAGCGGACTACGCAGAGAATTTTATCTGCATCATCAACCGGAAGAAGCATGGTTCCAAAACGATGCTGTACGTATTTTAAAGATGGTTAGGGGATATAGCCGAACGGGTGCTGGTGCTACTGGTTGGAGTTTTTCCGAATACTATATAGCCGGGCCAGCCAAGTTTTTTCTGGTTGAACAAAAGCCCTCGCAAGGCTGGGATTAAAAAAGTACGGCTTCTTCAAAAGAGAAGCCGTTTTTTATTTGTTTTTTGTCGATAAAATCTATAATATTAGTGTATTATGCAGTTTCCCGAAAAAGAGCAGGAAATCCTTAAATACTGGGAAAAGAATAAAGTATTTGAAAAAAGCACCAAAAAACCCGCGCCTTCGGGCCGTTTCGTGTTCTTCGAGGGCCCGCCAACGGCTAATGGCCGTCCGGGCATTCACCACGTATTAGTACGTTCTATTAAGGATGCTTTTTTGCGTTATAAAACAATGCGGGGCTTTTTGGTTGAAAGAAAAGCGGGTTGGGATACGCATGGTTTACCCGTTGAGATAGCGGTAGAAAAAGAATTAGGTATCCGTTTAAAGCAGGATATAGAAAATTATGGCATCGCCCAGTTTAACGCGAAAGCCAAAGAATCAGTTTGGCGCTACAAAGACGAATGGGAGCGCCTAACCGCCAGAACCGCTTTTTGGTTGGATTTGAAAAATCCATATATCACGTATCACAATTCATATATTGAAAGCGTTTGGTGGATAATGAAAGAAATATGGAATAAAAAATTATTGCAGAAAGATTTTAAAGTAGTGCCGTTTTGCACGCGTTGCGGAACAGCACTGGCCTCACATGAGGTGGCGCAGGGATATGAATCGGTAAAAGAGAATTCTGTTTATTTGAAATTTAAAGTTAAGGGTGAAAAGGATACATATATATTAAGTTGGACCACTACTCCGTGGACTTTACCGGGGAACGTTGCCTTGGCGGTGGGGGAGGATATTGATTATATAAAAATAAAATTGGAAAACGGCGAAATTTATATTTTAGCCAAAGCTCTTCTGGAAAAAACGATAAAAGAGCCAAACATTTTAATAGCCGAAATGAAAGGAAAAGAACTAATCGGTTTAGAATATGATCCGCTATTCGATATTCCCGAAACACAAAACGAAAAAAGCCATAAAGTGTATGCCGCAGATTTTGTTACCACCGAAGACGGAACAGGCGTGGTGCATACGGCGGTAATGTACGGCGAAGACGATTATAATTTGGGCAATAAAATTGGTTTGCCAAAAGTGCATACTGTCGGGGAAGACGGAAAATTTTTACCGTTTGTGTTAAACGGCCTCGTCGGTTTAGCGGCAAAACGTAAAGACGACAAAACAACCGAAGAAGTAATTATTGCTTATCTTAAGCAACACAATTTTCTTTTGCGTGAAGAAGCATATACACACGACTATCCTTTTTGCTGGCGCTGTAAAACACCCCTACTTTATTATGCACGGCAGAGCTGGTTTATCAGAATGTCAAAATTGCGTAAAGAGCTTAAGGACGCAAACGAAACGGTTAATTGGGTACCCGAACACATAAAGCGTGGTCGTTTCGGAGAATGGTTGAAAGAGATCAAAGATTGGGCCATTTCACGTGAAAGATATTGGGGTACTCCCTTGCCGGTATGGGAATGCGGAGAATGTAAGAAAGTTGAAACAATGGGTTCAGTTAAGGAACTGTTATCGCGTTCCCGAACAAAAAATAAATATATAATTGTACGACACGGCGAGGCCACTTCTAATATAGAACGTTGGATTTCTTCGTGGCCTGAATCCAGAAAAAGCGCTCTTACTGAGCGTGGAATAAAACAGGCTCAAGCGGCCGGAAAAAGAATAGCAAAGTTTAAGCCGGATTTAATTATTGCCTCACCCCTCGAGCGCACAATGCGTACGGCTAAGATAATAGGGGAACAAACAGGCATTGAGCCGCAAGTAGAAAAAGATTTGCGCGAATTTGATTTGGGCGCCTTTAATACAAGACCGATAAAAGAATATCATGATTTTTTGGATAACGATCATACGAATCGATGGAACAAAAAGCCGTTGAATGGAGAAAATTGGGAAGACTTGCGAAAGCGTATGTATTCTTTATTTCAGAAATTTGAAAAAGAATATTCCGGTAAGTCGATAGTGCTGGTAAGCCACGGCGATCCGTTATTGCTGTTCAAAGGAATTGTTATGGGAGTTGAGGATAAAGATTTTGTAGAACCGTATATAAAAACCAAAAAGTCGTCTGAAGTTAAGCTTTCTTATCCCAATTATGCCAAAGAAGAAACCCTACCGATGTCTAAAGCTCCTTTGGATGAATCCGGAAGATTAGATTTGCATCGTCCATATGTTGATGTTTTGGAATTGGAATGCTCAGATTGCGAAAGTAAAATGAGACGCGTTCCTGAAGTTATGGATGTTTGGCTGGATTCAGGAACCATGCCGTTCTCTCAATGGCACTATCCTTTTGAGAATAAAGAAAAAGTTGACGCCAAAGGCAATAAACCAGCGCAGTTTTTTCCTGCAGATTTTATAGTTGAGGCTATAGACCAGACCAGGGGATGGTTTTATACCCTTATGGCTATTTCAGTACTTTTGGATAGGGGAGCGCCGTATAAAAACGTTATGGTAACAGGACACGTTGTCGACAAAAACGGAAAGAAAATGTCTAAATCATTGGGAAATATAGTTGATCCTTGGGAAATGATAGATAAATACGGCTCTGACGCGGTGCGTTGGTATTTTTTCACAATGAATAACCCCGCGGACACAAAACGTTTCAGTGAGCAGGAGCTTAAAGAAACACAGCAAAAATTTTTGGGAACGCTATGGAATTCTTTTTCATTTTTTGAATTATATGCGTCACCCAAAACAAAAATTCCTCAGAGCGTCTCGTCCGAAAATATTTTAGATAAATGGATCCTTTCGCGTCTTTCAACCGTAAACCAAGAAGTTCAGAAAAAAATGGATGTTTATGAGATAACTGCGGCAACGCGCGCAATCAGCGCTTTTGTAATCGACGATCTCTCAAATTGGTATATCCGTAGGTCGCGCGATCGTTTCCAGCATCCGACAAGCAAGGAGGATTTAAAATTAGCCAGCGAGCTGTTAGGATTTGTTCTTAAGCAGACCTCTATGCTTGCGGCTTCTTTTGTCCCGTTTGTTGCCGAAAGTATTTGGTTGGGTTTGGGAGAGAAGAGTTCTGTTCATCTTGCGGAATTATCCAAGACAGATAAAAGGATTCAAAAACCTGAATTGGAGAAAGCCATGGAAGTATTACGCTCAAAAATACAAACTGCGCTGAAACTGCGGGCTCAATCCGGGCAAAAAGTCCGCCAGCCTTTGGGTAAATTGGTTTTTGAGTCAAAAAGTGCAAATAAGGATAAGTTAGATAATAATTTATTCCATCTTTTACAGGAAGAGCTTAATATAGAAAAAGTCGAAGTTGTTGCCGCACTTCCAAAAGATTCCGCGTGGATAAGCGATTCTGAAGCCGGCATGGCAATAGATATAACAATCACACCAAGACTTTATATAAACGGTTTAATGCGCGAACTTACAAGGCAAATTCAGGTTACGCGTAAAGACGCAGGCATGAAGCCGAAAGAAAACGTTTTATTGCGCCTGGCAGCTCGAGGGTATACCGGTGAAGATATAATGCAGCGTGCCGAAGAAATAAAGAAAGATGTTTATGCCAAAAAAATAGAAATAGGTGAGAAGCGAGCCAACGAAGACTTTATTGTAGAGAGGGAATTTGATTTGGGCGACAGCAAAGTTTGGATGGGGATTAGGAAGACAAAATAAATGGATTCAACTCGAGCGATAATAATAAAAGCCGAAACCAGCGGAGAAGCCGATATTTTAATTACGGCTTATACTGAATTATTCGGGAAACAAAATTTCGTTGCCCGAGGCGGGCGCAAAATGGAAGCTAAATTACGTTCTGATCTTAAGCCGTATTCATTGGTAGAGTTGTCGTTTGTTGGAGGAAAGAATAATTTTTTGTTGACCGGAGCAAAGACTATCGAGAATTTTATAGACGGAATAGCAGTAAAAGATTTTTTTGCGGCTTCGGTCATCGCTTCAATTATTGATACTTATATAGTTCAACCCGAAAGAGATGAACGCTTATTTTTGAACATTTTATTCTCTTTTCGTGCGCTTGTTGCCAACGACGAAAAGAAATCATGGGTAGTGGTCCAAAGATTTTTTTGGAAGTTGCTTCAGCAGCAAGGAACGTTTATTTTATCGCATAAGTGTAGGCGCTGCTCTAATGATTTTGATTACGGAGCCGTTTTAGGTTCTGATGGAGAGCTTTTATGTTTAAACTGTTCGTCGAACGGTGTTTTTAGTTTTGATAAAGAAGATTTATATGCCCTCGGACAGATTTTAAACAGTAAAATCGACGAAGATGTGCCCAGGCATGTATTTGAACATATGAATTTAGCTTTGAAGACCTTTTTATTAAAAGAAAAATCATATTCTGCTCTAAATTGCCATGCAATCTCATGGTTTCTTGAGCGTGTGATATAATAGAAAGCGATGTTAACCTCATCACGATTAATATTACTTATAGGAATATTTGCTTTGGTTATAGGAGGATATTTTGCGGCCTCCAAGCTGCTTTTTTTCAGCACAGATAAAATAGATCTAAGCATAAAAGGCCCCTCCGTCGTAAACGTCGGCGAGAAGCACGAACTTTACGTGGTTGTTATAAATAATTCCGATACCGCTTTGCAGGATGTTCGGGTTGCCTTTTCTTATCCGCAGGGAACCGAAGCCGAAAATAATCCCGAAATAAGGATCAAAGAAGGCGGAAGCGCCAAGTTAAATCCCGGAGAAAAGAAGACCTTTCCTTTTGTGATGATATTTACCGGCTCGCCGGGAGAAGAAGTAAAACCCACGGCAAAGTTATCTTTTCGGACACAAGCTGTTTCATTGAAGTTTAATAAAGAAGTAGAACAACGCATAAGAATTACAGATCTTCCTCTGGATGTTAAATTAAATTTTGCCGAAACCCCCTCGCCCGGGCGGGAATTCACTTTTGTATTATCTTGGGAATCCAAAGTTGAGATACCCTTGAGTGATATTGGCTTGATGCTCGATACCCCCGATGGCTACGAATTTATTTCAAGTTCTCCCGCACCCACTTCTGAGGTTGTGCGTTTATGGGATTTGGGGCGCGTTATACCCGGAGCCATCGGACAAATTTCTATAAAAGGAACATTTACTCCGGGTGCCACAGGCGGAGAATTTAAAGTTACTGTCGGAAAACTCGATGAAGATGGCGCGCGTATAGTTCGTGTATTTAAAGAGGTGCGCGAAACTATTAGACCAGCTATATCTTCGCTTCTTATATCCCAACGAGTTCAAGGAGTTCTTAATCCGGGCATTACGAACGTTGATCCCGGTGAAGATTTTGCGTTAAGTATTGTTATTACAAATACCACGAATACTATTCTCAAAGACGTTGTTTTAACCGTTGAAATACCGAATAAATATTTTGAGCAAAAAGCAATTCGAGCCTCAGAGGATCCTATATCAAAAGACGAGAACGTCTGGGTTTTTGACGGAACTACCGTTCTTGATTTGAGAACAATAAATCCCGGATCGCAAAAAGAATTTAAGTTTAACGCGCAAATATATGAAGAGCCTCCATTCACTAATCTTAATGACAGGAATCCACAATTTGATATTAAGGTAAGCGCTCATAGCGGCGGACTTAAATTGGGGGATAGCAGCAGTCTTGTAAGGATTAACGGTAAACTTTATCTTAATCAGGAAATTAAATACGGCAATGCTCCGGGCGGTCAAAATTCCGGGCCTATTCCTCCGCGTGTAGGACAGGCAACAACATATACTGTAATTTGGCAGGCCTTTACAGGAACTAACGGCATGAAAGATATTGTTAATCGTGCGGTATTGGGACCGGGCGTTGAATTTGTAGCTGTATTGTTCCCGCTAGAAGCAACTTTGTTCTGGGATGAGGGTTCACGGGAAATAAGATGGAATATAGGCGATCTTCCCGCGGGTATTGGAGTTAAAAGTGAGCCCAGGGAAATATCATTCCGCATAAGCTATACGCCAAGAGAACAGGACATAGGAAAATATGCTCCGCTTATTTCAACAACCAAGCTTACCGGACGCGACGTTTTTACCGATGTTTTGCGTGAATTTGAGTTGGGGGAAGATACTACCGCGCTTTTGCGCGATAACGTAAATGGCGGTAGAGTAGAGCCTTAAGTATAGTAGTTTCTTGCCGCGACTGTCTATGATGTTTTTTGAATTTATCTTTCGCTTAACGCTTCAGCATAAAGCAAAATAGGCTTCGCGCTAAACGAATTTTCGGAGCGGGTCACCCGTGGGCGCTTCCTTTTCCGTAAATTCGCTTGCGCTCAGCGCTATTTTACAATTCATGCTTTCGCTAAGTCGCTCAAGATAAATTCAAATATTTTTAATATATCACTTAAGAGAAATCGTCGTGTTTTAATTTAGAGTATGAATCCCGTTAGAAGTCTTCGGCATAAAAATTTGAGTCTAAATTTTTATGCATGCTATAACGGGGAAATAAACAAAAATCTGTATAGGCTTTGATTGCTAAACAATTATCAGCTAATACAGACTTCTAACGGGATGAAAGTAGATTTGGAAACAATTATCGATCTGGCAAAACAGCGGGGGTTTATTTTCCCCTCGTCTGAAATTTACGGTGGTTTTAAATCTTCTTACGACTATGGTCCACTCGGTGTTGAACTAAAAAATAATATTAAGCAATTGTGGTGGAAAGAAATGGTTTATAAAAGGGACGACACCGTTGGTTTGGATGCGGCAATTATGATGGCGCCGCAGGTATGGGAAGCCTCCGGGCATACTTCAGCCGGTTTTGCGGATTTATTGGCAGAGTGCATAAAGTGTCATAAGCGATGGCGCAAGGATCACATTGGAGAGGCGTGTCCTGATTGTGGCGGCGCATTAGGTGATCCCAAAAAATTCAATTTGCTTGTACGCACGCATTTGGGTCCGGTTGAAGATGAATCGTCCCAGGCTTTTATGCGTCCTGAAACAGCGCAAGGTATTTTTGTTAATTTTTCTCTGGTCGCGAAAACAAGTCGCAAAAAATTGCCTTTTGGTATCGCGCAAATTGGAAAAGCATTTCGCAATGAAATTACTCCCGGTCCGTTCACATTCCGCATGCGCGAATTTGAGCAGATGG
>ORJL010111019.1_pt1 | contig 11137 bp, 6 predicted proteins | sample 1779941 | NCBI WGS metagenome assembly ORJL01 (sample SAMEA104232317, study PRJEB22302) | groundwater metagenome | biome: forest; feature: aquifer; material: groundwater | place: USA | collected 2011-08-07 | depth 5.8 m | reverse complement strand
TTGGAACTTTGAGCAAGACTCCCTCGTTTGTCAGCTCAAATCTAATTTCATAAAGTATGCTATACAAGTCAAGCACAACAGAATCTATAACACCAATGTCAATAAATCCAACTTCTCCCTCTTGAAGAGATATTTTGTCAATGCCTCTATTGCTTATCAAGCTTTCATTAATTTTATCAACTTTCGTCTGTGGTGCTATATAACTGCCTCCTCCGCCTCCGCTAGAATATCCTCCCCCTCCAGAACTTCCAGTATAAACTGGTGCTTGATAATTTATATTTAAAGTTCTAGTTTCGCTCTCCCCTCTGTTGCCAAATGAATCAATGCAAGAAATGCTCCAATAATAATATCCATTCGCTAAATTAACACTAAAGTTATTTTCAATTGAATTCTCTATCGCATCATCAACTCTTGTTTCAACGCCAATATAAAGAGTACAGCTGCTTACAGAAGAGAAATCAATAGGCGTGTAACTAAAGATTAAGCTATTGCTATTTAAATCATTCCCATTTGCAGGATTTCCTAGATTAATAATGGGCCCTTCATTATCAACAAATGCCCCTGCAGTTGTCCTAAAATTAAACAAAGAAGAATTAGCGCAATTTCCAGAAACATCGCAACTTCCAACTTTATAAAAGTACGTAGTGTTTGCCAATAAACTTAACAACTGCATTGAATGAGCAACTAAATAATCTAAATCTAAAATATTATTCTCCAAATTAATCGTAGTTCCATAATAAATTCTTGAGATTGCCCCTTCATCAGTCTGCCAGCTAACAATCGCAGACTGATTTGTAATTGAATTATTTACAATAGAAGAAATAACAGGAGGAACTGTATCAACAATTACACAATTATTATCATTATTATCTATTAAGCCATCGCAATCATTGTCTTTTCCATCGTTGCAATTTGTTTCTATTATTTCATAATCAGTCCCATAACTAGTAGAGAAACAACCTGGCCAAATCCCTTCGCTACAAATCTCCTGGCTTCCTGCACAAACTCCTTGCTGCAATGGACAATTTCTTGTTTGTCCATCGATGCAACTTCCACCAGAAGATTGTAAAGACAAATTAAAGTATTTATTCCACATTTCTTCTCCGAGCGCTGTTTTATATTGCCCAGTATTATTTCCTAAACCATGTCTTAACGGATACCTTCCAATTCCATCGCTCAGATTAGTATCTAAAATACAGGTATTAGACGTAGAATTATGACCGTAGGTTTTTCCATAATTAGTAGCCCAATTGACTGTATAGTTACAATAACCTCCTCCCGGACAATAAATATTACAACCTACTAATGAGCCGCATGATCCAAAAGGATTTGACTGATTTTCTCCGGCACTATTGCAATATCCCCCTACATTTGTTCCTTTAACGCAAACACCATCTGCAGGAGCACATAAATCAGGTTGGGTCCAAGCTCCAAAAGTAACCCATCGATATGCATAATCTATAATATTGGAAGCATTCCATGTCAACTGTAAAGAAGGCATCAAATTGAATACTAAAGCGATGTACTTAATATTGCCAATATTTAAATTCTGATAACTTTCTCCTGGACGCAATCCGCCATCAATATAATTGTAAGAGTCTCTTGCCGTAGAGCCTTGGTTAGCCTTAACAATATTTTCCCAATATTGAAAAATAGTTGCAGGCTGGCCCCAAATAGCATCTCCGTTAGCAGTTCGTGATAACTGTTCATATTCAGAAAAAATTCTTGCAGAGCTATTTACATTTTTAATAGTATTTTTCATTGCTTGATTCTCTAACACATGTGCGGCAAATACAATTGGAACAACTCTTCCATTTCCATGTCCCCCATCTCCTGGCCAAGAACCGCCGTTATTCAGAATGTTAAACAAATCAATTCCTGCCTGTAAATAATAAATATGAGCAAGTGTAATAATTTGTGAAGAAGCATTCGTCATAAAATAAAGAGCTGCTTCAGTATTTTGCTGTGCAATTTCAGACCCATAATTAGGCATGTTATATGCGGGATGTAATTCACTTCCAGCAACACCTCTTATAAAATCAATTTGAGCTCTCTGAAAGTGCGATTCAATACTAGATTGAGAGGGAGCATTTACTGCTGCATAACGGGGAAGCACATTTAAATTAATGGAAGAAGTAGAATAATAACTCTTGGAAGAAGAATTGCCAAAATACCCAGGCCGAAATACCGTCAATCCATTATCGGAAGGAATACTATTAACAACAGTAAGAACCGCAGCTGTCAGCAATGGACAGCTACGAAATAGAAGAGTATTTGGACATCGAGTGGCAGTCTCATTTGACAAACCTTTAACAATAGAAAGAATCGGAGTAGGATTTGCAAAGTAAGGCAAGGAAGGAACAAGAGAAGCATTAAAATTAGTGCCTGGCCAAGCACGCTTGTCTAATCCGTGTTGAACAACAGAAGTTGGATTTACTTGCCATCCATGAATAGTTCCATTAAATAATGGAGTAATGTTTATAATAGTAAGAGGTCCCACAACCCACCAATCTCCATTCACAAATTGCCCTACTCTATAACATCCATCAAAAAACCAAGTAATATTATATTGTGAAACATTATCAGCATAGCCGCTAGAGCAAGGAGGTGCGAATAAAACCCTCTCACCCACAAGGCTCTTCCAAGTATTAAAAATAAGCTCTTTAATAGATTCTTTCAAAGTAAGAAATACTGCTGTCTTGCCAAGAATGAAATCAGAAACAAAAGAGGTCAGCAATAAAATAGCAACAAAAATAATCCCAAGATAAAGCAATCTTCTCTTTACTTCAGCCCTCTTTTTTCTCATAAATAGTTTAATAGCTTACCCTATATAAATATTACAACAATTAAAAGATATTTATCCAGTATAAACAGGCCCAATTTCCATTCCAGCTTTTGCGCTTCTCAAATAATATTCCTCAATCTTTTTGTATCTCTTGGCGCTTTCTGCAGAAACACTAGACTTAACTCTGTTAAACGCTTCATCAAAATCTTCTTTAGTAACTAGTTTAGATTCCATGTCTCTTCTTAAAGCGTTCATAGCTGCTTCCCTAACAAGAGCTTCTATATCAGCTCCAACAAACCCTTCTGTCATTTTAACAATCTCTCCAATATTTACGTCACTGCCCAAAGGAGTGTTTCTAATATGCACTTCTAATATTTTTCTTCTGCTAATAGAATCAGGAACATCAACCAATATAATTCTGTCAAATCTTCCAGGCCTTAGCAAAGCTGGGTCAAGCATGTCAGGCCTGTTAGTTGCGCCAATTACTGTAACGCCTTTTATTTCTTCCAGTCCGTCCATTTCAGCTAGTAATTGATTCAAAACCCTTTCAGTTACGCGAGTTCCCATATCAACGCCACGCCTTCCTGCCAAAGAATCTATTTCATCAAAAAATATAATGCAAGGAGCAACTTGTCTTGCTCTCTCAAAAATTTTCCTGACTCCCTTCTCCGATTCGCCAACCCACATACTATTATGAAGTAGTAACGGTCTTTTCCCTCCAACAAAATTTCCATCCTCTGTTTCAATATCATACATAATCTGTTCCTTTGCATTTTCAATCTTCTTAACTCTCATCCATAACAAATCACTTTCTACTAAAAATTTTAATATTTTAAATTCTTCAGAATTTTTATCTTCGTCATTCAACTTATCTTCAAATATAGAAATTATTCTTCTCAACCTATGAATGCCAATCTCCTTTCTCCCAGATATTATTGCTTCAAAAAGGCCTTCTGGAATATATTTACCTTCGCTATTTGTTTTACTATACTTTAATCCGGCCTTCTCCTTTAATTTTCTTAAAAGATAACCTATCTGCGGAAGAATAAGATGAGCATTATAATATCTTCTCACTTCTATTCCATAATCTCTTTTAAAGACAGAATTATTAAATTTAATCAAATCCTCCTTACCACTTATTGTTATCATAAACATATTGTCCTTTCTGTTCCAAAATCTATGTCTTATTCCTAGAAATGTTAAAAGATAAGAGATGCCTTGTGATAATTCTTCACTCATGCTTCCATATTCTGCCTTTAGCTCATCAACATGCCCATCTCCTAACCACGCTCCTCTCAAAAAAGCAGATATAATTCTCTCATCTCCAAAGAATATTCTCTTAGGAACTTTTATAGAATAAGATTTTTTTCCTCCCAATTTCTGGCCAAATAACTCTTCAAGATAATAAATAAGAGGAGCAGAATACACTGCTACACCTTTATCAAATTCTTTTATTCTATCCTTTGAGACAAAAAGTTCAAACAATTCCTTTATCCTTTTTTTATTTTCAGAACTAATATTATAAACCTTTACAGAAATTTTCTCTTTTGAAATACTTCCTTCAGAAACAAACCAACCTAAAAATTCAGCTAATTGCTCATTCATAAATTTCGGAAGTCTCGCCTCTCGCTTAGAAGAGAATATTTTAACATAATTAAAATTATTATCTTCTCTAATAAGCCTCAAATCTTTGTTATCAGGTATTTTTATTTCTATTTGTTTATTAAAAATATTTAATTTATTAGGATAGGCGATTAATACACCTTCTTTTAAATCTCTAGATTTGATCCAACTTAATCCATTATCAAAAGCAAAAAAAGGCTGATTAGCAGAAACCTCTATAAAATTACCGTCCTCAAATGTTACCTTATAAACGTCCTTTACATTTAGCTTATACGCTCTAACAACCTTAGAAAGATTAATTTTTTTATCTTTAAGTGCCTGAATAAAAACATCATTTTTAGGGACCAAATATTCTATATTATCTTTATTTTCAACAATAGAATCTTCTTCTAAAATATTATAAAAGTTTTCAATTTTTTGTAATCCGCACAAACTAGAAATAATAGGCACATTGCCTGCAATGCATAAAAGAGAAGGCCCTTTAACATTAATAAAATTAGCCTCGCTTTCTTTAGCAACAGCTTTAGCTAGCAATGTCTTTCCTGTTCCAGGAGGCCCATACAATAATATTCCTCTCGGAGGCCTTATGCCTAAATTTTTAAAACCATCAAAATTTTTCAGAGGCCACTCAACAGCTTCCTTTAAAGATTGTTTTGTAGAATCTAATCCGCCTATATCATTCCAAGAGATATTAGGCGTCTCAACTAAAACTTCTCTCATAGCACTTGGCCTAACAACTTTCAAAGCTTCCTCAAAATCTTCTATCTTAACAGATATTTTGTCAAGAATTTCAGAAGGAATAGGCACATCATCTTCTAATTTGAGTTCAGGCAATAATTTTCTTAAAACATTCATAGCAGCTTCCTTTGTCAAAGCACTTAAATCAGCTCCGACAAATCCGTGTGTCTTTGAAGCAAGAATATCTAAATTAACACCTTTCAAAGGCATGCTTCTAGTATGAATTTTCAAAATATTTAATCTTCCTGCCTTGTCAGGAACAGATATGCTAATTTCCCTATCAAATCTTCCAGGCCTTCTCAATGCAGGGTCAATTGAATTTATCCTGTTAGTCGCTCCAATAACAACAACTCTTCCTCTTGACTTTAATCCATCCATCATAGTCAATAACTGTGAAACAACTCTTCTCTCAACTTCTCCTTGAACATCTTCTCTCTTTGGAGCAATAGCATCAATTTCATCAATGAATATTATTGATGGAGCGTTCTTTTCAGCTTCTTCAAAAATATCCCTCACTTTCTTTTCTGATTCCCCGTAGAACTTGGAATTATGTAAAAAGAAATAAGGAGCTCCGACAAAACTATCTTTATCAACTGTAAAATCAAAAAGTTCTTTTTTACCACAACTTTCTATACTTTCTATTTTCTCCCATCCAATATCATTTCTAGTTAATAGTCCAAATTCTTTTTTAATATTTTCATTCAGAATATTATTTTTCATAGCCAAATCATAAAGAACCTTCAAAGAATGTTTAGTCGCTTTCCCATTCTTATAAATATAATAATCCTTATTTCTATATTCCTTATAAGGAAGATTATTCCTTATAGAATCAATTAAAAGCGAAGGATGTGGAATATTTTCATGCTCTTTAATTCTAACAACTTTCTTTATCTCTTTCAATCTCTCAAACTTATGTTTGCTTGTTGCACCAATATCTAAAAACTTAACTCTTCCTTCATTTCCTCTAACAACTAATTTATGCATTAGCCCTTTAGGAGTTTTATGTTCCTGTATCTTGCACTGAATCCCTAATTTTAATAACATTAATGATTGTAACTGCATTAAAAATTCTTTTTTAACACTATACAAAACCTGAGTTGGATAGATCATATTCTTTATTCTTAATCTAGAAACAGTTCCGTCTCCGTCAAAATATCCTTTAACAAATGCCTGTATTTCATTCTTAGGCAAGCTAAAAAAATAAGCAGGAATAACTTCTTTATTTCTATTAAAGAATCCTAAAATTTTCAAATATTCAACTAAAAGTTTAGAATACACTATTGCACCAAATAAATTCCCCTGTTTTCTTTCCTTAAAATTATCAATTCCAAAAACTTTTCTCATCAAAAATTTAAACCTTTCAATAAGATCTTTATCATCGCTATAAAATCCAACAGAATCACCCTTGCCGCTAATATTCCCATCAGAAACTATCAATCCTAATAATTCCATCAATTCAGGAGTTGTTCTTTCAGCCAATTTTATAAAATTGCTCCTAGATAGATTCTTGCTTTGAATAGCATATTTCGTATCTCTTTCCACACTCACAAACTTCAACTCATCTAAAGGAATTTTATAACTCTCCTCAGGCAAGTTTAGTTTATTCAATCTCGCAATAAAATCTCCTTCCTTCAAATTCTTAGCAGTCTCCCAAACAAGCTCGCTATTTCTATAAACCAAAAAAGGCTGATTTTCAGATACTTCTACTTGATTGCCATCACTTAATTTTACTTTATAAGACTCTGCATTCAATTTTGTAACATGTGTTATATGCGCTTTCTCTATTTTTCCATCTTTATAAGAATAAGTAGATATAGGCTCATCTAACTTTTTTAGAATATAATTTCCAATATCTTCTGTGTTTCCTTTCTGTTCAAAGATTTCCTGTGCCTTAACATAACCCTTAGGGTTTGTTAATATATTTGTTTCACCTCCAACACACATGCATTCTGGCCCATTCAAAAGAACAAAATTAGAATCTGTTTCATTAGCAACAGCTTTAGCTAGCAATGTCTTTCCTGTTCCAGGAGGCCCTTGTAAAATTACTCCTTTTGGCGGCTCTATTCCAAGCTTGTCAAAAATTTCAGGATGTTTCAATGGCAGCTCAACCATTTCTCTTATCTTCCTAACTTCCTCGCTTAAGCCACCAATATCTTCGTATGTAACACCTGGAAGAATATTTTCTGTAACTTCAACAGCTTTAGGGTTAAGTATAACTTCGGTATATTCGTTAATAACACAAGGCTGGTTTGGTGTAGCAGAAATAACCAAAAATCTCATTTGCTGAAACCCTGTAAAACCAAAGCTTCCGCCAAAAAAGTCTTGCAAATCTCCAAAAATATCAGGAAATCCATCATTCATTACATCTCTTCTTCTTTGCACGCTTCCAAGAGCAATAACATCTCCTTTCACAACAGCTCTTCCTAAAAGCCCATTCTTAAAAAATTCAGGGTCAGCTTGTATCATCAATCCTTTTTGCGCAGGTGCAATGCTAACTTTTTTAGCAGCCACAATATTTGCCTTTTTAACAGCTATTTGCTCTCCAACACTTGTCCTTGCATTTTTTCTTATTAAGCCATCTATTCTTATAATTTTCTCTCCAACATCAGCAGGATAAGCCCTATCAACAATAGCAACAGTTTCTCTTCCCCCGACTATAGAAATATAATCTCCTCTATTCAATCCAAGAGCGCGCATTAAATTAGGGTCTATTCTTGCCACGCCCTTGTAAACATCATCTTGCAAAGCTTCAACAACTTTTAATTTTATATCTGTATTTTTCTTCATTATATTTTCTCCTCACCAAATCTAAGGCTTATCTTTCTAAAATCTTCAAAACACAATCTTACCATATCATCCATTTCCTTTCTCATTCCCCTATTCATATCATTCATGAAATCAATTATTTCTTTTGGAATGCTTATGGCATGGCTGTTTCCAACCATTCTCAATTTAACGCTAAATGTCTTGTCCTTCAAATCTTTATAATGAGCTAAGTTATTCAAGTCAGCAGGATGAATAATAACATCTCCGCATTGAGAGCATTTTACAGCTCTTAGCTCCGCCCCATCTCTATGAGCAATTCCTTGGCTCATTTCTTTATTGCACTTCTTGCAAACAATCTTAGCGTCAAATATATCTACCATGTTATACTTTTAGTATACACTTAACGTATACACTAGTATATAAATATTTCTCTTCTAGAAAATATATAATATTAATTAAATCTTAAATCAAAAAGAAATTATTTGTTTTTCTGCGGAATTCTGTTTTCGTAAATTCTTAAGCCTCTTCGTTCGTTACCTTCCCCAAGATTTTTTCCTGATAAGCGTCCAATTATAACCATGTCTAAATCTCCATCACCATCTAAATCTCCTAAAGATATAGCTACTCCTTCTTCCCAAGTATCAACTCCAATAAAATAACCCCAATTATCAAAATAAGTTTTCTCCATAGGTGCTTTTACATCAGCTTCAGCTTGATTTTCTCTTAGCTTATTTTCACAGCCAAAAGAAGTCAAAGCAACTAACCCTCCAAGAGCAGGCATCATAACATAATCTCTTAAAACTTCATATATTCTTGCCATAATTAATCTCTTATCATCCGGCTTTTAAATCTTTCTTCTCTTTTTCATCTTGAATAGTAATAAAATCTAAATCTCAATAACATCATCAGCTAAAAATAACTAGCAAATCAGAAGTAGAATAAACTTTTACTTTTTCTTGTTCTTTTAATCTTTTATCATTGCTCCAAATTGCACAATTAAGATTTAATGCGAGTGCAAAGTATTCTCTATCGTTTATATCAGGAGTTATTTTTTCAGCTTCTGTTATAAATTTATCAAATTCTATAAAAGGAAAGAATCCTATTTTAGAAGAAATTAATGAAAGAAATAATTCAAAGTCATTTTCTAATAAGCCTGACTTCTCCAAAATTTCCTCTTTATATTTTTTAATTTCTTCTAATAAATACTCTGGAGCAAATAATTTTATTTTATCATTAAAAATTAAATCAAAAGTTTTTCCATAAGTTGTTATTAAAGCAGACATAATGATATTAGCGTCAATAACTAATTCCATATTTTATTCACTATATCTCTCATGCAATGATTTATTAATTTTTCTTCCTAAATCCAAGGCATCTTTCTCTGTTAATTTGGATTTAGCGACTATTGCTTTCAATATTTTTAATTGTGCTAACTTTGTTTTAATAGCAACCCTGGCTACTTCTGACCAATTTATTTCCTTTGATTCTTCCATTTCCTTTTTCATATCTTCGGGAATAGACAGTGTTATTATAGGCATCTTTAATATCTTATTTAATTTATTTAATTATGTGTAAATATTTAAAATATATAAATCTTTCTATAAACCACTAAATCTCAATAATCTTCCCTTCTTTTCCAACATTAATAACTCGTGTGTGTCCCACTTTTTCTTCAATGCCAGCACCCTCGTGAATATGCCCATGCAAAAGGAAATCTGGCTTGAAAAGTTTTATAGCCTTTGTAATTGCCTTGCTTCCAGGAATTCCAGAAAATTCAGAAATTCCCCCCGAAGGATGCATATGAGTGACCATTATTTTCTTTTCAATGCCTTTAATTCCATGATATGCTTTTTTCAAAGTCTCTAAAATTTCCTTCTCGCTAACTCTCCCAGGCCCTGGCGCATCTTCTGCGCCGCCAGCTCCAAAAAATCCAACATGCTCGTATTGAACAGAATAGCCGTGAATATTCTTAACTCCATATAAAGTAGCTAAAAAATCAACAGTTGCGAAAGAATCCCAATTTCCAGGAATAATCAAGACTTTCTTATCCTTATCCTTAAAGGGCTTTATTATATCTTTTGTTTCTGCCCAGCCAGTCAAGTCACCGCAAAGCACAACTAAATCAACCTTCTCCTTCTCTGCTTTCTCAGCAAGCTTTCTTATTTGCTTGGAATCCCCATGCAAATCAGCTGCAGCCAAAATCCTAAGTTTCTTTACCATATCATTATTTAATATCCAAGTCTTATAAAGTTTGCTTTAATAAAAAACTGCTTAGGTTTCTAAAGATCAGACACAACATTCTTTATCTTATCCCTTCTATGCAAGATATATCCTGCTAATGCAAAAATTCCAATTATAAAAATAATAATTCCAATAATAATGTAAGCCGTGCCTGTCCTCTGCTCAACAGCACTCTCTCCCAACTGCTCTCTAACTAATTCTCTATTCAATCCAAGAATAATTCCAGCTCCATCAGAGTCAGCTCTTTTAACAGCAACATACATTTCCTGCCCACCTAACAATACAGGAAGTATGTCATCTTTAGGAATTAAATAATCTCCATTTGGCACTTTTAACAAAACACCTTTGTCAGTCAATTCAAATCTAACTTCATACAAAACATCATACAAATCAAGCACAACAGAATCAAGCAAACCAATATCAACAAATCCTACTTCTCCTTCTTGAAGAGATATTTTATCAATACCTTGCTCACTTATTAAAGTTTCATTTTTTATGCTATCAACTTTAGGCTGTGGCGCTATATAACCTCCTCCACCTCCACTAGAATAACCTCCTCCTCCAGAACTTTCAGTATAAACTGGCTCTTGATAATTTATATTTAATATTCTAGTTTCACTCTCCCCTCTATTGCCAGAAGAATCAACGCAAGAAATGCTCCAATAATAAGCTCCATTAGCTAAATTAACACTAAAATTATTTTCAATTGAATTTTCTATTGCGCTGTCAACTCTTGTTTCAACGCCAAAATATAAAGTGCAACTGCTTATAGAAGAGAAATCATTGGGTGTGTAACTAAATGTTACACTATTACTGCTTAAATCATTCCCATTTACAGGACTAGACAAAGAAACAATAGGTCCTTCACTGTCAACAAATGCCCCTGCAGTTGTCTTGAAATTAAACAAGGAAGAATTAGCGCAATTCCCAGAAACATCGCAGCTTCCAACTTTATAATAATAAACCGTATTTGACAACAAATTA
>ORJL010420898.1_pt1 | contig 11138 bp, 14 predicted proteins | sample 1779941 | NCBI WGS metagenome assembly ORJL01 (sample SAMEA104232317, study PRJEB22302) | groundwater metagenome | biome: forest; feature: aquifer; material: groundwater | place: USA | collected 2011-08-07 | depth 5.8 m | reverse complement strand
GAAGGAACAAGCCACAGACCACTATCAAGCCCTGATATACCTTTGGAGCCATCAGAACGCGCCTACCGGAAGCCACGCCAAACGAGACCAGGCTGTACCAGACCATGTCCGACATAATATGGCCCACGTAGAAAGCGGCCACGCCCCAGACGCCCAGGTCTCTTGCCCACAGAAGATATCCAAGGCCAATGGTCAGCCACCAGATGGTCCAGAACGGATTGGATAGGCTCACAAGAATCCCACCCAGGACGGGGTTACCCTTTGCGCGAGATTCTTTCCCCGGAGCTGCGTCCAGAGGTAGATAGCCTTTGGGCTTCCAGACCATCGCCAGGCCCATCCACAGAAGGAACAGGCCACCCAGAAAGCCCACAACAGCAAACACTACATCATTGTTGAGGAACTTGCTGACGCCAAGTGCCAACCCAACCACTACAACCAGCTCCAACATGGCGTGGCCAAGCGAAACCAACGGCCCTGCCATAAACCCTCTGCGAACGGACTCGCCTATGTTGTAAACCAGAAGAGGGCCGGGCGACATTGCCCCGGAGAAGCCAACCCCAAAGGAAGTAAGAAATATCAGAGGAATAGTGGCAGATGTCATAGCTTATTTCTTACCCCTCCTCAGCCGTAGAGCCTCGCGCTCCCCTTTCGGTGCCCTTTCCATAAGCTCAACAAGAGCTTTTGACGGGGCCAGGTCCTCAAACAGCACCCTGTAGGTGGCATGAGCAATGGGCATTTCCACTCCCAAGCCCTTCGCCATGTCCAAAACCGCTACGGTGGTATCAACGCCTTCAGCAACGTTTCGCATGGACGCCTTGATATCATCCAGCTTCCTGCCCCTGGCTAGTTCCATACCCACACGATGGTTCCTGCTCAGCGGGCTGGAGCAGGTGGCGATGAGATCGCCCACGCCGGCCAGTCCCGCGAAAGTCAGAGGATTTGCTCCTGCTGCGGCCCCAAACCGGGTGATTTCCGCCAGGCCCCGCGTTATGAAGGCCGCTTTGGCGTTGTCCCCATACCCCATTCCATCACATATGCCCGCGCCCAGGGCTACTATGTTTTTCAGCGCTCCACCCATTTCTACTCCAACCACATCATCGTTGGTGTACACCCGAAAGACTGCAGAATTGATTATCTTCTGGGCCGTCTCCGCCGCTTTCTCACTGCGAGAAGCCACAACCGTCGAGGAGGGCTTCCCTTCCACTATCTCCAGCGCCAGGTTAGGCCCCGAAAGCGCGCATATCTGACCGGCGAGTCGAGCAGGCAGGTCTTCTTCCAATACCTGGCTCATCCGCTTGCCGGAATCCAGTTCAAGCCCCTTGCTGGCGCTTATGATTACAGGACTGCCTTCTATAGAGTCACGAACTCGACGGACGTTTTCCCTCAGGCTGCGCGAAGGCACGGCGAATATAACCAGGTCCGCCCCGCTCAACGCCTCCTCCTGCGACGATGTGACATCCATGCCAGGAGGCATAGCCCTGCCGGGAAGAAACCGCCTGTTTTCTCTGTGCTTCTGCATATCAAGGGCTTCCCGCCGGCTTCTGCACCAGAGAAAGACCTGGGCACCGTTCCTCGCGAGGATAATGCCCAGGGTGGTCCCCCACGTAGCACTGCCTATGATAGCAACTTTTGCCATCAGGCCCCTTTTCCGCTCTTCTCGGCGCGTCCCGCGGCGCCAGACAGAGGCTCTGCCGGCTCTCCCAGCTTGCGCTCCGTTCCAGCCAAGAGCCTGCCGACGTTATCCTTGTGGCTAAAGATTATTAAGAAGGCTCCGATAGTGGCGTAGTATATGTATTCGATAGGCTCCACCCCTATCACACTGAGAATTCCAAGCGTTAATCCACCAACCACGGCCCCTACAAGTGATCCCAGAGAAACATATCTGGACACGACAAGAGTGGACACTCCCGCCACCGCAACCGCCAAGCCGACCCACGGGGCCATAAGAAGCAGCCCGCCCAGCCCTGTGGCAGTGCCTCTGCCACCCTTGAACCCTGTAAAGACGGGCCAGTTATGGCCTACCAGCGCCGCCAGCGCTCCAGCGGGCTGAGCGCCGACGGAATCTGAGACTATCCTGGCTATCAACACAGCCGACGCCCCTTTGCCCATGTCCAAAAGAAGCACAACCGCAGCCGCCGGCCTTCCTATGGTCCTGAGCACATTGGTCGCGCCCAGTTTGCCGCTTCCGCGCTCTCTTATGTCAATCCCCTTTATAAGCTTGCCTGCTATGAGGCCAACAGGGATTGCCCCTATGACATACCCCACAACGATAACTATCAGATAGGCCGTCATCTTCCGCCTTTTCCTCTGAATAACAGCCTGGGCCGCACTCCTCTCAAGCCAAAGGACTTGTGCAACTCGTTTTCCAGGTAACGCTTGTAGGAGAAATGCACCAGGCTGGCGCGGCTCCCGTAAAACACAAAGGTGGGAGGCCTTATTCCCTCCTGCACAACCTTGTGCACCTTGAACCCACCCTTTCTCGTGGCGGTCGGCATATGTTCCCCGATGGCCATCAACATCGTCTTGTTCAATTGGTCCTTTGGTATCTCCATGCTCCACTGCTGGTAAACATCGATAGCTGTGGCAAGAAGCTCCGGGACACCCTTGCCTGTAAGCGCAGAAACGAAACTTACAGGCACCTGAGGCACAAATCTGAAGCGACTTCGCACTTCCTTAATCACATCGGCCTGGGTGAATCCCATCTCGGAGGCCTTGTCCCACTTGTTCACTGCAAAGACCATTCCCTTGTACGATTCCAGCACATAGTTGGCGACATGAGTGTCCTGCGCCGTCACCAGCTCCCCCGTATCCAGGAGAAGTATGACCACGTCCGCCCTGTCTATTGCCCGCATGGTTCTCAGGACGCTGTACTTCTCGATGCCGGGTTCCACCTTTCCACGCCGCCTCATTCCCGCAGTATCGATTATCACGACAGGCCGGTCGCCCACCATTGCCACGCTGTCCACCACATCCCTTGTTGTGCCAGGAACAGCGCTCACAATGGCCCGTTCCTGGCCAAGGATTGTGTTCAGAAGCGTAGATTTGCCAACGTTCGTACGCCCCACTATGGCAAGCTTCAACATCTCCTCCTGAGGCTCAGGCGCCGGCCCTTCCGGAGGCAGATGTTCAGCTACCTCAGCAAGCAGCTCCTCGACACCCTGGCCGTGGTAGGCGCTGATAGACATCGGTTCGCCTATTCCCAGTTCGTAGAACTCCAGGCCCTGCTCCCGGCGTTTTTTGGTCTCAGACTTGTTTGCGGCCAGCACCAGCGGCTTGCCGGTCCGCCTCAGAGCATCGGCAATATCCCGGTCGGTGGATGTTATGCCTTCGTTGGCATCTACAACCATGATAATGACGTCTGCCTCTTCCACGGCCATATAGACCTGGGCCTTTACCTTCTCCCATATCTCAGTCTCGTCAAAGGGAAGTAGCCCTCCGGTGTCCACCAGAGTGAAGGTGCGGTTCCTCCAATTTACATCGGCGGTGATCCTGTCACGAGTCGTTCCAGGAATATCCGACACAATGGCCTTGCGCCTTTGAGAGATCCGGTTGAAAAGGGTTGACTTGCCCACGTTGGGCCGACCCACAATGGCAACTAGCGGTCTCAGGGCCGTCATTCTGCACCCTCAACTATTTCTGCCAGGATCGCCTTTTGAGCGTGAAGGCGGTTGTCCGCCTGGTCAAACACTACCGACTGAGGATGGTCCAGCATACCTTGAGATATCTCCTCACCTCTGTGCGCCGGCATGTCGTGCATGAATATGGCGCCGGAGGCCGCAAACTCCATGAGATTTTCATTGACCTGATAATCCACAAAATCCTTCTTTCTTTTTGCCGTCTCCCCCTCCTGTCCCATGCTCACCCACACGTCCGTATAGACGACGTCTGCCCCGCCCACCGCGTCTTTAGGCGCTGCGACCCTTTTCAGCACCGACCCGCTGTCGGAGGCGCGTCGAGAAGCCTCCTCCCACGTTGCCTCTGGTATTTCATAGCCTTTCGGGCAGGCAATGACAAAATTAGCTCCCACCGACGCCGAAGCCAGAGCCAGGCTGGCCGCTACGTTGTTGCCGTCGCCCACGTAGGCCACCGTGATGCCCTTGAGCCGTCCCTTTTTTTCGTAAATCGTGAGAATATCGGCCATTGCCTGGCACGGATGCTCCAGGTCGGAAAGTGCGTTGATAACCGGGACTGTGGAGTGCCTGGCGAATCCCTTCAACGTTTCGTGAGAGAAGACCCTGGCTATCACAACGTCAACCCAGTGGTTCAGCACACGGGCAACGTCGCCGGGAGGCTCCCTGACCCCCAGGCCGACCTCGTCGCGTCCAAGATACAGAGAGCTTCCGCCGAGCTGCTTCACCGCCAACTCGAAGCTGACCCTGGTGCGCAGTGAAGCCTTCTCGAACAGCAGAATTGCAGTCTTGCCGCCCAGCAACGGCTTGGACGCCTTTTTCTTCATGGCCAAGGCGCGATGCAACAGCTTCCCGACCTCTTCGCTGGAAATATCTGCTATCGAAAGAAAATGCTTGGATTTCACTGACGCTCTCCTGTGCCGATAGTATAGCAGAAGGGGGTTGCCAATCAATCTTCCCTACGCACCAGCCGCCCGCGATACTTCATAGCGCTGGTTTACACACCCCTCATGCCAGCGTATCATGTGAACCTATGGTCAAAACAACCGACGACGCTAACCCTCAATCCGTGCGTGGAGGCACAATGATAATAGAGCCACAACAAGTTGAAATCAGGCCGGATGGCATTTCCATAAAGTGGAAGGACGGGCATTCCAGCTTTTACCCTAGCAAGTACCTGCGTATAAACTGCGCCTGTGCTCAATGCGTGGAGGAATGGACAAACCGCAAGCTGCTAAACCCAGCCACTGTAGCGGAAGACATCCAGGCCCTAGACTACCTTACCGTGGGTAGATATGCCCTGCAATTCCTGTGGAGCGACAGCCATTCGACCGGGATCTACCCTTACACCATGCTCAGGAACCTCTGTCCCTGCGAGGAGTGTAAGAAGGCCAGAAGCAAAGCCTGAGCTTCTCAGGCTTCTCGTTTCACTACCCGGCTATAAGCCTACGATTGCGCCGGCTTGAACTTGGGCAGAGCAATTTTGTCGTTGATGTCTTCAAATACCACCTCCACCTTCATGCCCACCTTGATTTTCGACGGGTCCGGCTCTATGCCGACCAGGTTGGTAGCCATCCGCGGCCCCTCGTCCAGGTCCACAAAGGCCGCCACGTACGGAACGTCTCCCTTGAAGGCAGGCGTGGGCGCACGGTGCACAATGGCGAAGGTGTGCAGTGTGCCCCTTCCGCTGGCCTGTATCCAGGTCGTGTCCCTTGAAAAGCACACAGGGCAGATGTCCCTGGGATAGAAATAGGCCTTCTGACAGCCGTTGCACTTGCGCAGCCAGAGCTGGTGCTGCCTGGCCTTTTCCCAGTAGAAGTCCGACTCCGGCTGTGTGGCCGGAACTGGCTTGGTGTATTGCTTCTGGTTCATTTCAACCCCCTAGGAACTCTCTGCTTGCCAAATAGTACCAGTTATTAATCAACCGCCAGCACTGCGGTGCCCGTGGACGAAAGCGACCCTCCCGTGCCGTTTACCAGCGCAATCTTTGGGCTTTTGATCTGCCTCTGGCCTGCCTCTCCGCGGAGCTGCCGTACTGCCTCCACTACCAGGAATATGCCGTACATCCCCGGGTGAGTGTACGATAGGCCGCCACCGTTTGTGTTGAGAGGAAAATCGCCGCCGGGGGCGGTCCTCTGTCCACGTACAAAGTCCGCCGCCTCTCCCTTGCCGCAGAACCCGAGATCTTCCAGGCTCAGAAGCACCGTATATGTGAAAGAGTCGTATATCATAGCCAGGTCAATGTCCTTGTGGGTAACGCCCGCCATGTCCATAGCCCTCTTTCCCGTCACCTTGGCCGCAAAGGATGTAAGTCTTGGCATCTGGCTGATTATCCTGTGATCGTGCCCTTCTGCTGTGCCCAGCACCCAGACAGGCTTCTTCTTCAGACCACTGGCCCGTTCTGCCGACGTTACTATCACGGCGCCGCCTGCGTCCGTCACCAGGCAGCAGTCCGCCCTGTGGAACGGCCAGCTTATCCAGCGGTCGTTATGGTAGTCGTCAAAGGACATAGGCTAGCGCTCAAGCGCCTTCGGGTTCATCTGCGCCCACTTCCGCGTTGAAACGGCAATCTCGGCCATCGCTTCCCTGGTCCTGTTCTCCCCGAACTCGTGCATATACCTTGTGCAGGCCAGCGAGTAGTTGACGGGTGGGCCGATTATTCCATAGGGGAACTCGTATTGAGCGTTGGGGTTGTTCAGATCAGACCCAGTTTTCCACCTGGGGCTGCGTCCCGTTTCCCCATGCGTGATAAGCGCCACCTCGCAGTAGCCGGCGTTGATGGCGGCTATGGCGTGGGCAATGTGAATGACGAAGGATGACCCTCCCACCGACGTGTTGTCGGTGTAGGTCGGCGATATGCCCATGAATTCGGCGGTGCCCATGCTGGAGACGCCGGCGGTCAGTACGCCGTCCACATCGTCTTTGGAGAGGCCGGCATCCTGCAAAGCATTGTACGCCGCCTCCGAATGATGCTGTAGAGCAGACTTCCCTGGCACGTTGCCGATCGCATCCGACTCGGCCACTCCCACAATGGCCACCTTCTTGGACAGTTTCATCTCATTCGCCCTTTCCGGGCCCTTCGTCCCTTGTTTCTCGCGTTTCTGGACCTTCTGATCCTCAATACTATCAGCATAACAAACAGCACCGCGACTATAACGCCAAAGCCCAGCACTCCGGAAGAGACTGCCTTTGACATACCTCCGTTATGGACGTCTTCCCCGTTTGCCCATGCCGCTACTCCGCCAAACCCAACCTTCAGCACCTCGAAAACGACCACCAGCGCTAACGCAATGAGAGATTTATTGATCATTCTTCTCCCTCAAACAAAAACCACCGCTACGTATATCACAACATCGCAATTCCGACAAGAGTATTACGCTGTTGCACACAATTGAAGGCTCCACGAAAAAATCAGGGCAGCCCCGATAGTATCGAGACTGCCCTGTCTTACTACTCACAAGTATGAAGCCTTCCGCAGGCCGGTATGAAGGTGGATAAGATCTATCCTTCTTTCTTATCCTCCGCTTTCCCTGCCGCGGCTCCTTCTTCGGCCTTAGCCTCGCCCTCAGCTCCCTCTGCACCCTCCTCAGGCGCCGCCACCTCAGCCTTGACCTCCTCCTCCATCCTGGGCGGATTGACCTTGGCGATCATCTCGTCGGGATCGTTCAGAATAGTCACATTCCCAGCGACGGAAATATCGGCCACTCGAACCACCTTTTCAAAGTCATCCAGAGAGGATATGTCAACCCTGATTTCCTCAGGAACATCCATGGGAAGACACTCCACGTCCAGGGTGTGAAGGGCATGAATCAAAATTCCGCCGCCTACCTTCATGGCAGGGGCCTCTCCCACAATAAGCACGGGTACTTCCGCTGTCATGCGCTCTTTGACACTGACCAGGTAGAAGTCTACGTGCAGAAGATGGCCGGAAACGGGATGCCTCTGCACCTCACGCACGAAAGCCACCGTGTCCACTTCTCCGCTGTCCTTGGCGCCCTGGACAATGGACACAGGCCTGTTCTTGCCGACCTTCAGCAAGATCTTCTGCAGCGACTTGGCGTCTGCCTGAAGCGCCTTCGACTCCCTGGCCTTGCCATAAATGTGGATGGGCGTAAGACCCGTCTTGCGAAGAGCCTTTACTTTTTTGCCGGTGACTACTCTTGACGAGGCATCAATCTGTACTACTTCCATAATGGTTCACGCTACCTTGCAGTGGGAAATTGGTCTTGAATCGAAGTCGAACTAATAAGACCGTCGCTCATTTTAACATAGAAAACCCTATCTGGAAAGCGCCCGATGTATTCTCCGTAAATATCCGACAGTCAGGCTCATTTGGTAAAAGGTGTGCGCAGTCCAAGGCCGAGGTATGGTCGGTGGTAATGATACCGCTCCAAGAAAGTTTCTGCAGCTTTCTGGCAGGAAGGTAGGTCCGCGGCGCTGTAGCGTCCCCAGCCCAAGCACTCCTTGCGCACCGTCCGGTTGAAGCTTTCAATGTACGCCTGCTCGTTCTTCTTGTAAGGGCGGTCCACTCTTACGTCTCACGAACATGATCACCCACCCATGCGGTTGCTTTCACAATCAACATCGAATCAAGAAGCGCATATGCCCAACAAGACTTCAATCAGGCCTCCTGTATAGTGTGCGTATCACAACGGCTCCGATGAACAGCCGTGCGGGGCAGACTCTCTTTCGGCTCTGGGTCGGGGCGTGGCGCTGAGAGGGAAGGGTCGACCGTGTACTGTGCGTCCCTCCACATAATCGTGAATCCTTCCTCTCCTCCCCAGAGGAATACACCTTCCAGATATGATGGCCAGTCATTTGGGTGAAATCCTCTCCCGCACAAGAATCCTACGAGGGCCGCCACAACCACGTCGTGCGTTACATACAGGTTCAGGCCGGGCGGGCCGACAGGATGAAGAAGATCGATAAGTGAGTCCACACCAACACTTGTCTCAAGCATGCCTTGCAGACTGGATGGTTCGAGTAGTTGCCGGCGAACCCACTCTTGCGCCCCCAGATTGAGCAGTTGAGGTTCGGCTAGGTGTCTGTCTCGGACGAAGACTCCGAAGTTGGCTAAACGCATTTCAATTGACACTTCCGTGGAGGCATCGCCATGACCGATTGATATCATCTGGGCGGTCTCGATGCAGCGGCCTATGGCATTCGAAGCCATCGTTCCCAGACAAAAGCCTTGAAGCATATCGCCAAGCTCTTTGGCCTCGCTCCGTCCACGGTCCGTCAATTCAACATCATCGCCCAAAATCCCGTGCGGAATAGCAGACCTGTGTGCGTGTCGCAACATGAGGCTAACTGGCCGGTCACGGGGAACAGACGGTAGGCTGCGCTCGTAAACGTCGAGAACTCGGTTCTTTGGTCGCGTGTTCAAGCCTTCTCCACAATGCAGTCCTCCAGCACTAGCACCTCGATTCCGCATCGGGGGACTCCTCGCAACGACGTGACAGGGGGGTGCTGAAGCATAATCAAGACTCACTGATTTCAAATTGATACACTACCCGAAAACCGGTTTGGTTGTAAATACGCGTTCATGATGCTAAAATCCAGAAGTAAGACCATGTAGAGGTGGAAGATGAGGATACCCATGAAGGTGGACTACGGAGTCCGTGCCCTGATAGACCTGGCGCAGCATAGCGCATCTGGGCCTGTGCCCACCGCAGAGATCGCAACCCGCCAGAGCATCCCGGAGCCTTTCCTGGACCAGCTTCTAACCCATTTGAACAAGGTTGGCCTTATCAAGAGCCGTCGCGGACCCCAGGGAGGCCATACGCTGGCCAAATCGCCCTACGAAATCAGCCTCGGCATGGTAATGACGACTCTCGACGGAACCTCTGTGCCTCTCAACTGTATAGATGTGCCCGCCGATTGCATCCAGTACAGTGTATGCACCCAGCGCGACGTCTGGCAGTCTGTTGACCAGGTTGTCCACAACGTCCTCAATTTCACCACCATCGGCGAGCTGGCCCAGCGCCAGGCTGGCAAAGCTGGCCACGGCATGTACCAGATATAACCTGGCTTCGCAAGCCGCCACATCTTATTTCGTAACGTCCAGAACCAACTTCTATCCATGAAAATTTCTGCTATACTTAAAAGACACGCTAATTCCACTCAATAGCCATGCGTTCCGGGAGGCACCAATGACGCCTACACTGACACTCACGCCAGAACAGGTAAAAAGATATAGTCGTCACATAATCATGCCACAGGTCGGCAGCAAGGGACAACGTAAGCTGCTGGAGTCCAAGGTGCTGATTATCGGTGCTGGCGGGCTAGGCTCCCCTGTGGCCGTTTACCTTACTCTCGCAGGCGTGGGCACCATTGGCATCGTCGATTTCGACACCGTGGACGTCACCAACCTCCAGAGGCAGATTCTTCATCAGAACGCCGACGTGGGCCGCCCAAAGGTGCAGTCGGCCATTGAGACCCTGCACAAGTACAACCCCGACGTTAGAGTGGTGGGCCACGAGACGCCCATCAATTCCGAAAACGCCATGGACATCATCTCCAAATACGATATAGTGGTCAACGGCGCCGACAACTTTGCCACGCGTTATCTTGTCAACGACGCCTGCTACCTGGCAGGCAAGCCCCTGGTTGACGGCAGCATTCTCCTGTTCGACGGCATGACCACCGTTTTTCTGCCTGGACAGGGCTGCTACAGGTGCCTCTTCCCCACACCTCCTCCTCCCGGCAGCGTACCAACCTGCGCCGAGGCTGGTGTATTGGGCGCTCTCCCCGGACTGGTTGGGAGCATTCAGGCTACAGAAACCTTGAAGCTCATCCTCGGCATCGGCGAGTCTATGTCCGGGCGCCTGCTTATCATCGATGCGCTCAGTATGGAGTTCAGGACCGTCAAGCTGCGCCGCAACAAAGAGTGCCCTCTCTGCGGCGACAGCCCCACGGTCACCGAACTGATTGACTACGAGGCCTTCTGTGGCGCGCCTGTGACAGCTGCAGGGTGAAGCAATCTTTGAGTGCCACCGACACGCCTTCAAGGCGGCTTCTGCCGAATCATTAAAAAAGCATAGTGACAAATTATACATTTCATAATATAATCCTCAATTAGTAATATGACTTATAAAATTTTGAACAACTGCATGTGTATACCCCAAATAGGAGGGACTATCGTCTAGTCTTCGGTTCCGTCTAGGCGTCACATTGCAAGTGCCCTCGTTGAAACCCAGCGAGGGCACTTTTTATTTAGTGTCCACACCAGAAAAACAAGTAATCGGAGGAGCGATTTAGATGCAAAAGGCCGTAAACATAGTAGAAGACCAGGTTTTGGATTGCCGCGGGCAGCTTTGTCCTATGCCTGTAATCAAGGCTTCCCAGGTAATCAACAAGCTGCAGAAGGGGAAGATCCTCAAAATCATCTCCAGCGACCCCGGCTCGTTGGCAGACATCCCATCCTGGGCGGAAGCGTCGGGACACGAGTTTCTGTCCAAAGAAGGCAACGGCAAAGGCCCCTTCACCTTCTGGGTAAAGCGCGGCTAG
>ORJL010271354.1_pt1 | contig 11139 bp, 9 predicted proteins | sample 1779941 | NCBI WGS metagenome assembly ORJL01 (sample SAMEA104232317, study PRJEB22302) | groundwater metagenome | biome: forest; feature: aquifer; material: groundwater | place: USA | collected 2011-08-07 | depth 5.8 m | reverse complement strand
GCGACGGGCTTCGGCCCCGCCGGCGCCGCTTCGCGGCTGGCTTCCGAGCGGGTGCAACCGCTGATCACGAGCGCGCCGAGCGCGCTCGTGACGACGATGGCGGCGACGGATTCGCGAAGACGCGTCATGACCGGCTCTCCTCGTGCGGCGACGGAATGTGAAGGCGGCAGATGCAGTCGTCGAGTCGCGCGCAGAGCGCGCTCAGCGCCGAGCGCGGAATCGAGGTCAGGGCGCGGATCTCCGCCGTGGTGAGCTCGAGGCCGGCGGTGAGGCACGCCGTCGCCGGATTCTCATAGAACGCGTCGCGGAACTCTTCGTCCGTCACCAGCTTGCCGACCGCTCGTTCGACTGCGCGCTGACTCATGCGGCCGCCATAGGGCAAGAGGCACGCCAGACCGGCCGGTGCGCTGGAAGTCCGCGCGGCCGTTGCGGTCGTCGGAATGCGAGGCGGGGGCGCGGGAAACGACCTGTCGATTGCTGCGCAGTCGCGGCTGGCGATTCTCGCGCAGGGTGCGCGAAAATCGACACCCCCGCGCGGAGACTTACTCGAGGCCGAAGCGCTTCAGACGCGTGTAGAGCTGCGAGCGGGTCAGGCCGAGGATGCGCGCGGCCTCCGAGCGGTTGCCCTCCGCGCGCGCGAGCGCGTCGGTCACCATGCGCCGTTCCCACTCGCCGAGCGACGCGGGCGCCGCGCCGGCGTCGGCAGGGCGAGCGTCGGCGGCCGCGGCGTCCGCGCGGCGCGCGACGAGCGCGAGCTGCGCCGACGTGATGAGCCCGCCGTCCGACACGATGAGCGCGCGTTCGATCGCGTTCTCCAGCTCGCGGATGTTGCCGGGCCACCGGTGCGCGAGCAGCGTCTCGCGCGCCTCGCGCGACAGTCCCGCTTCCGCCTTCCCCATGCGCGTCGCCAGATCCCGCGCGAAGTGCGCGGCGAGCAGCAGCACGTCGTCGCCGCGCTCGCGCAGCGCCGGCAGGTGCACGCTGAAGACGTTCAGGCGGTAATACAGGTCCTCGCGGAACCGGCCTTCTTCGACGAGGCGGCCGAGGTCGCGGTTGGTCGCCGCGATGAGGCGCACGTCGGCCTTCAGCGTGGTCGTGCCGCCGACGCGCTGGAACTCGCGCTCCTGCAGGACGCGCAGCAGCTTCGCCTGCACCGCGGCGGAAAGCTCCGCCACCTCGTCGAGGAACAGCGTGCCGCCCGCCGCGAGCTCGAAGCGGCCGGGCTTCTGACGCTCCGCACCGGTGAACGCACCGCGCTCGTGGCCGAACAGCTCCGACTCGAGCAGCGTCTCGGGCAGCGCGGCGCAGTTCAGCGCGACGAACGGGCCGCCGGCGCGAAGGCTCGCGTGATGCACCGCGCGCGCAACGAGCTCCTTGCCCGTTCCGCTCTCGCCGGTGACGAGCACCGTCGCATCCGTCGGCGCCACTTTCGCCGCGCGGCCGAGCGCCTCGCGGAGCGGCGCCGAGCGTCCGATGATCCGGTCGAAGCCATACCGCTCGCCGAGCTGGTTCTGCAGCGACGCCACGCGCTGCTCGAGATCGCGGGCGCGGCCTTCGATCGCCGCGAGCCGCCGCTGCTCGTCGGCGAGGCGCTGGTGCTGGATGACGAGCGTGACCTGCGCCGCGATCGCCTCGGCCACCTCCACGTCGGACGCGTCGAACCAGTCGGGCTTGCGCTTGCCGAAGTAGAGCGCGCCGCCCATGACGTCGCCGAGCCGGAGCGGTACGGTCATGCACGCCCGCCCGCCGTTGTCGATGATCATCCGGTCGCCCGGACACTTCGGGGACAGCTCGGCCGGCGCGTCGCGGACGATGACGACCTCGCCGGCCTCGACGCGCGACGCGAACGAGAAGTCGGCGAGCGGAATGCGCGTCGAGCCCGTCGCGCGATCGTTCACCTCGGCGACGATCTCGATGTCGCGCCCGGTGGACGAGATGACGCCGGCACCCATGACGTCGAAGTCGAGGATCGGGCGCACGCCGTCCGCCAGCCGCGCGAACACGTCGCGCACGTCGAGGCTCAGCCCGAGCACCGGCGTGAGCGCCTGCACGGCGCGGAGCCGCCGGCGCCGCCGGCGCTCGCGCTCGAGCAGCACGGCGTTGTCGACGAGCGGCCCGATGAGCTCGCTCACCTGGCGCAGCGTGGCGGCGTGCGCGTCGGTGTACACGCCCGGCGTGAGCGACGTCGCGACCAGCGCGCCGATCACGCCGCCGCCGCTGCGCAACGGCGCGACGAGCGCCGAGCGCATGCCGGTCTCCACGAGCTGGCGCTCGAACGGGTTCGCGTCCCGGAACCGCGGATCCGTGGCGAGGTCGGCGACGATCATCGTCTCGCCCGCGAACGCCGGCCGCATGGCCCAGTCCGCGACGAGATAGCGCTCGCGCCCGAGCTCGGCCGTGTAGTGCGTCTCGTGCAGACGCGGACCGCGCCCGACGCGCTCGGCGAACACCGTGAACGCGCGCCCGTCTTCCTCGAGCACGTCCACGACGAGGCGGTCGTGGGGCACGACGGGCGCCAGGCGCGCGGAGAACTCATCGAGGATCCGCGTGGGATCGAGACGCTCGTGCTCCGCGCCGGCGCTCGCGCAGAGCGAGCCGAGCAGATCGGTGAAGGGAGCCGCCGCCGCGTCCATCCGATTCAGTGTACGCCGCGGGCGAGGACGCTAGACGGGCAGCGGGTCCATGTCCGCGCCCGGCGTCACCTCGAACGCGTTCAGCGTGCAGGCGATCGTGATGTAGTGGCCGATGAGGCCGGTGAGCTCCACGAGGCCGGCCACGCCGAAGCGCGCTTCGAGCGCACGGAACGTGGGCTCGTCGACGCGCTTGCGTCCGAGCAGCTGGCCGACGTAGCTCACCACTTCCGATTCGGCTTCGGTGAGTCCGGCGCGGCGGTCACGGATGGCGACGATCGCGTCCTCGCGCACGCCGGCCTTCCGCGCGAGCGGCGCGTGCGCGCCCCACTCGAACAGGCAGTCCATCTCGCGGGCCACCGTCAGGATCGCGAGCTCCCGGATGTCCTGCGGCAGCGAGCCGTCGAACCGCGCATAGGCGCCGGTGTGCGCGATGCGCTTGGCCAGCTCCGGGCTGTGCAGCAGCACCTTGAACGGGCCGACGACGCGGCCGCGGCTCTCGGTGATCGCGTCCCACGCCGCTTCGCCGCCCTTCGGCACGTCGCTCTTGCTTTCGATCGTCTTCACGCGCGGCATGGGTCTAGCCTTTCTTCGCCTTCGGATAGCCGACGGTCTTGAGGGACTCGGTGATCTCGTCGAGGATCGCGGGATCGTCGATCGTCGCGGGCGTCGTGTACGGCGCCGCTTCCGCGATCTTCTTGATCGTGCCGCGCAGGATCTTCCCGGAGCGCGTCTTCGGCAGCCGCTTCACCACCGTCGCGGTCTTGAACGACGCGACCGGGCCGATGCGGTCACGCACACGGTCGACCAGCTCGCGCACGATGTCCGCCTCGCTGCGCGACACGCCCGCCTTCGTCACGACGAAGCCGACGGGCACCTCGCCTTTCAGGTCGTCGGCGACACCGACGACCGCGCATTCGGCGACGTCGGGGTGTCCGGCGAGCACTTCTTCCATCGCGCCGGTGGACAGCCGGTGGCCGGCGACGTTGATGATGTCGTCGACGCGACTCATGATGTAGACGTAGCCGTCCTCGTCCCGGTAGCCGGCGTCGCCGGTCAGGTAGTGGCCGGGATGCCGCGTCAGGTACGACTTCTCGTAGCCGTCGTCGTTGTTCCAGAGCGTCGGCAGACACGCGGGCGGCAGCGGCAGCCTGATCGCGATCGATCCGATCTGACCGGCCGGCAGCTCCTGGTTGTCCTCGGTGAGGATGCGCAGGTCGTAGCCCGCCACCGGCTTCGTCGGCGAGCCGGGCTTCACCGGCAGCATGCCGAGCCCGACGCAGTTCGCGGCGATCGGCCAGCCCGTCTCCGTCTGCCACCAGTGATCGACGACCGGTACGCCGAGCTTGTCACGCGCCCAGAGCAGCGTGTCGGGATCGCAGCGCTCGCCCGCGAGAAACAGCGTGCGAAAGCGCGAGAGGTCGTACGTCTTCATGTGCACGCCGGCGGGGTCTTCCTTCTTGATCGCGCGGAACGCCGTCGGCGCGGTGAAGAGCGCGACGACGCCGTGCTGCGACACGACGCGCCAGAACGCGCCCGGGTCGGGCGTGCCGACGGGCTTGCCTTCGTAGAGGATGGTCGTGCAGCCCTTGAGCAGCGGCGCGTACACGATGTACGAGTGGCCGACGACCCAGCCGATGTCCGACGCGGCCCAGTACACCTCGCCGGAGCCGACGCCGTACACGCTCCCCATGCTCCACTTGAGCGCGACGGCGTGGCCGCCGTTGTCGTGCACGACGCCCTTCGGGATACCCGTCGTGCCGGACGTATAGAGGATGTACAGCGGGTCGGTCGCGGCGACGGGCACGCAGTCGGCGGGCGCCGAGCCGGCGTTCGCGTCCTCCCAGTCCTGGTCGCGTCCGGCCACCATCGACGCGCGCTCCATCGGGCGCTGCAGCACGAGACAGCGCGTGACCTTGTGCGCCGCGAGCTGAATCGCCTGGTCGAGGAGCGGCTTGTACGGGATGACGCGGTTCACCTCGATGCCGCACGACGCCGTCAGGATCAGCTTCGGCTGCGCGTCGTCGATGCGCTTCGCGAACTCGTTGGCGGCGAACCCGCCGAACACGACCGAATGGACGGCGCCGATGCGTGCGCACGCGAGCATCGCGATGACCGCCTCGGGCACCATCGGCATGTAGAGGATGACGCGGTCGCCCTTCGTGATGCCCTGCGCGCGCAGCGTGCCGGCGAAGCGCGCCACTTCGTCGCGCAGCTCGAAGTACGTGTAGCTCCGCACGGTGTTCGTGACGGGGCTGTCGTAGACGAGCGCCTGCTGCTTGCCGCGACCGCGGTCGACGTGGATGTCGACGGCGTTGTAGCAGGTGTTCAGCAGGCCGCCCGTGAACCACCGGTAGAACGGCGGCCGCGAATCGTCGAGCACGCGGTCCCAGCGGCGGTCCCAGTGCACGTCCTCCGCCGCCTGCGCCCAGAACCCGTTCGGATCGCGGAGCGACCGCGCATACACCTCGTCGTACGTGGTCTTCGTCGCTGCCATGGACTCCTCCGTGCGGACCGGTCCGACGTACCGCCAGACTCGAGCGACCGCCAGAGTACCAGAGTGCTCCGGCCCTCCGGGCGGGTAGACTGCGGCCGGTCACCACGAACCACTACGAGGGATGAGATGAATGGACCAGCGAAGCTCCGCCGTCTACTCGCGCGACCCGGGATCGTCGTCGCGCCGGGCGCGTACGACGCGGTGAGCGCACGACTCGTCGAGCGGGCCGGCTTCGACGCCGTCTACATCGGTTCCTACGCGACGGCGGCGGCACGCCTCGGACTGCCGGACGCCGGCCTCGTCGGGATGCGCGAGATGGTCGATCACGCGGCCTCCGTCGTCGGCGCGGTCGAGCGCGTGCCCGTCGTCGCGGATGCGGAGAACGGCTTCGGCAACGCCGCGACGGTGTGGCGCACGGTGACGGAATTCGAGCGCGCCGGCGTCGCGGCCATCCACATCGAGGATCACGAGTTCGGCAAGCACCTGCCCGTGCCCGGCCGCGTGATCGCGAAAGGCGCGATGGTCGAGAAGGTGAAGGCGGCGGTGGACGCGCGCCGCAACCGGGACTTCGTGCTGATCGCGCGCACCGACGCCGGATGGCTCCGCGGCGGCGGCGGCCTGGAGGACGCGATCGACCGCGCGCTCGCGTACGGCGCCGCCGGCGCCGACCTCGTCTTTCTGGCGGGCGTGCGATCGCCCGCGCTGGCGGGTGTGCGCGACCGGATCCCGTACCCCATCTGCTCGACCGACTCGCCGCGCACGACGGTCGCGCAGGACGAAGCCGCCGGCGTGAAGCTCGTGCTGCATTACGCGCTGACGCTCTACGCCGCGTATCGCGCGGTGCGCGAGACGCTCGCGGAGTTCCGTGCTACCGGCGACGCCGCCGCGCTCGCCGCGCAGCGGCTCGTCGACGAGCCGGAGTTCGACGAGTTCATCGGCTTCCCGCGCATCGAGCGGCTCGCCGTGCAGCATCGCGTGGGCGACCCGACGTGAGTCGTCTGCGCCGCAGCGCCCTGTTCATCGCCGGCAGTGATGACGACGCGCTCGCCCACGCGGGCGCGGCGGGCGCCGACACGCTGATTCTCGATCTCGAGGACACCGTGGCGCCGGCGCGCAAGCTCGACGCGCGCCGTCTGGTCGTCGCGTGCCTGCGCGCGCGATCGGGCGAGGCCACCGAGTACGCCGTGCGCGTGAACGCGCCCGCGAGCGCGGCGTTCCGCGACGACGTCGACGCCGTCGTCGCCGCGGGCGCGGACGCGCTGGTCGTTCCGAAGACCCAGAGCGCCGACACGCTGCAGGAGATCGACACGTGGCTCGGGTCGCTCGAGCAGCGCCACGGCCGGCGCACGGCGTCGGTGCGGCTCCTGCCGCTCATCGAGACGCCGGCCGGCGTGCTCAACGCCCCGGCGATCGCCGTGGCGTCGCCGCGCATCGACGCGCTCGTGCTCGGGCACGTGGATCTCTCGCAGACGCTCGGCGTCCCGGAGGCCGGGGCCGGCACGGCGATCATCCTGCACGCGCGCGCGCAGATCGTCTTCGCGGCGAAGGCCGCGGGCATCGACGCGATCGACACGGTCTACATGCGGGACGACGACGCGGGCTTCGAAGCCGAGGCGCGGCAGGCGCTGGCGCTCGGCTTCACCGGCAAGCTGCTCGTGCATCCGCGACAGGTCGATCTCGTCCACGCGGTGTACGAGCCGACCGCCGGCGAGATCGACTACGCGCGCCGGCTGGTCGCGGCGTTCGAAACGGCGGAAGCCGCGGGAGAAGGGTTGTTCGTCTTCGAGGGGCGCGTGATCGACCTGCCGGTGGTCACGGCCGAGCGCACCGTGCTCGCCCGCGCGCGCGCCGCCGGCCTGTAACGCCGCCCGGTCAGCTCCGCCGCGTCGTCTGCACGCGGGGCGAGACCTCGATCTTCGACGAGCCCCGGGCGTTGCCCATCCAGCTCTCCCACGCCTGGCTCTGCTTGGCGATGAGCAGCTCGCCGCGCATCTTGTCGCGCTCCTTGTCGAGCTCGGCCAGGTCCGCGGGCGCCCGCTCGATGACCTTCAGCACGTAGTAACCCTGCGGCGTCTTCACCGGCTCCGTCACGCCGTTCGCCACGGTCTGGAGCGCCGCCAGCATAGCGTCGCCGGGAAGCTTCTCCGCCGGCTTCGCGCGCGAGAAGCGCGGCGTCTCGCCGGTCTGCGCGCTCGCCTTCTTCGCGGCGGCCGCGAAGTCGCCGCTCTTGCCCTCGGACGCGAGCTGCTTCGCGCGCTCGAGCGCGACCTTTTCGGCCTTCTCGCGCTTCACGGCGGACGCGACCTGCTCGCGGATCTCGGCGATGGGCGGGACGGCGGCGGGCAGATGCTCGACGACCTTCATGACGATGAAGCCGATCGGCGTCTTGAGCGGCGTCGACACCCCGCCGACGGCGAGCGTGAACGCCGCCTCTTCCATGGATTCGCCGCGGCTCATGCCCGGCACCTGCACGCGCGGCACACGCGACTCGACGGGGGTGAACCCGAGCTTCTTCGCCTCGGCCATGAAGTCGGACGCGGCCTGCAGCGCCACCTTCGCCTCGTCGGCCCGCGCCTTCGCCGCGCGCTCGGCCGCTTCCGTGACGAGCTTCTCCTTGATCTGCGGCGCGACCTCGCCGACCGGCTTCCGGCCGCCTTCCCGCGTGTCCGTCACCTTGATCGCGTGGAAGCCGAAGCCGCTGCGGACCGGCTCGGGCGTGACCTCGCCCTTCTTCAGCGCGAACGCGGCCTGCTCGAACTCGGGCACGACCTCGCCCTTCTTGATGAAGCCGAGATCGCCGCCGTTCGGCGCCGTCGCCGTGTCCTCGGACAGCTCCTTCGCGACCTTCGCGAAGTCCTCGCCCGCCTTCACGCGGCGGATCGCGTCGAGGGCTTTCGCCTTCGCCTTGTCTTCCGCCTCGCTGCCGCCGGTCTCGCCGACGCGCGCGAGGACGTGCGCGACGCGCACGGTCGGCGGCGTCTCGAACTCCGCCGCGTGCTCCTTGTAGTACTTCTCGATGTCGGCCTCGCCGACCGGCTTCTGGAAGTCCTTCGGATTGACGATGACGTACTGCACGCGCCGGCGCTCCGGCTGCCGGAACTGGTCTTCGTGGTCCTTCAGGTGCTTCTGGATCTCGTCGTCGCCCGCGGTGGACGCCGTGAGGATCGGCTGGATCTCGACGAGCGCCCACGCCGCGCGCACCTGCTCGCGCTGGAGCGCATACGTGCGCTCGATCTCGGCGTCGGTGACCTTCACGCCGCTCTTGACGAGGCTCTCCACCTTGTTGCGCGTGAGCTCGCGGCGCACTTCGTTCTCGAAGCTCGCCGCGCTGAAGCCGCGGCGCTTGAGGAATTCCTGGTACCGCTTCATCGAAAAGCGGCCGGCTTCGTGGAAGGCCGGGACCTGGTGGATCTGCGCGTTCAGCTCCTCGTCGCTCACGCCGAGGCCTTCGGCCTTGGCCCGCTGCACGACGACCGCTTCCTGCACGAGGTCCTGCACGACCTGCTGCGAGATGCCCATGCGCTCGGCGAGCTCGGGATTGAAGCGCTCGCGATACACCTGCGCGTACGCGTCGAGATACGCCTGGTACCGGCGCTGATAGCGCTCGACGGGGATCGTCTCGCCGTTCACGCGGGCGACCCACTCCGCGTCGCCGCCGTCGTTCATGCCGCCGGCGCCGAACACGAACAGCGAGGCGACGAACGCGGCGATGACGACGAGAAGACCGATCTGCAGCGCCCTGCGATAGCGCCGCATCACTCCGATCATGGATGACTCTCCTTCATGGGGGAGCCGGGATGGCCCCCCGACCCCCTGACGCTCGGAGCGTCGCGGGGAACCCACGACGCTCTTCGACAACCCATCTACTCGTCCGACTCTGCTGCGCGTGGGCGCACCGGCGGCGGCGCTTCGCCGTCCTCGGGGACGACCCGCCGCGCGACGGTGATGAACCCGGTGTGCGCGACCATCCGGTGGAAGGGGCGCACGGAGAGCCCTTCGATGTTCCACGGCCGCATGAGCGTCTCGAACGTCTCGACGAGCGCCCACGACCGGTCGCGCCGGAGCGCTTCGGACGCCTGCTGCGACTGGATGATCGTCGGCACGTAGCACAGGAAGATGCCGCCGGGGCGCAGCACGCGCGCGACCGCCTCCGTCAGCTTCCACGGCTCGGGCAGGTCGAGCACCACGCGGTCGACGGGCTCCTCTTCGGCGAGGCCGTCTTCCACGGCGCGGAACCGCACGGTGAGGTTCGAGACCTCCCCGAGCCGCATGTGGATGTTCGCGAGCGCGCGGCGCGCGAACTCTTCGCGCTGCTCGTACGTGATGACGCGGCCGTCCGGCCCGACGACGCGCAGCAGCGCGAGGGTGAGCGCGCCGGACCCCATGCCGGCCTCGATGACGCGGCAGCCGGGCTGGATGTCGGCCCAGAACAGGATGACGGCGAGGTCTTTCGGGTAGATGACCTGCGCGCCGCGCGGCATCTCCAGCACGAACTCGGCGAGCGTCGGTCGCACGGCGAGATAGCGCAGCCCCATCGAGCTCCGGACCCAGCTGCCTTCCGGCTTGCCGATGATCCCGTCGTGCGGGATCCATCCGCGATCGGAGTGAAACGTCTCCGACTTGCGCAGGATCATCAGATGCCGCTTGCCCCGCGTGTCGATGAGCAGGACCTGCTCACCGTCCTGGAACGTGCCCGGGACGATCACGCGGCCGGGTGCGGACGGGGCAGAAACGCCGCCGTGATGAAGCCCGCGATGGGCATGAGCGCGCTGATCCACAGCGCGGTGAGCAGCCCGTGCGTGTCCGCGATGGATCCGAGCACCGTCACGCCGAGCCCCGCCGTGCCCGTCGCGACGCCAACGATGAGTCCCGACGCCATGCCGGGATTGCGCGGCATGTACTGCTGTCCGAGGACGACCGACACCGTGAACGTCGAGACGAGCGCGATGCCCATCAGCGCGAGCACCACGAACGCGAGCGGCCCGGTGACGTGGAGGAACAGCACCGCCAGCGGCGACACGGCGGCGAAGACCCACACCATGAACGGCCGCGCGCCCCAGCGGTCGGCGAGGGGTCCCGTGGCGACGGTGCCGAGGGCCCCCGCGCCGAGGAACGCGAAGAGCAGCATGCCGACCACGTGCGGATCCGCCTTCAACACGTCGAGGTAATAGAACGGCACGAACGTGGTGAAGCCGAGCGACGTCCACGAGCGGAGCATCACGACGACCACGAGCAGCGCCATCGCGCCGGGGCGGTTCACGCCCGCCGTCGCCGCGCTCGTTTCGGCCGGGCGCGAGGCCACCGTGAAGCGCGGCAGCACGGTGACGAACAACGCCGCGGCGATCAGCGAGGGGATCAGCATCAGCAGGCTGCCGCCGAGCCCGAGCGTCGTGACGAGCTGCGTGATCACGGGCGGCCCGATGGCGATACCGGCGTTGCCGCCGAGCGCGAACCACGAGAGCGCCGTCGCCTTGCGCGGGCCGGCCACGCTCGTCGCGGTGCGATACGCCTCGGGATGGAACGCCGCGGCGCCGATGCCCATGCCGAGCACGAGCGCGAGCAGGACGGGATAGCTCGGCGCGACGCCGAGCAGCGCGAGCCCGGTGCCCGCGAGCAGCACCGACGCCGGCAGCATCCAGCGGCGCGCGGTCTGATCGGCGAGGTAGCCGAAGAGCGGCTGGATGATCGACGACGACAGGGTCCCCGCGAGGACGATCGTGCCGGTCGCCGTGTACGACAGGTGGTGCTGCTGCTTCACGAACGGCAGCAGCGCGGGCAGCGCGCCCTGCATGACGTCGATCGCGAAGTGCCCGAGCGAGAGCAGCGCGATGAGCGTCACGTGCGGCCGAACGCGCTCGGCGATCGGCGTCGCGACGGAAACAGCGGCCGCGCCGAAGGCGGCCTGGCGGGAATCAGCCATGACCACCCGATGTTACACTACGTCGGCGATGCAGGAAGGCGCCGGCGGCCGCCGCGTCACAATCCGCGAGCTCGGTCACGTCGCCTTCTTCG
>ORJL010987700.1_pt1 | contig 11140 bp, 5 predicted proteins | sample 1779941 | NCBI WGS metagenome assembly ORJL01 (sample SAMEA104232317, study PRJEB22302) | groundwater metagenome | biome: forest; feature: aquifer; material: groundwater | place: USA | collected 2011-08-07 | depth 5.8 m | reverse complement strand
GATCCTCGTGACGTCGGCTCCGACCACCGGCACGGTGCTCGTGGGCACCGATCGCCAGTACGCGATCGAAGTCCGCGACGGGTTGAATACGGTCATGTCCGCGTACACCACCGCGTCGTGGAGCATCGTCGGCACGGCGGGAATCGCGACGATCTCGCAGGCAGGCGGCCTCGCGCCGTGTGTGTCGTCCGGCACCGTGACCGTGCACGCCATCGGCCCCATGGGCCCCAACGGCGCGAACCTCACGGCCAATGCGTCGCTGGAATGCGTCCCCGCTCCAACCACCGGCACGATCACCATCATCAAGGACGCGCAGCCGGATTCGCCGCAGGACTTCGCATTCACATCGAGCAAGCCGGCGATCGCGTCCTTCCTCCTCGACGACGACAACGATGCGACCGTTCCAAACCAGAGGGTCTTCGCGAACGTCGCTGCGGACACGTATGTGATCACCGAGGCAGGCTTGCCGGGCTGGAGCCTCGTGAACATCGCGTGCACACCCGCGGCGAGCGTGACCACCAGTGTTGCATCCGGCGCGGCGACGATCACGCTGGCGGGCGGCGGCAGCGTAAGCTGCACGTTCACGAACGTCCCGCTCGTCCCCGTGATCACGTCGGTGACGCCGGCCTCGCCGACGGGATCCTCGAGCGCCCAGCCGTTCACCATCAGCGGAGCCAACTTCCAGGCACGTGCAAGCCTCAAGTTGCGGAATCTCACCACCAACGAGACCAACATCGATTGTCCACCTCCGGAGTTCGACTGCTTCGTGAGCTCGATGAACGGCACGCGGATCCTGATCAATCCGATCTTCGGGATCGCGACGTCGCCGCAGAACTGGTCGATCGAAGTGACCAACCCGGGCGCGCCGTCCTCGGGTGCGTTCGGCTTCGTGGTACTGCCGCCGCCGCCGGTGATCACCGCGCTTACGACGAACCCGGTCGCACCGACAACGTCAGGGGCGGTGGTGCTGACGGTTTCTGGCTCCAACTTCAGCGAATCGTCATCGCGGATCGTGATCGTCGTCACCGCGGCCAACGACCCGCCCACCACGTTCGCGATCGAGAACAGCGCGCTCACCACGAAGACGCCGACGAGGCTCGTCGGCTCCCTGACACCGACGAAGCCGGGCACCTACACCGTTGCAGTCCAGAACGGCGCAGCCGGGGCCGGCGGTCCGACGTCGAACAGCATGACCTTCCTGGTGGGGGGAGCAGCGGGCTTCACGATCACGCCTACGGGCGGCTTGACCACGACAGAGAGCGGTGGAACCGCAAGCTTCACGGCGCGCCTCAACTCGCGGCCGACCGCCAACGTCACGATCGGTCTGACGTCGAGCAACGACAAGGAAGGCACCGTCTCCCCGGGCGGCCTCGTCTTCACCTCCGCGAACTGGGACGCGCCGCAGACGGTGACCGTCACCGGCGTCGACGACAAAATCGCCGACGGTGCCCAGCCCTACACGATCCTCACCGCACCTGCGGTCAGCACCGACACGGGGTACAGCGGCCTGAATGCGCCCGACGTCTCCGTGTCCAACACCGACGACGACTCCGCTGGCTTCACGCTCTCGACCACAGGTCCGCTCACGACCACCGAGGCCGGTGGTACCGGCACGTTCACCGTCCGGCTCAACTCGCAGCCGAAGGCCGACGTCACGATCGGTCTGACCTCAAGCAACGACAAGGAAGGCACCGTCGGCCCGAGCAGCGTGACGTTCACCTCGATGAACTGGAACGCCCCGCACACGGTGACCGTGACCGGCGTTAACGACGCGGCCGCCGACGGCCCGCAAAGCTACAAGATCACCACCGCACCGTCGGTCAGCACCGACATGGGGTACAGCGGCCTGAACGCCCCCGACGTCTCCGTATCCAACACCGACAACGACTCCGCTGGCTTCACGCTCTCGACCACGGGTCCGATCACGACCACCGAGGCCGGGGGTACCGGCACGTTCACCGTCCGGCTCAACTCGCGGCCGACCGCCGACGTCGTCATCGGGCTCACGAGCAGCAGGACGAGCGAGGGCACGGTCAGCCCGAGCAGCCTGAGGTTCACCACCGAGAACTGGAACGCCCCGCAGACGGTGACCATCACAGGCGTCGACGACCCTTCCGCCGACGGTAACCAGGACTACACGATCCTCACCGCACCAGCGGTCAGCGCCGACATGGGCTACAGCGGCCTGAACGCGTCCGACGTATCGGTGGTCAACACCGAGGTACCGGCGCCTTCGATCACGAGCGTGAGCCCATCGTCCCCCACGGGATCCGCGACCGCCCAGCCGTTTACGATCAATGGCGCCAATTTCCAGACGGGTGCGAGCGTCCGGTTGCGGAACGTCGACACGGGCGACTTGAGGGAGCTTGCCGCGAGCTCGTTCAGCAGCACGCGGATCGTGATCGATCCGGTGTTCGGGATTGCCACGAGATCGCAAGGCTGGTCGGTCGAAGTTGTCAATCCGGGCGCATCCTCCTCGGGTCAGTTCGGCTTCACGGTGCTCGCACCGACTCCGGCGATCAGGAGTCTCAGCACGTCTCCCTCACCGCCCACGACAGCGAGCACGACCGTGATCACGATCCTCGGAACGGACTTCAGCGACGTGGCGGCGCGCGTGCTCCTGACCGGTCCGGGCTGCGCGCCCTGCACGATCCCGAACAGCGCGCTCACGACGAAGACGGCAACCACGCTCGCCGGCCCGTTCATGTTCGTGGGGCCGGGCACCTTCAGCGTGAGCGTACAGAACGCGGGCAGCTCGCCGCTCGGACCGACCGGCCCCCAGTCACCCGGTGTGAATCTCACCGTGGTGTCCGGTGCCGCCCCGATCGAGCCGGCGCCCACACCGCCAGGCCGTCTCTAATCCCCGCCGACGGGCGCAACCCCGGGCCGCGCCACCACCGCGATCCGCCCGTCCGCCTGGGCGACGAGCAGCTCCGCTCCGCGCACGGCGAGCCCCACGGGCTGTTCGAGCCCGGGGACCGCGTGCGCCCCGACCACGGTCTTCGTGCCGAGATCGATGACCAGAAGGGTGGAGTACGCCGCGCTGACGGCGTAGAGGAGCCCGTCCTCAACGGCAGCTCCGGTCACCACGTACTCGGCCAGCGACCGCTCCCCGCCCAGGGTCAGGCCGGGCCCGAGGCGCGGGAGGAACTCGGACGAGAGCATGAAGTCCGAGACGTCGAAGCGCGACACCACCATGCGCCGCTGACGCTGTGACGGCACGCTCACCGTCACCAGCTCCTGGGCGGCCGGGTCGTACGCCAGTGACGACACGTACATTTGACGCGCACGCACCGTTGCGAGACGCGAGCGCCGGAGCTCGCTCATGCCGCCGCTGGTCTCGTTGAAATGGCGCCACTCGAAGTCCTCGTCTGCCTCCGGGTCAGGGCGGATGAGGACGTAGCTCTTGTTCACGGTCCCCACGGCGAGCGTATCGCCCAGAAACGCGGCCCCTGAAAGCGCGGAGATGTCCACGGCGAAGAAGGGGTCGAGGAGCACGTGGTGCTCGACGGCGGACAGCGAGGCGTCCAGGACGTAGACGCCGTGGGCGTCGGTAACGGCGAGGAAGCGCCCGGTGGCGGGATCGCGCGCCAGGTCGGTGAGGCGACCGTTCAGCGTCGGGCCCACGTGCTCCCACGCCAGGATGGAGGCGACCGGGAGGTCCGTCAGCGGACCCGCTGCCGGATCGGCCGAGGCATCCACCGAGGCCGGGTCCGGCCTGGGGATAGCCCACGCGCCACGGAGCGTGATGGAGCCCCCGAGCTCTTCGCGCCACATCCACACCCACCGGCTGGGACTCCACGAGAAGCGGAGGGGGTCGGCCTGTCCCATGAACGGGGGCGGGCCGGTGGTGACGAAGGCCTGGAGCGCGTTGGCGGCCACGACCACCACGAAGAGCCCCATGGCAAAGCGCCCCGGGCGCCCCAACTCCCGGTTCCCCTTCTCCACCGTGTCCTCGCCGAGGAGGATGAGGAGCACGGCCAGGACGACCAGCACGACGAAATGGACGACCCACGACCAGACGTAGGTGTGGGCGCCGAAAAAGGAGGCGGCGAACCCCTGTCCCACGTCCCGCGCCAGATGGAGCGCCGAGTGGCGGGTGGCCATGAAGGTTCCCCAGGCGCCCAGGAGCACCACCGTGCCCAGGTAGCGGGGACGCAGTCCGTAGCGGAGGACGAAGAGCCCCGCCAGCGCCATGAGCACCATGGAGACGCGCTGCGCCCAGCACAGGATGCACGGGGACTCGCCGTAGGCGACGCCGAGCACCACGGCGATGCCCACCGGACCCGCCGTCAGGAGGATCACCGCCCACGCGAGAGCCGTGCGGAGCCTCGCTTCCGAGATCCCGTTCACAGGTTCGCCCCTGGCAACAGAGACCCGTGCGTCCCGATGAGGAACATGAGGGCCATGAGCAGGCAGCTCGCCACCATCAGGCGGAACGCCAGCCGCTCCCTCTCGGGGTGGCGCCACACCAGCCAGGCCGCGGCGAGGATGATCAGGAAGTTGAGGAACTCCATGGCCGCGGAACCTCCCTGTGGCGGTGGACCGGACGGTAGACTGAGGGTGCGCGGGGAGCAAGTCGGAGGGAATCGAGCGTCGTTCAGCCCGCGCACGCTCGATCGGCCAGACGCTCCCGGTGCCTGCGGAGGAAGTACGCGATGGTCTCGACGCGCAGCCGCAGGGCGCCGGCGGGCCGGTTCTCGTCGATGTCCTTGAAGCAGAAGTAGGGAGTACCGGATCGCTCGATGATCTCCTCGACCAGCGAATAGGTCGGAGCATCGTGGCCGCACTTGAAGCTCGACAGCTCCAGGGCGACGAGGTTGGGGTGCCGCGCCGCGTACTTGGCGGCCCACACCCTGCGGTTCGTGTTCTCGCTGTACGAGTTCCTCCACGCGTCGTCGATGGAGAGCGCGCCGTGCATCGTGCCGGCGCGCACTTCGTCGCCAAACAGGCGCTCCAGGAGGTCGGGGTCGCGCGGAAGGGCGTCCGGGGTGAACACCGGGATGCCGAGCTTCTGGAACTCCTCCGGGATCCCGTGGCACACGCCCGGGTCGTTGTGGTACGGGCGTGACAGCAACACCACGCCGACCTGGTCGGTCGCCTCGAGCCGGCCGAGCACCCGCCGCGCCTGGTCGCGCAGCCGCTGTCCGACCGCGTGCAGGTGGGTCCAGGCAGCCTGGCATGCGCGGGCGTTCTCCTCGGGAGACAGCCCCAGCCACTCGCCGAACTCGCCGTGCATCTGCCGAGCGAGCAGCGCAGGCTCCGCGAAGTTCAGGAACGTGTCGAGGTATCGCACCCCTCGCTCCGCGAACAGGTCCCTCTCCTTCGTGAACGCGGCCTTCACCGCTTCGGGCGTCGTGGTCACCGTCGGGCACGCACGGCAGTCGGCGACCCCGTCGAGGAACGTGGGCAGGCTGTCGACCATCGGGAAGAAGATGACGTCCAGCGGATGCTCCACCGTGTGCTTGCCGTACAGCAGGTTGTGCACGTGTGGGATCCCGATCTTGCTCGGGAAGCACGGGTCGACGGCGCCGCGCTTCGCCCCCGCCCTGTAGAGCTCGTCGCTGGTCCAGTCACTCCACACCAGGTTGCGCGCGAGCAGGCCGAGCGACTCGAAGTACGCCATGAACCACGGGCCGAGCGAGTACATGGCCAGCACGCGCGGCATGCCCACACGCCTCTGCCGGCGTCTCGCCACCGCCTCGCCCACCGGCGCGACGCCCGCGGGCGCGAACGCGGCACGCGCGGCCAAGGCGGCGAAGTCGGGACTCGCCGCGCCGACTGCGTCGAGTCCGGCCTTGATCTCCTTCATCGCGTCCACGTCCTCGACGGTGCCCTTCGCGCACGTCGCGACGATCAGCCGCTGTTCGCCCGGCTGCAGCGGCACCTTCGAGGGCCCACGCGCTGCGATCTGAGGCTCACCCGGAGCCACGTCGTTCTGGCCGCCGCCCGTGCGCACGTCGATGAAGGTGCGCAGACACTTGTTCTTGCAGAAGAAGCACCGCGTCGCCTCCGAGCGAGTGCTCCGGTGTGCGATCGTCTGCACGCGCTCGAGCCCGATGAACGAAGTGCGGTGCCCGCCCTCCGTGTAGAGACGGTGGGCCTCGACCGCACAGCCGATCGCCCCCGCCTCACCGCAGAAGCGGTGCACCACCACCTCGGGTTGTTCCTCCATTCCGCGGAAGCGGCTCTCGATGAAGTCGACGTGAGCCTTCACGGCGGCGAGGTTGTGGTGCGTACCGCCTTGCAGGACGAACCGGCTCCCCAGCTTCGAGAGGTTGGGCATCTGGGCGACGTAGAGCCAGATGTTCTTCGGCAGCACGTCGCACAGCGCGGCCATGATCTCGCCCGGCGCCCACCCCTGCCGTTGGAAGTCCACGATATCCGACTGCATGAACACCGCACACCCGTACCCGAAGCTCGGCATCGCCTCCGCGCTGAACGCCAGGTCGGCGAGCTCACCGAGCGAGCAGCCGAACGCCTCAGCCGTGCTCTGAAGGAAGTAGCCGTTCCCGGCCGAGCACTGCGTGTTGAGCCTGAAGTCCTTGACCTGGCCGTTCTTGAGCACGATCAGCTTGATGTCCTGGCCACCCACATCCACGATCACGTCCGTGCCGGGGTAGAAGTGCAGGCCCGCCTGCGTGTGGGCGACCGTCTCGACCAGCGCGACATCCGCGTGCAGGACGTCCTTGAGCAGGTCCTTGGCGTAGCCGGTCGTGCCCACGCCCAGGATCTCCACGGTCGCGCCCTGGTCCTCGATGGCTCGTCGCAGGTTGCCGACCACGTCCATGGTGTCCTCGATGGGGTTCCCCTTCGAGAGCTGGTAGGACGTGGCGATGACGTTCTTCCCCTGGTCGAGCAACACCGCCTTCGTGCTCGTGCTGCCCCCGTCCACACCCATGAACGCACGCACAACCGTGCCCTCATCCACCCGTGGCGTGAGCCACGGCGCCGGCGTGTACCGCGTCCGGAACGCCTCCAGCTCTTCGCGGGTGGACCAGAGGCCCCGGCCGTCCGCGGCCTGCCTCTCCTCCACGCGCCCCACCGTCAGGTACCACTCGAGCTCCCCGACCCCGCGAAAGGCGCCACAGTCGCCTGGCTCCGTGAGCTCGCTCTTCGCGTATTCCACGGCGCCGAGCGCGGCGAAGTACTGCGCGTCCGGCGGAACGAGCACCAACTCCTCCGGCGGAGTGCCCTTGTCGTATTCGACACCCCGCTCGTCCCACACGCACACCAGGTTCCGCCGCCAGCACTCCTGGAGGCCGGCGATGTAACAGTTGGGCCCCCCGAGCAGAAGCACGACGGGACGCAGCGTATGACCGCGCGTCAGCACCGCCAGGTTCTGCTGCACGATCGACTCGAACAACGACGCCATGAGCTCGGGCGCAGGCACCCCCTGCTTCTGCAGTCCGTTGATGTCGGTCTCGGCGAACACGCCGCACTTGCCCGCGACGGGATGGAGCCTGAAGCCGGCATACCCCATCCCGCAGAGGTCGGCGGCGGCGATGCCCAGCTTCGCCGTCACCTTGTCGAGCACAGCGCCCGTCCCCCCGGCGCACTTGTCGTTCATCGAGGGGCTCTTCCGCCTTCGCCCCGTGGTCTCGTCTGTCGTGAAGACGATGATCTTCGCGTCCTGACCGCCGAGATCCACCACGCTCTGCGCCTCCGGATACAGCCTCTCGACCGCAAGACACACCGCGTTCACTTCCTGCACGAACTTCGCGCCGATCCGCCCGCCGATCGCCGCGCCTCCGGACCCGGTCACGAAGACGCGGAAGGCCTTCGTCGGAAGCTCGGGGAAGCGCGCCCTGATCGCGTTGAGCATCTCGAGGCACTTCTCGGGCTGCCGGGTCTCATGACGCTGGTAGTCCTTGGCGAGGATCTGATCCGTCAGGGCGTCAACCACGACGTACTTCACGGTCGTGCTGCCGACGTCGAGGCCGACCAACACGCCTTCCGGATGCGTCGCCGTGCCGATCACGTCGCTGCCGAGCCGACCGCGGCCTGAGTCGGCGTGACGCGCTCGTTGCGCATCAACCCGCCCACGTGCAGCGCGAAGGTGGCGGCGCGGCCCACGACCCCGGGCCTGTGCGGAATGGCCTGAAGCGGACGGCGCAGGTCACGCCGCCTGGCGACGAACGCACGGAGATCGGCGAGCGTGTAGCCAGTCTCCTCCACGGCGCGGTGGAACTCGTCCCTGCACCTGGCCTTGGCCTCGCCGAGCGCCATCTGCACGCGACTGTAGGCGCTGATGTCGCCCTCCCCGGAGGTCTCGATGGGGATGAAGTTCATGTCCTTGAAGTGCGACGTCACCGCCGCCTGCGCCCCGTCGGACTGCGTGCTCGGCATGCAGCCGAACGGCTTCAGGCTCAGCACCAGGTGGCAGAGCTCCTTGTTGGTGTAGTAGATGCTCTTGGCGACCTCCAGGTGGCCTTCTCCCCCGCTTGCGCGGCTGTTGTAGTACGGGTGCCCCACGCGTTGCATCACGGGCTGGTCCACGAGCGGATGCGCGGTGCCGCCGAGCGCCCCGCGGAGTCGTTCGTACTCCCGGGTCAGCAGGCGCTGTGCCAGCGTGAGCCTGAACAACTTCTTCCGCAGCGCCACCCCGGCGGCCGCGCGCGCGCGCACCCCGGCCGCCCGAGTCCCCCCCGCCGAGCCGTCCAGCCCTGCGCGGTCCTTCGCCGCGTTTACCGACTGGTTGAGCAAATAGGAGATCCAGGTGGTCACCGGCTCGACGAGCACCTCGGCGCCTTCGCCTTCCAGGAAGCGGAACATACGGAAGTTGCCATCGCCCTCCGTGGTCTGGGCCCAGAATTCGCCGGTGATCTTGCAGATCGGCTTGGGGCGCAGGTAGTCGACCTCGACCTCGTCGTCCACGAGCGCTCGGCATTCAGCGAGCACGTCCGTGTAGCGCGCCCCGCGCAGCTGATCAACGAACGTCGCGGCGGCCACGGCGCCCTCCACCGCCGTGACCTTGGAGAGCAGCGCGGCGAGAGCTCCGGCACGGATCGCATCGTAGTCCTTCTCCTGCAGGGCGTCCCGACAGAGCGCAAGGCAACGCGCGAACGCCCGCTCGGCCCGGCCGTGCTCAACCTCGTACGGGCGCACCGCGTAGGCGATTCCGTTGAGAAGATCGCCCATCATGAGGCTGTTGAGGACCGAAAGGAAGAAGGTCAGATTGAACTCCACTCCGGTCTCCAGGCTGGTCTGGTCCAGCCCTCCTTTCTGCTCGAACAGCACGACCCGGAAGCCGTCGAACCCCGCGTTGCGCAGGGCGAGACGGAACTCTGCCTCGTACATCCCGAACCGGCACGGACCGCACGCGCCTGCGGTGATGAAGAGGTGGTTGGCGAGGATCTCCGCGAGCGGTATGCCGTCCTCGTCGCGCATGCGGCGCAGGTGGTTCACGAGCGCCCCCACGGTGAAGTAGGTGGGGTTGCATTGCCCGTGGTTGCCGAACTCCTTGCCGGCCTGGAAGTCCGCCTTCTCGGGAGTCGGGATCACGCCGGCGTCGTAGCCCAGCCCCTGGAGCGAGGAGAGGATGAGCTGTTCGTGCCTCATGGTGAGGCCGCCGAACCAGATCGTGGTGCGGCCACGCTCGGCGTGCATTTGAAGCGCGATGGAGTCTTCCCTGGCGGTCACGCGGCCTCCACTCGCCTTGAACGGAGCCATTTCGCGGCACCGCTCAACATAGCCGTGCCCGGAGGCGACCGTTACCCTTCGCCGGATGGCACCACCCACCGTGTATGGGCGCGTCCTGGGCTGGCTCGGCCCGGACGCCGACGTCGCCGGCCTCCGCTCGGGCCCCGATGGGGCGGACGCGCGCGTCGCGTTCGCCCTCGTGTACACCGCGGTGGTCCTCCTTGTCCATGAGTATTTCTTCTCGTTCGCCGCGCTCGCGCGGCACACGTGGCTGCGCGGAATCGGCGGCGGCAATCCGGAGATGGGCGTCGGCCTCGTGTGGGTCGCGGCGCGGCTCGTGTTCTGGGTGGCCATTCCCGCGATCGTCGTCCGGTTCTGGCATCGAGAGCCGCTCGCGACGATAGGCTGGGACACGCGCGGACTGTTCCGCCACCTGCGCGTGTATCTGCTGCTCTACGCCCTCGTGCTGCCAGTCGTGCTGCTCGCGTCGCGCCGGGCGGACTTCGCGGGGACCTACCCGTTCATGGCGAGCGCCCGCACGGACATCGCCACGTTCCTGCTGTGGGAGTGCGCGTACGCCGTGTCGTTTCTCGCCCTCGAGGCGTTCTTCCGCGGCTACCTCCTCTTCACCTGCTCAGCGCGCCTCGGGTGGCTCGCGATCTTCGTGATGATCGTGCCGTACACGATGGTCCACTTCCACAAGCCGTGGCCGGAAGCGCTCGGTGCCATCCTGGCCGGAATCACGCTCGGCGCGGTCGCGCTGGCGTACAGGTCCTTCTTGGGAGGAGCCGTCGTGCATGCGCTGGTCGCCGTCACGATGGACACCCTGGCCGTTCGCCACGCGGGCCTGTTCTAAGGACTCCCCTGGGGACTCCCCGCCAACGCCGCCTTGATCCGCGCCGGGGTCATGGGGAGCTCATAGAGCCGCACGCCGATGGCGTCGTGGATCGCGTTGGCGATCACCGCGCCCGTGGTCGTGATCGCGGGCTCCCCTCCCCCCTGCGGCCCCAGCTCGGGACGTTCCACCAGGATCGTCTCGATCTTCGGCACCCACGAGAACCGGGGCATCGCGTAGGCGTCGAAGTTCTCTTCCATGATGACGCCACGGTCGAAGTGGATCTCCTCGGTGAGCGTGTACCCCAGCCCCTGTGTGAGGCCGCCTTCCATCTGGATGCGCGCGCCCTCGGGGTTGATGACCTCGCCCATGTCCTGCGCGCACACGATCCGCTCCACAACCACCGTGCCCGTCGCACGGTCCACCCGGACCTTGGACATGGTGGCCACGTACGTGCCCGCGTCGGTCCCGAGCGCCAGCCCGACGCCCTCCCCGGAGGGAGCGGGCTTCCACGCGTGGCCGAACGCCTCGGTGGCGGCCCGGAGCACGCGCTTCATCCTCTCGTCGGTGAGGTTGGCCATGCGGAACGAGAGCGGGTCCATGCCCGCGGCCTCCGCCATGAGCGCGATCTGCGACTCCATCGCGAAGTGGTTCATGTTGGCG
>ORJL010111061.1_pt1 | contig 11140 bp, 9 predicted proteins | sample 1779941 | NCBI WGS metagenome assembly ORJL01 (sample SAMEA104232317, study PRJEB22302) | groundwater metagenome | biome: forest; feature: aquifer; material: groundwater | place: USA | collected 2011-08-07 | depth 5.8 m | reverse complement strand
GTATTAGAAGATGTGGATGAGCCAGATCGCATTGCTGATCTCATTGCTTCAAATCTGAACCTCAAAGTTGAAGAGGCGCAAGGTATTTTAGAAGCAGAAGATGTGGATGAAAAACTTCAAAAAATTAACGTGCTCCTCACAAAAGAATTAGAAGTGCTTGCCATGCAAACACGCATTAAATCTCAAGCTCGTGATGAAATGACCCGTTCTCAAAAAGAATATTTCTTAAGAGAACAAATGCGAGCCATTCGCCATGAACTCGGTGATGCAGGTGAAGATATTGATGAAATGGAAGATTTGAGAAACAAGATTGAAGCCCTTAACATGCCAGAAGACGCAAAAAAAGAAGCTATCAAACAACTCTCGCGCCTTGAAAAAATGCATCCCGAAGCCACGGAAGCTTCTATGGTGCGTGGTTATTTAGATTGGATCTTAGATGTGCCGTGGGGCCAGAGCACAAAAGATAACCTTGATATCAAGCAAGCTAAAGAAATTTTAGATGAAGATCATTTTGACCTTGCAAAAATTAAAGAAAGAATTTTAGAATTTTTAGCTGTTAGAAAATTAAAGAAAAAATCAAAAGGCCCTATTCTTTGCTTTGTAGGCCCTCCAGGTGTGGGTAAAACATCTCTCGGAAAATCTATAGCACGCGCCATGGGAAGAAAATTTGTGAGAATGTCTCTAGGTGGAATGAAGGATGAAGCTGAAATTCGTGGCCATAGAAGAACCTACGTTGGTGCCCTACCCGGCCGTATTATTCAGGGGTTGAAACAAGCTGGTACGAACAACCCGGTTTTTATGTTGGATGAAGTGGATAAATTGGGTTCTGATTTTAGAGGAGATCCCTCTTCAGCTCTTCTCGAAGTTTTAGATCCGGAACAAAACCATAGTTTTGTCGATCACTATTTAAATTTGGGTTATGATCTTTCAAACGTTATGTTTATTGCAACAGCGAACATGATGGATACCATTCCTCCTGCACTGCGCGACCGTATGGAAGTTATTCGCCTAGCCGGCTACACGGAAGAAGAAAAAGTAGAAATTACAAAACGCTTTCTCATTTCAAAACAAATGGAAGAAAATGGTGTTAAGAAAGAACAGATTGAATTTACGGATAATTGTATCCACAAAATAATAAGCCAGTACACACGTGAAGCAGGTTTAAGAAATCTTGAGCGAGAGGTTGCCTCCGTCTGCAGAAAAGTAGCTCGAAAAATTGCAGAAGGCGAAAAAAACAAACAAGTTATTAGCTCACAAGAACTTCATAAATACCTTGGATCTGCTAAATTTTTAGGAGAAGATGAACAACAAAAAGATGAAATAGGTATTACTACAGGGCTTGCGTGGACAGAAGTAGGTGGCGAAATCCTCTATGTTGAAGCTTCACAAATGAGAGGTAGAGGTGTTCTAACATTAACTGGCCAGCTGGGTGAGGTTATGAAGGAATCAGCTCAGGCAGCCATGAGCTACACACGAGCCAATGCAAAAAAACTTCATATAGATGAAAAATTCTTCGATAGAAATGAAATTCACGTTCACGTACCAGCGGGTGCCATTCCAAAAGATGGCCCTTCTGCTGGAGTTACTATGTTTACAAGCATTGTTTCCTTGTTAACAGGCAAGCCCGTGAGAAAAGACGTCGCTATGACAGGAGAAATTACCCTCACCGGTAAGGTTCTCCCAATTGGTGGCGTTAAGGAAAAAGCCTTGGCTGCCGCCAGGCAAAATATTAAAACACTCATATTGCCTTATAAAAACAAGAAGGACCTCTTTGAAATACCAGAAAATATAAGAAGAAAAATGAAGTTTGTCTTTGCAAAAACAGTTGATGACGTTCTTGAAGCAGCTCTTGTGAAAAATGTTTCAAGTAAGATTAAACATCTGCACATAAAGAAGCATGCCCTAAAAGTACATGCCGCTTAGAGCAAAGTGATTTTAATGACGTCCTTTGCTCTTGGAATCATAACCATCGTTGCTCTTCTTGGTTCACTTATCTCAGGCGTATTTGGGATAGGTGGTGGCATTTTACTTATCAGCGTCATGGCCCAGTATTTCCCCCCAACAGTTCTTATCCCACTACATGCAGTTGTTCTTCTTGTGAGCAATATAAGTCGCTCAGGCATGAGTTTTAAAAACATTAAGTGGAAGTTGACCCTTCCCTTTGCTCTGGGTTGTCCTTTTGGCGTAGCTATCGCAAGTTTTTTTGTTACAAAAATTCCAGAAGGGGTTTTTCAAATGCTGTTGGGAGGAGCCATTATTCTTCTTACCTGGATGCCAAAAATTAAGAGGACGCCTAAAATTCATGGCAAGTTTTTTCTACTAGGCCTGTGTTCCTCTTTTCTTTCAATGTTTATAGGGGCTACGGGCCCACTAATTATGGCCTTTTATTCGAGGGAAAACTTAACCAAAGAAGAACTTGTTGCCACAGAGTCTGCTGGTCAGATATTCACCCACAGCCTAAAAATTATTTCTTATATTTTTTTAGGCTTCAAAATTGTGGAGCACACCCCTCTCTTAAGTGTGCTCTGTCTTGCAGCTATTATTGGAACAGCTTTGAGTAAAATGATTCTTACAAAAATATCAGACAAATATTTTACAATAGGCCTCAAAACTTTACTTACACTCTTAGCCCTTCGAACACTTTACCAAGGTCTAGTAGGGTATTTTTAATGGGATAAATATTGAGAGAGAATTTCTGAACTTAGGTAAAAAAGAATAATTCCGCTCAAAAATAGTAAAACTCCATAACGACTTTTTGTTCCTGAAACATAAGGAATAAGTTCCGAAGCTGTAATATAGGTAAAGGAACCCGTCGCCAAAGCTAAAAAAACAAGACTAAATTCACTGTGCCCTGAAACAAACACAACAAACGCCCCTACAACAGTTGAAAGCCCAAGCAAAGTAGCTGCCAAAAATGATTTCATACGGTTGAATTGTGCCGCTTGAAATATCGATGCCATAGAAAAGCCTTCTGGAATTTTATGGGACAGAACTGCTATAAATACCAGTGTTCCAGCTACGGGAGAAACTAAAAGACGTGCTGCAATGGCAGCCCCATCAAAAAATGTGTGAATCATAAAACCAATCCAAGCTGCCCACACAGAATGTTTTTGCAACTCATCTGCCTTCCTTTCAGCCCCCATCATGCTATGACCATGGTCTTGATGAGCTTCATGAGCATGCACCGCGAAAAAATTATCTAAAATAAATATAGCTATAAACCCTACTAAAATAAGAAGGGGTCCATGTGGTAATTCTCTTATAACTTCTGGATACAAATCTAAAATGGTAACGGCCAAGATAAAACCAGTAGAAACAGCTATAAAATTATTTAACGCCCTCTGATTTACTTTTTTAGCTGTTGATAAAAAACCACCCAAAACATTCGCAAACCCGGCTATAATCGATAAGATCAGTGCTAATTTCATTGTTTTTAATATTAACATAAGAGTAAATTGTTGTCGCGTGAATCTGTTTCAGTTATATTTAAAAAATGAATCTTGATAAATATTTTATAGAAAAGAAACAACTGATTGATAATACTCTCAAGAAATATTTTAAAGTTCCCAAAGAAAGTCCTTTTGCGCCTATTTATGAAGCTATGCTCTACACCCTCTTTCCAGGGGGCAAACGCATTCGCGCTATTCTTACATTAGCGGCGGCAGAAGCACTTAAAAAAGATACTGAAAGTGTTTTACATGTTGCCTGCGCTCTTGAAGCAATTCATAATTATTCTCTTATCCATGATGATTTGCCAGCCATAGATAATGACGACTTTCGCAGGGGACAACCCTCTAATCACAAAAAATTTGGAGAAGATATTGCTCTTTTGGCAGGTGATGGTCTTTTGACCTTAGCCTTTGAATTTCTCGCTGATCCTAATAATCCAGTAAAAGATCCAAAAATACAATTAGAAGCAGTTTATGAATTGAGTCGCGCGGCGGGGCCTCGAGGCATGGTTGGCGGCCAGGCCTGTGAAGTACAAAAAAGAAAAGAAGAAAAATGTGACTTTCCAACACTTGAATTCTTACACATTCACAAAACAGGTATGCTTCTTCGCGCTTCGGTCACCATTCCTGCAAAACTTCTTCGCGCAACTGAAAGTGAGTACAATGCTCTTAAAACTTATGGCTCTAATTTAGGTCTCGCTTTTCAAATTGTGGATGACATTGCCGACGTGGGTCAGGGGAGATCTAGCAAAGTTTCCTACCCTGCCATCATGAGCTTAGATGAATGCCGCGCAAGAAGTATTGAGCTTAAAAATCAAGCTATTAAAGCACTTTCTCTGTTTGGGCCAGAAGCTGACCCTCTTAGACAGATAGCCCAATTCGTAGTAGAAAATATGCATGGCGGCAAAACCTCTTCACCCAAAACACAAAAAGCAACGCCTTGATAAACTTCTTGTAGAAAAAAACCTTGTAGATTCGAAAGAAAAAGCTCTAAGCTATATTTTAGCCGGTATTGTTTTTGTTAATGAACAAAAAATTTCACAACCTGGAACCCTTGTTTCTGAAGAATCAAAAATACTAGTAAAAACAGCACCTTACCATTGGGTTGGCCGTGGTGGGGTTAAACTCGACCATGCCATTAAAGAGTTTAATATTCTCGTTCATGATAAAGTTTGCATGGATGTTGGTGCTTCAACCGGCGGTTTTACAGATTGTCTTCTGTATTATGGAGCAAAAAAGGTTTATGCTATCGATGTTGGAACAAACCAACTTGATTGGAAAATTCGCCAGGATAAACGTGTTGTCGTTCATGAAAAAACAAATTTTAGATACTTTAAAAAAAATGAAGTACGGGAAGATATTGATATTGTCGTTATAGATGTTTCGTTTATCGGTCTCGATAAAATTTTGCCACACGTTATAAACTTTGTTCATGAAGGAAGTGATATTATAGCTCTTATTAAGCCTCAGTTTGAAGCTAGAAAAGATGACGTTCCTCGAGGAGGAGTTATTAAAGATCCAGTCATACAAACAAAAGTTATTGAAAAAATTAAGACTTTTTGTAAAGATCTTAAGCTCAAGGTACAAGGTGTTATAGAATCACCCATTGTGGGAGCACAGGGAAATAAAGAATATTTAATTTATGTCAAAGCTTAAAATATTACACACAGGCGATGTCCATTTAGGTTCAAAATTTTACTTTCTTGAAGAATATGCAGCCGCACGAGAGCAAGATTTTATTCAAACATTTCATAGAATATGTTCACTCGCTTTAAAAGAAAAGATTGATCTCATACTTATAGCTGGTGATTTATTCGATTCACCCCACCCTTCTGAATCTGTTGTTGTAGAAGCAAAGAAAGGCTTGGATAAACTTTTAGAAAATGGGGTAAGTATCGCTCTCATTGCGGGCACACATGATGATATTATTGCTTCCGACAGTGTTTATCATGACCCTTATTGGGAAAAATTTTTGTTTCTGAAAGACCCTATTTTAAAAGATCCCATTAAAATTAATCTTAAAGGAACACCTATTTTTCTCTATGGGGTTTCTTACAACACATTGGATTATCAGGATCCACTACCCTCGCTCACAAGAAGAGAAGAAAAGGGTTTGCACTTAGGGCTTCTTCATTGCTCTTTGAAAGACAGCCCAGAATGGAAAATTATGCCTAAAGACCTACCGTGCACACCAGAAGATCTTTTCTCATTGGAGTTAGACTACATGGCGCTTGGCCATTATCACAACCATCGAGTTCATAGTAAAAACAATCAATATCTTTCTTATAGTGGTTCTACAGAGGGAAAACGTTTTCATGAAACAGGAGAGCGCTTTGTTAATATATTAACCTACGATAATGAAAAACTGTCTCTCGAACAAAAACCCGTTCAAACAAAAAAGATGCTCTCTGAAATAATAGATTTAACAACAATTTCTTCCGAACAACACCTCTTAAGCACCATCACTTCACTCGGCGACATGAATCATATTGCTCGCATCCAACTTACAGGAAGTGTTGATTGGACAGTGGATATTAAAAACTTAGAAGATAAAACACGCACCCAATTTGCCTATTTAAAAATTATAGATGAAGTTGAAATGATGTCGCACATTTCAACTTATCAACTTGAAAAAGAAGATACAATACGCGGGCTCTTTATTAGAAAAATGCAAGAAAAAATAAAGAAAGATCCTGAGAGAAAAAAAATATATCAAACAGCTCTTAAAGAAGCCTTGTTTTATTTTTCAAAGAATCAAAATGTACTTTAAAGAACTCTACCTTCAAAGCTTTGGACAATTTCGTGATAAAAAAATTACGTTTGCACCCGGAGTTAATCTTGTTTTGGGAGATAACGAAGCTGGAAAATCTACCCTTCTTAACTGCATTTATGGTATTTTTTTTGGATTTACAAATTTAAAAAATCTCTATCAACCCTGGGAAAACCCTAACGAATACCGTGCCAAACTTAAGTTTGTTGAAAACTCGAAAGAGTTTTCTTTAGAAAGAAATTTTTTAAATGATGAAGTTACTTTTCACGACGGAGAAACCACATTCCAAGCAAAAATTGCTCCTCAAGGGCGACGATCAGAAAGAGTCATTTACTTTAATAAAATCAATGATTTATTAGGCTTCTCAGACCCTCTTCTCTTTAGAAAAACGATTTTTGTCGGACAAGGTGAACTTTCACGAAAAATCCAACCAGAAGAGGGCTTAAAACTAAAAACACTTTTAGATGGCCTCTCTGAACACAACTACGATGCTGTACTTACAGAACTCGAAAATAAATACTTTGCACTAACACGAGTGAACCCTGGGGGCATGGATAAGAGAAATAATAGAATTCTAGAAGAAGTGAGAGAGAAAAAGAAACTATTAGAAGAACAACTTAAAGTGAGCGAAAAAGCATATAAACTTATTGATCACACTAAAAATGAGATTGCTACATATGAAAAGGAATTAGAAAACCTCGATAAATCAAAAAAGAATTTAGAGCTTGAAAAAGAAGCCATACAAGAGCTCGCTCAGCTTGTTGAAAAAGAAGCATCCCTCTCTGAAAAACTTGAAAGTATACTCCACTCTCAAAAACAACTTCAGGAATTAAAAATTAAGGGGGATTTAATTCAAAAAACAACTCACTTTCCAAAATATTATTACCTACTTCCACTTTTAGGATTACCATTCTTATTTTGGTGGCCTGTCGCTGTAGCACTTTCTTTGGGATTAGGAGTTTTCACCTTCATTAAATGGCGTGAAAAAAATATGCATGGTGTTGAATATATTAAAATTAAAAGCCAAATTGAAATTTTACCTCGTGAAGACGCAGTCAATAAAGAAAATGTGAAATACTCTAAAGAACTTTTACTTTTAATAGAGAAAAAGAAAGAAATTTATGAAAAGCATCCACACTTTCTTTCTCTTAAAGATATTCAAAACCTTAAAGCAAGTACTATCATAGCAAAACAAAGCTTAAAGAAAGCTAGTGAAGAATTTGAAATTAAAATAAAAAAAAATCATGAATTGCAAAGAAATCTGGCGCTTTATCAAAAAGGTTTAACCCCACCCTCCAAACTCTTAGAAGATATTGGCGAGTTTCATGAGCAAGAAAGTGTATTTCAAGAAAAGGCCGAAAGCCTGTATGAAGCTAAAAAAACGCTATCTGAGGCCATAGAAGAGTATCGTTCCTCTCATTTACAGCGTCTCTCTGAAGAGGTTTCAGAAGTATATTCAGAAATGACTCATAAAAAATATAAAGGTGTCACTATAGATGAAGATTTTTCAACTGAAGTAAAAAAAGATACAGCTCTTTTTGCAAGTTCACATTTAAGCTTTGGCGCGAAAGATCAGCTTTATTTTGCCATTCGATTTATCTTTGCTAGAAAGCTCTCACATGGGAGAACCCTACCTTTTCTCCTTGATGACCCCTTTGTGCACTTTGATCTCACAAGACAAAAACAGTGCTGCAACATTCTCGAAAACTATGCCGAGAAACATCAAGTGATTATTGTATCTCATAATAAAAGCTATAAAGATTTTTTTTCTAAATCACACTGCATAGAAATATGAAAAAAATAATTTATATTATTGGTCTCATAATATTCATTGGCTGTGCCACAATACCGCGCGAGGAAGAAAAGAAGAAAAGCGGAGAAACTCTTGATTCAGGCTCACTTAAAATTGCTCTTGTTTTAGATGGCATGGGGGTTCACGCATTTACTGGTATTGGCGTTATCCGCGTTTTAGAAGATGAACACATTCCTATTCATCTCATTGTTGGCAATCAAATGGGGGCTTTCATTGGAGCTCTCTATGCTGATACCGCTAATAGCTTTGCTGTGGAATGGAATGCAGAGCAACTCGATGAAAAAAAGTTTTTTGCAACCTCATTTTTTAGTGGGAAAGATAAGGCCTATGCATCTTTATACCCTTTAAAAAAATTTGCAGAGAGTAAACTTAAAACAAAAAGAATTGAGGATCTTAAAATTAATTTTGTAGCTGCGACCACTAATCTACATAATGGTAAATCTATTCCGATTAACAAAGGCCCTATTTCAGATGCGATTGTTGCTAGCTCTTCCATACCTGGTTATTTTCCACCCTATTTTGAACCTGGAAAAGCACTTGTTTCAGGTAGTTTAAGCACTGGCAGCGGTATTCGCATGGCTCAAGAGCTTGGTGCAGACATTATTATCGCGGTTGTGCCTCAAACAGAACTTGTCTCCTTTAATTTGAAAGACCAAAAGGATATTATGCTTCAAACCTTTAAGGTTGCAAGCCACTATCAGACTGAGTCTGATTTAGAAGCGGCTGATATTGTTATTAGACCTGATCTTGAGAAAACCCCATTTGATGATTTTTCTAAAAAAAGATATTGTCTCATACAGGGGAAAGAAGCAGCACAAAAACTGGTTCAAGAAATTCTCTCTCTGATAGAGAATAAGAGATGAAGGGAAAGCTTTCCGATCACCGCTATCAAGGTCCTGTTTATATCTGGGACATAGATAAAACCTATCTAGCAACACAATTTGAAACCTTAAGAGGGCTCATTAAAACAGCTTTTGAAAAGGCTCATGAAAAAAAGAATGTTGCTGGCACTGCAACTCTCTTGAAAGAAATTTATAAAGGCCGTGGAGAAAACAAAGAAAATCCTATTTTCTTTATCTCTGCAAGCCCTCCGCAAATGAGAAAAGTAATTGAAAAAAAAATGAGCCTCGATGGCATCTCCTATGATGGTATTATTTTCAAAGATAATTTAAAAAATATTTACAAGTGGAAGTTTAAGAAAATCAAAGAACAAATTGGCTATAAGTTGAGAGAGTTACTGAAATTGAAGTGTGCTTTGCCTGCCGACTGTAGAGAATACCTATTTGGTGATAATTATGAAAATGACCTTCTCATTTATTCTCTTTACTCAGATATTTGTGGCCAAAAATTAACCTCTGATGAATTAAAAATCATATTAGAAAGATTAAAAGTGCATGCTGAAGATCAAGAAATTATTTTTTCACTTATACAAGAATTGAGCTTTTCTGACACAGTTGAGAAAATTTTTATTCATTTAGTTAAAAAGTCAGACATTCAGCACTTCGCTCGGTTTGGCACAAAAGTTATTCCAACTTTTAATTCGTTCCAAGCAGCCCTAGCTCTCTACGATGCTGGACTTATCTTTAGAAACTCTGTCGTTCGTGTTGTAGAAGATCTGTATAACAACTTTGGTTTTTCACAAGTGGATATTTCTAATTCACTTTTAGATAGCTATGAAAGATCCATCATTGGAGAAAGCACTCTTGTAAAACTTGTTGATTCCCTCAAAGCTCATGATTTTATAGGAGCTGATTTCGGTATTCCTAAAATTAAAACCTTATGGGAAAGTCTTAAAAAGAAGATCATCCCTCTGCCACCCACCGAAACAGCGCCTCTCAAAGCCTTTCAAAAATATATGCAGTAGTATTAATGAAAAGTTCTTATGCAGATCCGTCATCAGAAGGATCTAAAATTTGCAGGTTTAACACTTTAACCATTTCTGTTTCCGCTTTATCATCTACAAGAATGGCTCGAATATCATTATAAAATTCGAGGTATTTTTTTTTAATTTTTTGAAAACCCTCCTCACTCACACTAAATACATTATACCCAAGCAAACTTTTACGTGCCTCAAAACTTTTTGGCGGTTGTAGCTTATTCAATATTTCAAGTGCCTTCTCTGTCCAATATTTTCGAACCCTCTTATTGTATTCAAAATTATTGCCCACATGTAACCGCATGGATTGGGGCATAGCTTTTTTATTTTCAATTTTTATCAATTTTAATGAGTGAAGATGACTTAGTGCCTCTTTGACAGTGGCTTCTGGAAGTCCAAGTTGTTTTGCAACAAATGTATCACTGTGTTCGCGAAGCCCTTTGTATTGTTTTAAATCCAAAACTCGTATAAGAGCCGCAACATAAGGATATTTAAAATGCAATTCCCTTTCTTTTTCCTCTTGAATATAAAATGGTAGTAAACTTGGGATTAAGTGAATATCTGTTAATTGAGAAACAAAATCAATCAATCGACTTCGCCTCACATAAATAAGTTTTAATATATTTTCAAGAGTCGGAACAATTTTTTTATTAAGCCATCGACTCAGTTGAGATTGAGAACAGCCTATGGATTCTCCAACCATTTTTAAGGTGTCATCGGCAACGAGCTCTTTCACTAAAATATCATACCGTTCAGGATCCAAATCAAAAAAATCGATATAACGGAAAGCTGCTTTGAGATCTACCTTACACACCCTGCACAACTGGACAAAATCAAGCCATGGTATTTTTTTGTATCCAGCCTCCCACCGATAAACCTGATTAAATGAATACCCCAATTTTCCATTCACATAGTTCTGAGAATGCTTGCCTCTTATGGCTTTAAGAAGTTCACGTTTTATGAGGGAATAATTCATAAGTATACTGGATATGCAAATTAATGTTCCTTATCTATACACAATATTTCATTTCCAGGATATTTTATTATTGACCCTGTGTAAAGAACTCTTTAATGAAAAGCCATGACAAGGAGGTCATTTATGACAAAGAAGCTTCTTATTCCAAGTTTAGTACTCGTAGTGTTAGCCGCATTACCCAGCCTGTGCTCAGCAGAAAAAGAAACAATCAAAACTGTTCTTACATGTGAGCAAGACGAAAGTGATGTGTGGCTGG
>ORJL010365668.1_pt1 | contig 11141 bp, 29 predicted proteins | sample 1779941 | NCBI WGS metagenome assembly ORJL01 (sample SAMEA104232317, study PRJEB22302) | groundwater metagenome | biome: forest; feature: aquifer; material: groundwater | place: USA | collected 2011-08-07 | depth 5.8 m | reverse complement strand
GTTATACTAGAGGTGCTGAGGGAAGGAGTCGTTGAGGGTGTTTTCTTTTGCCCCCGATCTGGTTAAAACGGCGTTCCCTCAGCAAGAACACCCGCCAGAAAGGGGGCTTTCTCTTATGCCTAATCCCCGCATGACTCCTGAGGAGCGATTTCGCGCTAGTTGGGTATTGTTACCAAACGGCTGCCATGAATGGACGCGCTTGCTCGATAGATATGGCTACGGTCATTTCTGCGCAAACAACAAGCATTGGAAAGCACATCGATGGGCTTACCTACACCTGATTGGCCCCATCCCTGATGGGCTTCAAATCGACCATCTTTGCCGCAACAGAAAATGTGTGAATCCTGCACATATGGAATTAGTCGACCAGCGCACTAACCTTCTTCGTGGTATCAGCTTCAGCGCAGTTAATGCGGCAAAAACCCATTGCATACGCGGCCACGAGTTTACTGAGAGCAATACACGCATCTCCAAGCATCCCCCAGGCAGAATGTGCAAGGCTTGTCAGCGGGCCTATAAGAGGCCCAAAAGAATACGTTAGGACGGCTGCTCTCTGCCCATTAAGGCTTAGTGGGCAGCATGGAGCCGTTAGAGACGGACTAGTGAGAGGATGGGGAATCATGGCTTGGGAAACGTGCGAATGGTGCCAGAAGAATATCAACGGACGCTACGCGGCGGACCGGCACCGCAAGAGCGAGCATCCCGCGGATTATCGGGTGTGGCAGGCAGAGACACGGGCCAACAGTACACGGCTCAACATCGACCGTTACGAGGCTGACTTGGCCGAGCATCGGGTCTTCCGCGAGTACATCGAGACTCACGACATGCCGGACGTGGTGCGGAAGACCCTGGAATCGCAACGTGATCAGTGCTCCTGGATGACCCGTCACGGCATGAGCATCGAGGCAACGCTAGTACTCCTCATTAAGGGGCGGTACGAGGCGCTGGCCGAATACGAGGCCGAGCTTGCCGCCGCTCGTGACAATTTGTCAGAGGTGACAGCATGAACACACTCACCACCACCACCTGCTCAACTGCCTGCTGGACGGCGCAAGAGGACGTGTGTCGGTGCATGTGCGGCGGAAAAGCGCACGGCATCATGCGCCCTGGGACGGACGGCGTAGCGCAGCCTGAGCGCACCGCTCGCATTAAGGGCCACATGTACCGCCTGATTGCGGTAGGGACGTGGAATGAGTGCGCCGCGGCCTACAAGGAACGGCAGGCGCACATTCGGGAACAAGAGGGCAGGATAGTGTCAATCTACAGCCGCCCTCCGGACTTTGTGATACGGCGGGCCAACGAGTCTCAGGTCAACGGATGGCCGGAGCTTACGCAGGCCAAGAACTGGGACGGGGAACCAGGCACCGCGGGGCGCACAAAACAAGATCACACACTCTGGGAAAGGATCGGGTCATGACCCTATTAAGCGCAGAGATTAAGCAGCTTCGGGCCGACTTGGGCATGGGGTATGAGGAGTTCGGGCGGCTCATGGGCCAGTCCTACCAGACCGTTCGCAAGTGGGAACTGGGTAAAGCAAAGCCCGCTAACCCCGCCGCAATAATGGCCCTCATTCGGGAGATTCGGAAGGGGCGGGGGATATGACCGCCGCAGACCTCGCCGCCATTTGGTTCGGATTCTGGGCAGTGGTGCTGATGTGCGGCATCTGCGCCCATTTCTGCGACAAGATTTACAGGGGGAAGTCATGAAAGACATTCGGGAACACGTTAAGGGGCCAAGCCTTGGTGTGGCAATAGACCGCTGCGGTACCTGTGGCGGGTACTGGGACGCGGCCCACGAGACCATCGAGGCGCAGGCGCGGTACATCGACAGCCTGGAGGCTGAACTGAAGGAGCTGCGGGCATCGCATGGCGACAGACCGCTTATGTGTCAGGGCATCAGCATCAAGGACGGCGGTTGCGCTCATAAACCGCTGTATCGCGTAGAAATGGATGACGGTGCCTTACTCGCTCTCTGTGAACGCCACAAAGTGCAAGCGGCCCGGGCGCACATCATCCGCCGTTACGAGTCCTTGCGCTGGCCGTCGCACATCGCGGAGAGCGCTGATGCTGAAGCAAGCCGTTAAGCGCGGCCACAACGGGCGCCCTGGATGGAAGTTGTACTTTGAGTACGACCTTGACACCATCGAGGCACTGAAGAAGGCTATCCCTCACACCGACCGAGCCTGGGATGAGGAGCACAAATACTGGTGGGTTGCCATCGAGCATCAGGACACGCTATTAAGGTTGTTCCCACAACTGGAAGCGTACCTTCACCAGATGGAAATGCCGCTGTAGTCCTGACATTTTGTCACGAACCACCCACCTCTTAGCAATCGCTTGACCACTGGGCGCAGTGGCTAGTCGGAGAAGGAGTATCCCATGAAGCGGATCATCGATACAACGGACGCTGAGGGTTTGGAAGCCCTCTTGGGTGAGCGGGTGACGCTCTTTTGCCTGAATTACATCTACACGGGCAAGCTGGTGGGCGCCAACGACTCCTTTGTAAAGCTGGAGGAAGCCAGCATCGTCTACGAAACGGGAGCATTCACCGAGAAGAACTGGAAAGACGCTCAGCAGCTCCCTGGTGCATGGTACGTACAAACGGGGGCGATTGAGAGCTTCGGGGAATTGAAATGAAACGCTCTCTGAGACAAAAAGGGAGCTGGAGCCGGAGCGGGAGCTGGAGCCGGAGCTGGAGCCGGAGCGGGAGCGGGAGCCGGAGCGGGAGCCGGAGCGGGAGCTGGAACGGGAGCTGGAGCCGGAGCGGGAGCCGGAGCTGGAGCCAGAGCGAGAGCGGGAGCTGGAACGGGAGCGGGAGCTGGAGCGGGAGCCGGAGCGGGAGCCACGATAAAGCTGTGCGCCATCCACCAGCACAGGCTAGACCAGCTTCACCTTATCCGCCGTTACGAGTCCATCGCCTACCCCTCGGGGCACCTCGCGGAGAGCGCTGATTACACAGCCTCCCTCGCGGAGGACGATAGGAAGCTGGGTGAGTACGCCCGCTACCTCGTGAACGACCCGCGCTCCTGACAATCTGTCACAAATGGAGGACGACCGTATGACAATCGAGGGCGAGGTATTCGTAAAAACAATCGGGCCGCTCACGATCTACCAGAATACCGCGGGCAGCTTCTGGGTAGTACGAGACGAACGCGGCCGATGGCTGGGCGGATGGCAGCAATCCGGCTCACAGATTGGCAAGATACGGCGCGGGGGAGGCAGCTTTAACGGGCGCACGTACCGCACGTACAGGGGCTGGGAGACGGCTATCCGGCGATACGTCTAGTCCTGACAGTTTGTCATAACCATCCCGCTCTTACTATCGCTTGACCACTGGGCGCAGTGGGTAGTTGGAGACCGGAAGCGAGGACACTATGGATGCCATAACAGTAGCCGCTCTTAGTTGGTACCACGCTCGTAGGCGGCAAACTGAGGCGGCTGGGAAACTCCGTGAATATCGTGCAACATACGGCTCGTGTGACTTTCAGGAACAGGCATATTACGAGGGCGGTCATTACGCAGGAGGACGCGGCCCTTGCTACGCTACCGACGATGCCATAACCGAGTGGTGCGAGGCTTGCGCTGGTGGCCAACCTCTCTGGGAAGCACGCCAAGCCGCCTCAAGAGAACGAGGTAAAAAACTAAGAGTCCTCACGCGGCTACTCTCAAAGCACACCACCGACTCCTGACAAAATGTCACAAGCAGAGGCCCCCATAACGGGGGCTTTTCTGTCTCACCCATACCAACACTCACCTTCGCCCCGCAACAGGCTTATTTTTCCGCTAGGGACGGCTCTCCGGCGGTTCTAGGGCCTCTACGGTGATGCTCAGGGAGTCCGCGTCACCCCACATCTTCACGCACCGGCCAACCGCTATCTGGCTGTCGTCCTCATAGGCCACGTGGTTCAGGGCGTCGGCGGCGAGCTTCCAGATGTTGTCGGCGTCCGGGCGCTGTGTGTGGTAGCTCCCCGCTGGCGGGTTGCGCTTTGTCCGCTTGAAGGTTGCCAGCACAACCATCACCAGAGGCACCCCAGAAGGCCAAGAGCCGCCGCGCATCGCCTTCCAGTGTTCTCCTATCATCTTCTCGGCCTGAACGGTGCTGTCGGGCGTGTAGGTGCCTCTGGTCGTTACCCTGGCCCTGGCTTTCCCGCGCGGCCGCACCGCAATGACGATGGTGCTCATGGCTTCCTTGTATGCCACCAGTTGAAGGCTCTCCGCAGGCAGTACGACCGCACGATGCTGACTGCGGTGAAGATGAGGCCGATACCCAGGTTGTCACCTAAAGAGGCGTGGATACCGAACAACGGAAAGGTCACCATCTGCGCGGCAAAGGCAACCCAATAGCCAACGGCGACATTCACCAGGGACTCCACCATGCTCCATCGTTTCGTTTGGCCGATCCTCATGGTTTGCCTTCCTTCCCGCGGCAATCGAGGCAGACACGCCGCAGTTGCCCGCGCTTCAGCGTGTAGACCGCCGTGTTCCGAAACGTCAGGACGTGACCCTTCGGGCAACGGGTAGCGTTCATCGCGACCATCCCGCCATCTCCTGGTTGTACTGTGCGGCTCTCCGCTCGGCGTGTTCGCGGCAGAGCGCAGTGCCGGGGACTACCGCCCACCAAAGGTACGCTGGCCTCTCCACCGTCCACGCAGCGGGCGACGGGCAGTCCACGCAGGTCATTGCGGCTTCAGCCCCAGAACACAGTACCCCGCCTCGATGCCAGGGAAGTCAGTGAGACAATAAGTCACGGTGAAAGCGCGCTCTTTGTAGACTGGGGGATAGGAGTGTGGGTTCAGAAAGGTGTACCCCTGTGCCTTGCTAAACTCCCTCAGCACCACCGTGTCGCCTTTCTGGAAGTGTCGGTCATTCTTGCGCACTTCAAAGGGCTTGTCGTCCAGGACGGCGAAGAACTCCGGCCAGATTTTCAGGTAATGTGTGGTCATTCTTTCAACCCCTTCTCCCCTAGCGCGGCTTTGGCAGGGCGCAGGTCTACCGACTCTAGGATGCCCTGCTCAACGGCCCGCTCATCGTCGGCCAGGTACCACCTTAACGCCGCTTCCAACACGGCAATCCTGTTCAGCGCACTATCCCCACCCTGAATGAGGATGGGGGGTGCCAGCAGCATCTCTTCCAGCCGCCCTATCAAAGCCTCTAGTTGAGCGTTCAAGCCCGCAAGCTCCGCCTCGTGCCCACAGGGTATGGTGCCCACACCTATCTTGTATGGTTCTTGGCCTTCGCTCATTTAGTCACCTCCATTGCGGCCAGTACCTTGTCCAGAAGTTCAGGGAGGGAGTCGACCCAAACTTGATTGCCAGGAGCAAGCGTAGCAACCCAAAAACGCTCGCGTGAATCATGCCGCCAATCTAGTTGAGCGCACTAATATGGCAATGGCGTCGATGCTCATGGTAACGTCGCCTCCAGTGACTCTATCAACCCCAAAACATCGTTTTTGTGGACGTTTCCACTGCGGTGGATTGCCCAGGCGAGGTCACTCAATCCTGCCGCAGCCACCTCTGGTTGGTCCCGCAGTATGTAGTTAGCTAGGTGCGGGTCTGTATCGAGGTGCTCCCGTGCCTGCGCGATGGCTTCTTCGATGCTCATGGCGTCTCTCCTAACAGAAACTCAGGACATTCGTCACAGAGCCAGCAGCGGCCCCTCGTCTCGGAGTGGCGTCCCGCTGCATGATTGCAAATACATTTCAAGCCCCGCCTTTGCAGTCTGTGGGCGCGTTGGCGTTGCAGGCGGACAGAACGGCTACTCGATTTGGGAACAACCGCGAACGACAGCAGGATGCCATCAGACAGTTCTTGTACAGCGTACCTCACGGCTACCACTCTCCCCTCGCTACTACCACCACACAAAGGTCGTCCAGTTTGTAACCCATCCTCTGTACGACCCGCACCATCGCGCTGCCAAAGAGCAATTGCATCGCACCTCGCACCTCGTACCTCCCGCCAGTGGTGGTAATTCTACGCGCCAGACAAAATGCATCACTCTCCCCTCGCTACTACCGCGCCCGCGGCCCAGTGCCCGCATGACCACGGGCCAAAACTCTGGTTGTCGCTCCAAATGCTCAGCGCTAGGATGCCATTCACCGTGGGATCGGTCACTTGCTCCCATCCGTAGCCGAGCCTGTTCAGCCGCCGCTCATGAATGCGGTTCGGCTGCCACAGCCCCCAATCATCCGTTTCACTAACAGCGTTCGGGTTCCAGTCCTTGTTTTCGCAGTTGTCGATGAGTGCAAGGCTCTGCGCTCCCCACAAAACCGTTGAGCCGGGGACGCAGAACAGTCCGGTTGATGGCATCATAAAGCAGGCTTCGATGATCTCGCCCAGCACCGAGTGAGCTAATGGCGATACGTCCACGCCTTGTAAAGCTCGATGACTACTAGCGCCGCTAACATCCCGACAGTTACTCCCTTGAATAGTACATCGTCCATCATTCTCTCCCTTCAGTGGTATAGGTTGACTCGCACCGGCGTCGTACCGGCCTTTCTCGATGCCCACAGACGGCGTAGGCCACGGCTCCACCGACAGTATCGGGGCCTTGGCGCGCTCGGTGCCGTCTGCCTCCACGGTGTTCACCCAGAACAGGAGCGGGAGGAACAGCGGTAGGAGCAGAAGGTGGGTGAGGTATCTCATGACTGTGCGGTATCGGTGGCGAGTGCGGCTTGCACTACATGAATCAGGCACGCGCAACCATCCTCGTCACGCCAGCCAGGAAGTGTTTCAGGGTCAACGTATTTCTTCTTTGCCATCACTTGCCCTCCTTCCAGGGCTTTGCGTGCTTCTGCACATAGCTGCTTTAATTCGTTACGCTCGTCGTCGTCCATTTCGTCCCAACAGTTAGCAATGCCAGAGGCCACTTTTTCAAGGCCATCCAGCGCATCCCTCAGCCGTTGCTCCCGCCGTTCTGCTGCCTGTAGCGCGTCCTCCCAACGGTGATAGAGCGTAGGGCTTTCATCAGTGCCCCATGCCTGCATAGCCTTGAGGACGGCTATCTTCTGTTCCCGCTCTTCTTTCGAGAGAGGTTGCTCGGTCATCCCGTCACCTTCGGTTCTTTCTTGTCCAGCAAAATACCGTGCTTCAGTGCGTGACCCCACGCCTTCGACCACAAGAGAGTAGATAACTCACCGCAAGAGCACACATACTTGCGGAGCCGCCCGTCTTGGGCGATACGCAGGCCGTACCTCATCCCGTCACCTCCAACGGGCTTTGCACATAAACCCTCTCTAAGCGGTCACTTTTTGTGCAACTGCCATTTCTGCTTGGGACGGAACAATCCATTCCCCGTCTGCCTCAACTAACTTCACCATAGCTGCGATTTCAAGTCCCTTTTGTTCTCTGGCATCCATGACTGTGCCTCTCTGTATATACTCTATTGGGGTACCGCTGTGAGCGGTGCACCCATGAATGGGTTCCCAGGGAGTCCACGAAGGAAGAACCCCGTGTTTGCCCGAAGTGCAAGAGTCCCTATTGGAACAGACCACGCAAGGAGTCCACGAATGAGCGATAACGACGAGCAGGATGACATCGCATTTTCCCTTGCTGTTTTCCAGCCGGATAGTGCCAATCCGGTCCAAGTCAGGATCGACCGAGAAGGCCAAACGTTATGGGCTACGGTTAGTGCCGCGGCAAAGGCATTCGATTGTACGGAGCAAAACGTTAACCAGCACATACAAAACATCTACAAAGAAGAAGTCTTAGACAGAGCGGCAACTAGTAAGAAATGCTTGATAGTTGCTAACGAAGGCTCTCGGACTGTCCGTCGGCAAATTGACCATTACAACCTTGAAATGATTCTGGCGGTTGGATTCCGCGTCAGCTCTGCTAGGGCGATAACATTTCAAAGATGGGCGTTCTCTACGCTCACTGAGTTCCTGATGCACGGCTTTGTGGTGGATGAAAAACGCCTTGCTCAAGACCCCGAAGCTGTTCAGCGGCTCGCGGCAGCTATTCGTAGGACTCGATTGTCTGAACAATCGGCGTATCAGAAGGTGAGAGATGTTTTCAAGATGGCCGCGAGCGACTATGATAGCGACTCGCCTGCCGCCCGGACGTTCTTTGCAATGTCTCAAGACAAATTCCACTACGCTGTCACTGGAAAGACAGCGGCGGAGATAATCATTGAGCGTGCTGATGCCACGCAACCGAACATGGGCTTGGTAACCTTTGATGGGAACCGACCCACGCTTCAAGATGCCCGCATTGCGAAGAACTACCTCACTGAACAAGAGCTTCACTTCCTTGAAAACATTAGTGAGCAATGGATGCTTTTCTGCGAATCTCAGGCCATGCGAGGCAGGCGGATGACGATGGAAGAACTCTCATTCCGGCTTAACACAATGCTCACAGCCAACGAGTATCCAGTTCTTTACGAATACAAAGAATATCTTCGCGGCAAAGCCGATGACCACGCCAAGAAGCAATTAGATTCCTATCGCGCGCTTCCGCCCGCGCTTGGAAGAACTTAGGAGGCTTTGATATGGCTGACGATCCAATCAAGGATGATGCTTATGGCTGAACAGAATCCATCCCGCCCAGCGTGCCTCATAGCCGTATTCGCTAGAGATAATCGGTTCACCCAGACTGGCCTCGACCTTTTTGGTATATTCTCCGAGGTCGCGTTTGAGGGCGAACCTCCCGCCAGTGGCGTTTTCCGCCGCTCCATGCGGCTCTACGTTTACATGAGCAATCTCAGCATTGGAGAACACACCATCACGGTTGGACAGGCTGGGCCGCGGGTTCAACCGCTCTTTGGCAGCAAGTTCATAGTCAAAGTAGAAGATAACGGGTACTTCCTGGCTGTCCTTGAAGATAACTGGCCTGTCGCATTTAAGCCGCTCCGTCCCTCCGACAAATCGCTGGTGAACGTCTACCCTATTAATGTCGATAATCGGCGCATCGGTGAAGTCCACTTGCGCGCGATACTTATCCCTGAATCTTGACTTTTTGTGCAAGTCAGTCATTTTTTGTGCAACTCCCTCTTAATGTGCAAAGCCGGTCTAGTAAGATTAGCTTGACTTTCATCGGGTCACTCCTGACATTTTGTCATAACGCCCCCTTCGCGTGTTGAACGCACAGCCTCCCGATGTGCGGCCTCAACCTCACCTGCATCGGCTTGATCCACCGCAGCACGTCCTCTTCCGTCATGGCGTTCCGGCTGCACTGCGCGCCCGTCGCTGTCCGGCCCGTGCAGGACGGCAATTCCCTGCTGTCGCTCGTGTGCGCCTTCTGTTCGTATGGCTTCGTGCGCGCCGTGAAGTCCGCTTTCGTCCGCTTCTCTTCCGGCGTCACCGTGACCACCGGCTTGACATACGCCGAACACTCGTGGCTTTCGGAGAGTTCGCGGATGGTCGGCGTGTCGCCCATGAAGTGGTACAGCCGGACGACACTCGCGCATCCGTCGCAGTAGTATTCCGAACCCTTTATCGTGAAGCTCACGCCAGTCTCCGTATCTTCTCGATCTTCCGCAGCTTCCGCGCCTGGTAGTCCGTGAGGCCACGCTCCGCCAGCTTCGCTCGGTACGTCGCCCCGTGCCGCCGAGTCCACTCTTTGACCTTCTCAGGATGCGCCCTACGGTACTTGGACAGACTCATAGCGGCTCCAACTCGACAGCGGCAAAATGGTTCTGAAGGCGTTGACTCCCGCTTTCCCAGGCAACCTGATATGGGTGCCCCTCAAACAAGCCGTCAATCGCTTGGATAACACCTTGTTCAGCGAGGACTTTGTGCGGTACAAAAAAGCTGCCGTCCGAGCCTACTGGCATCCTGCCGGGACATTCCTCATTCACGCGGATTCTCACCAACGCGCCCACCACGAGCTTGCCATTCAGGGAGTCGGGAACCCAGGGTTCCGACGGTTCTTGTTCGGGCTGGATTCGGAGCGGCGTCATGTCCGCGCCCTCCTGTCTGGCACCAGCACAACCAGGACATTTTCGTCAACGTCGATGTCCTCAACGCGAAGGCCGGAATCGGATAACGCCTTTTCCAATAAGTCGTCTCTCCGCGAGAGCGCCCGCAGATACGACTCTACCGTTCGGCGTAACCTGTCCCCAGCCTCTTCGATGGTGGGACCAGAGGCGGCTAACCCTAACTCATTGCAGGCGACGGTGAGACTATCTTCCTCGTCAATCCGCGTGGGCGTGAATCTGATGAGCCTCATGTCCGCGCCCCTCCTGGTTGCTCAGCACCCCCCACGGCCTCCGCTGTATCGTATCGCTTGCACTTCGGACACGCCTTCGGTGGGCGCCCTAAATTGCTCCACCAAAGATACCCACACTTTGGGTTAGTACAGTGGTATTGAATCATTGCATCGCCTTTCTGAGCTATGCACGGCTATGCCGTACTAGGCATTGCTTGACCCTGCTTCGCTACACGCTTGAAGCAGCCCAATCAATCACCTTGAAGCGCCCGAACTTAGGACGCCATGACCCAAACCCCACGAACAAGCCGGCCGCGTCAATCGCTTGACGAATCTCCGTGTCCGGTATCCGGTCAAGGCTTATCATCAGCGAGAAGCCTATCTTCCAGCCCGCCAGTATCGCAGGGCGGCGTATCGGCACCATCGCCCCTGTCCTGGGAGGGACGCGCCCCCAGACGGTGTGAATATAGTCCGGCTTGTCACGGTGAAGCAACAATTCTCCCTCGATGAACATGATGGCCTGGAGCAAGCGTGACAGGCTCGCTTTGCCATCCTTGAGTCCAGCCCTAGTCGCTCCCTCAAAGACCGCTTTCTCGAAAGCGCCATGTGGCAGGAATAGACCGTTCGGGCCTTCGTGCAGTTTCTCCATCGCGAGTGCATCGAGTTCCTCAACGCTCATTTTGGAAGGCGCTTTCCCTTTCGCCTTCAGCACCGGCCCAGGACTGTTATAGAGAAGGTCGGCCAGACCCTCTAGCGTGCCTTTGATACGATACATAAATCCTCGCTTTGCTATACTTTACCCCGCTCAGCTTTACATGGCATCGCAAAACTCAGCACGGTAACAAAATCCCCTCGCTTTGCTTTACTCGTCTACACTCGGCTCGGCTAGACATGGCCGTGCCTGACTAAGCCGCGCCCCGCTAGGCTGAGCTAATAGACCCATTGCTTTGCTAAACTCGGCACTGCCCGACTTTGCTCCGCCAGGCAGGGCTATGCTGTG
>ORJL010887811.1_pt1 | contig 11142 bp, 14 predicted proteins | sample 1779941 | NCBI WGS metagenome assembly ORJL01 (sample SAMEA104232317, study PRJEB22302) | groundwater metagenome | biome: forest; feature: aquifer; material: groundwater | place: USA | collected 2011-08-07 | depth 5.8 m | reverse complement strand
GACCTTCACCCCTGCCGGGTCGTAGTCGATGCACGCCAGCGCGTTCGCCAGATTGACATGAACCTTGCTGACGCCCGCCAGTGCGCCCAGCGCTTTCTCGACGGCCGGGGGGCAATGCGGGCAAGTCATACCACCAATGGAAAGCTCGATATGCTCGAGGCGGCTTCCCGATAGCGGGTCGGCGCGTCTCTCGGGCGCGACAACCGGCAACGCTGCACTCATGGGAGTCCCCTCAAATCGCAACCGCAGAAATGGATGCGAAAGCGGCGCGCCGCTTCCTTCCGCAAGATGCGGTGGATGTTCCGCAAACTGTTGACGGCATCGCCGCCGATCTGATGACGCCCGTAATCTTCCGCGTCTCTTCCGGAGGAAGTCTGTCCGTCATCTTCTCGGCCCAGTGTCGGATGGGGGCGAGACCGGTTTTGCCTCTTCCTTCTTCGCATACCTCTCCGGCGATTTGCGGAATTGATCGTGACAGGAAGAGGGGCAGAAATAGTAAGCTCTGACCTCGAAAGTCTCGCTCGCGAAAGCCTTGTCGCTCTCGACCGGCATGCCGCAGACTGGATCAGTAACTTGCATCGACTTACTCCCTTCAGTTCAACGGACGGCCATGCCTTCGATATGAAATCCGGCGTCGACGTAGAACACTTCACCGGTCACAGCCGTTGTGTAGTCACTGGCTAGCAGCAGCGCAGTTCGCCCGATTTCGCAGGAATCGACAGTCCGCCGCAGCGGCGCGTCCCGCATCGTCTCGTTGAGGATCTCGTCGAAATGGTCGATGCCTGACGCCGCACGCGTCACCACCGCACCGGCGGAGATAGCATTGACGCGTATGCTCTTGGGCCCGAGCTCGTGCGCCAGATAGCGGACGGACGCTTCGAGCGCCGCCTTGACCGGCCCCATGACGTTGTAGTGGTCAACGACTTTCTCAGCGCCATAATAGGTCAGCGTCATCAGGCTGCCGCCCTTGTCCATCAGTGGTTCTGCGAGCTTCGCCATGCGAATGAGGGAGTGGCAGGTGACCAGCATCGATTCCGCGAAGCCCTCGGCGGAGCAATCGGTGAGGCGGCCATGGAGATCCTCCTTGCGAGCCCAGGCGATCGAATGGAACAAGATGTCGATCCGGCCCCAAGTCGTGCGGATCGCATCGAAGACGCCTTCGAGTTGACCCGGCTCAGCCACGTTGCAGGGCAGGAATATCGGTGCGCCGACCTGGCGGGCGAGCGGCTCGACATACGGCTTCGCTTTGTCGTTGAGGTAGGTCACAGCGATCTCGGCACCCGCGCTGCGGAAATGCTGCGCCGCGGCCCAGGCGAGGCTGTGCTCATTGGCGATGCCCACCACAAGCGCCTTTCGGCCAGTCAGATCCAGAACTTCCATCATGCGCTCCCACGATCGACGATCATCTGAAGTGCGCCCTCTATGCCGTCGTCAGCGGCCGAGAAGACGGCTTCCGTGACCCCTTCGTGGCGCTGTCACCGGCCATGCCCTGCTCGTCGGTGGCTGCTGGCGTTGCCAGTCGTGCAGCGTCGGGAACATCGTAAAGCAGCCGGAAGATCTGCTCTTCTGCCGAATCACGCTGCTTGCGCCCCTCTTCGATCGCCTCTGAGACACGCCCAATCGCCTCGCGTTCGCGAAGAAGACCGATGTCGGTCTCCTGCAGAGGCTGGCGACGCTGCTCGATTAAGCGCGCGAGCGCGGCGACGCCATGCATCCACGGACTGAAGGACTCCGACAGCAAATAGCGGCTCGTGCGCATCGGGTGAAGCCATTCGAGCACCGCCGCGGTCCAAGGGTTGGAGGCCATGCGAACGAACGGGCTGGCCACGGTCTTGTAGAATTGCTCGTTCACCTCTGACATGTGGCGAACATGCTCGAACGCCGCCTTCGGCGCCTCGAACCGCAGATCCTCGACACGCCGCTCTTCGAAATGGACTGAGTATTCCGGCCTGTGGCAGTCGGGGTCTCCACTCGGATTGTCGATCTTCATCTCGTAGAGACCGGGGGCGAGACTATCGATCTCGGCGAGGCTTTCGAGGATTGCGCGATGCTCGAGGCGCGCGACCTTGGCCGACACGAAAATGCCGAGATGCCCGGCATGCGGGTTCGTTAGGTAGACAATGCGCTGGCCGGCGGATTTGAGATCGCCAGTATCCTTGTACACCGCCGGAATCCACCCGAGCGCCTGGTGCGGCGGGCTGATGTTGTCCCCGTAGGAGGCGAAGATCACCACCGGATTGCGAATGCGCCGAAGGTCGGCGACGCAACCCTCGCAAATCCGCATCTTACCTTCTTCGAGCCTATTGCCGATGAAGAGGTTCTCGACGACGGCGACGATTTCTTCGCGGCTAAGGAAGTAGAAGCCATTCCACCACCGCTCAAACTCGAGAAAGCGCTCCCGTTCAGTGTCGATATGGGTGAACAGGTTGGCGTATTTTTCCCAGACGGCTTCCGGCTGGAGATTCTCAAAATTGAGAGCGAGCCAAGCACCGTCCAAGCGGCCGTCGTTGAGATCGGCGAGAAGATGCGCGGACCAAACACCCCCGAGTAGCCCCCCGGCAATCCGCATCGGATTGACGCCTGACTCTCCCGCCCAATACGAGAGCGGAGAGCCATTGAGTACGATGGGACCGACCAGTCCTTCGCAGTCCGCCGCGAGCAAGGTGATCGCCCAGCCGGCCTGACAGTTGCCGTAGAGAACCGGCGGCTTGCCAGGATGGCGCTTTGCGACGTCCTCCACAAAGCGTCTTAGCGTGTGCAGTACATCGGCCAAGGTCTGGCCCCGGCATGGCTCCGGAAAGAAGGAAACGAAATAGACCGGATAACCCTCGTGCAAGGCCATTCCGACCTCGGAGTCACGCTTGAAACCGCCGATGCCCGGCCCCTGACCGGCGCGTGGGTCGACGATGACGACGGGCGGCTTTGCAGCATCGACGCAATCCTCGATGCAATCGTCGCCGATCCGGGTGATCCGGAGGAGCGCATAGTTGACGGGCCGTTCGAACCGGCGGGCATCAATCAGCGTCTCGTAGTCGAAGTCGAGGAGCGGTGGTTTGCCAGCCCGCTCATGCGCGATCATGTTGTTTGCGCGTTGGCGCAACGTATCCCAGAACAGAATCGACCGCTCGAAGAAATCTCGCTGATACGCCAGGGGCTCCCACATGATCTTCGCCAGCGGGGCTGGATACGCCTCATACGCCTTGCCTGCCGGCCTCACGCCATTTGTCGCAGCGGCTGCCGCGATACGCCGTTGAACAGTCAACTGCCGGTTCGGCGCAGACTTCGGCTCGCCAACCAGGGCAGAATCCGGTTTCGCTTCGGACATCACTATCTCCGTCATCTGATCTTCACGGCGAAGAAGTTGAACAGCGGGCCGAAGATCAGGGCGACGTACCAGCCATATGCAACGGTCTCGACAAGTCCCAGTAGAAAGCGCGGCCAGCTCAAGAGCTCGAAGCCTGGCAGGAATATTGTAAGCGCCGCATGGTTGATTGGCGCGAAGCCTGGAAACACCAAGTAGCCGATGACGCAAAAGACGTAAGTAATCGCGAGGAACAGACTGAGGCTGAGTCCCAAGACCGCGACGGGCAGACGGGGGACGCAGGCGACGCGCGAAAGCGGCGTACCGGGGCGATCGGAACCGGGCTTCCGGACAGCCTCAACCATGGTGATGCTCCATCGATTCTCGTCCTGCGCCACCCTTTGAACTGACATATCGTTCCGGGTCGGCTTCAAAGGCATCGCGATGTTCGGCCGAACAGAAGTAGTAGACCGTGTCGTGATAGACTGATGACTTCGAGCCGCTCGTCTTCACGCTCATCCCGCAGACGGGATCCACATCGGTCTCTGGCGGCGCCCACCGGTGATGACCCTCGTCCCGCGCTCCGTCCTCGCCATGGTGCGAATGCCCACCATGGCCCATGACATGCGCGCCGCAACCGAACCGCATCATTACGAAGAACAAGCCTGCGAAAACGGCGAAATACAGCAGAGTTCCCATGGTGTCGGTCCTTTCATGCCGGCATATGGCGGCGGTCGCCCGATACGCGGCTACGACGCACTGACACCGCGGTTTGCGTCCGCGCCTTCATTTGCTTTCTGCCGAACCGCGTCTGCGGTTTCGCGCGCCATCGTCGCGCAGCATTCCTGGACTTTCTGCGAGAGTTCGAGCCAGGTCTTTGTCTGCAGAGACGTCTCCTCTAAAATGGCGGCCAGAACGCTTGCCTCCGCGGCAATCACGTCCTGAGGTTGCCGGCACTTGAGGAGCTCCGCGAACGAGCGTCCGATCCGATCGTTCGCGCCAAAGAGGGCACTCATCTGAGCACCGTATGTGTCCCCAAAGACCCTTTGCAGATCGGATGTGAAAGTCCCGAAGCGCTTGAAATGACCGTCGAGCTTGCCGGCGCTGGCCCCGCCCGGCAGCCCCCACCAGGCAAACACCGCGTTCATCCGATCCAAACCAAGCGACGCCGTTTCGTCTTTATCCGCCATTGTCGTCTCCTTTGTAATTTCTGCTGCCATTTGCTGAATGTCGCGACCGCTCTTCTTTCCCGTAGCGGTCATTCTGACTGCGGCGGCGCGTCAGAGTCTTCGGCGGCGCCTCGCGCGAGCCGGCGAATGCGTTCGGCCTCGTCGCACTGACAATCGAGGAAGCCGTGGACAGGACAGGTCAGGCACATTTCCTCAAGCCTCTTTCGTAGCGCCTGTCGTCCTCTGTGAAGCCGGACCGTGATGTTGTTGAGCGTCGTACCCAGACTGGCGGCAATCCGATCACGCGGTTCGCCAAGAAGGTCTGAGCGCCAGACAACGTCAGCATATTCTGGCTTAAGGGTCGGCAGCAGCTTATGGAGACAGTTGCAGATGGCCTCATCTGCTTCCCGATCCGGTTCGATCGCCACGTTCTCCGCGTCGGTCTGTTCCATGCTGACCTCCCGGCGGCGACGTCTGATGGCGCGGCGCTGGTGATCGACGAGGGTCGTCGCCAGTATCCGCCCAAGCCATCCACGGACCGTGCGGACATCCCGCAACTGCCCGGCGCGTTCGAGCGCCCGGAGCGAAAAAAGCTGCAAAAGTTCTTCGGCTTCGTCCCGGCTTCCCACCCGGTGACGCAGAAACGCGAGAAATTCCTCTCTCGCCTCGACAAGCGCGCGTCGCACAGCGGCATCCGGGGCCTTTGATGCCTCTGGTCCCGCTGCATCATCTTCTGAATGCTGGTCATCGACCCCGCGCCTTTTGGTCATCGTCTAGCCAACTCTCTCCAGGGTTGAGGCAGAGCTCCCCAGCGCCGCTGACAGCACCAGACGAAATCGAAACTACGGTCTCTGGTCCTGGCATTCTTTAACGCAAATCAAGCTTTTCTCGGCGGCACGAAGCTATGAGCTAGAGGGCGATGCCGGAGGTCTGTCGGCGGAGGCCTAACCCGTTGACGGCACGGGGGGTGGTCCATGCTCGGGGCGTGCGGGCGTAAGGCGTGTGCCCGGGATCCTAGGGGAGACCTGATGATGACGAGAGCCGTCGGCGTCGTAATGGCGCTAGGTCTCCTACTACTCTCCGGTCTCACCAACATGGCGAACGCCGGCGGCGGTAGCGACAGCAAGGTCGTGGGCGACATCCAAATCTATCTGGGACTACTTCCGGCTGAAATCATTCGCGATCATCCGCAAGACCATCCCGAAACTTCCATGCACGGCGGACGACCAACGGCGAGCGGTGAGTACCATCTCGTCATCGCGATCTTTGACATGCGGAATGGAGCCCGCATTACCGGCGCAAACATAACGGCTCGCGTCTCTGAAATCGGCCTCGCGGGAAGCCAGAAGACACTCGATCCGATGCTAATCGCCGGCACTGAAACCTATGGCAACTACTTCGAAATGTCCGGAGACGGGCCGTTTCGAATCAGCTTGAAAATTCATGTGCCAGGTAGACCACAGGATATCACAGCGGAGTTTGAACACCGGCATCGGTAATCAAAATCATGACATCGTCAGCCAAGAGCTAAAAAAGCGACGTAGATACACAGCGTCCTCACAGACCCATTGCCACGCCGCGACGGAAATAGCTGGTGAAGGAACTAAAGGAGCAGAATGGATGCTTTCTAACTTGGGAGATTTTCCGCAGCAGGGCGGCCCGGACGCAGCATCCCAGTCTGATCTCGGTTTGCATCGAACGCCGGACCTCTCAAGTCCGGCCACAGGAACGAGCCCTTCGCCGAGCGTGAGTATGCTTCTTTTACGAAATCTTTTTCGTCACATCGTCCGCAAAGGCTCCTTGACGATCATCGGACCTCGCGGCGACATCCAGCGCATAGGTCGCGACCTGCCATCTGTGACGATCCGGATCACCAATCGGACCACTGCCCGGCGGCTGCTCTTCAATCCCGATCTCGCCATCGGCGAGGCCTACATGGATGGCTCTCTCATCGTCGAGGGTGGCTATATCTATGATTTTCTGGAACTCTGCCTTTCCAACCTGGGCTGGGGTTACGGGCATTGGTCAAGACGCGCCCGGGCCATCCTGCGGCAACTCGGGCGCCGTGTTTCACAGTTCAATCCGGTCGCCAAGGCGCGAGCGAACGTGGCACACCATTACGACCTTTCGGATTCGCTCTACAGTCTGTTCCTCGATCCCGACCGCCAATATTCGTGTGCCTACTATACCTCACCGGGCGACACGCTTGAGCGCGCTCAGGAACAGAAAAAGCGGCATCTCACAGCCAAACTTCTTCTTCGTCCTGGCCTCAAAATCCTCGACATCGGATCTGGTTGGGGCGGCTTGGCGCTTCACCTAGCGCAGACCGACGATGTCGACGTCACCGGGCTAACCCTATCGACTGAACAGCATGCTTATGCGCAACGCCGAGCCGTCGACACTGGTTGTCCCGATCGCGTGCGGTTCCTACTGAAAGACTATCGGCAGGAGACCGGCCGATATGACCGCATCGTCTCGGTCGGCATGTTCGAGCACGTGGGGATCGGCCACTATCGCCAATACTTTACGAAGCTCCGTGACCTGCTTGCCGATGATGGTGTGGCGCTGCTCCATACGATAGGGTCCGCCGAAGGGCCAAGCGCCGCCAATCCGTGGCTTCACAAATACATCTTTCCCGGGGGATATACGCCTGCGCTATCAGAAATCGTGCCGTTCATCGAGCGCGCAGGACTCTATATCACCGACGTCGAGGTCCTTCGCTTGCACTACGCTGAAACCCTTAAGGCGTGGCGTCATCGCTTCACCGAAAGTCGTCAAATCGTCGCCGAACTCTATGACGAGCGCTTCTGCCGCATGTGGGAATTCTACCTCGCAGGTTGCGAGGCCGCCTTTCGCCATACCGGGCTTGTTGTCTTCCAAATCCAGCTAAGTAAGCGCATTGATGCGGTGCCGCTGATACGCGACTACATCGGAGCTCGGGAGGTGGGAGATACCCAACATGCCGCCGGCTCGTAACTACTCCATCTCCTAGATCTTCGCGGAAAAGGCGTTGCACTGCGTTCGCCTGAACTCGCCACGAGGGGCAAGTGGATTTCCGCTGTGACGTTCCCGAAGTTCACCACAAATCCCACCGACGGCGGCGATCTTTAACCTGCCGCAAAGCGTTCGCCACGATTTCTGCGAGTCTTTGTGCCTCAATCGACAGGAGGCGGATATGAATTGGGTCTCTCAGAACTGGATCTGGATCGCGCTCGCAGTTGGCGCAATCTTCTTCATGACGCGCATGGGCGGACGCGGCATCGGCCGGTCCATGCGACACAACCAGGGGACTGTGCAAGACGGCCCGTCACCCGATGTTGAAGCCGGTCCTCGAACGCTGTTCGATCCGGTCAGCAAGCATTCTGTGGTCGGCGGCGCTGCGATCTCTTCCATCTATCGGGACCGTGCCTATTATTTCGAGAACCGTGAGAACCGTGAAGCGTTCGAAGCCGCTCCCGAAAAGTATGTCGCAGGAATGCCGGCGGCGGGCCAGGAAATCGGCGCCGGTCGCGATAACGACCGCCCTAGACGTCACCGGCATGGGTGCTAGGCCGGCGAACTTCGGCGACTGGGAGCACAATAGCTCATTGACTCTTCGAGACTGGCACCACGATCCCAATCTGCTGCTCCTTGCGTCCAATGTGTTGACGATGCCCAGAACAGAGGCCAAGGTTTTGATAGCGAAGACGACGAGGACAATATTGGCATCTTTATTGTCGTGTTCTCAGAAGCATGGTCGATAGGCCCAAGAAAGGACAACGCATGTGCTTCTCCGAACCCGTGAGTTTCGCCACCGGCGGGGTGTTGATTGTTGGTGGCGCGTATGCGGGCTGGAAGGCTTTCAAGATCAACAAACGATATTTCCCTGTTTCCCAGATGGCAACTATGGCTGGACTTCAGCAGATCATGGAAGGTCATGTCTGGATGGGCGTGAATAACGCCGACCAACCCATGGTCTGGTGGGCCGCCATGGGCTTTATCTTTTTCTCATGGCTGATGTGGCCTGTTTGGATACCGTTCAGTATTTATTTTCTCGAACCTCAGGCGAGCAAACGCAAATTGCCATTGCTGGGCTTCGCCTTAGCCGGGGTCGCCTTCGGCCTAATCCTCTACGTTCCGCATCTTTTCCACCCCGAGTGGGTAGATGTCAGGATCAATCGGCATTCGTTAGCCTACGAAGATACCATGTTTCTGGATTATCTGATCCCGCGCTGGCTAACCTATCTGATCTATCTTTTCCTCATCGTAACGCCACCAATGATCTCAAGCTATCTGCACATACGTCTGTTCGGACTGACGTTAATAGCAATCATCGCCGTCGTGTACGCATTTTTGACGTACGCCTATATTTCTTTCTTCTGTCTGCTCGGAGGCCTAGGCACCATTCACCTAATCTATATCATTGCGCGGAATAAATGCTGCCGCGAATGCCCGGAAATATTCGGCTAGGACCCGGTACTTACTTTCCTGGACGCTTGCATCGTCTGATCGCTCGAGCTGTCGTACGATGCCGCAGAGAGAGATCACCGGCCTTCGGTTTGCCGCGGCCACCCAGAGGCGCCGGCCGCGAGAAATCTAGAGGTATCGCTCCGGGGCTTTCGACAGCCTAAACTCCAGTGTTCACCGTGGCCCCTGCCTTGGCCGCCCCTTGCCACGTTACATGCTCGAATATCCCGCTCCAATACATGCCGAAGGCGAAGCCGAAGAGAAGTTCTTCAAGAGGGATTCCAGCGATGACGACACCCGACAGCGCGGGAAGATTCCAGACCCGCCCGATATATCCCGGCGCCGACCACTCGAGCAGAAGCACGAAGACAGCGTAGTAGGCAGCGAATAGCCCACCCCCGATCAGAGTTTTCAATTTGAGATCCGTGCGACAGGCGATAGTCGCCGTACCGCCCAACGTCATCGCAGCGACCGCGGGATAGATCGGATTCCAAGGCATAAGATAGAGAATGGGAAACGCGATGAGTGGCGCCAAAAGAGTCACGCGGTGGTACTGATGACGATGCTTCCCGCGCTCACTGGACTCGATCGGTTTCAGGTCGTGATCGGTAGCGATGTTGTAGAGGACCGTGCCGACACCACCGATACCGAAGCAAAAGATGAGGCTCTCGATGTCGAAGCCTGTTCTCTGTGCGAGATCGAATAGGCTCGGCGGATCCCAGTAACGCGGTACGAAGAGAGGCTCGGACAAACCGAAGGGCATAGTGAACAGACTCGCCCAGATCATGACCTTGCGATAGCGATGAAACCAAAGGAACATACCAAGCCAAGGCAGCAAGAACGCGCTCGACCAGGTCAACCAAACGTATTGCTCCGAAATCATCGTAAGCACGCCTCCGCTCGGTCAATGTGCCCGCCCTCAAGAGCTATGGCCGCTTGAAGATAAGCATGACCGGGGATGGCGCCCTCGAAGGAGCCAACACCACCGTCGCGTTCGGCTGTAAGCGTGTCCACTCCGCAAATTGATAACGCCTGAGACGGTTGTGGACGCCGTTGCACGCCATTGTTGGGCTTCCTACGCTCAAGCCAGCGAATGATGTGCCGAATGATCCACAGGAGGCGCTGCCATGTCTTTCACGTCTTGATGCAGGTCGAGCCGTGAGGGGTCCATAGCCTCGAGGATCGTCTTGGCGCGCGCGATCTCGTCGACGGGACCGTGCGCGACGAGTAGGAAGCTGTCGGTCTTCAGCGCCTCCTCATACTGGATCACGCTATCCTTCGGGATACCGAGGCCGAACATCGCTGCTCCGAGCGCGCTCAGACCGCCGACGACGACGGCTCCCTCAAGCCCGGCAAACACCATCGCGGCGAGATGTCCGAGCACCATGACTGGGCCGACAACCGGCACCGTCAGTAGAATTCCGCCGAAGAACAAGCTCCAGAGGCCGCCCCAGATTGCGCCGGTCTTGCCCCAGAATTTGATGCGATCGCCGGTATTGTAGAATCCCACGACCTTCTCTTCCGTGTGGTACCCTTTGCCGACAATGCTGAAATGCTTCATGTCGAGCCCGCTCTCGGCGAGCTTTCGGACGGCGGCCTCGGCTCCGTGATGGTCGTTGAATACGGCGACGATTGCGTCGTTCTTTGTCATGGCGCGCTCCTTTTCGAGTGACTAAGCCAGTGAGGTTCGATCAGCGGCGGTCGGGACGATCGGCTGCCCGAGCCTGAGATTCACGAGCAGGTCCGAGACCGTGGGTGCTGCCCGACCGATCATGATCCCGCCGTTTCGGGAATAAGGGAGTTGGGAAATGCGGTTGGGCGCTGACGACGGATACCCGTCAGCTTGGTCCGCTTCAGCATCAGGGCGTTGATCGCGACGAGTGCCGAACTCCCGGACATAGCCAGTGCGGCGATGCTCGGCCCAAGCAGGAAGGGGTACAGCACGCCGGCAGCCAGCGGAAAGGCTATGACGTTGTAACCCACTGCCCACCAGAGATTCTCATGCATCTTTCTGAGCGTTGCATGGGACAGCTCGATGGCCCCGACGACGTCGAAGGGGTCGCTCTTCATCAGCACGATGTCCGCACTCTCCATCGCGACGTCCGTCCCGGCGCCGATGGCGAAACCGACATCCGCCTGTGTTAACGCTGGGGCGTCGTTCACGCCGTCGCCGACCATGCCAACCTTCTTGCCTTGGGCCTGGAGTTCCTTGACCTTGCCGGCCTT
>ORJL011704112.1_pt1 | contig 11146 bp, 11 predicted proteins | sample 1779941 | NCBI WGS metagenome assembly ORJL01 (sample SAMEA104232317, study PRJEB22302) | groundwater metagenome | biome: forest; feature: aquifer; material: groundwater | place: USA | collected 2011-08-07 | depth 5.8 m | reverse complement strand
TTTGCCGGCCATGGCGAGCAGGCGAATATTCGCGTGAGGCGCTACGGCCGGCGCCTGGATCTGCCGTGGTACGAACCAGCACTGCCGCAGGGCTGACCCATGCTGCCAGCAGCTCCGAACTTCAGGCTTGACGGGCGTCGTGCGCTCGTCACCGGTGCAAGCCGTGGTATTGGCAAGGCGACGGCAGTTGCGCTCGCCCGTGCCGGCGCGGCGGTGACCTTGGTGGCGCGGTCGGAGCCGGACCTGCGACAGGTATGTGAGGACATATCCAGTATTGGCGGCCGGTGTGAGTACCTCGTGCTGGACGTGACGGACGCTCGCGCGGTCACCGAACATCTCTCTGGGCTCGCACCGTTTCAGGTGCTGGTCAACAGCGCCGGCATGAACCGGCCAAAGCAGATGGTCGATGTGCCCGATGAGGATATCGACGCAATCCTGGACCTCAATGTGAAGGCGGCGTACTACGTCACACGATTGGTGACCAGGGGCTTGCTGGCGGCGCGGCTCCCGGGATCGATCATCAACGTGTCGTCGCAGATGGGGCACGTCGGCAGCCCTGGCCGCACCTTGTACTGTGCGAGCAAACATGCCATCGAAGGAATGAGCAAGGCACTGGCCTGGGAGGTGGGGCACGCCAACATCCGGGTCAACACGATTTGCCCGACCTTCATTGAAACGGACATGACTGCGCGCATGTTGGAGGAGACGGGATTTCGCAACTGGGTCACTGGCAACGTTGCACTGGGTCGACTTGGGCGCGTTGACGAAATCATGGGCGCGGTGATCTTCCTGGCCAGCGACGCGTCTAGCCTCATGACCGGGTCAGCGCTCATGTTAGATGGAGGATGGACGGCCTCGTGATGCAAGCCAGGCTTGCACCGAACGGTCCAGTCGAAGCAGATTTCGCGTGGCGCCAATTCTGGGCGCTCATCAAGTGTTTAGCTCTGTTTCAGCTTCTCTGAAGCCGGCGCAGTTTCCTGACGTCCTGCGCTGTCGGAGGCGTGCAAACGGGCCTTACTCGACTGCACATAGCGACTGTAGGCTAAGACGCACGCGAGGGATCCGGGGACAACTCTGGGTCGAAGGTGCTGTTCTCTTTCGCGCACATGGAATGGCGACGAAGGAGGAACCTCTGCATGGTCATTCGAGTGTTCGGATGGCGAGTCCTGTGCCGCTGCATACTGGCCGCTGCCACTCATGTCGACCAGCCTCGGGTCGTAGAGGTTGGAAACTTGCTGTTCGCGCGGTCGAATTTGTTCGCCGCGCGGGTAACGACTCGCTGACTTGGAGTGATTTGCTCGCCGCGTACAGGTCAAACGGACGCGTGCGGCGCAGCGGCCGGCCTGCGCCCTTCATCGCGAAGCAACTGAACTGCAGTCTCGAGTTGTTTGCGGCTTGCCGTTGCGGCGCGTGCGCCATCGCGGCGCCTGAGCGCCGAAAGAATGCGCTCATGCTCCGCCAGTGACGCTCGATTGCTCTCGATCGTCGGGTTGGTGCGCTGCACGCTGACCTTCAGCGCGGCCGAAATCGCGGTGCCGACCGCGGCCAGGTACTCATTGCCGCTCGCTGCCAGCAGCGCCAGGTGAAAGTCGCGATCGGCCTCGACGTAAAGCTGCGGCCGCTCGACGTGGGCCACCATCCGTTGCCAGGCGTCTTCCATCCCGCGCAGTGCATCCTTGTCCTGGTTTTGCGCCGCCAAGAGGCAAGCCCCGGGCTCGACAATCAACCGCACCTCGGTGAGCCGGAAGAACATCTCCGGGTCCGCGCCCGATTCGGCGATCCACCCGAGCACGTCCGGGTCCAGCATGTTCCAGTGGCGGCGGCCCGTGATCACCGTCCCGCGGCGCTGGCGCGCCTCGAGCATCCCCTTGGCTTCCAGCAGCTTGATCGCCTCGCGCAGGACGGGGCGGCTGACGCCGAACTCGCCGAGCAGCTGCGCCTCCGGCGGCAGCAGGGTTTCAGTCGCGTACACGCCACACACGACGCGTCGGCCGATCTCGGTCGCGATATAGGTGTGCCGGCTGGCGCGGATACGGTTTGACAGGGCCATCGAATAAGTAATATAAATATGCTCACAGACGAAACGGTATTCCACTCATGAAGATCATCGACGTCAAGACTCACGTGCTGTCAACGCCGCTGGAGGAGCCGTTCTCATTCTCCATGGGCTGGGTCACCAGGCGCAGCACGATGATCGTCGAAGTGCTGACCGACGAGGGTGTGACCGGATGGGGGGAATCCCTGTGCCATGGGCTGCAGCCGCCGCAGATCGCGCAGACGATCGTTCAAGTGGCCCTGAAGCCGATCCTGGTCGGACAGGATCCGGGCGACGTCGACGTGCTGTGGGAGCGCATGTACAACCTGACGCGCCCCTACGGCCAGAAGGGCGCCGTCCCCAATGCGATCAGTGCGGTCGATATCGCGCTGTGGGACTGCCTGGGGCGATCGGCGGGCAAGCCGGTCCACAAGCTTCTCGGCGGTGCGTACCGCACGAGGGTGCAGCCGTACGCCACCGGCTTCTACCGCGTCGAGGGCAAGTCGTACCCGGCTGACGCGGTCGCCGAAGCCAAGCGCCACCTGGCCAAGGGCTTCACTGCGATGAAGCTCAAGACCGGCTTCGGCGTGGAAGAAGACATCGACTACATCCTGGGCGTGCGCGAGGGCATCGGCAAGGGCCCGAAACTCATGATCGACGCCAACCACGCGTACAACGTCGGCGCCGCCCGGCGCATCCTCAAGGCGATCGAGCCGGCCGACATCCACTGGTTCGAGGAGCCGATCTCGCCCGAGGACATCGACGGCTACCGCGAACTGAAGACGCTCACGAACATCTACCTCGCTGCGGGGGAGAACGAGTTCACCAAGATCGGCTTTCGCGAGTGGATCGCGCGCCGCGCCGTCGACATCCTGCAGCCGGACCTCTGTTCCGCCGGCGGTTTCACGGAGTGTCGCAAGATCAGCGCACTGGCGCAGGCCTGGCACATGCCGATCGTGCCGCATGTCTGGGCCTCGGGCATCGGCCTGGCAGCGTCGCTGCAGTTCCTGGCCACCATTCCCCCAGCGCCGTTGGCGCTCAATCCGATCGAGCCGATGCTCGAATACGACCAATCCTCGCATCCGTTCCGACAGGAGTTGATCCACGGGGCGATCACGATGCGCGACGGCATGGTCGACATCCCACAGACGCCCGGGATCGGCGTCGAGATCAATCGGGAAGTCATCGAAAAGTACACGGTGCGATAGACCGCCGGCCCCTGAACCACATCACAAACCCGGAGAGACACGACATGCAATTGAGCAAGACCATCCTGGCGCTCGTCGCCGCCTCAGCCGCCGCCGCGCTGTTCGGCACGGCGACCCCCGCTGCCGCCGCCCCGCAATTCACCTTCCGCGCGGCACACTACTTCAAGGAGGACCACCCCTGGAACAAGGGCCTGATGTTCTTCGCGAAGAAGGTCGGCGAGGACAGCAGGGGCCGCATCCAGATCGACATCTTCAACGGCGGCGTGCTTGGCAGCGAAGCGCAGTCCATGCAGTTCGCCAAGGACGGCTCGCTCGACTTCACGGTCGCGGACCCCTCGGCCGGCTCGCCATTCGCCAAGGAGCTGGACTTCTTTGCGCTGCCCTTCCTGTTCCGCGACTACGCCCACTGGCAGAAGTCGCTCGACGGCGCGCCTGGCAAGCAATATGCCAAGCTAATCGAAGACAAGACTGGCATCAAGATCCTTGGCTATTGGGGCGGCTCGAGCCGCAACGTGCTTTCGACCAAGAAGCCCGTGACGAGCATGGCCGACATGAAGGGCTTCCGTTTGCGGCTGATTTCGAGTCCGCTGAAGGTGAACGTGTGGAAAGCCGTGGGCGCGTCACCGACGCCGATCGCGTACATGGAAACCTACCTGGCCATGAAGTCCGGCGTCGTGGACGGCATGGAAAACGAGTCGGTGTCGGTGCGCGACATGAAGTTCTACGAGCCGGCGCCGTACATCGCCCGGACGGAACACGAGTTCACGGTGCGGCCGCTGTTCATGTCGAAGAAGTCGTTCGACAAGCTGCCGCCCGACCTGCAGCAGGTCGTCCTGAGGGACGCAGAGGAAGCCACGGCCTTCGAGCGCAAGGCCGAGGCCGAGGCGAACCAGGCCGCCGACAACGAGATGCAGGGCAGGTTCCACGTCAAGTTCAACACGATCGACAAGGGGCCCTTCAAGGAAGCGACCAAGCCCGTGATTGCCGATTTCGCGCGAACCATGGGGCTGACGGAGCTGCTCAACAACCTCGAAGCCGTGAAGTAGACGACGATCGAATCCCGGACGGATGGCCTCCGTCCGGCCCCAGTCATGGACGCCAGAACCCAGCTCGCCGCGCCGCTCGACACGCGCCCGACCTCCAACGACCGCTCGCACCGGCGCGCCCACGGCTCCGACTGGGTCGAGCGTGCCGCCGAGATCGTCGTGGTCGGCGCGCTCGTCGGCGAGCTCGTCGCCATGTTCGGCAACGTCATCGCCCGCAGTGTCTTCAATTCCTCGCTCGTCTGGAGCCTCGAAATCGGCGAGCTCGCGCTGGTGGTGATGACGTTCGTCGGCGGGGCGATCGCCTACCCGCGCAACGAGCACATGGCCTTGCACGCCGTAGTGCAGCGCCTGCCGGCGCGATGGCACTCGTTCATCGAGGCGTTCGGCAACTGGCAGGTGTTCACGATGGCGCTGGTCGGGTGCGTGCTCGCGTGGCAGATGATGCTGTCGCGCTGGGAGGAGCGCACGCCGTACCTCGAGTTGCGGGCGATCTGGTTCGCGCTGCCGATGATCGCCGGCATGGCGCTGCTGGCCTGGTTCGCCGTCAGGCGCGTGCTGCTGCAGCCGCGCCGCGCGGTCGTGCACGCGGCCGTCACGACGGCCGTGCTGGTGGCGGCCATCGCCGCACTGGCGCTCACGCTCGGCAGCGAGGCGCGGGCGTATGCACTACCGGTAGCGTTCGCGATCTTCACCCTGCAGCTGGTGCTCGGCGTGCCGATCGGGTTCGCGCTGCTGATGGTGACGCTGTTGTATCTGTTCACCTCCAACACGGTGCCGCTGTCGGTGGTGCCGATCAACCTGCAGGCCGGCATCAGCAGCTTCGTGATGCTGTCCATCCCGTTCTTCATCCTGGCCGGCTATGTCATGACCGAAGGCGGCCTGAGCCGTCGCCTGACCGAGTTCGTGATCACGCTGGTGGGCCGGTTCCGCGGCGGGATGCTGCAGGTGATCGTGGTGTGCATGTACATCATGTCCGGAATTTCGGGCTCGAAGGTCGCTGACGTGGCGGCTGTTGGCACGACCATGAAGGACGTGATGCGCAAGGAGCGCTACGACGCGGGAGAGACCGCGGCGGTCCTTGCCTCGTGCGCCATCATGGGAGAGACGGTGCCGCCGAGCATCGCCATGCTGGTGCTCGCCTCGGTAACGTCGCTGTCGATCGGCACGCTGTTCGTCGCGGGCCTGCTGCCTGCTGCGGTGATGGCGCTGTGCCTGATGGTGCTGATCTACGTCCGCTCGGGGGCTCGCGCCGGCACCACCCGGGCGGCTCCCTTGGGCGAGATCGGCCGGTCGGCCGTTGTGGCGATCCCGGCGCTGGTCGCCCCGGTGATCCTGATCGGCGGAATCGTCAGCGGGATAGCCACTCCCACCGAGGTTTCGTCGACGGCGGTGGTCTACGCGCTGTTGCTGGCGATCGTGTTCTATCGGGCGTTGCCGGGCCGTGCGCTATGGCACACGCTCGTGAATACCGCAGCCCAGGCCGGCATGGTGCTGTTCATCACGAGCACCGCCAGCACGTTCTCCTGGTCGCTGACACTGGCGAAGATGCCGCAGCAGATCGCTGGCCTGTTCGGCGAACTCAACGGCTCCGGCACCATGTTCATGCTGGCGACCGTGGTCACGCTGACCGTGATGGGCGCGTTGCTGGAAGGCTTGCCCGCCCTGTTGATCTTCGGTCCGCTGCTGTTGCCCCTGGCGCCCGGTTTCGGCATCGACCCTCTGCAGTACGGGATCGTGATGATCATCGCGATGGGTCTGGGCGCATTCTCGCCGCCGATCGGCGTTGGCATGTTCGTCACCTGCTCGATCTGCGAGACCAGCATGGAAAACGCGGCGAAACACATGGTCCCCTACCTGGTCGTGCTCGTGGTCGGACTGCTGCTTGTCGCCTTCGTGCCGTGGTTCAGCCTGGTCGTGCCCAGGGTCTTCGGCTTGCTCTGAGCGGCCCGCCCCACAGCGGCGCGGGTGCTTCACTTCTGCGTGGGCGGCGCATCGACAGCTACGGTCCGGCAATGACCTGTTCCCGGGTGGTCAATGGATGATCTTTTGCAGGAACGCTTTCGCGCGATCCGACCTCGTCGTCGTGAAGAAGTCTTCCTTGCTGCAGTCTTCCACGATGCGTCCCATGTCCATGAAGACCACGCGGTCGGCCACTTTCCTGGCGAACCCCATTTCGTGCGTCACCACCACCATCGTCATTCCCCTGCCTTCCTGGGCGAGGTCGATCATCACGTCCAGGACCTCGGTGATCATCTCCGGATCCAGGGCGGAAGTCGGCTCGTCGAACAGCATCGCGATGGGGTCCATGGCCAATGCGCGGGCAATCGCCACCCGTTGCTGTTGGCCGCCCGAGAGCTCACCCGGGTACTTGTCCTTGTGAGCCGCAAGCCCGACACGTTCGAGGTATTTCAGGGCGCGGGCATGCGCGTCGTCCACGTCCCGCTTCAACACCTTCTGCTGGGCGAAGGCCACGTTCTTCGTGACCGACATATGGGGAAACAGCTCGAAGTTCTGGAACACCATGCCGACCCGCGAACGCAACTTGGGCAGGTTCGTGGCGGGGTCGCCGACGGACACGCCATCCACGGTGATTTCGCCCTTCTGGAACGGCTCCAGGCCGTTGATCGTCTTGATGAGCGTCGACTTGCCGGAACCCGAAGGCCCGCACACCACGACCCCCTCTCCCTTGGCGATCCGCACCGAGCAATCGACGAGCACCGGGACGTTGCCGTAGCTCTTGTGGACGTTCCTCATTTCGATCATCGTTTGTCACTTTCAGTGCAGGTGTTGCGCGCGGGCGGGGGACGCCGGTTCAGTTGGCCAGCACCACGTTCTTCTCCAGCCGCTTGACCAGCAATGACAGCGAGAAGCTCATCACGAAGTACACCACGGCCACGAACGAGTACATCTCCACCATGCGGCCATCGCGCTGCGCGATCTTGCTGGCGGCGCCCACGAAGTCGGTGATGGACAAGACATACACCAGCGAAACGTCCTGGAACAGGATGATCGACTGCGTCAGCAGGACGGGGACCATGTTCCTGAACGCCTGCGGCAAGACGATGCTCACCATGGTCTGCCCGTGCGTCAGGCCCAAGGCCTGCCCTGCGGCGACCTGGCCTCGCGGGATCGACTGGATGCCGGCACGCATGATCTCGCAGTAATAGGCCGCCTCGAACATGATGAAGGTGACCAGCGAGGAAGAGAAGGCCCCCACCTTTACCGGCCGATCGGCCCCGATCAGCCAGGCGCCAAGGTAGGGGACGAGAAAGTAGAACCAGAAGATGACCAGCACGAGCGGAATCGACCTGATCCCGTTGACGTAGATGCCGGCCGCGGCCGAGACGAGCCGCAGGCGCGACAGGCGCATCAACGCCAGGAGGGTGCCCAGGACGATGCCTCCCGTCATGGCCATCAGCGTCAGCTGCAGCGTGAAGCTCATTCCCGTGGTGAACAGATAGACCCAGGAGCGCCGGAGGACGTCGAAATCGAAATCGCCCAGCATCTCAGGATGCTCCCTGAGGCTTGCGCTTGCCGGCAAAGTGGCCGGGGACTTCCACCCGTCGCTCCAGGCCACGCATCAGCAACAGCACGGCGGTGTTGACCAGGAGGTAGACGATGGTCGCGGCCGAGAAGGCCTCGAAGGTCTGGTAGGTGAACTCGCTCATCGCCCTAGTCGTGGCCGTGAGTTCCAGCAGGCCGATCGTCAGCGCGACGGCGCTGTTCTTGATGATGTTGAGGCACTCGCTGCCCAGCGGCGGCAAGGCCACGCGAAACGCCATCGGCAGCAGGACATAGCGATAGGTCTGCGGCAGCGTCAGGCCGAGCGCCTGGCCGGCCATCCTCTGGCCGGCCGGCAGGGAGTTGATGCCCGACGACAGCATGACCGCCACCCGGATCGAGTGGAAGAATCCCAGGCAGACGACGGCCGTGACGAAGGCGGCGTTCGGCAGGCCCTTGAGCCACGCGCCCGCCCGTTCCGGCAGCAGTTCAGGCAGGACGAAGAACCACAGGAAAAACTGCACCAGCAAGGGAACGTTGCGGAACACTTCGATGTAGGCATTGGTCAACCGCCGCAGCCAGCGCCGGGGCACCGTGCGAGCGGTCCCGACCACGATGCCAAGGGTCAGGGCGATCAATGCCGCCAGCGCCGAGGTCGCCAGCGTGACCAGCAACCCGTGCAGCAGCATCTCCGCGTAAGTACCGGAACCGTAGGGCGACTGCTGCCAGAAGATGCCCCAGTTCCACTTGTAGTTCATGTCTGCTTCTTGTTCGCGTCCGGGCGCCGCTCTTGCAGCGAGACGGGCATGGCGCATCCGGACCGACCGGCGCGCGAGCCGGCACGCGCCGGTCGCGTCTCCTGCCCCTCACCGGGGCTCTTGCTCCGGTCTACTTGCGCACCAGCGAAAAGTAATGGGCGGGGTCCGGCGAGTCCGTCGGCTGGGCGATGGCAGCCTTCAGGTACGGAGACATCGGCCAGTTCAGGTTGATGCCTTTTGGCGGAATCGGCGACTGGAACCACTTCGCATAGATCGCATTGATCTCGCCGGACTTGAACAGGGCGATGATGGCCTTGTCGACCACCCGCTTGAACTCCGGATCGTCGCGCCGGAACATCAGGCCGTACGGATCCATCGACAGGGATTCCTCCGAGATCACGTACGCGCCCGGATTCTTGGAGTTGGCGATGAGCGCCGCGGAGTGGATGTCGTCCTGGGCGTACGCCACGGCGCGGCCGGTCTCCACCATCAGGAACGCCTCGCTGTGCTCGGTCACCGTCAGGATGTTCATTCCCAGGTTGCGCTCCGCATTCAGCTGGGAAATCTGCTTGATGTTGGTGGTGCCCGACATCGACACGATCGGCTTGCCCTTCATGTCGTCGAGCTTGTTGATGTTGGATGTCTTCTTCGCCATCAGCCGGTTGCCCGTGATGAACGTCGTCGGCGCGAAGGCGACCTGCTTTTGCCGGTCCGCCGTGTTCGACGCCCCGTCGCACTGGATGTCGGTCGTTCCGTTGGCCAGCAGCGGAATCCGCGTGGCCGCGGTCGTCGGCGTCAGGTCCACCTTCACATTGGGCAGCGCCAGTTCCTTGCGTACCTCGTCGACGATCTTCATGCACAGGTCGAGCGAATAGCCGTGATAGACCTGCTTGTCGTCCTGGTAGTTGAACGGCATCGACGTTTCACGCACGCCAAGCGAAATCCGACCAGACTCCTTGACCTTCTTGAGCGTGCCGGTCAATTCGGCGGCACTGCTTGCGGTGCCGAAGGTGCCGGCGCATACGAGCGCGATGGCGGCTACAAGTTGCGAGCCTTTGGTGAACATGGCGGGTCTGTCTTTCGTTGAAGGAAATGCAGCGTAATTTTCCAGCGGGTGCCGTGTCAATAGACCATACCCGCATCGGTGCGCCGGCCTCATTGATCGACGACAAACCCGTCGAAATGCGGCCGCATCGAGATCGACCTGGACAACGGCGGCCGGATCTTCTGCGCGTCGGCCAGGACGTTCATGCCCAACCCTGGACCCGACGGAATGTCGACGAAACCGTTCTCGGGCAGCGGCACCTTGTCGACGATGTTGCTGCCCAGGTGCTCGGGACGCGATTCGAAGATGCCCGCCTCGAAACCCGTCGCATATTCCTGGATGGCAAAGTTCGGGATCGCCGCGGCCAGCTGCAGGCAGGCGGCCAGCCCGATCGGCGACAGCGGGTTGTGCGGCACCACCTGCACCAGGTGCGCTTCGGCCATGGCCGCGACCTTGCGCGCGCCCGTGATGCCGCCGCACAAGCACACATCGACCCGCGCGTACTCGACGCCGCCGCGGGCCATCAGCGCCTGGAATTCGTAGATCGTGGCGAACCGCTCCCCGGTGGCGATGGGGATGTGGATCTTCTCGGCCACGCGAGCCATGGCGTCGGCACTCTCGGGGCGGATCGGGTCCTCGATGAACATCGGGTGCGTTTCCTCGATGCCGCGGGCGAACACGATGGCCTCGGCCGGCGTGAGCCGGCGATGGAGCTCGACCAGCAGGTCGACCCGGTCCCCGACCACCTCACGCATGCGCTTGGTGTTGTCGATCGCGTCGCGCATCTTCTTGATGTGCGTCTTGAAGTAGACCTGGTCGTGGCCTTCGTCGAGAAAAGGATTCAGGTGGCCGAACGCGTTGAAGCCCGCCTCCATCTTGGCCTGGCACTCCACCAGCATCTTCTCGATGGTGTTCTCGTAGATGTGCCCGTAGATGCGCGCCTTCTTGCGGGCGGCTCCTCCCAGCAACTCGTAGATCGGCACGCCCAGTGCCTTGCCCTTGATGTCCCACAACGCGATGTCGATCGCCGAGATCGCCGCGTTTTCCGCCAGGCCCTGGAAATAGCTGAACCGGTGCATCACGTTCCAGTGGTGCTCGATCGCGAACGCGTCCTTGCCCTCGAGGTATTCCGCGAAACGGCGGATGCACGCGCCGGCCGCCTCGATGTGGCCCCAGGTACCCGCTTCGCCGTAGCCGACGATGCCTTGGTCGGTCGTGACCCGGGCGAACATGAACTGCCCCACGTGGAGGGGCTCGATCTTGGTGATTTTCATCTGCGTTGTCTGTCGGGTTGCTTCAGTCCATCTTGATGTGCGCGCTCTGGATCAGCGCGGCCCACCTGTGTGCTTCCGTTTCGATGTGGCGCCCCGCTTCGGCAGGGGTCATCGACACCGGTTCCGCCCCGGCCGCGAGCAGCTTCTCGCGCACGTCGGGCTGCTTGATCATCCTTTGCACCTCGGCATGCAGGTACGCGACGATTTCGGACGGCGTTCCCTTGGGCGCGGCAAGCCCGAACCAGTTGGCGATGCGGAACTCGGGAAAGCCCGCCTCGG
>ORJL010821104.1_pt1 | contig 11147 bp, 9 predicted proteins | sample 1779941 | NCBI WGS metagenome assembly ORJL01 (sample SAMEA104232317, study PRJEB22302) | groundwater metagenome | biome: forest; feature: aquifer; material: groundwater | place: USA | collected 2011-08-07 | depth 5.8 m | reverse complement strand
CGGTTTCCTGGCGGCCCGCGTGGCCGCCGGGTTTGGACGCGATACGCGCCGCAAAATCTTTACCAAAGTAGAGAGCTACGCTAACAAAGAGTTCGATAAATTTTCTACGGCTTCGTTGATTACGCGGTCTACAAATGACATCCAGCAAATACAAATGATGCTGGTCATACTGCTCCGTATCGTGTTTTATGCGCCCATCATGGGTGTGGGAGGCATCATAAAAGCGCTCGGTCAGGATGCCTCGATGTCCTGGATTATTGCCGCCGCGGTGATGGTACTGTTGACGATGATAGGTGTGATTTTTGCGGTGGCCATCCCCAAGTTCAGAATCATCCAGAAGTATATAGACAAACTAACTTTGGTTACCCGCGAAATGCTCACCGGATTAATGGTCGTCCGCGCCTTTAACAACCAGGCCTTCGAAGAAGCGAAGTTCGAAAAAGCCAACGTCGACCTTACCAAAACCACCCTCTTTATCAACCGTGTCATGGTCTTCATGATGCCGGCTATGATGTTGCTGATGAACGGGGTAATGCTGCTTATTGTCTGGGTGGGCGCGCAACAAGTTGATGCGGGCGCTATGCAGGTAGGGAATATGATGGCTTTCATGCAATACTCCATTCAGATAATCATGTCGTTCATCATGGTCTCCTTCGTCTTTGTGATGATGCCGCGGGCTACGGTTTCCGCCCAGCGTATCGCCGAGGTGCTGGAAACCGAGTCCAGCATCAACGACCCGGTAAAACCGACGAAATTTAGCCCGGACGTCAGAGGATTGGTGGAATTTCAAAATGTAGGTTTTAAATATCCGGACGCCGATGACTACGTGCTGCAGGGCATCTCATTCATCACGAAGCCGGGACAGACTACGGCCATCGTCGGCGGCACCGGCAGCGGAAAGTCGACAATGATTAATCTTCTTCCCCGTTTTTATGATGTTACGGAAGGTAAAATCATAGTGGATAACACCGATATCCGTGACGTGTCCCAGCATGACCTGCGGGATAAAATCGGTTACATTCCGCAGAAAGCCAGCCTGTTCTCCGGTACTATCGAGAGCAATATCACTTATGGCAGTGAGAATGGCAAAGATGGAGAAATAAAAAAAGCGGCTGAGGTAGCCCAGTTGATGGACTACATCACCGTCACGGAAAAGGGTTTTCAGACGCCGGTATCGCAGGGAGGGGCTAATATATCGGGAGGACAGAAACAAAGGCTGGCGATTGCCCGGGCGCTGGCGAAAAAACCCGAAATATATATCTTCGATGATAGCTTCTCCGCTATCGATTTTAAAACGGACGCCGCTCTGCGCAAGGCGCTGAAAAAAGAGGCCGGAGATGCCACCGTATTGATTGTCGCCCAGAGGATAAATACGGTAATGAACGCCGACCAGATTATTGTCCTGGAGAACGGACGCGTCGTGGGCAAAGGTACGCACAAAGAGCTTATGGAGAACTGCCAGGTCTACCAGGAGTTGGCTCTATCCCAGCTGTCCCGGGAGGAGCTGCTTTCATGAACCAGAACAGAGATACGTTTAAGAATAGACCACAAACGGGGCGTGGACCTTTGGGCGCCCATTTTGGCGGGCCGATGGGGATGGGTATGCCCGGCGAAAAGGCTAAGCACTTCAAGGGTACGATGATAGCCCTTTTAAAGTACCTCAAGCCATACCGTATCCAGCTCGTTGTTGCCCTGTTCCTGGCCGTCGCGGGCACGGTGTTTACCATCATCGGTCCCAAGCTTCTGGGAGATGCCACCACCAGGCTCTTCGAAGGGATGGTGGGGAAGATAATGCGTGTACCGGGCGCCGGTATTGATTTCGCCTACATCGGCCACATTTTGCTGGTTCTATTGGTTCTATATCTTATCAGTACGGCGTGCAGCTATGTCATGGGTTACATCATGACCGGCGTAGCCATTAAAGCCACATACGACCTGCGGAAAAAGATTGCGGAGAAAATAGACCGCCTGCCCATGAAATACTTCGATAAAAAGAACTACGGCGAGGTCTTGAGCCACGTTACCAACGATGTTGACCTAATCTCCAATACCCTTACCCAGAGCATGTTCCAGATGGTAACCTCGGTTACTACTATCGTCGGGGTACTGGTGATGATGTTCACCATCAGCTGGCTTCTGGCGCTGGTTTCGTTGGTTATCGTCCCTGTTTCCATGCTCGTAATTTCAGTAATTGTGCGTCGCTCGCAAAAATATTTCCGCCAGCAGCAGGATTACCTGGGACACATCAACGGCCATGTCGAGGAGATGTATTCGGCACACGATGTCGTAAAAGCCTTTAACGGTGAAGCAAAGTCCATAAAGAAATTCGACGGATTGAACGGAGAACTATACAACGCGTCATGGAAGGCACAATTTTTCTCCGGTATTATGATGCCGGTGATGATGTTCGTCGGCAACCTGAGCTACGTCGTGGTCTGTCTCCTGGGCGGCATTCTGGCCATCCAGAAAACGATTCAGGTGGGCGATATCCTGGCCTTTATCCAGTATGTCCGCGCATTTACCCAACCGTTGGCACAGACCGCCAATATCGTTAACATCTTGCAGTCTACCGCCGCGGCCGCCGAGCGTGTTTTTGAATTCCTGGGCGAAGAAGAAGAGGTGCCCGAGCCGGCAAAGCCAACCGCAATCGAGAAAGTTTCCGGAAACATCGCTTTTAACAACGTGTCTTTCGGCTACAGCCCGGCGAAATCCGTAATCAATAATTTCAATGTCAATGTTAAGCCGGGACAAAAGGTCGCCATCGTAGGACCGACCGGCGCCGGTAAAACCACGATGGTCAAACTGCTAATGCGTTTTTACGATGTCAGCAGCGGCGCGATACTGGTAGACGGCGTAGATGTGCGGGAACTCAAGCGGCAGGAGCACCGCAGCGCTTTTGGTATGGTCTTGCAGGATACATGGCTCTTCAACGGCACCATCAAGGATAATATCCGCTACGGTAAACTGAACGCGACCGACGAGGAGATTTACACCGCGGCAAAGACCGCCTATATTGACCATTTCATTCATACCTTGCCCGGGGGTTACGATATGGTGCTTAATGAGGAGTCCAGCAACATCTCCCAGGGACAAAAACAGCTCTTGACCATCGCCCGCGCCGTTCTGGCCAACCCCAGGATTTTGATTCTGGATGAAGCCACCAGCTCGGTAGATACCAGGACGGAAGTGTTGATACAGAAAGCCATGGAAAACCTGATGCAGGGCAGGACCACTTTTATTATCGCCCACCGCCTGTCCACCATCAGGAACGCGGACATGATTCTGGTGATGCAAGACGGAGCCATCGTGGAACAGGGCAACCATGAGGAGCTGCTGCGCGCCAACGGTTTCTACGCCTCGCTATACAACAGCCAGTTTGAAACAGCCCTGGCAGACGCTGGCAGTTAGTAAAGTTATCTAGAGTATGGCTTATTAAGCCTTATTTACCGGTAAGCGTCGAGACCGGTGACGTCCCGCCCGATAAACAGCTTATGGATTTCATTGGTGCCGCCAAAAATGGTAGGCGCCATGATATCGCGGAAATGCCGTTCCACCGGGAATTCGTCACAGTAGCCGTAAGCCCCGTGTATCTTGATGGCATTGGCGCAGACCCGCAGCGCGGCTTCCGTACTGAATATCTTCGCTATCGAGGTCGCCCGCTCCAGCGGTAAGCCTTTATCTTTCAGATAGCCGGCATGAAGGTAGAGATAGCGGGCGGCTTCCGCCGATACCGCCATGTCCGAAATCATTTCCTGGACCAGCTGAAAACTGCCGATAGGTTTTTTAAACTGGTGCCTCTCCTGGGCGTATTTCACGCTGGCATCGAGACAGGACTGAATGATGCCGGTACAAGCCGCCGAAAGGCTGTAGCGTACATTCATAATACCGGCTACGGCGGTTTGAAACCCCTTTCCTACCTGCCCGATGAGATTGTCCCTGGGAACACGGCAATCGGCGAAGTTGACCTCGCTGGTGGGGCAAGAAGCAATCCCCGTCTTGTGTTCGATATCTTTAACCGCTAAACCGGGGGTGTCCTTCTCCACCAGAATCATGGCCAGTCCCCGGGCACCCTTGCTTTTATCCGTCTGGCAGAGCACCAGAAAGACGCTGGCCTGACTACCGTTGGTTATCCAGGTCTTGGAACCGTTTATGACCCAGGAGTCGCCGTCAAGCACAGCGGACGTTTCTACGGCGGTCGCATCGCTACCCACGTTTGGTTCCACCGCACAGACGCAGCCGGTGATTTCCGCCCTGGCTAATCTAGGCAGCAATTTCTTTTTCTGCTCATCGCTGCCAAAATAAACTATGGGCATCTGCACCAGACTATCGTGAACAAGATTGACGATGAGCGCCAGGGAAAACCATGCCCCTCCTATTTCCTCACACACCAGGCCGTGAGATATCCAGTCCAGCCCGGCGCCGCCGTATTCTCGAGGCACAGTGGTAGCGGTTAAACCAAGGGCAGCCATCTTCTTGATAATTCCGGCGGGATACCGGTGATTCCTCTCATGCTCTTTGATAATTTCCGGCGTCACTTCTTTATTGATAAAGTCACGGGTAACTTTGCGGATTACCTGCTGCTCCTTAGTCAGTTCAAAATCTATCATATTACTCCTTAACTACCCTTATATCGTGACTATTTTAGCTTCTGTATCAACACCGGTAATAACCGGTACAGGTCTTCCACGACTCCATAATCGGACGTTTTGAATATCGGGGCGTTGGCATCGGTATTTATCGCTACCGATACCCTGGCCCCCGCAATCCCGGCAACGAACTGGTTTTGCCCGGAAATACCAACGGAGAACACTATTTTGGGTTTGCACCGCTTACCGGACATGCCTACCAGCCTGTCTTCGCTCAGCCACCCCCGGTTCGAGGATATTTCCCTGGTACAGCCCACCTCGGCCTTGACGGCACGGGCGAAGTCCTGAATGAGTGCCAGGTCCTCTTTTCGTTTCAAGCCTTTGCCCACGCATACCAGCACGCTTGCCTTACTGATATCTACCGACTCCCGTGGTTTCTCTCCCCTCTCCACCAGGGTTAAAGGGGATTTGCCCGGTTTTAGAGCGACTGGCACGATTTCGCCACCGCTTTTTGCCGGGCGGTTACTCTCGAATTTTTGCGGCAGCACGGCAATAACCTTGATTTTCGATTGGATTATTTCGGATACCTGCGTGGCTCCGCCCAGGCCGTATCGGGCGGTTACTACCTGGCCGTTTTCGACACGGATGTCCAGCGCATTGGTGACACAGGCCGTATTCAGGCGCTGCGCCAAACGTGCCGCTACTTCCCTGCCCCTCTTTGTCGAAACCAAAAGGACTATTTCTGGCTGGCAAATCTCGATGACCTGTAACAGGGCTTGAGTATACAATCCGCTGTCAAAACCGTGCAAAAGGTCGCTGCTTATGTAAACCTTAGCTATGCCCTGCTGAAAATACCTGGCGGCTCTGGACTGGCTATCGGTGCCCAGGACTAACGCCTGTGGCTCTATTTTCAGACTCTCCGCCAGTTCGGCGGCCTTCGGGGCAAGGTCAAGCGCGAGTTCATCTACTTCCGAAAAAACTAATATTCCTGGCATAGCTAGCTCTCCAGTACTCCTTCTTTTTTCAGATTTTGTATCAGTAGCTCCGCGGTCTTTTCCAGGCTGTCTCCCCTGAGCATAATACCCTTGCGGGTCTGTTCCGGATAGCGGTTCGCCAGAATCTTCAGCGATGTACGATTGTTAATATCGTTGGCGGACAAACCGATGTCCGCCAGGCTCCACTTTTCCTGTGGTTTGGAGGATGCGTCCATGACCTCGATGATAGAGGGAATCCTTGGTTCATTAATCTCCGCGGTTACCGTTATTACCAGCGGGAGCGCAGCTTCTACAGTCTCATAAGAGCCTTCCAGGCTCTCGGTAACCCTCGCCCGGTTGCCATTTATCTGCACCTGGCGGGCGTAAGCCGCCAGGGGTAGCCCCAGAATCTCCGCGAGCGCCGGCCCAACCTGGCCGGAGTTGTCATCAGTCGAGCCTTCTCCCAACAGGATAAGGTCATAGCTACCGATTTTCCGGATTGCTTTTGCCAATAACATGGCAACCGTCTGCGCATCTACCCTTTCCAGTCCCGGGTCGGCAACGTAGATAGCCTTATCCCCACCTCTGGCTAGACATTCCAGAACCACGTCGTCAACTATCGGCCAACCTGCAGATAAGACTACAATCTCGGTGGTCTGTCCGGTCTCCTTGATTTTTACCGCTTCTTCCAGGGCGTTCTTTTCGATTTGGCCGATAACCATGGGAAGGTTCTGGAGGACAGGCTCCCTCGTCTCACGGTTCATTCTTACCTGGTCGAGGTCAAAAATTTGCTTCACACAGACGATGATGCGCAATCTTTCTCCTTGCGTTCTTAACCATACTTGTATTGAACGCCAAAGCCACCTTGGGGATAGCTCCAGTCAATAGCCCCATGTGGGCAAACGATGAGGCAGGTGCCACATTCCAGACAAGCCTCGAACTCGACACGTATTTCGCCTTGCTCGTTTAGAGTGTATACACCAGCCGGACATATAGAAAGACAACACCTGCTCTGGCAATGGCGGCAAAGCTCCTGGTTAACCTTGAGATGGCTCTCTTTGGCCAGTTTGTAGGTATTTGAAGCCAGCTTTTCTTTAATGTTGACCTTCGCCATTACATCCTCCGCATACCAAAAACATCTTTCAGCAGGGCTAAAGCCCTTTTCACGCCAATCTGTTTTCGTAGCGTGGCGGAAAGCTTCGGCTTGGGACCTTCCCCCACCTCCAGAAGTGCTGCCATAGTCTGGCAGGCAAGCCGGGGATACTCTTCAAATAGCATGGGATTGGTCAAGAACATGGGAGCGTCTTTAAAGGTGTTGAAATCCTTCCACACAAAGCTTCCTTTAAGCAAATCCTGATATTTGGCCAGCGAGTTCGCCGAATAGTCATTCCGCTGCTTAGCCAGGGCTACTGCTTTGGCGGCGATAGCGCCTGAGGCGATGGCGTAGTCCATACCGCGGACAGTCAAGCCGAGGTTCATAGTCATTCCCGCAGCATCGCCTACCACGACGATTCCGTCTCCAAAAAGTCGGGGCATACCCTTGAGTCCGCTTTCCGAGAGGACATGAGCGGAATACTCTACACTCTGACCGCCCTGAAGCAAAGGGGAGACCTCAGGGCGCGTTTTGAATTCCTCCAGCAGGTCATACGGGGTAATTCCAGGACAACGAGCCAGGTCTTTGGTGCCCAGCACCATACCCAGGGAAATTGAATCCCGGTTCGTATAGATAAACCCGGCACCCAGCATCCCATGTGTTATGGAACCTACCAGCAATCTGGCGGCGCCTTCATCCGCACCCAGGTTGAACCTATCCTGGATGGCCTGGGCGTTTAATTCGATGACCTCTTTCACGCCTACCGCGCAACCTTCCGGCGTCAGCTTGCTGCGGAGGCCGGCTTTCTGGGCCAACTGGGACATGATGCCATCGGCGGCAATAACCACTTCCGCCTCAATCTTGGACCCACCTACGATGACCCCGCTGACCTTGCCCTGCTCGATAACGAGGTCGTCAACCTTGTACTTGTTTATTATCCTCGCCCCTTTTTGGCTCACTTTCTGCGCAAACCACCGGTTGAACTTCGAGGCGAGAATAGTGAAGCTGTGGTAGGGCGGCTCATTGTACTTCTTATCGAGGAATTCCAGGGAGGTCGAAGCGTCTCCGCTGACCATGGTCAGGGTCTCCTTGATGACATGCCTTTCCCATGGTGCTTCGCGCCAGAGCTCAGGGTAAATATCTTTGACAGGATGGAAATAAAGTCGGCCGCCGGTTACGTTCTTGGAACCAGGGTAATCGCCCCTTTCGACAACAAGGACGTCAATCCCTTCCCCGGCAAGCGAATATGCGGCGGAGAGTCCCGCTAGGCCAGCTCCAACGACAATAGCAGTAACTTTTGGCATTTTGACTTCCAGAATTCACGGTTAACTCCCCCACACCCCTATAAAGCATAATTCAAAAAGCCGTCACTGTAAAGCCGACTTTCTTAGCGCGCCGCTAAGGCTCTTATTCTGGGTTTGCTCGCATTACGCACTGTTGAGTTCGCAGAAAGAATCGGACGTTCGTCCTGGTGCTGTCACCTCAATACCTCTACTTCCTTTTTGGGAAGAGGGGCAGTAACCATCAAAATGGCTCCCACCAGGCAACCCACGCCGTATATTAACCATATTATCTTATAACTATTGAAGGTGTCATACACCCATCCTGCCAGTGGCGGATATACCAGTAGCCCAATCATACTGAAGACCTTTATCAAGCCAAAGATTGTGCCGAAATTCTTGGTGCCAAAATATTCCCTGACAATGGGCGTTCGGACTGGCCCCGGTCCGGCCATACCCAGACCAAAAACGATGACGAACAAATAAATTAGTTTGGCAGAGCTACCGTCAATAAGCCAGAAGAGCAATAGCCCGGCAATCGTTAGACTGACAGACACACCCATCACATATGTCTTACGGAAAGTGTCCGCTAGCCAGCCAAAAGGAATGCGCGCCGTGAAACTGACCAGGGGAATAAGCATGGCCACCATGCTGGCGGTTGACCTTTCCACACCAAGGCTAGCCAGATAGGGCATCACGTGGATGGTTACGGCATGTATAGATCCCAATTGTAACATGTACGACAAACCTATCTGCCAGAAAGCCCTCATCTTCAGCGCTTCCCTGACACTGACGCCAGGACCGGAGTTTTGTGAGTGGTGCAACCCCTTGACATTATTTTTCGTCTTGTCGTCGGTTAGAAGCCCGTGCTGTTCCGGCTTAGCGCGAAAAACAAAGTATAACGGTATGCCAATTAACCACATAACTAACGCCAGAATCAAGAAAGAATTCTGCCAGCCGTAAGCATCAATCATTTTTACCACGACAGGAACAAACAATCCACCGATGGCTCCTCCCATTGATACTACAGCCGCAGCTTTGCCCAGGTTGTTCTTGAACCATCTCGCCAGCATAGTCTGGGGCACCATAGCGATGGCCAGAGATGTGCCAAGACCAAGAAAAATAAAGCCTATGTAAAACATGACCAGATTGGAGGCTATACTGATGCCGAGCAGTCCCAGTCCATATACAATCACTCCAATCAACATCAATCTTCCCGCTGGCCACCTATCGGTCGCCCATCCTATGAAAGGGTCTAACGCTCCTTCTTCAAACCCTCTCAAGGATACCGCGAGTGAAATTTGAGCATAGCTCCAGCCAAAGGTAGCTGCAATAGGAGCGATGAACGCAGTGAATCCATAAGTGATTCCGCCGCCATGATATGACTGAATTAACAAAGCAGCTGCTACTATGTACCACCCAAAAAACACTAGGACCCTTCCTTATGCGTTCGTACTTAGAAAACCCGCTACACCCCACACCGGGAGCATGGACGATATGGCAAGTAATGGAACCTTTAAGTAATTACGGCTACTATGTCAAGATTCCACCCATTCGTATCTCGGCGGAAATCGTTTCTTGCCTTGATGTATCAATAAGCAATGAGCAGCCCAATCAGGGAAACAACGGCGATAGGGGGTAATGCCGGCATGGGCTTACCTTTCAAGAAAACGGCTTGCACCCAGTAGGCACATACCAGTCCCACTAAGCTAAAAATTCCCATAATGGCGGCGGGAGCCAGCCCTCGGGCAAAGTACACGGATGAAATCAGGAGCAAAGGAAAACCGATGTCGCCACCGCCAAGTATCGAAAACTTGCGTTCTTCAAGCTTCTGGTCTACCGAAAATTCTGACTTGTTCAGGTTGGTATTCCATTCCCCCATGAGCCTGGGAAGATAAAAGGCAGGTAAAACATTTGAGTCGGATAGCCTCCCTACCAGCCAGACCATATATCCCAGGCGCACCGCCAGAAAATCGTAGATGGCCAAAGCTAATAAGAGTACCATCACTGTCCAGGGAGCAATCATATGCCCGAACAACGCTCCTACCGCGACCATTGCTGCTATCATTACCAAGTTGTGGAGCCACACTTTGGGCACCACAAACCAGGCCACGGCAAATACCCCCGCAATAGCCACAGTAGCCACCATGGGAAGCCATATAGAAAGGATGATGAACAGCCCCCAGCAGAACATGAAAGCGAAGACTAACCTTATTACTATCTTCAACGCCGATACTGGCAGTAAGAACAGAATAAGCCCCATGACAGAAGTCGCCACCAGAAAATATATGAGCACCGGAACTAGCGAGGAATATGCTGGGATGGCCGGAGTCGGCGTACCCGACGGGCCGGGAGTCCCCTCAGGCTGCGGCCACAAAGTTATCGGGGAGGATGGCTGGGTTGGTAACGGTATGTTCCTCTCGGTGATAAAAACGCTCCCGCGAGTAACCACACCAAACAACAGGACTTCCGCAACAATGAATACAAGAAGTCCCCAGTAAACCGGACTTGGCTTTAACCATCTTTGGAAAGACATGCTATTAGCATTCTAACCCTAAAATAACCAGATGTCCAACCTGGTCTTCTGGAGATTTTATGACAAGGTCGAATTGCAGGGAAAACACAGATTGAATACATGGAGAGGCGGCTGGGGTCTATTCCCAAACTGTCCCAGCGTAATCAATGTCTGCCGCATTCGGCTCTCTACTAATCTCTGCTAACCAGGAACCGAGAACCGCAATGCGGCTATTACCGCCAGTACGCCTACTACAATGAGATAAATTCCGATGATGTAGGCTATGATGCGCGGCCAAACGATAACTATTATTCCTGCAAGTACCGCCAGGATGCCACCGATGAGGCCACTAATTGTAACGAACGGCATATGTACCTCCTTTTCGAAGTATAAGGCCATAATATCACACATCCCGCTAATCGGAAAGACGCTATGGGCGAAATGGGGTTGGACAATAACTAAGCTCCAACCCCATTTCTGCCTATTTCTTCGCCGCGATGCACGCTCATTCTAGTCTACGCAGGCGGGGCATTAACAGGACTATAACCAGCATGATTAATAGAGCACTCGCAGCGTAAGCACCCTGGGCTACCGGAGCGCCAAAGCGCTCTGCGGCTACCCCCGCTAAGGCGTTGCCAAATGGCAAGGAGATTACCACACCGGTGCGCCATCCCATTACCCGGCCGCGCATAGGCTGCG
>ORJL010161754.1_pt1 | contig 11147 bp, 10 predicted proteins | sample 1779941 | NCBI WGS metagenome assembly ORJL01 (sample SAMEA104232317, study PRJEB22302) | groundwater metagenome | biome: forest; feature: aquifer; material: groundwater | place: USA | collected 2011-08-07 | depth 5.8 m | reverse complement strand
GGTTTAATGGGGCGCGGGATAGCCGAGGTTTGTGCCCGTGCCGGCTACGATGTTGTACTGGTCGCCAGCCGAGACGAATCTCTGCAAAGAGGGCTGAAGATACTCGAATCTTCACTCACCCGCGCCGTGGAAAAAGGCCGGGCTACTCTTGAAGAGAAGAAAACTGCGGAGAGTCACATTAAGGGCACGGTCAACAACGAGGACATGAAAGATTGCGACCTGGTTATCGAGTCGGTCAATGAAAACATGGAGTTGAAAAGAAAAGTCTTTATCGAAATGGACAAGGTATGCCCGCCTCACGCCATTTTCGCCACCAATACCTCATGTCTGTCGGTAATGGAAATCGCTTCCACCACCCAGCGCCCCGACAAGGTACTGGGACTTCATTTCTTTAACCCGGTCCCGATGATGAAACTGGTAGAGATCGTTAAGACATTCACCACCAGCGAGGAAACGCTGGCGATAAGCCAGAGTTTCGCTAAAAGTTTGGGGAAGGAAACGTTAACGGTAACGGACACCCCGGGCTTCATCGTCGTCCGCCTCGTTATGCCCTTCGTCCTGGGGGCCATTCGCCTTTATGAATCGGGTGTGGCAAGCAAAGAAGAGATCGACCAGGCGATAGTCCTCGGTTTGAACTATCCCACCGGCCCGCTGTCGCTTTGCGACTTCATCGGACTCGATACGATACTATCCATCGCCACGGCGATGTACCAGGAGCTGAAAGACCCCCAGTATACTCCACCGGTCCTTCTGAAAAGACTCGTCGCTGCGGGACATCTCGGGCGGAAGACGGCTAAAGGTTTTTACTATTACGACAAAAGGTAGGAATAGTTAGTCTCTCTCCCCTTGCGGGAGAGACGCAAGTGAGGGGTAATACACCATCGAAGCATCACCCTAATCCCGTGTCAAGCACGGGGCAGGCTCTTAATCCTCTCCCCTCAAGGGGAGTTGTATCAAATGTCATTTTTGAGGAGTGAAACTAGCCTGTGTTGAGGATGTCGAAGGAAAGAATCTGGGTGTAAAGGGGTCCAATTCACGTTCATTCCGCCACCCCCAGACCCTGAGTCCTTCCGCCGAAGGACTCAGGGTGACAAAAAGAGGGCACTTTTGATACAAAGCAAGAGGGAGAGAGACTGGTTATAATGGTATGGACACCTAATGGAACTAACATGGAGAAGCAATGGACTTTGATCTGACTTCCGACCAGGTAATGCTGCGTAACATGGCGAGTGATTTCGCCGCGAAAGAAATCGTTCCCACCGCCGCGGAGGACGATACCAACGAGCATTACCGGCCGGAAACCACGCAAAAAATGGCCGCCCTCGGGCTGCTCGGAGCGCCGCTGCCACAAGAGTACGGCGGAGCGGGGTTCGACTATATTTCCTACCTGCTTATCTGCGAAGAGATCGCCCGAGGCTCTGCCGGTGTTTTCACCACCTGCCTGACGGTACAAACTTCGCTTTTCCAGTTACCCATCCTGCGCTTCGGCAGCCCGGAATTGAAGAATAAGTATCTGCCCCGCACGACAAAAGGGGAATTGCTCGGCTGTTTTGCCATGACCGAAGCCGATTCCGGCAGCGACGTGGCGGCTACCGAAACGAGCGCCCGGCTCGACGGCAAGAACTGGGTACTTAATGGCAGCAAGATGTGGATTTCCAGTGGCGGTATCGCCGATGTGGCCCTCGTCTTCGCCCAGACGGACAAAGCCAAACGCCACCGGGGTATAACTGCGTTCCTGGTTGAACGCAATACCCCCGGCTTTTCTTCCCATAACATCCACGGCAAGCTGGGGCTGCGCGATTCTAATACCGCGGAAATCGTCCTTCACGATTGCGCGGTGCCGGCGGAAAATATCCTGGGTGCGCCCGGCGACGGGTTCAAGATAGGAATGTATGCCCTCGATTGCGCCCGCCTCAGCACCGCCGCGGCTTGCGTCGGCGTCGGTCAGGCGGCCATCGATGCTTCCATAAAATACGCCCGCGAGAGAAAACAATTCGGTAAACCCATCGGCGGCTTCCAGTTAATACAGGAAATGGTGGCCGATATGGTGACCGAAACCGAGGTGGCACGCTACTTCGTCTACCGGGCCGGGGATCTGAAGCAAAAAGACCAACCTTTTGTCCGCGAAGCGTCCATCGCTAAATATTATGCCGCCGAAGCCGCCGTCAGAACGGCACAAAAGGCGATCAAGATACACGGCGGCTACGGCTATTCCAACGAATACCCCGTCGGACGCTTACTCCGCGATGCGGTCGGTTTACAGTTGTATGAAGGTACTGCTGAAATTCAGAAGCTGATCATCGGCAGGGAAACCCTCGGCATGGCCGCTTTTACCTAGTCCTTCCGGACAAGATGGGCAAGCAATCCGCCTGGGCTGCAACCTTCGCCTCGCTGCGAATCCGCAACTTTCGCCTTTTCTCGATAGGCATATTGTTCTCCTTCATTGCTCTCCAAATGCAGACGCTAACGCTCAATTACGTCGTTTACCAGTTAAGCGGCTCGGCTAAAGACATCGGCTACATTAACGCGGCGATAGGCGTGTCCATGCTGGTGTTTTCGTTCGCCGGCGGCGTCGCCGCCGACAGGGTAGCCAAGCGAAACCTGATGGTCCTGACCCAGGCAGGAATAGCCCTGTGCACGGTCGCTCTCGGAGTCCTGATATCGCTAAATGTTATCCGGATCGAACACATTTTCGTTTTCGCTGTCCTCTACGGAGCCGTCAGCGCCATCAATATGGTTGCCCGCCAATCCTACGTGCCGGAACTCGCGGGCGTCGAAAATCTTACCAATGCGCTGGGACTGATGGCAGGCAATATGAGCATAACGCGCATTATCGGCCCGGCTATTGCCGGACTGCTTATCGGAATATACGGCGCGGCACCGGCATTCTATATAAAAGCACTGGGACACGGCCTTTTCATCATACTGCTGCTGCTCATTCCGGCAGTAGGGCGGACGAGTGAGTCTTCAGGCTCGATTCTTGGAGCCGTCATCGACGGAGCACGCTATCTAAGGCACGACCGCAAGGTGTTGGACCTCCTCCTTCTCGGCGCCATCCCGTTGATCCTTGGGGCTTCGTATCTCAATTTCCTGCCTGTATTTCAGAAAGTTGTGTTTCGAGTAGGCCCTTCGGAACTGGGGTTAATGTTCTCGATAACCGGCATCGGCGCGGTCGCTGGTTCGCTTGCTGTCGCCGCGCTTGAAGGCTCACGGCACAAGTCGAGAATTATGTTTATCACCGGAACCGGCTTCGGTGCCGCTCTTCTCCTGTTCGGCATCACCGCCGGCATGGGGAACTTTCCGGCGTCTCTGGTAATGCTGGCACTGGTGGGAGCTTCGGGTACCGCGTTCGTTGCCATCAACGGGGCGCTGGTGCAGGCAATTACGCCGCCGCAAATGCAGGGCCGGGTTCAAGCCCTGTTCATCGCCGGGCTGGGGTTGATGGCTCTCGGGGCGCTACCAATGGGTATGCTGGTCGATGCCATCGGCCCTTCCTTGACCATGGGAATTTTCGGAGCGATAACGCTGCTGTTCGTTGTGGTTATGATGCTGCTCCGTCCCAACCTGCGGCGAATTTAAGTAGCAAGGTGAGAAATAAGAATCCTAAGGCCGATAGCGATAAGAACCAGTCCGCCGACAAGTTTCGCCCGCTTTCCCAGTAAATCGCCGGCTTTCCGGCCGAGCCAGAAGCCGGAAGCGGTGACGGCGAAGGCAATCAGGCCGATAATCAAGCTGTATTGAATAATATTCGTTTCCAGTAAGGCAAAACTCAAACCCACGGCGAGGGAATCGATACTGGTAGCAATAGCCAGCGTAAACAGGATAAAGCCGCGGGTAATATCACTGCCCTTCCGCTCCTCTTTATTTTTCGTGGATTCCCAGATCATATGACCGCCGACTAAAGCCAGTAACGTGAAAGCGACCCAGTGATCATAATCGGAAATAACATTTACTATGGTCTTTCCCGCCAGCCAGCCGATCACCGGCATAATAAACTGCGCGAATCCAAAAGCGAAAGAGACCCGTCCCACCTGGAGCCGAGACATCCTTCCCATGGCGACGCTGCCGCTGACGGCGACAGCAAAGCAATCGGCGGATAGGCTCAACGCGATAAGAACAAGTGAAATAACGTCCATAAGCGGCTAGTATAGCAAAATTACACGAGAACGTTCCGTAGTGATACGGACGTAAACTTAAAAAGTGATAGAATTGGGGACATGTTGAGCGAGCAAACCGATAATACCGTAAGGCCAAACCAAGCCCTCAATTATCTAACGCCACACAAAAACCTGTTATTATCGTACTTGATTAACGGAAAGGAGAAGGTGTATGGCACCTACTGAACCAACCAGTACATTCCCTTGACACTTGTTCGGCTCTTTAGTTAAACTGTGATTTGAAAATTCATACAGTGGATGGAGGCATCACAGTTGGGCAGAAAACAAGCGAAGGCGGAACAGAGAGCCAAATATAAGGCTGCCTTCAAGGGCGTTAAGCACGGTCACGGCGGTCGTCCCGTAAGAAAGAAGGAAGAGACAGCACTGGGTAAATAACACCCGGAGCAAAGTACACTCGGGGGAGCCGTTTCCGGCCGGAAACGGCTCCCCTTTTTTGCAATAAATATATTTTTAAAATGTGACCAAAATCTCTTGACATTTTATAGCAATGCTATAAGATGTAATTTAACATCATAAATCAGATACAAAAAAGGAGTTTAACCAAATTGGCTAAATCAGGAGCTGACCTGAACAGTAAAATGGTCAAAGAAGTAGAGGACGAGCCTCCATCATCTAGTCCCGTCACCAGACATGCCGCGGAGGACGAAGAGCCTCCAAGTAGCACGCCTCTGTCACTAAAGGACGCCTTTTTCGCCCAGGTACCTCCAGAATCCTGGAACGACTGGAAATGGCAATTCCGCAACCGTATCACCTCCATCGACGATCTGACCAAATACATCCCCTTGTCGCCCAAAGAGAAAGCGCGTCTCAGTATGGTCACCGAACGATATCCCCTGGCTATTACCCCTTATTATCTATCGTTGATCAATCCGAACGACCCTCACGACCCCGTACGGAAACAGTCTGTTCCCTGTTTTGAAGAGATTGCCCTGGCCGATGTCGGTTTTGAGGACCCTCTCGAGGAAAAACGGGATTCCGTTGTCCCCGGGCTGGTCCACCGTTATCCGGACCGGGTGTTAATGGTATTGACCGATATCTGCGCCATGCTTTGCCGTCACTGCACCCGTAAGCGAGAATGGCAAAATGGCTTCTGGACGCGCCCGCCCGCGGAAATCGAGGCTATGCTCGACTATATCCGCCGTACCAAGGCGGTACGCGACATCGTCATATCCGGCGGCGACCCGCTGACACTTTCCACCGGTCATCTCGAGAGCGTCATATCCCAGCTTAGAGCTATCAAACACGTTGAGATCATTCGTATCGGGACAAGGTTCCCGGTCGTCGCACCTATGCGCATCGACGACGAGCTGTGCAATATGCTTTCGAAGTACGGCCCGATCTGGGTAAACACCCATTTCAATCACTACCAGGAAATCACCCCGGAGTCGGCCGCCGCTTGCGACCGTTTGCTGCGCGCCGGAGTACCGGTCAACAACCAATCGGTGCTGCTGCGCGGCGTTAACGACACCGTCAAAGCCCAAATGAAGCTTTGCCAGGGGCTGCTCAAGATAAAAGTCCGTCCCTACTACCTCTTCCAGTGCGACGAGGTACAGGGCACGGAGCACCTGCGCACGCCGGTACAGGTCGGGGTCAAAATTATCGAGAAGATGCGTGGCAATACCTCCGGTCTGGCGATTCCGAGTTTTGTCATCGATCCTCCCGGCGGTATGGGCAAAATTCCCTTGCAGCATGACTACGTTCTATCCCAAAAGGAAGATGAACTGATACTGAAAAACTACCAGGGAAAGATTTTCAGTTACCGCAACCCGGTCCTGCCAAGGCCCGTTTCGGCACGAACCATTGGCAACGGCCGGGCTCAGCAGTTAGCCTTCAGCCTTTAATAAGGGAGAAGAATTAGCTCACACATGAGGATAGGCCTGACTTGCGACCTTAAAGAAAAGGTACCCGTAAGTCAGAACCATCCTATAGACGCCCTCGAGGAGTATGATTCCCGCGAAACCGTGGACGCCATCGCCGCGGTACTTTCTTCTCTGGGGCATTCCCCCGTTTACCTTGGCGGGGGTATCGAGTTCCTGACCTCCGTTGTCTGGGAAAAAGTAGATTTCGTCTTCAATATTTCCGAGGGATTGGGCGTTTACCGCAGCCGTGAAGCCCAGGTACCCGGCGTCCTGGAGATGCTGGATATCCCTTATACCGGCTCCGACCCCCAATGTCTGGCAATCTGCCTGGATAAGCCGCTGACCAAGCAGCTCGTCGCCGCTGCCGGCATCGCCACGCCTAAGTGGCGCGTCATCTCTAGCGAAAAGCAGCTAAAGCAAATGAACTGGGGCGATTTTCCTTTTCCCGCCTTCGTTAAACCCATACACGAGGGGTCGAGCAAGGGAGTGCGCTTAGCTTCCAGAGTCGAACATGCAAAAGATATTACTAAGATGGCGGGTAATTTGTTAGAATACTACCGCCAACCGGTCATAGTAGAAGAATTTATGTCAGGCGATGAGCTTACCGTCGGGATGGTAGGCAACGCGCCAACCCGTATCGTGGGTATCATGCGAATATTGCCAAAAACGAACAAGGCCGACTTCGTCTACTCGCTCGAAGTGAAGCGCGACTGGGAAAAACTGGTCGAATACGAATGCCCGGCCAAATTCGAGGACAGCGTTACGGAAAAAATCCGGAATGCCAGCACCCGGATTTTCGAGGTCCTGGGATGCCGGGATTTTGCCCGCATCGATTTCCGCTTGAGCAGTGACGGGACGCCCAATTTCCTGGAGATAAACCCGCTGCCCGGGCTTAATCCCAATTATAGCGACCTCATAATTATGAACCGGATGATGGGAAACAGCTACGAAAGCTTGATCTCATCCATTCTTAACGCTGCCCTCGAAAGGTGTTCGCATGTGCCCAAAGAAAGCCACCGTCATCTATAACCAGCCTGCTGCCGGCCGTTATTCCCGCCTCGGTGAAGACAAGGCGGAACTTGGCGTAATGGACGCACAAAAGGCTGTCTGTAAAGCCCTGGTAGAACTGGGCTACGAGGTAGAAAAAGTTCCACTTTCGCCGCCTCTGGAAAAAGTCCGCGAGACCATAAGCAAGCTTAAGGCCGATGTTATTTTCAACCTTTTCGAGGGCTTCATGGATTCTCCGGAAACCGAGCCCGCGATTGCTGAAATGCTGGCCGACCTGAAAATTCCTTACACCGGCTGCCCGCCGGAAATTCTGGCTCTCGCCCTCGACAAAGCCCGCACCAAAGCCGCGCTGGCGGCCAACGGGATTCAGACCCCGCGATACCAGGTGCTGACGCCGGAAACCGTTTCCACTTTTAACCTGGATTTTCCCTGCATGGTTAAACCGGGAGGAGAAGATGCCAGCCACGGTATTTCGGAAAACAGCGTGGTCAGGGATGCTGAGGCATTAGCCCGGCAGGTGAAGCTGATAAGCGAAGAGTACGGCGGACGGGCTCTGGTGGAAGAGTTCGTCGACGGCCGGGAATTCAATATCACTGTCCTGGGGACTAAAGACCTGGACGTTTTACCCATTTCTGAAATTGTTTTTCTCCTGCCCCCGGGGCTGCCCCGTATTCTGACGTTCGGAGCGAAATGGGAACCGAAGAGCCCGTACTTCGATGCTACCAAAGCGGTTTGTCCTGCGGACATCGATATTTCTCTCCGTAACGAGATAGGCAGGATCGCCCGCCAGACCTTCGGTTTGCTGGGCGGGAGCGGTTATGCCCGCGTCGATTTCAGGGTAAACGACAAAGGACCGCAGGTCATCGAAGTTAATCCCAACCCCGATATTTCGCCCGGCACCGGTGCCGCACGCCAAGCCAAAGCGTCGGGCTTGACCTACAGCCAGTTCATCGACAAGCTGATAGCGCTGGCTATGCGAAGAGACACGAAGTGAAGACCCGAATTCGGCTGATGACACGTGCGGATAAGCCCGCGGTAATGGACATCCTCCAGACCACCCCCCAGTTCCTGCCCGCTGAAGTCGTGGTCGCCGAAGAGGTGCTGGATTGCTACTTCGACGACCCTTCCGCCGGGTATTTCACCCTTGTCGCCGAATCGGACCACGCCATCGCCGGCTACGTTTGCTACGGAGAAACCCCGCTGACCGAAGGTACCTGGGACATCTACTGGATCGCCGTCTCCCCGCATCACCAGAAAAGGGGTATCGGGGGAGCACTAATGGCCGAGGCTGAAAAAGAAATAGCCCGCAAAAACGGCAGAATGGTAATGGCCGAGACGTCATCCAAAGCGGATTACGACAACACACACCGCTTTTATCTGTCGCAGGGTTACCGTCTAGTCGCCCGTATCGCCGACTTCTATGCGCCGGGCGATGACATTATGTTCTTTCAAAAATTGCTGAAATAGGGTACAATAGATACTCAACGTTTATCAAATAAGCTGATTTAATGAAAAAACGTATCGCAGTGCTGGTATCGAATATCCTGAATCCGTTCTTGGTCGGATTGGCTGTCATCCTCATCCTGTCTTTTTCCTCGACCACCCGCTCCGGCGATGCCCTGAAATGGACGCTGGTCGCATCGGGATTAAGCATTCTGCCGATATTCGTGGTTGTGATCTACCTGCTGCGGACCAAACGTCTCGGCACGTTCTTCCTGGACATGCGGGAACAAAGAACGAATATATACGTGCTTAGCGGTGTGTGTGCCGTCGCCGGATGCTTGCTGTTGGTTTACCTCAAGGCACCCATGATGCTCGTCGCCGGTTTCATCGCCAGCCTGCTTATCACGCTTACCTTCATGTGCATCAATTTCTGGTGGAAGATAAGCCTGCACACCGCTTTTATCGCCGGCTCGGCGACGTTACTCGTGATACTTTACGGCTGGGTGGGGACGCTGGTAATACCGCTGATCCCCATAACAGCATGGGCGCGCGCCGAACTGAAAAGCCACTCCTGGGCTCAAGTAACGACCGGCGCAGTGCTAGCAGCGGCTATCGTTGCCGCCGTGTTCTATCCTTTAGTCGTGGCGTGAACCGCGGCTCGCTTCGGCTGCTTCTCGAAATTATCCAGTAACTTAAGCTCGACGCGATAAGAACATTGAATGCACTGCTGAAACCATCTGTCGTCTTTACCAATAAACATGTCGCCGCGGCAGCGAGGACAACTCTTTAATCTCCACATCACCATAGCTCATACCCCCTTCACCATGGATAAGCAAATTTTACCGGTATGCCAGGTAAAAGTCTGTGACTTTTGTCCCATTGCAATGAATACAAAAACGGAGTTCCTCCGGAAAGTGTTATGATTTTGTAACGTTTCACCCCGGCGGTTTTATGATTTCTACACGGGCAAAGCCTTAGAATCTCCTTATTATTCTTGGGGGACTCAAACCGGCTCTAACGCCTTTGTGCTAAAATGTGGAGACAGGGACGAAAAATGAAAGCGGTTATTCTTGTCGGTGGCAAAGCAACCAGACTTCTACCAATAACCAGTAATCTGCCCAAAGCCCTGGTACCGGTGCTGAACACGCCTTTCCTGGAGCATGTTATCCGCCATCTGCGGAGGCATGAAATAACCGACGTCATCCTTTCCCTGGGTAAACTCGCCGAGCCTATCGAAAGCTACTTCGGTAACGGCAGCCGCCTTGGTGTAAAAATGCACTACGTCGTTGAGAACTCACCGCTCGGTACTGCCGGCGGGATTAAAAACGCAGAGAGATTTCTCGACGAACCGTTCGTGGCTCTGAACGGCGACGTTTTTACCGACTTGGATATCACTGCTCTCGTAGATTTTCACCGCCGAAAGAAAGCGGTGGCCACTATTGCCCTCACCATGGTCGAAGACAACAGTAACTACGGTGTCATCGAAACCAATGCCGAGGGGAGAGTCTCCATGTTCCGGGAAAAGCCGAAAAGAGGCGAAGTGGACGGCCACCTTATTAACGCCGGCACTTACGTCCTCGAGCCGGACATACTGGCGGAAATAAGTCCCGGCATTGCGGTCAGCATCGAACGTGACGTTTTCCCCCGCCTGCTTTCCCAAGGCATCTACGCCCTGCCGTCATCTGCCTACTGGCTGGATATCGGCACTCCGGAAAAGTATCTGCAGGTACACCGCGACCTTTTGACGGGCAAATGCTGCGAATACGACCCCAATGGTAACCGGCGGGAGATGATCGGAACCGGCAGCCACGTTCACCCTTCCGCCCAGTTGATCGGGCCGGTTGTTATCGGCAACACCTGTTCGGTCGGACCCGGAGTCAAGCTCATCGGACCGGTCGTCATCGGCCCGGGATGCAATATCATGGAAGACAGCGTCGTTAGCGACTCCGTCATCTGGCCGGAGACATGGGTCGGCCCCAGGGTCATTGTGAAACATTCCATAATTGCCGATCACTGCCACCTCGATGCCGACAGCGTTGTTGATGAATCGATATTGGGTTGCAACGTTACCGTATGCGGCGGTCATAGACTCACTCCCGGCAGCAAGATACACACCGGTACCACTTTGGGCCAATAATAGCCTCATCAGGGTGCGCCTTGTGAAGCTAAACATTTTTTTAGCCGGTTAGTCTCTTTCACTTCGGTTATCAATAACCCGGAGGGATAATAATCCCGCTATGAAAAAGACTGTAAAGATAGTTCTTGCCTTATTCGTTGCAATCTCTCTATTCCAAGCAAATACTGAAAACGTTTCCGCTTATAAACCCGCCCCACCCGATTCGTATAATCCCAAAGTGGCCAAAGATAAAAATGGCGGAATATATGTTGCGTTTACAGACCAAGTGGCAAAAAAGATTCTGGTACAACATCTCAATGACTCGGGAAAACCGGAGTGGACGCTTGCAGGCGGCACCTGTTTAGATAATTACCATTTTAAAATTCTATCTGACACAAGCGGTAATGCATTCATTATTTGGCACGGCAATTCGAATAATGTTTCCGGATTATACGCTCATAAAATAGACTCCCACGGCAGCATCTTTTGGGAAAGTGCCGGAGTGTTGGTACAAAAACAGGACTTCGATTCGTTTGATTGGCT
>ORJL010281626.1_pt1 | contig 11149 bp, 12 predicted proteins | sample 1779941 | NCBI WGS metagenome assembly ORJL01 (sample SAMEA104232317, study PRJEB22302) | groundwater metagenome | biome: forest; feature: aquifer; material: groundwater | place: USA | collected 2011-08-07 | depth 5.8 m | reverse complement strand
TATTACAGGAATGCTTTCTGCCCTGCAAATAATATTTTCATTCATCAGTGGTGCCGTCAAAGCGGCATAGTTGTCTGATATACCAAGAAAAAACCTAGGCGAATTTTGTTGCCTAGGTCAGACGGAAGTTGAACTAAGTAACTGTTTACTCGTGCTTGGTACCGTTAAGAGCTTCATCAATTTGTTTTTGAAAAGGATTGGGCCGCGTTTGTTTTATAGCAGCAGCGCAATTGCAATGATGAGTGTGCCCGCAAGGCTTGATTTTTTTCTGGTTATTAGTTTGTTCAGCATGTCTAGAGGTAATGATGCCGAACATGCTTACCGGAGCTGCTTTCATCACTCCTCCACACTGTATGCATAGAAGTTCCAACCCTTTTTTGGTTTCATAATTTGCCAGCACTTCGCGACTTGCACCACATTCCGTACAAATAAAGTCATATATCGCCATAATAAATTCTCACCTCAATAATTTTATATTTCCTAAACCTGTAGCATTTGCATTAAAACATACGTTATGCTTATTAATACAGCAACCTGTACTGCTCATTCATCGTTAAGCCACCTGCCATAATGAAAATATTTGTTGTCTTTGCGTTCTCTTAGCATACCAACAATTCTACTCCACATATATAACCGATGTATTGTTCATAACCAACATACAATGCCTACAGCATGATTGGCTTCCGACACTTCTATAAACTGTTCAAGTATGACATTCTTGTCGAGATTAATTTTTCTAAGGGCTTCTCAATTGCTGAATCTATTGTTTTTTCGAGCATAGTGATAACGCTTAATAATTCCCGTTCAACTGGAACTAAATCAAACTGTTCAAATTTAAGATAATCTTCATTGTCCACTTGAATAATTTTTGGTTGACCTATAAGATTAATCAATTGTTCAGACATGAAATCTGGAGGTAGATCAATAATAAAACCATGTATTTTATTTGTCTGATTAAGTGATTTAATTAATTTAATAATGTATTTCAAATCAATATCTTTAGGTAGTGAATTTTCCAAGAAATTAACAGGTAAAGATTCGCATATAATGCGCAGGAGATCCCTAGGAATAGTGGGAATACTCCCTTCGATAAATATCGTCGCTAAAGAGATTTGAATATTTAAACGTTCAAACAAAAATAGCAAGTCATCGTTAAGCATTTCAAAACTATTTTTGATTACCTGACTACCAACTTCAATTTTATTTAAATACTGGTATAAATGTTTCACCCATACAACTCTCCCTTGTATACTCTTGTTATTTCAGTCATAACTAATGCCATATGATCTAAAGAATCAGATAATTGAACTGCAACCTGATTAACATCTTGCTGTTTTTTCCTCCCAGTTGCACAAATAATAGTTCCAATAGGATATCCATTTTCATCAACTATAGGTACATTGACTCCTTTAAATGGCACTCCATCACGTACGTTAAAAATTATTCGCCGATTCTCTTTTATACATTTTTCAGAAGCCTTTCCAAGAACTAGGTTTCCAACAGAAATACCTATCTTAAGCTCTGCTCCTTCTGCTACTTGAAGATACTTTTTCCCATCAGTTACATATAAACCCATGTCAGGTGGAAGCGCTTTAACTATATAAGGTAGTACACCTACTAATGCCTCAATAGCGTTATTTCCGAGTAGAGTTTCCACTTTATTTCACCCTAATTCTATAGTTTTTGAAAGAAAAACGATTAAATTCAGGCATAAGTTTATTAATCAACTTACATACCTCCCATGGCATAGCTTGTGAGATATATCTCTCTTTCTTAAGAACATTTTCGTTTTGTTAAAACATTCTTATCCCTTTAGGTTTGTTGGCTGTCGGTCTCAATCAGTCTATTGAAGACAACTTAATTAATTCTTGTCAGGCAAAAATTCTTCATTAAATAATGCTTGATGAATGTCTCCCTGGCTAACAATCCCTACTAAATTACCAGCAATATCTAATACAGGCAGTCTTCGTATTCGTCTGGCGATCATTAATGAGAGTGCCTTCAAAACTGGCGTTTCTGATTCTACTGTAATGACTTCTTTGGTATATATGTCTTTTACTTTTAAATTTGCAGTTGTGTTATAGCGACTGCTTAAATCCGAAAAAACTCTAAACTCTAAGGGATTATCATAATACTCCTGGTAACTAGGATATATAGCCCGTAATATGTCTTTTTCCGATAACATACCAACTAATTTATCATCCTCGTTTACTACGGGAATTCCACTTATTTTTCGCAAGCAAATGTAGTATGCAGCTTTTTTTACTGAATCTTCAGGAGTTAAAGTTGTAATCATGGTGGTCATAATATCCTTGACAAACATAATCCTTGTATCCTTTCTATTTCGGCTACATTCATATGATATTTTTTATATTAAGACATTTTCAAATTGCGAATTCCCGGTTTCAGTCATTCCCTCTTGATATTTACCACAGCAAGAGAATTCTTGTTATGTTTGCTAAGTATGCTAGAGAGAGCGTTGGATCGCTCTCTCTAGCATTTAGAGAAAAATATGCCTCTATAATCTAGACCTTATGATTTAATTTAAGCAGTTGCTGCAATGTGCTCTCTAACCAACGAAACCGCAGCATTTGCATCAGAACCATAGATCATGCCAATTTGTGAGGCAATCTGCTCATTCATTGCAGCGCCACCGGCCATTACCAAGTATTTATCGCCTTTGCCTTGCTCTTTAAGCATTTTAACGGTCTTTTCTGCATAAGTGACGGATGAATTGGTCATAACCGATATGCCGATGGCTACAGCATGATTTGCTTCCGCCGCTTCGATAAACTGTTCAGGGGTTACGTTCTTGCCGAGATCAATCACATTAAAGTTGTTCGCTCTCAACATAAGGACCACGAGATTTTTACCGATGTCTTGGGTATTGCCACGAACCAGACCTATGACAACGGTTTCTTTTTTTCCGTCTTTTAGCCCCGCTGCTTCCATCAGTGGGACAAGAATAGGCATGGCTTTATCCATGGTCTTGGCCCCCTTGATCATGTCGGTGATGAAGCGCTCATTGCGCTCATACAGGTCGCCAATTATTTTCATCCCGAGGGACAGACCTTCAAATATGATTTGTTGAGGAGTTAAGCCCATTTCTAAACCCTTTTTGGTCAACTCTACGACCTTGTCACCATCATATTCCACAATCGCAGCGGCCAGGTTGGCATAAACCTCTTCCTCAGACGTTTTCATCACCTGACTCTTTTTAATCCCCATTCTGACAAGTTGATCGTCATCGGTAGAGATTTTACGCATGCCCGGGTGTTTAGGATTGCCGGCCAGGTAAACATCGCTGAGATCGCCGAGAGCCTCAATGTCTATCGGATATTTGATTGACGCACAAGTATCAATTAAGGCGCGCATATTTTCTTCAGGCACGGTCCAGTCAATATCACAACCGGGCATACAAACAAACCCGCCATTGTACCCAACCTCTGCAGCAAGCTTCTTGACCTCCCTGGCTACATCTTCGGGGGTGCCATGAGTAAGAGTCGAATACGAACTAAGGGTTCCCATCAGAGATACTTTGTCACCGATAGCACGTTTCGCGAGACCTGCCCCAGGGTACATATCCCCGTTAAAATTAAAGGATCCGTTGGTGGCAATGTCTTGCCAGATGGGTTGAGTGAATGTACAGGTATGCGTAAACCCAATACCGCCAATTTCCTTCATGTAAGCGAACAACCTTTTTTGATAAGGCAAGCCGAATTCACGGTACATTTCCGGCGGTAAAATATCACTGGAGCAAAATGGATCCAGAATATTGACAACATCGATGCCGGCTTCGAACATCATTCGGCTGATGTTTTTAACAACGTCAAGACTTAATTCTATGACCTCCTTAGCAAAGTCTGGATCCTCCGCCAAATAGGTAAAAAATTGATCGGTTCCGGTAACCAACTGCGCGGTGGTAATAGGGCCACCAACGGGAGTAGCCAGCCCATGGGTATCTTTCCAACCTTCCTTAATAAAGGTTTTAATTTCTTCTTGGATGGCTCTTAAACGACCCTTTTCCGGATCAAAGCCCTTGGCTAAATAGTTAGCTTTTAGACGGTAAAAAGCTTCTTTTGTTGGTGCAGGGTGCTCTACCAGCGAGGGTTGTGCATAGGGAAGATAATCTAATACGGCACCCAGATTTTCTACCGGAGTAAACAGATCCGTGCCAGCGACCACCACGTCCCCGCCGAACTTTTGATGCGCTTTGATTTTAGCTTTAGCCATGGCTTCTCCATTGAATAAAACCTCATCGACCCTGACACCCCCCTCGCGAATCCCCCGCGTCATCAACAAAGGTAATACGGGTAACTGATCCGGAAGCTCCTTCATGGTAACTGCCGCAAAAACTCTTTCCCTGCTGGTCATCTTTGATGTGCTCATTTCATTCACTCCTTAATAATTATTTCACTGCTGTTCCAACTATGGGATTTATTTCCTCATGCTTGTCTCTCACCTCCTTATTGCTAAATTAAATTGTTATGTCAGGGTGCGCAGAATAACAAGGCGCTTGAGGTTAAATGGCCTGCAACTCCATCGACAAGGTTTTCTCAAGCGCCTCTTCAATAATGCTGCGAACCGGGCCGAGGCGGCGCAATTTTTCAAAATCGTCATCAGAAAAATTTCGGATAAAAGTAGCCCCACAAATAGCTGCAAGCACTTCGTCAGCCGAAGACATATTATCCATCGGTCCTGCAATTACAGGCGCACTATGGGCCAATTCAGTAATTAAAAATGCAATGCGTGCCTTATCCTGCTTTGCCACGGCCACACCCAACGCACATAGATCATTTGACCCATGCAGTACAACTGAACTAGGCAGTTCCTGGCGCAGTCGCATAACATCCATCCCTTTGGCATAGGTATCCAGGTTTACTATCTCAATGTTTAAATCAGCAATTTCCGGAAAAATTGGGCTAATAGCCCCACAACTGTGAAAGCAAATGGCGGCTGGAGTTAAGGTTCGGAGGTGTGTCAGTAAAGTACGTAAATAGGGACGCACATAATTTCGGAAATCCAAGGGAGAAAAAAACATACCATTTTTAAAACCTAAATCATCGTTATAGATGATAACATCCGGTTGCTTATCAAGAGATGCCAGCATATGCTCATAGGCGCTTGTAATGGTTTCCAATGACCACTCAAGCAATGCCGAGATAACGAGCGGGTTTTCTAAAATATCTTCCATAAATTTCCAAGTGCCGCGCAACATAAAGCACATATCCAAAAGACCGGGACAAGGCGCATCAGCAATTACTAGACTGTTGCGAGCTAATTCCGGTTCAACTTGCTGTACCGGCTGTAGCCATTGCGGCTTAGGGTGGTGTGCAATATCCCTAAGCCCCGCAGTTTCTAACGGGTGGCTGAACGGCGCTAAATCTCCTTCGTCTCTCAGCCATTCTACGCCAAAAGCATCAATAAAACGTTCATCCTCTATCACCTGGGGATCATATAACAAACCGGTTCGAATGAAATCAGACCCCAAATGTATACAATCCGTTGGCTCCAAGGGTATCGTTTTGAAAATATGATGCGCTAACGCGTTGTTTTTTTGCAATCGAGGAACTGCTCCGACCCGTATGCCGGTGAGAGATGTTGTACCTATGTCAATCAGTGGTACACCATTTTTTTTGCCTGAGAGCATTTCTTCTAACCGTGACCGGGCCGACATCACTCTGCCTCCTCTGGTAATTTGAACATCTGCCATAGAGCATGTCCTTCCGGCAATCTATGACCGTCTAACTCCTGGGCCGCAAAACCATAAAATACCTCTGCTGTTGCAGCAACATGGGCTGCCATAGCAGCCTTCTCTATAATGCCATAATGCAGATAATCTCCACCTGCAGCACGACAGGCTACAAGGGCAGCTCCCAATGACAAATTAACCCATTCCCGGCCAAGCCGATTTACGCTTGTCCATTGTGAAAAGCAGTTAGAGAAGGCACAACCTGCCGGATAGCCAAAACGTTCCCGAACCGCCTGAATTTGGCGTATGTTTAATCCTATGGAGGGCGGATCCATGGTGCCCAGATCAACAATTGGGGTTGTTACACCAATCTCTTTTAACATGGGCTGATAATAATTTTCTATCATTTCGCAGCTTCCCTCGGGCGTGGGATTACTTATATCACTGGCTAGAATCATAACAGCTGCTGGGCGATATCGGCCAAGTAACTCCAATTCTTCGTCTTCAGTGTCCTCATTCAACGATGCATAGACAGCTCGATCCAAAATGCCAAGTTTGTGAGCCGCCTTAAGGCCAGCGATACGCGTCTCAGCCTCAGTTGCATTTATCAACAAGGGAAGGCTTGTTCGTGCACTAACAAATTCCAAAAACCGCTCCATGGCTTCTGGCGAAGCAGCAATGACATCAAAGGCCATCTGCACACCGTACCGTTTACTAAGCTTGTTAACGCGATCCACCATTAAAGCGGCGCGAGTTTCGTTAAATTCTCCAGCAAAGGGATCACTGACAATAGTATGCTTGTCATAAAAAATACTTCCCACCACTAAGCCTGTCGTTGACCCCAGCGTTCCTCCTATAGTGGCGTTACCTATTTTAAGTACATGATAATCTCCCACCCTCAATTCCTCCTTTTTTAGAATTGTCTAACTATGACTAAATCATACAACGAGCATCAATGTATGTCAATGTATAATATTGTATTAATTTATTTCCTATTGTATTGTATTGCATTGTATTGTATAGAACTCGGAGCACACAAAAAGGCTGACCCGATAATTACCAGATCAGCCCTTTTGTTGATTAATACTAAGTTGGTCTACTTAGAGGTATAGCTCTATTATACTGAGCAGAGATACTTTAGCGCATGTTTTACCTGCGCGATCTAGGAAACGCTGTTCTTTAAGTAAATAAAGGATTCGTTAGTGTAAAATACAACGTTTTGGTGACAATTCATCAATTCAATGAATCCATTCAAGTTGTCTTTGCTGGAGTCATTATATAAATATGGGCAAATTCCCACTACATTATGCTTGGCTAAAGTATCATCCAATAGGCTTTCAAAATGGATAAGATTAGAAATTTCCCCACAACACCCGAGGTCTGGGGAGCCTGAACCCCACATAAACATGTGACCAAGTTCTCTGGTAATGTTTGCCTCATCAGTCCATGCTTTAATAGGACCCTGTACACCCAAAGTCTTATACATCTTAGCTAAATCAACTATGGCCAACATTTTTTTTTCTTCCAACTCGTCAACCGGCAAACCTCTCGTCGAAAGTTCCTGCCGCACATCGTCAGGGTTTTGCCACCAGCATCCCTTAAACAGTCTTTGGTTCAAAGCCAGTCCTCTTTTAAAAAATTCTGTTTCAAGGTTGTAAAGGTCATCCTGATTAGAGGTAATTGCCATCATATGGTTACTCTTTAGCTCAATTTTATCCAACAAACTTTGCCGCATTGTGTTGGGCTTGGATTCAATGAGCTTGGATTCAAGAACTTCCCTTCGAATGCGCCACTCTTTACCGAACTTGACGCCAGGCAACTTACCAGATCTTAACCATCGATAGATGGTGTTGGTAGTTGTCCGTAAATAATCTGCAACTTCTTCAACTGTGAGTAATTCGTTTTCCATATGTCCATCTCCTAGTGAGTATAATTAAGTTAATAATAACATCGTGTCTTAGACATTTCAAGCCAAAGCTAGTTAAATCAAGTCAGATCAGTACATTTAATAATTTTCTAGCTTAATCTGATGCAAATATGACCAATGTTGTACAATGTAATACATTGACGTGCGTTATATGCCAATATATGATAATGATATATAAGGTTAACTTGGTTGAGTGATTCAGCAAATATTGAAATGAATATCTTGTCCAAGAATTATCAAGAAGGAGATAGAAGTATGGCCAAAGAAATTTCTTATTATTCCCTGTTAGTTATTGCTTTAGTCTACGTTGTCGTTCCTCTAATTGTCAATAAATTCCAACGAATTTCCATTCCTATTGTTGTAGGCGAAATTATTGCGGGTATTATCATTGGAAAGAGCGGTTTTAACTTAATCCAAGATAATATATGGCTCAATTTTCTCTATAATTTAGGATTTGCCTTTCTTCTCTTTATGGCTGGGGTAGAGATAAACTTTGCTTTAATAGCTTCTTCGACTAGGGCAAAAAAGGCTAAATGGTATCAGCATCCATTAATCCTGTCCTTAATTGTAACTGTTACCACCATGTCCTTGTCATTTTTGTTAGCTTTCCTTTTATACATATCGGGATTGATACCCAATGTCATGATTATTGGTATCGTCTTTTCCGCAACTTCTGTTGGAGTAGTGGTTTCTATCCTTAAAGAACGAGATTTATTATCTTCTGATTATGGGCAAGTAATATTATTAAGCGCCATGTTTTCTGGTTTTTTTACGATGGTTCTTTTATCAGTCTATGTAACGCTCAGTTCCTCCAATTCAATTCAAGACCTCTTTTTAATGTTACTGATAATACCAATCTTTTTCTTATTCTTGAAGCTTGGGAAAATAGTACGTGATTTTCCAGTTTTTGAACAGCTTGCCCACAAAAATGCACAAATAAAAATAAGGGGTGCATTTGCCCTACTGATGTTCTTCATTGTTCTAGCTCAAGCCTTAAAGACAGAAATAATCCTGGCAGCCTTCCTGGCAGGATTAATTGTTTCTCTACTTAACAACCGCGAAACGTCACAAATTTATCTTAAACTAGACGCTATCGCCTATGGTATTTTTACCCCGTTCTTCTTCGTCATGGTAGGTGTAAACTTTGACATTAAAGACATTATCGGTAACCTAGCATCCATGCGCCTTCTGCCAATCCTATTATGTTCAGTATATTTTGTACGTTTTATTTCTGCTACGCTCTTAAAAAGGAGCTTCTCTTGGAGAAAATCCTTAGGTGCCGCTGTCCTTCTGTCATCACGACTTGACTTGGTTATTGCTACTAGCGCGATTACCTTAAAACTCGGACTTATTGACGGGAGTTTAAGCGGAACGCTAATATTATTAGCGATCCTAAGCTGTATTTTGTCTCCACTCATTTTTAATTATTTGGTCAAACCTGATTCTTAACAGTCTTGTTCTTAAGAACCTAACCCTCAACCATTATGTATAAGAAAAGCTTGAAGCTAAGGAAGCAAAAGTCCTGAACCAGCTATTTACATACCCCCAACTCCATTTGAGAACCATGTTAGATAGGCGAGAGGAATAATTATATCACTTAATAAAACTATTATTCCGAACAAGAACCTCTTGTTTCTTTTTAATAAAATAAGTGAAGTTATAACTCCAACAAAAGAAACAGCAAACACAACTATCAAAGAATATACAAATGGATAAAACAAGTCCTCGATATGCAAAACAGGCCCGATAGATGCATCCTTCCCACCAAAGTTACGGCTTTCTCCCACCGAAAATAGCATTAAATGATGTGTAGCCAAACCAGATACGATAAGATCGTACCCTCCCCCAAAATCATCCTGACCAAAATCCCCTTGCTTTAAGGTTAGACGATCTTTATACACTTTATCCAGACTCATCTCACCTAGACCTCCTTTTTTTAGGCCAAAATTAACCCAAAAGACGATGTGCCGTAGTCAAGCTAGAGATGCCAGTTCCCCGACACTCTCCCCGCGCATATCCCAACGATAGCAATAGGTAAAGCTTTGATACAATCTCCACCTTTTCCCCTGCTCCACACCGTACGTGAGGTAGAGTAGGTGATCAGCGAGTTACTATCCGAAGACAGCACTTTTCCAATCACCCCTCTCAGAACGGAGCGTGCAAGTTTCCTTTGCACTCCGCTCGCCAGTGATTAGCAGTCAACCGACAGTGGCGTTTGTTACCCTCTTACTGTCATATTTACCAGAGTGAATTTTGGTGTGGCATTCAAGGCATACTGCGAGTGTTTTTCTTCTCATTGCCATCATCCGTTTCATCCATTCGGGCTTTTCTTTTCTACCGTTATTTTCAAGGTCTCTTAGCTTATGGAATGTGGAACCCGATCACTCCATTAATGCTGCGTTGCCCTCGTCTGTCATGTTTCGTATCCTGTTGCAGAACATGAATGTCATAGCCGAGAAATCGCGCTTTTTCCGTTTTCGCATGGGTAATCAAAGTTTTCTCTTCACTGAGAGTTAGCTTTAGTTCAGTGGCAAGAAAGATTCTAATTTCTTCTTTGATCTTGACAGTTTCCTGCTTCGAGCCAGAAAAGCCTAGCAGCCAGTCGTCTGCATAACGGATATAATAGAGTCGTCTGAATGCTGGGTCGTTCGTATCCTTGGAAGGTATGGATTGCCTCTGCTTATGGAGTTCCTTGACCGTTTTCCAGTCCTGATGTCGCATATACTTTTCCATCTGCTTACGCAACGCCTTGTAGGTTTTATTCTCTGCACGTCTGCCGCCGCGGTTATAGGCAGGAAGGATGTGCTTCTCCATATACTGGTCGAATTTGTCCATATAGATGTTAGACAGCAATAGACTCAAAATTCACCCTGGGGCACTCCCATACTGGGGATTCCTATTCCCTCAATTTCTGCCTTTAACATAGCCGATATGATACACAGAAGATTTTCGTCCTGAATTCCTATAGTCCACATCTGCTTAAGAAGTTTCCCATGGTCTACATTATCGAAAAATTCGGAGTGTTTCTTCTTGGGCTCGTTTTCCTTGTCGTTTTTCGGTTCTAGTCATCGGGATTCACCACCTTGCAGGGCTTAATCCCTTGAAGACAGTCCTTAAAGTCTTTTTGGAGGGGCTACATATAAATCGCCTTACGAGATAGACCATATTCGTTCTTTCGATCCATTCTACCCCGACCTTGAGTTTCACCAAGATAAGTCCAGTTCGAAGCTTTATAGCATGTGCCCGCAAAGTGAGACGTATCGACAAAGGTTTCTAAAAGCACAGGGGCATAACAATAGTCGCGCAGCCAGTCGTCTTGAATCTGTTTTATCGCTATAAAAGGAGGATATTTTAAATGGTTGGTTTTAGACGTTCTCCATTCTTTTTTACATTCTTCTTTCCGTTCTTTAGCCCATTCTTTTTCCCGTTCGTTAGCCCGTTCATTATTCGGCGGCGTTGGTTCTAAGTAGATAAAATTTAACCCTTTGCGAACATTATTCACTCTCAAATCACCTCATTACATAAAATTC
>ORJL010131233.1_pt1 | contig 11149 bp, 8 predicted proteins | sample 1779941 | NCBI WGS metagenome assembly ORJL01 (sample SAMEA104232317, study PRJEB22302) | groundwater metagenome | biome: forest; feature: aquifer; material: groundwater | place: USA | collected 2011-08-07 | depth 5.8 m | reverse complement strand
CAATGCTCACACATGAACAAACGATTGTTTTGTCGTAGCTCAAGTAATTTTTGGGGTGGTACACGATTAAAACATCCGCCGCAGGCATTTCGTTTTATGGCAACAACGGCCGTTCCGTCTTTTGCTTTTCGGATGCGTTCATATCGTTCAATATCTTCTTTTTGGATACGAACAAGAAGTTTTTCACGCTCGTGCGTTAAACGGCTTTCTTCAATTTCGTGCTCTTTATTAACTTCCGCCAGTTCAACCTTTTTTTCATCCAACTCGGCAGTCATTTCAGTCAAACTTTTCGTCAGAGTCTCAATATCTTGAAGAGCAACATGAAGTTTCCCTTCAAATGTTTCAATATTTTTCTCCGACTGAGCTATTAAGCCTTCAACAGTTTCGATTTCTTTCGTCAACGCATCGTATTGCTTATTCGATTTTATCTGTAATTGCTGTTCCTTAAATTTTTGGATTTTTTCGGAATAGCTGATAAGCTCTACATCTGTTGTATCACGATCAATCTTTAACTGAGTGACGAAATCATGCAATCCTTGCAATTTCGTCGATGATTCGTCTACATTTGATTGAAGTACTGCAACTGCCGCAGGAAGATCACCCTTCAGTTCATAAATTTCCTGTAACTGGGAATCAACATTTTGCAGTGCAAATAAATATGTAAGCCTTGCTTCCAACGTTTTTCTCCTTATGAATAAAAATAATGGACGGGATTTGACATCTTTTTTGATGCCAATACCGGAATGTTCTCGGAGCAGGATTGAATCTGCTCTTTCAAATATGTAACTAATTTTTCAACAACCGGTGACTCTGTTTCAAAATGCCCTGCATCAATAAGGGCTATCAGGTTTTCGGCATCTTGAAATGTATGATACTTTAGATCTGCAGTAACAAAGGCATCTGCTCCCGATGAGATTGCGGCGGGTATTGCATCGGAACCACTGCCACCGCACACTGCTACTTTTTTAATGCGTGATTTCAATTTACCGGTATATCGAAGTGAAGGTGCATGTAATGCTCCCTGCACTCGAGCTAAAAATGTCTCCAATGATTCCGGTGACTGTAACTCACCGATAGCGCCTGCGCCAAATATATCCGCCTTGTTATCTAATGATATGACATCATAGGCAACTTCTTCGTATGGATGGGTGGTTTTCATAGCCTTTATCACTGAAGGTAGCTTCCATGATGAGGTTATCATCTCAAGGCGTACCTCCTCAACAATTTCTAAGGAACCTGTTTTACCGATAAATGGTTTTGATCCTACAAGTCCTCTAAACGTTCCGCTTCCTTTCGACTGGAAAGAACATGTATCATAGTTTCCTACAACACCTGCTCCCGCATCCGACATTGCCGATAAAACTCCATCAACATGATTTGAAGGAATAAATACGACAATTTTTTTAAGAATATCACTTTGAGGTATTAATACGCGTAGATTTGCAATGCCTAACTTTTCGGCTAAAACGAAACTTACGCCTTGATGGGTAAAATCTAAATTGGTATGAGCGCAGAGCAGAGCTATATTGTTTGAAACCAGATTAAAAATGAGGGAACCGACACGGTTTTCCGGGAGTAGTGATTTTATGGGTGTGAAAATGAGAGGATGGTGGCTGATAATCAGGTTTACTTGCTTTTTCTTTGCCTCTTCGATGACCTGTTCCGATACATCGAGAGTAATTAAAATTTTTCGAACTTGCCAGCCCGGAGAACCTACTTGCAGACCAACGTTATCACCCTGCCAGCTGAGTTCACGGGGAGCCCAAAGTTCTAATATGTTTTGAATTTCACGTACTACCATGTCCTGTGTGTAAGAAAAAAAATGTCCCGACATACTCGGGACGGTACAAACACCTTGATTTCTTTACTCCATTTTTCTAAAAAATTTTTGCATGTTGACAACAAATAGAACAAATCGAGTTGACATTTTCATAGGTAAATATAGAAAATATCCTCCAAAAATCAAAATAGGAAGGGTTGATATCAATTTGGCTTAAAATAACTCAGAAACTGTTCAAAGTTGTTGGTAAACTAATTAGAAATCCCTTCAATATTAATGTCGCGGAGAACTTTTAATTGGTTTTCAAGGTGGGTAATATCCACATTGAGGCGCTCAATAATCGATTTTTGCTCTTCCGATATCTCCTGCCTTTGAATAATTGCTGTACTTATTTTGATAGCGGCAAGCGGATTATTGAATTCGTGACACATAGTCACTACCAATTCCTTGATTGCCTCCGTTCTTTTCAATGAAATATAGTTCTGTTTCTCTAATTCCTCCCGCTGTTTCTTCAACCGGAAGTTTTCCAGAATTTTCATGACAGTTTTGGGGAGATTAATATCCATATTTGTATCTTTCAGGATATAATCCTCTACACCATACTTCATTGCTTCTACAGCCGAACGGTAATCCTTATGCGATGTAAGAAATACAACAGGAATATTAATATGCTCCTCGGTCATTTTTTTGATGATAACTAGACCGGTTTCTTCACCCAAATAAAAATCCATTAACACAAGGTCAATATCGGGATGATCTTTCAGCGTTTGAATAGCCTGAGTGCCGTTATCTTCCGAAAATACTGTGAATTGACACGAAGAATACGATTCTAATAAGTACTTTACCAGACTCGCATTCGTGATATCATCATCTATCACTAATACAGAAATTTTCTTTTCTTCGGTTTGCATGGGTTCAATTAGTACAAGTATAGCGTTATTCTCTTAAAGTTGCAAGGGAAAGTTAAAAAAAATAATCAAAAATCCATTTTGGCTGTTATTTATTGTTTTTTATTTTAAGAAGGGTGATATTACGTTTTGACCGTTTTCCGTACAACAAACAATGAAATAATAGCCCCAAATGAACGAAAAAAAGAATATTAGCAATCATTCTCTCGAATCAAGCGTAAAACCATTCTTAGAAAACAAAAAAATGATTGTTGTTTTTCTATCATTCCTCTGTGTTTTAATCTATGGTGGAACCCTTTTTTTTCATTTCACACAATTTGATGACGATGTTCTGATTCTGAAGAATATGGATTTCCTCCGGTATGTTTCTAATCTCGGATCGGTCTTTCAACAAACATATTTTACCTATTTTTACAGACCTCTTGTTACCCTTTCCTATTTCATCGATACACAAATTGGTGGTGATGCTCCCGTAATATTTCACCTTACAAATGTGATTTTGCATATTCTTGTCAGCATATTTGCGTTCCTTGTGATAGATGTATTACAGCCCAAACGTTGGATAAGTGTTGCAGGAGCATGTTTACTTGCAGTTCTTCCGCTTGCAAGTCAAACTATTGCTTGGATACCGGGAAGAACCGATTCCATTCTTGCAGTTTTCATCATGGCTTCAACGCTCATGTTTCTAAAGTACCGAAAAACACATGACATGAAATATATGGCAGGGCATATTGCATTATTTATATGTGCATTACTTTCCAATGAAACTGCAATCGTGTTTCCCGTAGTAATGGCTATGTATCTTTTTCTGGACAAGAAAAAAGAATCATACATTCCTTTCCTAATTGGCTGGAGCATATCAATTGTATTATGGATTGCATTACGATCATCTGCAATGAGTGTATTACCGGATCATGCCCCGGTGTATTCCATTTCAACGGTATTGCTAAACTTACGAGTTATTCTGGAAGTACTTGGAAAGGCTGTCTTCCCGGTCGGACTCTCTGCACTTTCCACATATAGCACACTTTCAGCAGTAAGCGGCATTGTAGTAAGCATTTTCATGGCGCTCCTTATTTTGCAGAAAAAAGATCATATCAATAAGAACATTCTGCTCCTCGGTGTTGTGTGGTTTATTCTTTTTATGCTCCCTTCACTCAGCCTCTCTGTTCCCGATTCAACATATAAATTCGATTACCTTGAGAACCATGCGTATACTGCATTATTTGGTATTATACTCATAGTAATAGAACTTCTTAGGGTGTGGATTACCTCACTTCAGAAAAGAGAAGTTATCTTCTTTGGAGGTATTATCGCTATTTTCTCAATTGTATCAATCTCCCATTCATTGAATTTTAAAACACCTATTGATACATGGACACATATAACCCAATCATCGCCAACCGTAGCTGATGGATTCTTTCAATTGGGCTCAATGTACGAAGACTCAACACAGCTTGCTCCTGCAGAAACTTGTTATGCAAAAGCCGCACAACTCAATCCAGATGATATTCGTTATCATAATAATCTGGGCACTGTGTATGCCAAATCGGGTAAATACGAACAAGCGGCTCAAGAATTTTTTAAATCTCTTGCTCTCGATTCCTTGAACCCCTATCCATATCACAATCTTGGTTCAATCTATTATCTGGGAAGAAATTTTGAACAAGCGGAACAGTTTTGGAAACGCGCCATCGAACTGCAGCCTGACGTATCAGACCCATATATAAAGCTCATAAAACTGTATATAATGCAACAACGTGCTCCCGATGCCTTGCACTATTCTAATTTGCTCAAGTCAAAGGGGGTCGATATCGTTCAACAGGTAACTCAGGCATTGCAACAACCATTGAGCGATTCAACAAAATAATTTTTTTTATATTTAATGTACCAACATCATTTTAACTACTTCTTTCAATCATAAAGGATTAACGATATGAAACGTGTAACAGGAATTGGCGGTGTATTCTTCAAGTGTGATAACCCGGATTCACAAAAACAGTGGTACAAAGAACACCTCGGAATTGAGACAGACCAATACGGTGGGAAATTCCTTTGGCGTGATAACGACAACCCTGAAATAAAATGTATGACAGCGTGGAGCACATTTAAAGCGGATACGAAATATTTTAGTCCAAGCGAGAAACCGTTCATGTTTAATTATAGGGTGGAAAATTTAGTCGCCTTGCTTGAAGAACTTCGTAAAGAAGGCGTTCAGGTTGTTGGCGAAATGGAAGAATACGATTACGGCAAATTCGGATGGATATTAGATCCCGAAGGAAATAAAATCGAGTTGTGGGAACCTATTAATGAAAGTCAGCTTCTTTAAGTTTCTGCTGAACGCGATTGGAGTAAAGGAGCATTTTGGCTATATTATAAATCTAAGAAGTGTAATTTCATCAGAATAACAAGAAAAAGAAAGAAATAATGGGACGAGCATTTGAATTCAGACGTGCACGGAAAGAAAAACGCTGGGCTAAGATGGCAAGAACTTTTGCCAGAATCGGCAAAGAAATCGCCATTGCTGTAAGGCAAGGCGGACCCAGTATAGATGGTAACGCACGTTTACGCATCGCGGTGCAGAACGCCAAAGATGCAAACATGCCAAAAGATAATGTTGAATCAGCGATTAAACGGGCGGCATCGAAGGACGCGGCGGATTTTCAGGAAGTTGTGTATGAGGGATATGGTCCTCATGGCATTGCCATCATGATTGAATCTGCTACCGATAACCCAACACGTACCGTTGCCAATATACGGATGTACTTTACACGCTCCGGCGGTGCATTAGGAACATCAGGCTCACTCGATTTTCTCTTCGAGCGCAAAGGACTATTTACCATCTCGACAAAAAACATTAACCCTGATGATCTCGAACTTGAACTAATTGATTTCGGGCTGGAAGAATTCTCGGTTGAAGGTGAAGAAGCCTATCTTACAACTTCGTTCCAGGATTTCAGAAAAATGCAAAAAGCACTTGAAGACAAAGGCATTGAAGTGCTCAGCGCTGAATTACAACGATTACCGCTTTCAACAAATGAACTAACTCCCGCTCAAGCAGAAGACGTTCAAAAGGTCATCGAACAAATAGAAGACGACGAAGACGTACAAGCGGTATATACGAATTTGAAATCAGAATAAACATCCACCCCTTGGGTTGATAAGACTATTGTGAATTTCAATGAATAAGTGTCTTCAAACAATAATAGGAGGGATTTCCCTCCTATTATTGTTTTTTCCCCACCCTTTGTATTGTCAAACAGAACAACAACCTGTTGAACAATTTGTAAACTCCCTCCTTTACTCTAACCAAGATATTTCTTCCTTTGTCAATCAGGAAGAATTGCGATTGTCTCAACGTTTCGGAATTACATACGATGGAATCCAAAATAGATTTTTAATCAGTTACGATTTTGATAATGATATCAAACATCAAATCCAATCTCGCGCTGTTGAACCTCTTGTTACAAAAGAACGTGTATCAGATAGTGTTGTAAAACTAACTATCTCAATCCCGGAAGCTAAACAACAAAAAGCATTTTATTTCCGCGAGGACAAACTCATATCTCCTGTTGCGTATTATACCACTCATTGGAAAAGAATCGAATCAAAATATTTTTCATTTCTTATCAGCGATTCAACTCTCTTCCACACGGAAGCGATTCAAGCACTTGAAAATCTTGTTGAACAAATGGCAACAGCATTGGAATTAACTTCAAGTGAATTACAAATTCTCCAAAAAGAAAAAATAGTATATGTGTTTTGCAAAGATGAGAACGAAATTGAAGCGATTACAGGATACAAAAGTCGAGGAATGTATTTGCTTCCGTATGATTATATCGTCACAACGTATAATTGTCACTATCATGAATTGCTCCATTTACTCATGAATTTTAAGTTAAAACATTTACCTCTCTACACTCATCCTTTTCTTCAAGAAGGGTTTGCTGTTGCATTTGGAGGCAGAGGCGGCATAGCAACATCTACGTTGATGCAAATTGGCGTATTTCTTACAGAATCAAAGTTTTTAGTTTACAATGAACTCCTTAATTCAACAAACTTCCGTCTTCAAGATGCCTCGCTTTCCTACTCATTAAGCGGACTATATACCCAATTTTTATTCCAGTCCATCGGTTTGAACAACTACCTTGCACTGTACAAAAACCATAGTTCAACAAAAAGCATTGATTCATTGGTCATATCCGAAGATAACCTCCCGCCGGAGACAACCTGGCAACATTTTGTTGATTCTATGAGTAACTCATCTGTTATCTCATTACATCAGCCGGATTCAACGACAAAAACCAAAGTATCCAACGAAAACGTAATAGTAAATGAAAGTGAATATTACTATCATATTCAAATGAAACATTCATTTGCACTTCGCCCCAAGACGCCGGATACAACCTATACCAGTAAACGCTTTAGAGAATTGTTTCCCAAAAGCATATATCAAGGTGAACACTTCCTTTTTATGGCTGATTCAAACGAAGTCACCATATATGATTTATATACAAACAATTCAATCGGAGGATACGCTTCCGCATTCACACTTAAGCAACAAAAAGTCCAATATAAAAACGGATGGTACGAGTATTGTGTAAAGAAAAATATTTTTCATGTACCTATACACGAGATGGAAATTGCAGATGAAAACGAATAGAAGATATGAATTTAGTTCTACTTGTTTTACTTTTATAACTTTAGTTTATCTGTTATGTGTTTTCTCTACCGTTGGTTTTTCCCAAACTCAACCGTTTATCAAAGGCGCTGATATATCCTTCCTTCCCCAAATAGAAAAATATGGCGGCGTGTTTCGTGATAGTGGTAATGTAAAAGATGCAATCCAAATCTTCAAAGATCATGGTTTCAATTATATTCGACTACGAATTTGGAACTCGCCGGCACTCCCTGATACGGCTAATGATTTAGCCCACACCCTACAACTTGCACGACGTGCAAAACAATTTGGTTTACGAATATTATTGGATTTCCATTATTCCGACTGGTGGGCTGATCCTTTACATCAAACAAAACCTGCCGCTTGGTCTTCTCTCTCGTTTTCATCTTTAAAAGACAGTGTTTACAAATTTTCAAAAAATGTCATCACGGCGTTAAAGCATCAGAATACATTACCAGAGATGGTACAGATCGGTAATGAAATCATTTGTGGAATGTTATGGGATGACGGAAAAGTGTGCGGGTCATATAATACGCCTGCACAATGGAACAAGTTAGCTCAACTCTTAAATGCCGGTTCACAGGGAATCCATGATGCCCTTTCACCTTCGGATTCATTGCGAATTATGATTCACATTGATCGCGGCGGAGATAATGGCTCCTGTCAATGGTTTTACAATAATCTTATTTCGGCTGGTGTTGCATTTGATATTATCGGTTTATCCTACTATCCTTGGTGGCACGGAAATTTAGCACAACTTTCAGCCAATCTTACCGATCTATCAACCCGGTACAATAAAGATATCATTGTTGTAGAGACTTCATTCCCCTGGACATTGCAATGGAACGATAATGTCAATAATATCGTGGGCGACTCAAGTCAGGAGCTATCAGGTTATCCTGCCACTGTATCCGGTCAGCAAGCATTTCTTGCCGATGAAATCTCAATCATTAGACAAACTATAAACAATAAGGGTATCGGAGTATTTTACTGGGAGCCTGACTGGATAACCGCGCCATCCTTAGGTTCCGGGGGAGAAAATTTGGCGTTGTTCGATTTTCAAGGAAATGCTTTAAGTTCTTTTCGCTCTTTTGATTCACCTGTCATTCAAGTAAGTATTCAGGCAGGTTGGAATATTGTCTCCTCCCCTACCCTTTCATTCGATCAATCAAAAAGCGTTCTCTATCCGGCTTCATCAACACCGGCATATACGTTTACTTCAGTTGGTTATAAACAACAAGATACGTTACACTACGGAAAGGGATATTGGATAAAATATGCATCACCACACATTATTTCTTTTAAGGGTGACTCACTTCTCAATACAATAATTGAAGTACAGGCAGGATGGAATATGATTGGAGCATTATCATTTCCCATAACAATCGCGAATATTACTCAATCCCCTGAGAATAATATTCAATCTCAATTTTATAGATACGGTACCGGATACGAAACAACTGATACTCTTTTACCCGGCAAAGGATATTGGATAAAAGTCAGGGAATCAGGCCAACTCATGCTCAAGAAATAACTTCCCTACACAGCCGGGAAGTAAAGATGAAACACTGTTCCTTTGCCCGGCACGCTTTCTAAATCTAAAAAGCCGTTATGGCTTTTTACAACACCATACACAACTGCAAGTCCAAGCCCGCCTCCCGTAACTGAATCCTTAGTAGTAAAAAATGGTTCAAAGATACGTTCTTGAATCTCTTTAGTCATACCGACTCCTGTATCCCCGACATGAACTCCTACATATTGTTGAGCAGAGACATCCGGAAAGCGTGACGAAAGGCTATCAGATGGTTCAACAGTGGTTGAAATACTGAGAGTCCCTCCCCCGGGACTCATTGCATCCCTTGCATTCGTACAAAGGTTATTCAAACACTCTACTAACGCTACAGGGTCTGCTTTTATAAGCGGTAATGATTCCTTCAACTCTGTTTTTATCGGAATGGTACTCGGGAATACTTCCTTCATCGTTGATGAAATATCAAATACAATCGTATTCACCTGAACGTTTTCAAATTTGCCTGTTGTTTGTCTGGCAAAGGTAAGAATCTGTTTTACTAATTCCGATCCTTTCCCTACCGCCTTTTTAATCTCTTCTGAACTGTTCGTTAATGTTTCAGGATCTGATTTTGCTAAATCAACAAGGCGTGCATATCCCATGATAACAGTGAGGAGTTTGTTAAAATCATGGGCGATACCTGCGGCTAAGGTTGTAACACTTTCAAGTTTTTGTGCTTCACGGTGTTTTTGTTCGAGTAATTTTTCATTGGTCACATCCCTCCCGATACCGACAAATCCTGCAAGACTCTCATTTTCAAACACAGGTGATATGGAAAAATTAATTGTAAGAACTTTTCCCTCTTTATTTTTCATCTCTGCATCAAATCGTGCCTCACGCATCTTATTTTTATGAACATATTGCAGATAGGTCGGGATGTAATCTTTTGGCTCGATAAAATCATTTAGAGAACGACCAATCATTTCTTTTTCGGTGTACCCTAATAAAGATTGTAGCGACCCCGTTGCAGTTTCGATATGCAAATTTTCATCAGTCATCATGAAGATATCATTCATCACTACCAATGCAGATTTGATTGAATCATACACCGTAACCATAATTTTATATCGGAACAGCATAAACACGGCAACGAGAAGAGAAATAGCTGAAGTAATGCCAAACCACTCTACATTATTTGCTGTGACTGCTCGGGAAATCGAATACGTAAAAGGGCTGGGTAGTACAAGTAAGAGTGAAGCAAAACCGATAAGTAAAAAATTCGATTTTATCTTCTTCTCGGCAAATCCCTTTGACAAAGAATACATAATAACTATACCGATACTTATAAATATCGAAGTCCATGTTATGTAATAGATATAACTCCACGAGGAGATACTTTCACCGATCGTCAATAAATGCGGTAAAAGATTTAAGGCAAGCATTACATAGCTGAATAATCCGGCAAAATAGATACCAAAAACAATCCTTTTTGACTTCAGCAAATCATAACGACGCAAGAAAAGGACGATGAAATGAAGAAAGAAAAAGGGAATAATACAGAATAAAAATTCCACAAGAAGCGACATAACTCCATTCTGACCGTCACCAATGCCGATACTAATAAGATTCGACCCCACACCAAACGTTATTAAACATCCGATACACAGAGCATAAAACCGGGTAATAAGATTCCGTGGAGACTTGACGACAATAATAATTGCCAACAATAAATTTATGATTGTCGTTGCGATTGATGCATAATAGTATAGCATAGAATTCTAAACCTTGTAAATGAGGAATTGAATTACATTAACCTGTTACCATATTGAAATCGGGAACTGATTCAATGTCTGAAATTGTTAAGAGCATCCATATTCTGGATAACTGGTGTTAGGATCGGCAACAGAAACCGTTGTACCGTTTATCGTTAATTCTTTTTTGATTAACACCTGATACCAACGCCGAAACGCTTCAAATAATATTATAATTGCACAAGCCATAATTAATATTGTAAGGATGGTATCAACATATCCCTGCGTAGCAGTCGCCGGATCAGCAATGAGCGGGATAAACGTGTTCACAATATTTTGAAATCCGGCTACCAACGTTGTTGTAGAAACAAACAACATGGGAATTAATGTCACCCACACATAACGAGCTTTCCCTGCATTAATGATGGCGCTGGATGCTACCGCAAGTACAACAGCCGCTAGTAATTGGTTTGCCGTTCCAAACATGGGCGAGATAGTGCTTATGTTCCCTGTCCAAAT
>ORJL010115112.1_pt1 | contig 11153 bp, 8 predicted proteins | sample 1779941 | NCBI WGS metagenome assembly ORJL01 (sample SAMEA104232317, study PRJEB22302) | groundwater metagenome | biome: forest; feature: aquifer; material: groundwater | place: USA | collected 2011-08-07 | depth 5.8 m | reverse complement strand
GGTGTTGTCGGCAACGCGGATGCCTTCAAGGGGGAACTTCGGCATGACTAGACCACCCCCAGTCCGCGGAGCTGTGCAATTCCGGCGGGGGAGAAGCCCAGCACACCCTGGTAGATATCGGCGTTGTGCTGACCAAGCAATGGGGCCGGTCGACGCACCGCCCAAGCAGTGATCGACATCTTGACGGGCGCGCCAGGCTGCTTAACAGAGCCGGTGACGGGCCGGTCGACATCGACGAAGAACCCGCGCGCCCGGTACTGCGGATCACGCAGAAGGTCGTCCATGGTAGCCATATACCCGGCCATAATACCGTACTTGCGGCAGATGTCCATTATCTCGAGCTTGGAACGCTCTAGCACCCAGGGCATCCAGATCTCGTCGAAGACCGTGCGGAGGCTGGGGTCGAGGAGCTTCAGTCTAGAATCGAAGCGGTGGTCTTTGACAAGCTCGGGCATGCCCATCATGGCACAGGTCTTTGGGAACCACTCGAGGCCTCCCCAGATGTCGATATAGCCATCCTTGCAGGGGTAGACGCCAGCCGGGTATCCCGTGAGTCCCATCTCCACCTTTTGTGACACCTCGCCGTGGTACTGGTACGCAAGAAGAGAGGTCATGGAACGGTCAATGCTGCCCGAGTTCACTTCCATCATCGAGACGTCGACGTGCTGGCCGATTCCCCTGTAGCGGCTGCCGTAGACGGCGATCATCGTCGCGACCGCTCCAATGTAGCCCGGCTGAAAGAGGTCAACCCTGGCCGGGAGCTTCAGGGGTTGTCGACCCGGGCGCCCACAGGAGTTCATAGCAGTGCCCATGGCGTAGAGAATCAGGTCGGTGGCTTTGAAGTCGCGGTAGGGGCCGGTCTGTCCGAAGTTAGACATCGAAGTCATCACAAGCTTGGGGTTGATGGCCTTCAGAAAGGCATAGGAGAGGCCAAGCCGCTCCATGACCCCGGGGCGAAAGCTCTCGACGACAACATCGAAGCCTTTGACCAGTTCCTTGACTACGCTGACACCGAGGGACGTCTTCAGGTTGACGGTGATGCTCCGCTTGTTGGTGTTCAGGTGAAGGAAAAGGCCGCTCTTCTCGGGATGGGGCGAATCGTCCAGGAAAGGGCCGATATGCCGCGCCGGATCGCCGGTGGGCCGCTCGACCTTGACCACGTCGTCGCCGAAGTCGGCGAGGAACTTGGTGCAGCAAGGGCCTGCCACGTACTGCGTCAGGTCCAAGACCCTGATATCAGATAGGGCCTGATCCAACTTACGGACTCCTCGATTCGTAGGGGTGGATACAAAAACCTTGGAAGCAGTGAGCGAGCCTTGCGCTAGACGTTAGTCTTCCGGTAGGACCAGTTCGGGGCGCGTTTCTCATTGAAGGCCTTGGGTCCCTCGACGTTGTCGGGGTGGCCTCGATGACTCTGGAGAATCGCCCATGCGTTCTCCAGGGCCTTGGTCATGCCGGAATCGAGGCCCTGCCAGATTGCCTTCTTGCTCCGCACGACGCAAATGGGCGAGTTGGCAACGATCTTCTCTGCAACCTCGTTGGCGGAGGTCATCAGGTCTTTCTGCGGCACTACCTGGCTGACCAAGCCGATCTGGTAGGCCCGCTGCGGGGACATGCGCTCGGACTTGCCCATGAGGGCGAGGCGGAGGACCGACTCGAGGGGTATGCGCCTCGTGAGGGTCACAGTGCCCTGAATGGAAACGATTCCGACTGAGACCCGGGCGTCGGTGAAGTAGGCGGAGTCGGAGCAAAGGACGATATCGGCATCCGCAACGAAGATTAGGCCCCCGCCCGCACAAGCGCCGTTGACGGCAACGATAACGGGTTTGGAGACATGGCAATCGTATGGAGTGAGCCGGACGCGCTGATCATCGCCGGAGCCAGGCTTCGCAGGTCCAGCCGTGGCAGCCTCGCGAACGTCCATACCAGTGCAAAAGGCCTTGTCCCCAGCGCCAGTCAGGACTGCGATCCAGGCGCCGTCGTCGTTCTCGAACTCGGCCCAAAGCCGGGGCAACTCAGCGCGCATAACGCTGTCAAAGGCATTGAACCGCTCGGGCCTGTTAAGGGTGATGTAGGCTATCTTGCCTTTCTTTTCGTAAAGGAGGGTCTTGTAGGACATGGGAGAACCTCCCTAGGTTTTCTGCCAGCTGGGTTGCCTCTTCTGAGCGAAAGCCATCGCGCCTTCCTTGGAATCGGGGTGGCCTCGGTGGCTGGAGATGATGTCCCAGGCGTGCTCGAGGGCCTTGTCGAGGCCGTAGTCTAACCCTTCCCAGATAGCGCGCTTGGTGCGCATCATGGCGGCAGGGGAGTTCCCCATGATCTTCTTCGCGATATCCTTAGCGGTAGGCATCAGGTCCTTGAAGGGTACAACCTGGCTGACAAGGCCTATCTCGTAGGCTCGCTGGGCGCTCATGCGCTCAGCGCCACCCATAAGAGACATGCGAAGGACTGTCTCGAGGGGAATTCGCCGGGTAAGGCCGACGGGCTCCTGGGCGGAAACAAGACCAACCTTGACGTGGGTGTCGAAGAAAGTGGCATTGTCGGAGCAGATAATGATATCGCTGTCGGCGATGAAGTGGAGGCCTCCACCCACGACCATGCCATTGACGGCGGTAATGACCGGCTTCCAGCACTTGTTGTGGATGGCAGTGAACATGACCGATTCAAGGGTGCCTGCCTTGTCGGGCTCGCCGACCTGGGCGCCCCCTGCGGCGACCTCTCCGACGTCGATGCCGGTGCACAAGGCCCTCTCGCCCGCGCCTGTTACGATAACGACCACGACGTTAGGGTCGGCCTTGATGTCGGCCCATGCCTTTGGCAACTCCCGGGTCATCGCTCCGCTGATGGCATTGTGTCGATGGGGACGGTTGAGGGTGAGGACGGCGATGCCGTCCTGTTTTTCAAGCTTGATGGTCTCGAAGTCCACAACAACCTCCTTCAAGGGGACAAGTCGACTGGGCTTGCGATTGCCCCCACGGATGTCCGCTATTATACGGCAAGGGTATTGGGTTGCATAGAGGAAGCAGGAGACCATAGGCAAAGTCGCAAGATGCGGCGAGCCTTAACGCACAAATCGCAGGCACTCAACCCCAATGCTCAACCTCCAACACCAACGCCGAACAGGTAGGGCCCCAAACCCACGCCAACACCTGGCACGCGTCGGAATAGTTGCCAGAGTTGCAGGAAATCGGCCCTGAAATGTATTGACAAAGTCTAATAACTTGTCTAAAATTTTGACAAAACGTTGTTTCGAGTCATACTAGGCTTGCTATTGGTCTACTTTATGGAGGTAGAACAAGATGTCCAGGCTAGTGGAGGTCGAGCTAAACAAGGCCAACGCCCTTATCGCACTCGGGTCGCTCTACAGGAACGCGGGTGATGCTATCAAGGAATATGTGAGCAACGCCCTAGACGAGTGGCAGCGCGCCCGGGCGGACGAGGGGGCTTCAGGCCCCTGTGAGGTAGGGTTCAAGCTGGCAAAGGACTCCATAACGATCGGATACAACTCGCCCGGGATGGACGAGGGAGAGTTTGAAGAGGCCCTAAAGCGAGTGGTGGACTCGCCCAAAGCGGGGGCCGCAATTCCCCAGATAGGGTACCTCGGCATAGGGCTATGGGCCTTCAACCAGATCGGTGCGAAGGCCGTTTTCTTGAGCAAACGCGAGAACGCGCCGACGGTCAAAGTCGTGCTGCGCCGGCACTCGCACCAGGCAGAGTTCGTGAAGACCGAAAAGGGCGAGGAGATGGGCCGCCCGGGGATGAAGATTGTCATCAGCGGCCTATTCCAGGACCCCACGAAGCAGTACGGCCCTCTCTCACCGGAGAGGCTGCGACACTCGCTGGCGGAGCGGTTCGACGCGTATGTCCGCTCGGGCGAGCTGAGAATCACGATCTGCTGCGGAGGCAGAGCACTACCAGTCGAGGCACTGAAAGTCGACCTGCCAAAGGTAGGAAAAGGCCAATATGGCTCAGGCTCTCGCTCGATACGGTGCGAGCTGCGGTTCGACCCGGCGGGGACTGGTCGGGTGGCAGTGAGGCACACAGGTGTGGTCGTCATCGAGGACATGAAGAACCTCGTTGAGTACGGGCTAGAGGGGACTCCGTTCACCAACGGGTACTTACGAGGGTCTATCGATGCCGACTTCCTTACGCCCCTTCCTGCCCGGGCCAGATTCGCGGAAAACAAGGACTGGGAGGACTTCCTGTCGATCCTGAGGCAGATTGGCCCGGAACTCGATAGGGAACTGGACGCCCAGCACCAGAAGTCGGAGAGCGAGAAGCAGGAGAAGATAATCCGCAAGGCGTTCCGCCTCGCGAGAGAGGTGTTCACCGAGGACGAGTTCTCGGACCTGGAGTTGATTGCAGGCCTGTCGCGGCTGGCTAAGAGGCAAACTGAAGAGAACGGGCGGCATAACGGAAGCGGGAACGGGCACATCAACGGGGCCCTTCAAACAACAGTCTCGCTAAACGTTGAGGCCGCTGGTCACAGCGGCGCGGCGAACGGCGGCTCGATATTCCAGGTGACGCGACCAGTGGGCCGAACACCATCGCACAGGCGCCAGGTGGTGCACGCAAGGGGCGTCCCCTTTCAGGGAAACCTGCTCAAACACAGCCGTGTGTATGACGGCGTGGTCGAGATAAACACAGAGAGCCCGGACTACCTCGCAATGATGGAGGGGCCGAAGGCGCAGCGCGTCGCGTACCTGGCGATGATGCTCGGGAAGGAAGTCATCGCGCATAACGAGCAGAAAGTTCCTGACGACGAGGCGCTCGAGAAGATGCTGACATACTCACTCAGGGTGCTGAGGAGGACCTGGTAAACCCAGTCTTCTAGGCATTACTCAATTCAGCGGGGAAGGCGAAAGCGAAAGAAAAGAACAACAAAGCCCACCACCAAAGGGACCAGGACGAACCATAGGGCACTAATGTGGCCGTTGCCGCGTCGAGCGATGGCTAGGGCCAGCACTACAATAAGCGACAAAAGGATAATCCCTGACGCTGGGAGGGAACATCCGCACCCCAGGGCCGGACCCCAGCCCGGCCTTTTTTCGGGCTCGTCTTTTCGCTCAGGTCGTTGGGCCAAGTATCGCCGCTAACGCCAAGGCCGTTGTAGTCGCAGATGGGCCCGGGTGGACCTAGCTCTTCGCCTTGGCGGCCTCTTTGACCTTTGGCTTAGACACCATCTCTGCAATTACCCAGCCCTCTTTGTTTCGGCTGTACTTGATCTTGAAACGCTGTGGAAGCGAACCGTACATGTCGAGCTGCTCTTCGACAACCTTTGCCTCGATAGGCGTGGTGATCTTGTCCAGGAGGGTAGCCCCCTCGACAACACTCTGTGGGGTGTCCCACACCCTGACTTCACCGTTCCACTTCTTAAGTATCGTCTTGGTTATCGTGACCCGGTACGGTTCCACCTGCTGAGTCTTGAACATACCCCCTCCTTCGAGTTAGCTAGGGCAACTTACCCGGCGGGTTGCAGTTGTGATTTTACTACAGGAGCACAAGCGGTTGTAGTGTCCCCTGTGCAAGAATTGATAGCGAATTCGCATAGTCACGGAGCGCGAGCAGCAGGTTGGCCTGTTTCCTGTGGTACCGGAGCGGACTGCTCCACCTCCGGGAGGAGCTTCCAAAGCAAGAGGCCCCCTGCAACGAGGAAAGTGCCGTAGGCGAGAAACGCACCCTGGACGCCGAGTCCCAGCGTCGTCAGGCCAGTGCCCAGAGGACCAATGATTACAGGCACGGCGTTGACGCTCTGCATTACGCCATAGGTAGCACCGATGGCGCTGGCAGGGACCACCAACCCGATAATCGACGTCGCGGCGGTGCGCATCGTGCCGTTGAAGACGCCAAAGACGGCGATGAGCGCCATCGACGCAAAGACCCTTCCCACCAGGCCCACAGGGGCCAGGGTTATCCCCGACAGAATACATCCGATCACGAGCATCCTCGATAGGCCAAACCGCTTCGAGTAACGCGCCATGAGAACGGAAGCAAGAGCGCTGGCTACACCCATAGCAGACATCGCTATGCCAGCGAGGGTGGCGACCGACATCGACGGGCTGAGGCTCTGCATCAGTACCGGAAACGCAGGGGAGATAACGGTCGGGCCGGTCTGGACAATAAGGATGCCAAGAAGGGCTACTGCCACAGGCCTCGACTTGAAAGTGCTCGCAAGATTGCGGAGGTAAGTAGCAGCGCCTTCCCTGCCAGTGACCGCAGGAGGCCTGACGTAGTCCTCGTGGACGAACAGCCAGATGATAAGGAACGCAACTGCTGCGAATGCTGATATCAAGAAGAACGGAAGCCGGTAGCCAGCAAACCCTGCGATTACACCGCCCAGGGCCGGGCCAATGACGAGGGCAAGGAAATACGTCGACTGGCCCATACCTATGCTCCACGGCAGCTTCTCCCTCGGCGTGATGGACGCCATAAGGGCCATCGAGGCAGAGATGCTGCCCGAGACAGCTCCCGCAAGGATGCGCAAGACCATGACGTGGTAGTAACGTGTGGCGAAGCCCATCGCGCCATAGAACACGATAACGCCGAAAGTGGCCCGAAGGAGCATCGGCTTGCGGCCGTACCTGTCGCCAAGGATGCCCCACACTGGGCCGAAGAGGAAAAACAGGGTGCCAAAAGCAGAGTCGCCGATTCCAACAAGGAGCACAGCGTGCCGCGGGTCGGAAACTCCAAGCTGCTGGTAGTAGAGTGGGTAGAACGGCACAGCGAACATAACGCTGGTGTTTGTTAGGAGCTGCGCCGCAGAGATTAGATAGACGTTTCTCTTCCAGGACTCGGAGGTGTTCAGAGGCCCTTCCTTGCGATTAGTAGACTGGGGCTGCGTGCGCCCTGTGGAATCCTAGCACTGGATGCATGAAGTTGCAAGGATTGGAGGGAGACCTCTCCTGCCCCTGAAACCGGCCCCACCCGGGACGCGAGGTTGACAGTCCCAATGGCCTGTGCTATATTCGCGCGTAATCGCATATGAACAGGCTGTGATCGAGAGTAGTAGCCCTCCAGCGAGGCCCAGAGAGTCGGGTAAGGTGGAAGCCGATGCTGGCGCAGTGGGTGAATGGACTCGGGAGCCGCAAGCCGAGCGAGGGCGTCCTCGTAGGCATTGACGGAGAGGGCACCGTTACAGGCCCAGGATATCGCCTCGAAATAGGGCCGTATCTGCGCAGAGAGGCCAGCTTCCAAATGGTGGCTGAGCTTATTAAGGGTGGCACCGCGAGAAGACCCCTCGCCCCTTTGGGCGAGGGGGTATTGTTTTTTGTTGGGGGAATCAAGCCGGGTCGCCGGCAAGAGAATAGCGCAAAAAGTGCAAGGAGGTAGAGGTATGGCTACAAAGGCAACGAAGATAATGTTGGACGAGAGCGAAATCCCGACGCATTGGTACAACATCGCGCCCGACCTGCCGGCGCCCCCCTACCCGGTCATGCACCCCGGCACGGGCAAGCCCATCGGGCCGGCAGACCTCGCCCCGTTGTTTCCGATGGAGTTGATCAAACAAGAGGTCAGCGCCGAACCTATGATCGAGATCCCGGACGAAGTGCGGGAAATCTACAAGCTCTGGAGGCCAAGCCCTCTTTACAGGGCCCACAGGCTCGAGAAGGCCCTCGATACGCCTGCGCGAATCTACTACAAGTACGAAGGTGTTAGCCCGGCCGGAAGCCACAAGCCCAACACAGCGGTGGCGCAGGCCTACTATAACAAGAAGGAAGGCGTAAAGCGAATCGCCACGGAGACGGGCGCAGGGCAATGGGGGAGCGCGCTTTCGTTGGCATGCCAGATGTTTGGGCTTGAATGCAAGGTCTACATGGTGAAGGTGAGCTACTACCAGAAGCCCTACCGCAGGGTCCTGATGGAGACCTGGGGCGCCAAGGTGGTGCCCAGCCCCAGCCGCGACACCAAAGCTGGCCAGAAGGTGCTAGAGCAGGACCCGGACTCGCCGGGGAGCCTGGGCATCGCGATAAGCGAAGCGGTCGAGGACGCGGCAAGCAGAGAGGACACGAAGTACTCTCTGGGCAGCGTGCTCAACCACGTGCTCCTTCACCAGACAGTCATCGGCCTCGAGGCGAAGAAGCAGATGGAGAAGGCTGGCGACTATCCGGATATCCTCGTCGGATGCGTCGGCGGAGGCAGCAACTTCTCGGGGCTGTTCTTCCCATTTGTTAAGGACAAGACCAAGGGCGGCAAAAAGACCCGCATCATCTGCGTCGAGCCAGAGGCGGCCCCCAGTTTGACCAAGGGGGAGTACACGTACGACTTCGGTGACACAGTGGGACTGACGCCGCTGGTGAAGATGCACACCCTGGGCCATGCCTTTGTGCCAGCGGGCATCCATGCGGGCGGTCTGCGCTACCACGGCATGGCGCCGCTGGTATCGCTGCTGTATGACAAGGGCATCATCGAGGCAACAGCAGTGCATCAGATACCTACTTTCGAGGCGGCGTTGACATTCGCCCGGTCCGAGGGCATCCTGCCAGCTCCAGAGTCGTCGCACGCCATCAGGGTGGCAATCGATGAGGCCCTGGCCTGCAAGCAGTCGGGGCAGCGGAAGGTGATCCTGTTCGGCCTGAGCGGGCACGGCCACTTCGACCTGGGCGCATACGATGCTTACCTGAGCGGGAAGCTCGAGGACTACGCATTCCCGAAGGAGAAGGTGGCTGAGGCGCTTCGAGGCGTGCCGAGAATGTAGGTGTCACTCGGCCACGGTGGTTAACTGGAATCCGGTGCCCCTTAGGAGGAACCCAATGACAGCACGGATGCCGGTTGGGACGGCTGAGGTATACAAAGCTGTCGCAGCTTTCGCAAAGGCTGGAAAGACGCCCACGTATGGAGAGGTCGGAGAGGCCACCGGACTTCATTACAGGCAGGTACCTCTCCGCCTGTTTGCGATTTGGCAGTGGTGCGAAAACCGACATCCTCCACTTCCGCACCTAAACGCTATTGTGGTGAACAGTAGAACGCGACGACCAGGTGCGGGCTACACTCCGCACGGTCATGAAGTGACCGAGGCAGAGTTTCAAGCAGCCAAGAGGAAGGTGTTCGCCAACGATTGGGATAGGGTTCACTTCCCTGATGCTTGAGATGCAACGTATGAAGTTCGTGGTGAACTGATGTACCATCCGTCCCTGGATGAAGTAAGGAAGCTAGCCAAAGAGGGCAACCTGGTGCCCATCTATCGAGAGATAATGGCGGACCTGGAAACACCTGTGTCCGCCTATCTCAAGATAGCCAGGGGGCCATACTCGTTCCTGCTCGAGAGCGTCGAGGGCGGGGAGCGGCTGGCGCGGTATAGCTTCATTGGCACAGAGCCGAATAAGGTGATCGTGACGGGAGGCAGTCGCGCCCAGGGCATAAAGGCCGAAAGGCAAGACCCATCAGTCTTGAGGGCAGGGTCGGTAGACCCTCTCACACTAGTGAAGGAAGAACTCGGTGGACTCAAGCCGGTGGCTGTGCCAGGGCTGCCCAGGTTCCATGGTGGAGCGGTCGGCTATCTGGCATACGAAGTGGTCGACCACTTCGAGAAACTGCCATCACCGGAAAAGGACACCCTCGGGCTGCCGGAGGCGGTGTTCATGCTCACGGACACGCTTCTGGTTTTCGACCACCCGAGGCACCGGATAAAGGTTGTCAGCCATGCCTACCTCGACGGCGACATCGAGGACGCGTACTTCAAAGCGGTGGCCCGCATCGAGAGGCTGGTGGAGCGACTGAGCAAGCCCCTCGAACTGCCCCCAAGCGAGGCAAAGCCCCCCACGAAGAAAACACGGATCGTGCACTCAAACATGACCCAGGAGAAGTTCGAGGAGAACGTCGTCAAGGCAAAGAAATACATCTACGATGGCGACATTATCCAGGCGGTGGTTTCTCAGAGGCTGGCCCGGAGGACAAACGCTCGCCCATTCGACATATACAGGTCACTGAGGGCGGTGAATCCCTCACCATACATGTTCTATTTGGACCTGGACGGATTCCAGCTTGTGGGCGCGTCGCCGGAGTTGCTCGTAAGGGTCGAAGAAGACCAGGTGGCCACGCACCCCATCGCAGGCACGAGGCCGAGAGGCGTCGACGAGGCGCAGGACAAGGCCCTGGAGCAAGACCTCCGAAAGGATGAAAAGGAGCAGGCGGAGCACATCATGCTCCTCGACCTCGGCAGGAACGATATCGGGCGGGTAAGCCAGCCGGGCACGGTCGAAGTCTCGCAGCTCATGGACGTCGAGCGGTACTCGCACGTGATGCATCTGGTGTCGCACGTGGTGGGGAAGATGCGGAAGGACATGGACAGCTACGCGGCGCTTCGAGCGTGCTTTCCGGCAGGGACAGTCTCAGGGGCGCCGAAGATACGGGCCATGGAGATCATCGCCGAGTTGGAGCCTGACAAGCGGGGGCCGTACGCAGGCGCGGTCGGGTACTTCAGCTTTTCGGGGAACATGGACACGGCCATCACTATAAGAACGATTGTCTTGAAGGACGGCACCGCTTACGTTCAGGCAGGCGGAGGAATCGTGGCCGATAGCGTACCTGAGCGCGAGTACATGGAGAGCCTGCACAAGTCGGAAGCGCTCCTGAAGGCCATCGACGAAGCCGAAGAAGGAACATCCTAGGAGCCTGGATTCTTATTTGAAGGGTTAATAGCGATGAAACTAGATGGACGAGTGGCTATTGTAACAGGCGGTGGCAGGGGGATAGGCCGGGGAATATCCCTTGCGCTGGCAAAGGCAGGGGCAAACCTGGCAATCAACTACCGGAAGGATGAGGCTGCGGCAAAGCAGACTGCCTCGGAGATAGAGGCGCTGGGGCGCAAGGCGCTGACCTTCCAGTGCGATGTCACTGACCCCGCAAAAGTGAAGGAGATGGTGGCCAAGGTGGCCGGGACCTACGGGAAGATTGACATACTGGTGAACAACGCCGGAATCGCCTCGAGGGGGAACTCCTTGGCGGACACTGACCCTGAGGAGATGCACCGCGTAATCAACAGCCACGTATTCGGCTCGTTCTACTTCACCAAAGAGGTGTTGCCTCATATGCGCAAGCAGAAGAGGGGCGACATCCACTTCATTTCATCGGTGAGCCTGCACATGGCGCCTGCCGGGCACGGCCCATATGCGGCCGCCAAGGGTGCTAGTGAAGCGATGGCCCGGGTGCTGGCG
>ORJL011360431.1_pt1 | contig 11154 bp, 8 predicted proteins | sample 1779941 | NCBI WGS metagenome assembly ORJL01 (sample SAMEA104232317, study PRJEB22302) | groundwater metagenome | biome: forest; feature: aquifer; material: groundwater | place: USA | collected 2011-08-07 | depth 5.8 m | reverse complement strand
GGCAATAATGGCGGTTTTGACGGTGACGCTCTTTGCAAATAGAGAACTGAGAAGCATTTGGGAGGTCGCACCCAAGGAGAGGTGCGTCAAACCTACATCATTTCAGCTCTCGCTATTCCCAACTTAACCGGACAGTAGTGAAGCGCTTTGGAAAAAATTCTGCCAAGCATGCCGCTCTGCTGGCCAAGGTCGCGAAGAAGAAGGACATAATGCGTTTCAAGCTCTGCGCCGCGTTTCTCCACCAGCTTTTCCCACCGATATTCTTTCGGGATGTCGATTTTTCTGTTATGGGGCGGTTTTGAATACTCGTCTGCCATCTTCAAGAAAAGCAGATATGTCAACTGTTCAAGATAATCACCATAGCCAACCCCATCGTCTTTAAGTACGTTGCAAAATGACCACACCTTTGAAACTAATGAATCAGTCATATTATTTTTCCTTTTCTACACGAGACTCGCCAAGCAGATAATATTCATGCAATTTTTTCTGCAAAATATTTTTTGGTATCAACTTGGTCTTGTATTCAGCGATCATGGCAGGAGAAAGGCTCCGGCTAAGGGCGTATTCCACAACCTCATCGTCTTTTGACTTGCACAAGATAATGCCAACGCTCGGATTTTCACCTTCTTTGCGAACATCGCGGTCCAAGGACTCTAAATAGAAATTTAATTTGCCAAGGTATTCCGGTTTAAATTCATCGATTTTTAATTCCACCATTACCAGACACTTAAGTCCTCTGTGAAAAAAGAGAAGATCAATAAAATAGTCATGGCCTCCCACCTGAATACGATATTCTTGCCCCATAAAAGCAAATTCTCTACCGAATTCAAGAATAAACTCCTTCAAATTAGCAACAATGCTATGTTGCAGATCTTTTTCGCTGTGGATTTCGGGAAGATTTAAAAAGTCCAGCACATATATGTCCTTAAAGCTCTCAACAGCCTGTGGGTGTTTTTGTGTGAGGAGTAATGGTACTTTTTTCTTTGAAAGGATCACGCGCTCATAATAACCGCTATCAATTTGCCTTTCCAATTCACGAACAGAATATCTCTCTTTAATAGCAAGTCTAAGATAAAATTCCTTTTCCTCGGCAGTTTTTGTTTTTGAAAGAATGTGCAAATGGCTTGACCAACTAATTTGTGTCAACAGTGTTGACACAATTGCGTTATCTCTATAGGCCTCATAAAATTGCCTCATTCTAAAGAGTCCGCGTCGGGTAAATCCCTTAAATTCCGCGTGGTTAGTTTGGATATAATCTGCCAAACTCTCTACAACCGCATCGCCCCATTCTGCCGACTTAATCTTCTTACTGACATATTCCCCTATGCTCCAATACAGCTTAACCAGCTCGGTGTTGACGCTTTTGATGGCATTGTATCGCGCCTCATGGATTATTCTCACGACTTCGGCAAATTGATCATCAAAATGTTTAGCGACTTTCATTGATCACCTCTAATTCTCTCAACAGTGTTGAGAGTTTTGTATGCATACTCCTTTTTCGGCCTTGATCTTGCGCAGTAACGCCTCGGCTGAATTTTCGCCGGAGATCAAATCTTTATGCTCTTTGCGCCACTTTTCGGTCAACTTGCCTTCGAAGGCGTGTTTGAGGATGCTTTGGCGCAAAAATTCTGCCTTTTGTAGATTTTCATCAATTGACTCTTCAAGATTGTCGCACAGAGAGAAACGCGATTCAATTTCTGACACTATTTTTTGTTGTGAATCTAAATCAGTAACGGCAATTTTGAACTCCATCAATTTTGACTTATTAATAAAGGGAATGTTAACACCTTGAAGCGCTTTTTCCAAATCCCCAATAAAATACTCGGATCGCATATAATAATAAAAATATTTCTTAACGATCCTCTTATCGTTATAAAATATAAACTTACCAACTCTTTGGTAAAGAATCGACGGAACATCTTTAACTCCAAGGATAGCTATTTTCAACTCGTGATTTAATAATGGCCTATTAAGCGCCATTAACACATCGCCTTCCTTTAAAACTAACGCGGGGTAGCTTTCAAGATAGCATTCAGGAAGATACGCAGTTTTGTCCCATAGAGTTTTACCAAAAGTTACGTTTGCTATCTGAAACAACCTTATTCCTTTTTCGCTGTATTCCGCTTTTTTAAATGCCACCCCAGACATCATGTCAACAAAATCACCTATTCTTTTCCAAGTAATCGTAGCAGAAATCAATTTCCCCTCAAACGCATACTTTAACACTGCCTGCCGATAGACCTTCAACTGTTCTTGGGCTTTTTTGAGATTTTCGATGGCGTTGTCGAGGTCGGAGAAAAGTTCTTCAATAATTTCAATAATATGCTTTTGCTCTGAAAAGGGGGCGAAAGGAAGCGACATGTTCCTCGCTTGACCCGACGTTAAATGAACCCCCTTAATATGAGATTGGATTTCCCTATAACCAGTGTGGGATAAAAAATAAAAGAATGCAAATTTAGGGTTAAGAATATCTTTTTCTGATCTAATATCTAACAATTCTCCGCAGAAGAAAACTTTTTTATAGTCACTTGGCGCTTTACTTACAAAACATATTTTTCGTCCTATATGTTCCGATGAATGAGCAGAAGCCGTGATCAATACATCGCAAGCTTGTAATTCCCGCATATCCTTAATTGCATCATTACTAACAAATCCCGCCTTATCTGTTGACCAATCGATGCCACTATAGTCGACATCGCGAAATTTTATAACCTTATAATCGCCCGCATTCCTATAATCTTTTTTCTTTGGCGTTTTTCCAAGATCAACATTAGCAACATCCGATATGCGGATATTCACCCATTCTTTTGGAATCGTCAATTCTGTCATACTTTTACGCCACCAATGCCTCGTTTAATTCGTCAATTAGCTTTCCGGTATCCGCGCCAAAAAGTTCATGCAACTTGCCCAACCCGCCTCGTTCGCCAAAGGGCGACAGGGTAAAATCGTCCTGCTCGATGTGAAATGAGGTCGCAATATGGTCGCGCACCATATACAGCCATTCCATCTGCTCCTTATTGAAATGTTTGTGGCCGGACTGTGCCCTAACAACCCAATCGCGGAAATTCCGTCTGGCTATCGTGTCATAATCCGTCAGTTCTTTATCGATCCCAACTATCCGCCTGATAAGGCCCACTAAGGCGGTTAGCTCGCTCTTTGGATTGCCGGCATTGGTCTTTTCAAAATGTGCATACGCATCCCAGACGCGAAACGGTGACAGATTCGGTTTCTTGTCTTGCAATATCTCAAATACTTCCTTGATCATCTTATAAGTGAGCTCTCGCCTGCGATACGGCTGGCTATAGAAAATAGAAAGGGCCTTAATTTCGTCCTTGTGTTCCTCAAGAAAGGCCTTGAATTCCTGAACCAACGCCTTTGCCTGTTTCTCTGCCTGCTTATCCCAACCGGCAAAGGTCACGCGGTCAATATTAACAATATCAATGATCTGCTCAAGCGACCGGCGAACGATATCCAAATACTCGTTCAAGGGGCCATTAAAAACACTGCTGGCCTCTTTTGCCAGCTCCTCTTGTCCTCGTTTTAGTATTATGTCTTGCGAAATATCTGTTTCGTGGGTGATCTGCCTTGCCTTTTCTTCAATCCGGTCTGGGTTATGTGCATCAAGGAGGCTATTTACAATAGCGCCCAAGGGCATCCCGCCAGACAATTCCTTTATTTTCTGGTGTTCCTTATCTTTGATCTGGCGATCCATGCGTGTTAAACGATTTGCCAGCGACAGAAATGTATCCTCATCGCGCGCGCCCATCATAACGGCATTGACCAAATCTTTGAGTGGCACCGAACTTTTGCGCTCAAGCGGACGGCTGTCGGTCTTGATCGACTTGCTAACACCGACTGCATCCACGATCACAAAATGCGTTTTGTTGGTCTTGGCGGATGGCGTTACTTTTTTGAGATCATCGCCGCCCAGCGTCCGTGTGCCGCGTCCTTTCATCTGCTCAAAATAATTGGCCGAACGGACGTCGCGCATAAAAAGCAGACATTCAAGAGGTTTCACATCGGTGCCTGTGGCGATCATATCCACCGTAACGGCAATGCGCGGATTGTATGAGTTTCTAAACTGTGCAAGAAGAGTGTCTCCGTCCTCTTCGGCCTTATAAGTAATTTTTTTGCAAAAGTCGTTTCCTTCGGCAAATTCCTCCCGCACTATCTCAATAATGTCGTCGGCATGGCTGTCTGTCTTAGCAAAGATCAGTGTTTTAGGGGCCTCGTTGCGTCCAGGAAATATCTCTGGAAGCTTGTTTTTGAAGGCCTTGATGATATTTCGGATCTGGCTTGGATTGACTATGTCCTTATCCAGTTGGTGACCGCCATAGTTGACCTCTTCGTCCAATTGTTCCCAGCGTTTTCTACGAGTCAGCCGCTCACGCACATCCACATATTCCTTGGCCGATATCTGCGCGCCTTGCTTGGTAATTTCCGTTTCAATAGTAAAGACATCGTAAGGAACGTTAACCAAGTCTGCCACCGCCTGCTCATGAGAATATTCGCTAACGATATTCTCCTTGAAAAAACCGAACGTTCGTTTGTCCGGCGTGGCTGTCAATCCAATCAAAAAGGCGTCAAAATAATCGAGAACCTGTTGCCAGAGGTTGTAAATAGAGCGATGGCATTCATCAATGACGATAAAATCAAAGAATTCAAGCGGTATCTTTTCGTTGTAAACAACAGGCATGGGTGCTTTTGGCAGGCACATCTCATTTGGGTTCGTCTCTTCGGCGGACTCGTCCATTTCCTCACCCTTAAGTATGGAATAAAGGCGTTGAATGGTGCTGATGCAAACTTGCGCGTCTTTGGAAACATAGCTCGATTTTAGACGCTGGACGTTATAAAGCTCGGTAAATTTACGATTATCGTCTGATGGCGTATAGGCCATGAACTCTTGTTCGGCCTGTTTGCCAAGGTTCCTCGTATCAACAAGGAAAAGTACCCGTTTAGCTTTGGCAAATTTCAAAAGGCGGTAAACAAAAGTGACTGCGGTGTATGTTTTTCCGCTTCCAGTTGCCATTTGGATGAGAGCTCTGGGATAGTTTTTCTTGAAGGATTGCTCAAGATTTTTGACTGCCTTGACTTGGCAAACACGCAATCCTTTTTCATCAAGGGCGGGAATATCATGCAATCTTGCCCGTAAATTTTTGGGGGCGGACAACCATTCCTTCAATGTTTCAGGTCTCTGAAAAGAAAAAGTTTGCCGGGCACGCGGCTTTGGATCACGAAAATCCGTAAATCTGGTGATCTCTCCTGTGCTTTCATACACAAACATAAGCGGGTCATTGTTAATATGCTTAAGTTTGGCCAAAGCATAAGCTTCTGCCTGCGATTCGTGGACAGTCAGACGATGCCCCTCTTCCTCGCGCTTGGCCTCAATAATACCCACTGGCTTGCGATCTACAAAGAGAACATAATCTGGAGTGGTGCCAATATTTGTTGGATAGTGACGAACTGCAATACCAAGCCCGGCATTAAAGTTTAACGCCTTTCTGTCCTGAACCTTCCAGCCGGATTGAAAAAGCAATACGTCGATCTTATCGCGCGCCATCTGTTCGGGGTTTTGGTTTGGCATGTTTATCTCACTAGCCCTTCATCTGCAAAACTATAATATTTATCATCGCCAATAATGACGTGGTCGAGGACCTTTATTTCCATCAACTTGCCTGCATCACATAGTTCTTTGGTAAATTTCTTATCCTGCGGACTTGGTTCGATGTTCGCGCTAGGGTGATTATGCACACAAATAATCGACGCCGCGAATTTCTGCAGGGCCGAATGAATGATCTCTCGCACAATTGGTAACGCTTGGTTTACTGTTCCCATGGCCGCGTCCGCTATAGAAATAATCCTATTATCGTTGTCGAGACAAACAACCTTGAATAATTCCGTCTTAAGATCCCGCATTTGAGGCATGACGATTTTCACAACATCCTTAGCGGAAGCAATTTTTTGTTTCTCGGTGGTTACTTCGTCCTCTCGATAGCGCCGCCCGATCTCAAGTGCGGCTTGAATATGAGCGATTTTAGCTCCTCCCAATCCTTTAAAATCTTTCCAATCGCGTGAATCTGTATGCGCCATATTCCTGAAAGTGCCAAATTTCTCCATAACCTTACGCGCAAGATCAATGGCGCTTAAGCCTCTTGTGCCGGTTCGCAAAAGAATTGCCAAAAGTTCAGAATTGCTCAAAGCATTCGCTCCCCTCTTAAGCAACTTCTCCCTTGGCCTATCATCCTCCGGCCAATTCTTTATCCCTGTCGTTTTGCCGTTTTCCAACATAATAACAGGGTCGGTTAGACACCTTTTTTCATTAAAAATCAACATATTCCTATTGGCCTCGGCGTTTATTGATGGGGGCTTAAGGATGCCGAGGCCTGCGAGTGAGTTCACTTCAACAGTGTCGGTTTCACAACAAGGCTTGGCAGGAAAGGTTGTCTGCAAGCGTTCTCAATTTAATTTCACTCGGCAGACTGCAAAAGGCGTGACCGAGTCCGCCTTTGGCGGACGAGGGCGCGACTTTTGCCACTTGGTTTTGCAAAAGCCATGACAACCCCGTCAGGGGTTGGCGGGGCTTTTGCTGGGTGGTTTTGCAAAAACCGTGACGGCGTAGTTTGTCGGCGCGGTTTTTGCCTGTCCCGAGCAAACGAAGCGCGTCGAGGGGCGGTTGCGCGCAATTGCTATACTCGACAGCTTCCTTGGTGATCTATGCCGCCAAGCGACTTATCGCCAGACGATGACTCTATAAACCATTAGCCGAACTTCGCCGTAGCGGAAAATTTTCGCGCACAATTTTTTATAGACAAATCGGCGCGATTGGTGTTTACGGTGGACAGTCGGCATGTGACTGAAACCATGTTCGAACTTCATGGTATAAGGCCGACAAGCAAAATAAAGGGGACAGGCTGCTTTGCCTGTCCCCTTTTTTTTGCTTGTCGGGGCGAGAGGATTTGAACCTCCGACTTCGTGGACCCGAACCACGCGCTCTAGCCAGGCTGAGCTACGCCCCGGAAAATTTGCGTCAGCAAATTTTCACCGAAAAACGAAGAACGTCAACGAAGAACAATTTCTGGCGCAAATTTCGTTCATGTTCTTCGTAATTCGTTCTTCGGGAAACTCCCTGCCCTACACTAGTCTGCTAGCAGGATGGAGAACCCCTTTAGATGCGGGTATCACGACCACGTTTCACCCCAAAATTCAAGTAAAAAGGTGTTTTTGCCCTTGACCGCCCGAAAATAAGAAGTTAGAATAAGTAGAAAAATTAGGGGGGAACATGGACCAAAAACAGGTATTCACGACCGGAGAAGTTGCAAATCTTCTTCATATCCACCAGACAACCATCATTGACTGGGCGAAAAAAGGGTTGGTAAAGAGCTACCGGACGCCCGGTGGCCATCGTCGTATCGTACGGGCCGAACTTTTGGCCTTTCTTCATACCCACAAGATGCCGATACCAGACGAAATGGAACACCACATTAAACCTGCAGAGGCACCAAAACTTGGCGAACACCGGCGCCCCATGAAAATAAAATAAAGGCTTGTAAATCAACTGGTTACAGGGGGTCCTTGCGCTGCGCTCAGGATTGCTCAAAGAAATTGCATTTTTTGAGCAACTTTTTTGCGCAGTTGCCGATAACCCCAATAGAAGGAGAACTTTACCGTGGGCAGGCGTCCATCAAAGAAATATCTGACAAAAAGAAGGGTCAAGCCCTCGAAGGTCAAAAGGGTCTCACTGCCCAAAATCAGAAGGGGCGGCGTGACGGCCTTTCTGAAGGAACTCGTCCCCCTCTCAATCCCCATCAAGGTCGCCTTGCTTACAGGGACTGTCTATATATCTGCCCTCATCATCTCAACGGTCGTGCTATCCATTTTTGAGGTAAGCGGTTCCGCCTCGGTGATGGGCATTCCACTAAAGGCCTTTTTTTGGGGCGTGAATATCTTTCTTGTGGCGGTGGCCGCAACGGTTTCAACGCACCTGTTCTTGGACAAGCCGCTCTCTTCGCTTACCCGTGTCATGGGCCGGGCAGAGAAAGGCGATTTTCTTGTGAGGGCGCCGGAGGCCGGTGACGATGAACTGGGCGACTTGTCCCGCAATTTTAACAAAATGCTTTCGCACCTGACCGACCTCTCGGCAACCAAGATCGAGACCGAACACGAACTTTTTTATGCCCAGCGCGAACTGAAGTTCAAAACGAAACTTGCCGAACAGAATAAGCTCATCGAAAAGAGCAATAAGACGCTCGAGGCCCTGGTGAAGGACCTCTCGCTCCTTTACGAGATCGGGCAGGGCGTCAATTCAACCATTGAACTCGAGGAACTTTATCGCGTTATAACCGATGTCCTGCAGCAGCGTCTTGGCCTGGACAAGTTTGCGATCCTTGTGAAGGACGAGACAGGCGAGTTCCTAAACGTCCGGGCGGCATATGGGTTTGACGGGGACGACCATATCACCGACATGACCTTCAGGGCCGGCGAAGGGGTGACCGGCGAGGCAATGGCAAGTGGCGAGGCCATATATATAAGAGACACAACAAGAGAGGACCGTTTTCTGCATTACAAAGGGGAGCGCATCGTTGAAGGCGCGTTCTTGGCGGTCCCGCTGATCTTTAAAAAAGAGACCCTTGGCGTCATCAATTTTCACAGGCCCGTTGCCGATTCGTTCTCGGAAGAGGAACTCAGGCTTTTAAAGCTGGTCGCGAACCAGATCGCGCTGGCCATCGAGAACGCCAAGCTCTACACAAGGGCGCGCGACCTCTCTGTCAAAGACGAGCTGACCGGGCTTTACAACAGAAGGCATTTCCAAACGGTGCTTCAGATAGAATGGAAACGCGCGGTCCGCTTTCACAGGAACCTCTCGCTTCTCATGGTGGATGTGGACTTTTTCAAAAAGTATAACGACACGTTCGGACATCTGCATGGAGACAAGGTTTTAAAAGAGATGGGGGCGACGCTAAGGCGAAACATACGCGAGATCGACACCGTGGCCCGTTTTGGCGGCGAGGAGTTCATTGTCCTGCTTCCTGATACGGACAAGAAGGGCGCAATGGCGGTGGGCGAAAAACTTCGTCGTATCGTTGAATCCCACAGGTTCCTAGATACGGGCGGCACGGGCATCCAGCCGATCACGATCAGCGTTGGCGTGTCTTCATATCCGGACGATGTGCGTGAGCTGGACGACCTGATCGACCACGCCGACATCGCCCTCTATGACGCCAAGGACTCCGGCCGCAACCGCGTGATAAGCTATCCGCAGCTCTCCATGGCAACTAGCCTTGAGGGAGCAAGAAATCTAAAGAGGCCGGTGCTGGATTCATAGAAGAGGAGCCATTCATGCCACCCGTTAAACATATATTTATAGATAGAAGCCTTTGGGAAATTAGCGTACTCTATGGTATCGCAGATAAGCCGGCAGAAAATCCGGAAAAGGCAAAGGCCCTGCGAAGCGCCCTTGAAGCTTCAAACTATCCGGTAACGATTTTTGACACCTCCACCATTGCCGACTGCAAAGAATGCGTTAGCGAATATGTCCGTTGTCCTCAAGATACAACGAAAAGTGATTCTGAAAAAACCTGCTCCACATCGCATATGTTTAAATTTCTGGCTGATAAGACCGGCCTAAAACCAAATGAGATCTTATTTATTGATGATACCCCGGCTCTTGTTGCAGGAGCTGTGGCTATGGGCATGAACGGGCTGGAGACCGGTAAAGATTTTGATCAGTTGCAAAAAGGCCTGGAAAAATTTGGGATTAAAATTCCTGCTCCTTGGAAAGCCCTTTTATATGAACCAAACAGATCTCAAATCGCCCTCTGTGATAAAACTAAAAAGACTTTACGTGTCATCAAGGCATCAATCCCAGATGATACTACGGTTGAGGATGAGATTGTCAGACAGGAAATTTTTAACTGTGCCGGAGTTCCGGTGAAACTCGACATTGATGTGATTTCTGGCGGAAAAATTGCCATAAGCAGTGGGGCACCGTTCGGCCTTTCTACTATAGAGCCAAAGGAGTTTAGGATCATAGGAGGACGCGAATATTACAAAATGGATGTGTACTTGGGGAGAGTTTATCGAAAAGAAGTTAAACGTTCATTTCCAGGCAGGGATGGTGTACCTAAATCAACTGTCATCGTTATTACCCCGTCCCTTCCTAAACAAGATTTTATTTTTTACGGCCTGCGTTCTCTCGGATTAGATTGACCCCCCCTATATTTTTATATTGCGTGTCCCAGAAGAGCGGGTTAATTACTTACCAATGGCAAAAAGAGCGGCCGCGATATTTTTGACCTTGATATTTTTCTGTGCGTCGGCCTCCGCGAGATTCAAGAAGCCGGAAACGGATACGGATACGATCAGGATAGCCATCGCAAAGGATGTCACCATGTCAGAGCTTCAAAAGAGCCCGGCAAGAGTGAACGACAACGGAACGATCACCTTTCGCAAAAAAATATTTCACGGCCGGTTGGAATTCTATGACAACGGCGATGGAACGCTCGCGGCCGTCAATGTCCTGCCGATGGAAGAATATCTTGTGGGTCTTGTAGCGGCGGAGATGAGCGTTGACTGGCCCGTTGAGGCCTTGAAGGCCCAGGCGGTTGCGTCACGGACATATGCCGTCTATCAGCGGGATGCGCGCAGTTCCAAATGGTCCGATTCTATCTATGACCTTGAGTCGAGCGTCCTTGACCAGGTCTATGACGGGGCGGTGAAGGACGATTCAAGGGTGCGCGAGGCGGTTGAGGGGACAAAGGGGGAGATGCTGAAAAAGCATGGACAGGTCGTGAAGGCGTTCTTTCACTCCGCGTGCGGCGGCCGGACAGAGACGGCGCTGAACGTCTGGGGCGAAGAGAAAATGTTCGGCACGGTCAAAGACCCGTATTGCAAAAGGTCACCCAACAGTTCATGGAGATATAAAATATCAAAGCCGGAGCTTGCATCACGGCTTGTCAAGGGGGGATATCCGGCAGAGACGATCTCATCCGTTAGCGTTGAGAGGCGGCGTAACGATCCGCGGGCCGCTACGGTCGCGATCGACACCGGCGATCAAACGATATTCCTGCAGGGGAGCGATCTTCGGCGCATCATTGGCTACGAGAACGTCAAGAGCACGTGGTTCGATGTGAAGCTCGATGGCGACAGGGTCTCTTT
>ORJL010839827.1_pt1 | contig 11155 bp, 10 predicted proteins | sample 1779941 | NCBI WGS metagenome assembly ORJL01 (sample SAMEA104232317, study PRJEB22302) | groundwater metagenome | biome: forest; feature: aquifer; material: groundwater | place: USA | collected 2011-08-07 | depth 5.8 m | reverse complement strand
GACCTGGAGTTCGGCCTCAACATCGCCGGACTCGGCCAGGAGTACGGTGTAGATGGATACACCACTCCACAGGTCCTGGCCTTCGCCGTTGAGCTCTACGAGGCCGGCATTCTGACTGCCGAGGACCTGCCCGGATTCCCTGCCAAGACCGAGGACCGCTTCTTCTACCTGCTGGAGAAGATAGTACGGCGTGAGGGGATCGGCGACAAGCTCGCCAATGGCGTCTACTGGGCCGCCCGCCAGATCGGCAAGGGCGCAGAAGCCTACGACCACAACACCATCAAGAAACACGAGCAGATCCCCATCAAACTGGGCGTGATGAACCCCATCTACTATCTAATGTGGTCCACGGGCGAGAAGATCAACATCACCCAGATCGAAGGGCAGATACCCCAGGCGCCTTTCGCCACCAAGGAGGAGAGGGAGGAGTTCGTCAGCGACTGGATCCAGGCGCCCAACGACAGCTTCAAGGATTTCATCCGGAACTGGGAGCCAGGCACACTCCCGCAATACCCTAGCATCGAAGCGACCTGCGAGATCGTAGATTGGCAGGAGATGATGCACTACATTGACGACGCGACAGGCACGTGCGCTGGGCTGTCGTCATTCCCCATCAAGCCTCCCTACCATATCCACAACTTCCCTAGCATCATCTCGGCAGCCACCGGGATGAAGCTGGATGAAGCCGGTCTCCGACAGGTAGCCAGAAGGAACCGCATCCTGCTCAGGAGCCTCAATATGAGGCGAGGCATGAAGAAGCAGGACGAGAAACCTCCCGAAGACCACTGGAGGAGGAGGTTCCCCGACATCGAAGCCAAGCTGCTGGACGAGTACTACAAGTTCAAGGGATGGAATAACGACGGTGTTCCGACCAAAGAGACCTTGCACGAGCTAGGTCTGGACTACGTTGGCGAGGAACTCCAGCAGAGGGGGATCCTACAGGATGATTCGAAAGTCCTGCAAAAGGCATGAGCGCGAGAGCATGACGAGCGAAGAGACGATGCGCACACTGGCTCTGAACGATGTTAGGGCGGACTTCTGCCGAAGGGGGGTTCTTTAGGATGAAGAAGGTCAAGAAGCTGATAAAGATTGACGTTGACAAGTGCAACGGCTGTCGGGCATGCGAGGCGATCTGCTCTGCCTTTCACGCTGAGCCGAAGTACAGCAGCAGCAATCCGGACAAGTCCCGGATCCGGGTCGTCCATGACCCGCTGAGGGACATATTCGTCCCGGTATATGCCGGCGAGTACACCGACTCCGAATGCAACGGCAAGAACATCTACACGGTGGACGGGAAGACTTACGACGAATGTGACTTCTGCCGGGCTTCCTGCCCCTCCCGCAAGCTTTTCAGAGACCCCGACTCCGGCCTCCCTCTGAAATGCGACATGTGCGAAGATGAGCCGCCGCTAAAAGAGCCCAAATGCGTCGAGTGGTGCCTCAATGACGCCCTGATATACGAGACAGTGGAAGAGGAAGTGGAGGAAGAAGAACCGACGCGTCCGCTGGAGATGGAGGTGGGCCTGGAAGCGTTGGTGAAGCAACACGGGATTAAGGCTGTGATGGAAACCCTTTCCCGGCTGAAGAGCTAAGGAATCAGGGCGAAGAGAGGAAAGAGACAGTGGAAACTGTAGCCCCCTTCAAGGAAGCGATCGATGCCATCAAAGAAGCTGGCGGCGAAGCCTACAAGCTCTGCTATCAGTGCGGGATGTGTGATACTGCCTGTCCCTGGAACAGAGTCCGCAAGTTCAGCCCGCGTGGCATTATCAGACAGGCCGCGTTCGGTCTGTCTGAGATAGAAGGCGAAGATATCTGGCGCTGCACCACCTGCGGCAACTGCGTCCAGCGATGTCCCAGGGGCGTCGAAATAATCAAGGTGCAAACGTCTCTGCGCAAGATCGCCGTGAGCGCGGGGATCTCTCCGGACCCTATTCACACCGTAGACGCCAGCCTGGCCGCGGAAGGCAATCCCTTGGGAGAAGCGCAGGCGAAGAGGGGAGATTGGACCGAGGGCCTATCCGTGAAGACCTTCACTGAGGGCACGGAGGTCCTGTATTTCTCTTGCTGCTACCTCAGCTATGACCGGAGACTAAGGAAGGTCGCCGCCGCCACGGCCAACATCTTTAACAAGGCCGGGGTGGACTTCGGGATACTGGGGACCAAAGAGTTCTGCTGCGGCGAGAGCGCGCGCAAGACTGGCGATGAGATGCTGTTCAAGCGCCTGGCCAGGGAGAACATCAAGGGTTTCATAGACAACGGCGTGAAGAAGATAGTGGTATCCTCGCCCCACTGCTATCACTCGTTCAAGAACGAGTACCCCGAGTTCATGGCGAACTTCCAGGTAATGCACATCACCCAGTACCTGGCTCAGCTGATCAAAGAAGGAAGACTGAAGCTCTCCAAGGACTATGCCAAGAAGGTAACTTACCACGACCCGTGCTACCTGGGGCGGCACAACGGCGTCTTCGACGAACCGCGAGAGGTCCTGGATAGGGTGCCCGGCCTGCAGATGTTCGAGTTGCCGGAAGCCCGGAAAGACAGCCTCTGCTGCGGTGGGGGTGGGGGAGGCATCTGGATGGACAGGCCAAAGGGTGAGAGGTTCTCCGACATTAGAGTGAAGCAGGCCATGGACGGCAAGGCTGACGTGCTGGTCACTGCCTGCCCATACTGCATCATGAACTTTGAGGCCAGCACGTTGACCATGGAGAATGGTGAGTCCCTGGAAGTCAAGGACATCACCGAGGTCATCCAGGAAGCGATCTGAGGGACCGAGGGTGCCAGCCATGCAAGAGACAACACGCATACCGACAACAAGGGGCATCGTACCGGACATACCCTGCGACCGTTTCTCGGACGAGGGGTGGACTCGCACTGCTGTCCCCGTGCCTGAAGAGGCGAGTGTTGTCCTCTACGTCAATCAGCAGGAGCTGGTGACCATCATGTGCACCCCTAGCAAGCTGAACTGCCTGGTCTTCGGTTTCCTGTACGCCGAGGGAATCATCTCGGGCCTGGAGGATGTCGCCAGCATGCGGGTGTGCGACGACGAGTCCGAGGTGGACGTAAGGCTGATGAACGCCGAATACAAAGCGCCGACCTTGCGGACACTGACCTCCGGCTGTGGTGGCGGCGCTGCTTTCAACGTCGCGGCGATGAAGGTTGAATCGGACCTCGTGGTTACGCCGGCGGATGTCTTCTCTCTAATGAAGCAGTTTCAAGAGAAGATGGAGCTGTACCGGCTTTCCGGCGGCGTACACGCCTCGGCGCTATGCGATGCCAGGGACCTGTTGGTAGTGTCAGAGGACATCGGAAGGCATAACACCCTGGACAAGATACTGGGAGAGTGTTTACTGATGGGGATACCGACCAGGGACCGGTTGCTGCTGAGCACCGGCCGCGTTTCGTCCGAGATGCTCATCAAAGCGTCAAGGATGCAGGTCCCCATCGTTGTCTCGCGGACCTCGCCGACGGGGCGCGCCGTTTCCCTGGCTCGCGACCTGGGCATTGCCCTGGTTGGCTACGCTCGGGGGAACAGGCTCTCGGTGTATTCCCACCCGGAGCGGCTGGGCCGTCTGCCCTAGAGAATAGCAGTGGTTCTGCGGCTGGTATGACTGATCACGGGCGCTCAAGCCTGATAAGGATGGAAGAGAATGGCTGAAGGAAAGGGTCTCAGCACTACGGAAGTCAACGCTGCTGATGTTCTGATTGTGGGCGCCGGGATCAGCGGCATCCAGGCGTCCCTCGATATGGCCGGTATGGGCTTCCGTGTCGTCCTGGTAGACAAGTCCCCAGCCCTTGGCGGCCACATGGCCCAGTTGGACAAGACCTTCCCGACCAACGACTGCTCCATGTGCATCGAGTCGCCCAAGTTCATTGAGTGCAACAGGCACCCCAACATCGAGATACTTTCTTATACAGAAGTGGATACGGTGGAAGGGGAGGCCGGCAAGTTCAAGGTAACCCTCACCAAGAAGCCGAGGTACATCAACTTCGAAAAGTGCCGTGGCTGTACCATCTGCAATGAGTATTGCCCGGTCAAGATCCCCAACAAGTTCAACCAGAACATGGGTCATAGCAAGGCGACCCACATCTACTTCTCCCAGGCGGTCCCGCTGGTCACCTACATTGACCATGACACCTGCTTGTTCCTCAAAGAGGGCAAGTGCAGCATCTGCACGGCTGTCTGCAAGAACGGTGCCATTGACCTCTTCCAGAAGCCGGAGAAAGTCCAGGTCGAGGTCGGGGCTGTCCTGCTGTCTCCGGGCTTCGAGATATACGACCCCAAGATTAGGGGCGACTACGGCTGCGGAAAGATACCGAATGTCGTCACCAGCCTGGACTTCGAGCGCATCCTGTGTTCCACCGGCCCCTACGAGGGCGAGATGAGGCGGCCCTCCGATGGCAAGCACCCGAAAAACATGGCCTGGATCCAGTGCGTCGGCTCCAGGCAGGTCACCCCGGGCGGCAGCAGCTATTGCTCCGCGGTGTGCTGCTCCTACACCCAGAAGCAGGTCATCCTGGCCAAAGACCACGACAGTGAGGTCAAGGCGACCATCTTCCACAACGACATCCGGTCGTGGGGCAAGGACTTCGAGCGCTTCTATCAGAGGACGGCGAACCTCAGCGGCATTCGATTCATAAGGAGCTATGTTTCCCTGGGAAGAGAAGTCCCCGGAAGCAGGAATGTGACCATAAAGTACTCCACCCCCGACGAAGGGGTCAAAGAAGAAGAGTTCGACATGGTGGTCTTGTCCGTCGGGCTGAACCCGCCCGATGACGTGCAGGAGTTGGCCCACAAGTTCGGCATCGAGCTTGAGCCTCACAACTTCTGCAAGATCGACCCGGCGAACCCCATTCAGACCTCCCGGAAGGGAGTCTTTGTCAGCGGGGCCTTCCAGGGGCCGATAGACATCCCCGAATCGGTGGTCAGCGCTAGCGGCGCCAACGCCCTCGTCGGCGAGCTCCTCGCCCGCCGGCGCGGCCGGCTGTCCCGGGAAAGGGTATACCCGCCGGAAAGGGATGTGACCGGGGAGGAGCCCAGGATCGGTGTATTCCTGTGCCACTGCGGCGCCAACATCGGCAGAGTGGTGGACATGCCTGACCTGGAACAATACGCCATGACCCTGCCCGGTGTTGTCTACGCCCGACAGGACCTCTTCTCTTGCGCCACGGATACGGCCCAGAAGATAACCGACATGGTCAAGGAGAAGCAACTCAACCGCGTCATCGTGGCCGCGTGCACCCCCAGGACGCATGAACCGCTCTTCCGTGACACCCTCCGCGAGGCGGGACTGAACCAGTACTTCTTCGAGTTCACCAACATCCGGGAGCACTGCTCCTGGGTCCACTCCAAGGAGCCGGAAAGGGCCACCCAGAAGTCCAAAGACCTGCTGCGGATGTCGGTGGCCCGGGTCAAGGCGCTGCAGCCTTTGCAGGAGTTCGACCTGCCTGTCGACAAGAAGGGGCTGGTGGTGGGCGGAGGCGTGGCCGGCATGACGGCCGCCCTGAACCTGGCCAACCAGGGCTACGAGGTCTACCTGGTGGAGAAGGAAAAAGAGCTAGGCGGGATGGCCCGAAAGCTCTATCACACCATTGATGGCATGGATGTGCAGGCGTACCTCGCCGACATCATAGGCCGGATAAACAAGCACCCCTTGATTCACAAGTACGTTGATGCCACCATCGCCGAGGCTTCCGGCTATATCGGAAACTTCGTCACCAAGATAAAGATGGGCAAGACGGTCAAGGAGGTCAAGCACGGCATCGTCATCGTCGCCACCGGCGCGGTGGAGTACAAGCCGACCGAGTACCTCTACGGCCAGGACGAAAGGGTGCTGACCCTGGTGGAGTTGGAGGAAAAGATCGCCAAAGGCGACCCGTCGGTGGTCAACGCGCAGAGCATGGTCATGATCCAGTGCGTGGGCTGCCGGCAAAAGGACCGGAACTACTGCAGCCGGGTGTGTTGCAGCCACTCCATAAAGGAAGCCCTGAGTCTGAAGCAGAAGAACCCCAAGATGGACATCTACGTCATCTTCCGGGACATGAGGACTTACGGGTTCAAGGAAGACTACTACCGGGAAGCGGCGAACCAGGAAGTGAAGTTCATCCGCTATGAGCCGGAGGACAAGCCCGACGTGCAGGTGGTTGAGGAGAACGGCAGGAAGGTCCTGAAGGTTACCGTCACCGACCCGATCCTGGGCAAAAAGCTGGCGCTGGATGCCGACATCGTGGCCCTGGCGGCGGCCGTCATCCCTGGGCCGACCAACGTGGAGATATCCCGCCTATGGAAGGTGCCTCTGAGCCCGGATGGCTTCTTCCAGGAAGCCCACGTTAAGCTGCGCCCGGTGGACTTTGCCGCGGACGGGATCTTCCTGTGCGGGACGGCCCACTATCCCAAGCACCTGCCGGAGACCATCAGCCAGGCCTACGGGGCTGCTGGCCGCGCTGCGACCATTCTTTCCAGGGACACGGTCACCGCTTCTGCCGCCATCGCCGAGGTAGAAGAGAGCAAGTGCGTGGGCTGCGGTCAGTGTGCTGCGATCTGCACCTACGGCGCGATACAGATGCTCGATACGCCCGAAGGCAAGAAGGCCAGGGTTATCTCCGTTCTCTGCAAGGGGTGCGGCCTGTGCCCGACCAAGTGTATCACGAAGGCGATCGCCACGAAGCACTACACCGACGATCAAATCCTGGCGGCCGTTGACGCGGCGCTGCCCGCTGCGGTCGCAGTCCATTGATGGCATGGTAGTGACTCTTTAGGAGCGAACCAAAATGGTGATGGCGCATGACTTCGAACCGAAGATCCTGGGGTTCTTGTGCAACTGGTGCTGCTACGCCGGGGCGGACCTGGCCGGAGTCTCCCGCTACCAGTATCCCCCCAACATCAGGGTGATACGGATGATGTGCTCCGGAAGAATAGACCCGAAATTCCTTTTCCGTGCCTTCTCCAATGGAGCGGACGGGGTATTCATCGGCGGCTGCTGGCTCGACGAGTGCCACTACGTCACCAACGGCAACTACCATGCCGTGGACGTGATCAAGCGGTCCAAGAAGCTGCTGCAGCAAGTAGGGGTGAATCCGGACAGGCTGCGGTTGGAATGGGTCTCCGCCTCTGAGGGGATCCGCTTCGCCGAGGTCATCACCAACTTCACCAGGCAGCTCAAGGAGTTGGGACCTCTGGGCGCGTCCGAAGGAAAGACCCTGGACCAGATACAGAAGGGGATCGCCGCTGCCGAACAGGCCATCAGCAACAAGCTGGTCTCCTACTACATAGACCCGGCCAAGTGCCAGGCCTGCGGCATCTGCGCCCGGAGATGTCCGCAGCAAGCGATAGTGGGCGGAAGAGACAAGGTCCATGTCATTGACCAGACGAAATGCATAGCGTGCAGCATCTGCAAACAAGTTTGCCCGGCTCGGTTTGACGCGGTAGTGAAGTTCGAGGCGGACCCGGTCCCTGATCCCATCCCCGAGGAGGCCAGGACCCTGGTCAGGAAGGGCAAGGCGGCCTAGGGGACCATCGCTAGAACGGCAACACTTGACCGGCCTGGTGCGCCCTGTCGGACCCCAGGCCGGTTTCCTTTTTGTTAGCGACACGCTCCTCCTCACGAAGAGCGTCATCTCCCCTATCCCTTGCTTCTCGGAGGCATGGGACCAGCCCTCCCGGAACGCCAGTGCTGCCACAGTAGCTGCTTTCTGGGACCCACCGTAGTACGTAAGTCCTGCCTCAAGATGTGCACCTGGCGGGTCTCTTTGCACAATCCACGGATCCTCTTGTCATTGCGACACCGACGTAGTCGGGGGAAGCAATCTCGGCTGCGCCGTGTGGGATCGCCACGTCGCCTTCGGCTCCTCGCGATGACTGTGTGACTGTGGGCCGCAAGAATCCACGGATTACGGACCCACTAAGGTGCTTGACACCATTCGGCCACCGTGTTAGAACTATGACACCGCCCGGCGTGGCCGTGTACGTCCGGACGTGGTCCCAACGGCGGCTATCGAGTTGCCTCCGAACACCGACGGGGAGCTAGTGGCCAGGGGGCCCAGTATCTTTGCCGGCTACTTGAAAGGCCCGGAAGGGAACAAGAGGATCTTCGTCCAGTCCGTCGTTGGCGCAGTGCTGGACAGTGAGGAGATCAAGGCCTTCCTGCAGGACCAGGGAGCTTCGCGGCTGCTCGTGCCAGAAAGGTTTGAGTTTGTTGTTGCCCTGCCCATGACCCAGGCCGGAAAGCATGACAAGAAGGCCCTGAGGGAGGAGCTTCGGCGGCGGCTGGGGAGGCCCTGAGGTGGGGCGCTTCGCCGCGAAGGCACAGGTCATTCCGGCCTCGGAGCCGGAATCCAGGGACAGGTGCGAGCGCCTCCATACGTAGGCCTGGATTCCCGCTTTCGCGGGAATGGGTCATGCGCCACCTCGATGAGACGCCACAAAGGATGAAAACGCCCGAGCGCCGGGAGACCTGTAGGGGCGTATGGCATACACCCTCGTTTGGGGACCTCGTGCCGGTAGGAGAATTCGTCCAGAGAGGAAAAAGGGAAAATGGATATCAAGAATGTCGGCGTGGTTGGGTTGGGGACCATGGGGACCGGCATTGCGCAAGCCTGTGCCCAGGCGGGCTACCAGGTAACGGCCTACGCTCGCAGCAGCGGATCGTTGGACAAAGGGATGGCCCGGATAAGCTCGGTGCTGAGCCGGCTTGTGGAAAGGGGAAGGCTCTCCCAGCAGGTCAAAGACTCCACGCTGGCGCATCTCAAGGGCAGCACAAGTATCGGCGACCTGTCAGGATGCGACCTGGTGCTGGAGGCAGTCCCCGAAGACCTCGAACTGAAGAAGAAGGTCTTTGCCCAGTTGGATGAGGTCTGCGCACAGCATGCTGTTCTTGGCTCGAACACCTCTTGCCTGTCCATCACCGACCTGGCCATGGCCACCAAACGGCCGGACCGGGTCTTGGGGGCCCACTTCCACAATCCGCCCCCGGTCATGACGTTGCTGGAACTGGTCAAGACCATCGTCTGCAGCGACGAGACCATCGCCTCAGTGAAGCAGTTCGGCCAGTCCTTGGGCAAGACGGTGGTGGTGTCCCCCGATGTCAGCGGCTTCATTGTTACCAGGCTGTTCACTCCATTCCTGCTGGGCGCCGTCCGGATGTTGGAAGAAGGCATCGCTACCAGGGATGACATCGACGCCGCCTGCAAGGGCGCGTTAAACCACCCTATGGGACCCCTGGAGGTGATAGACTTCATCGGCCTGGACACCGAGCTGGCCATAGACGACGTCATGTATGCGGATACCAAGGACCCCAAATACGCTGCCCCGATTCTGCTGAGAAAGATGGTTGCCGCGGGCTGGTTGGGGCGCAAGACCGGGAAGGGGTTCTACGACTACAGCCACCGCGCCTGAACGAATAATTGACACCGTAGAGAAAGGAGACCGAATGGCTTATCAAACCATCCTCGTCAGTCAGGAAGACCACATCTACCGCCTCACCATGAACCGGCCCGATCGGCTCAACGCCCTGAATCCGACCATGAACCGCGAGACCGTCCAGGCGTTGGACGAGATATCTCGGGACCGCGAAGCCCGAGTGCTCATCCTTACTGGCGCCGGACGGGGCTTCTGCGCCGGGGGAGACATGAGCGGAGATGAGCAGGGGGAGGACCTGTACCGCGCCCCTACGGCTGAATCCCGTCGCCTCGGCCTTCGAGAGGGTCCGCCTCTCATCGTCCGCAAGCTAGCAGCCATGGAAATCCCCACTATCGCCATGGTCAACGGCGCGGCGGTGGGCGCCGGCTTCGACGTCGCTCTGGCCTGCGACCTGCGCGTTGGGTCTCCCGCCGCCCGGTTTCAAGTGGCCTTCCTACGAATGGGGGCGGTCCCCGCCACCGGAGGCTGTTGGCTCTTGCCTCGCATTATGGGTTTGAGTCAGGCAGCTCGCTACCTGTTCACGGCCGATTTCTTGGGGGCGGAGGAGGCCCACCGTCTGGGCGTGCTGGACCAGGTGGCCCCAGCAGAGCAGTTGGAGGCAGTCACCCTGGGCCTCGCCCAACGCATCGCCAGCGGCCCGCCCATCGCCGTGAAGCTGGCCAAGCTCCTGCTCTACAAAGGTCTGGACATGACCTTCGATGCCTCCCTGGAGATGGCGGCGGCCTGCGCTACCATTGCCTTCGCCTCCGAGGACTTCCAGGAAGGTGTGGCTGCGTTCCGCGAGCGTCGCCAGGCGGTGTTCAAGGGTCGCTGAGAGGCTGCGCTGAGTGAGCAAACGAGCTTGGGTTCTTTAACATCCATGTTGACAATACTTATGTAAATTGTTAGAATGCCGAATGAGGTGGAAGGAGGCAGTCGCAAGGCATGAGGCAACACCTGCCAATGTCCCAAGACAGCAAGCCCCCTTCCACCTACTAAGGACGGAGTTCAGTGTGAGTATAACCTTAACCAAGGAAGAAGCGGAAGTAAGATTCAAAATACGTCGCAATGAGTTCTCGTTTGAATGCGGGAAAGAAGTTGGGAAGTGGTTAGGTGAACACGAAACTGAATTCATGGCTGCCATAGAAGTAGCCAGTCTCGAACGAAAGCACGGCGTTTCCATACGCGAGAATAAAGGTCTACGTGCAATCATGAATGAGTTTGCTGAGCGAATCGCGTTCGCAGGTGCCCATACTTGCCTTGATTTGTGTTTCACGGAGAAGGCAACGCATTAATACATCACGTTCTTCTGAGTTCAATTCGTTCTCCGATTTAGACTTCAATTCTTTACACTGCAATCCAAGGTTCAATCCAAGGTCGTAACCGGCGTCCCAACTTTTGCAAACGTCGCACATCGTTCTCTCCTTATTGTTCCAATTCCAAAACTAGAAACTAACTTGTTTCAAAAGAACTATGAGTGAGAGCAGGGTGCCCGAAAGTAGCTCTTTGAATGGATAGCGAAGCTGACCAACAGATAGCAATTCCAGGAAAAGAGCGAAATCGGAGCCTGCTCTCACTCATTCTCACATTACCTTTATCAACATTGCTGTTAAAGAGTCCGAGCTGCGCTCGTCCATAATGATTGGTGACACTATACTGGAGTCATGCGAATCTTTACGGCGACAGCTCCTGGGGCAGAGCGCCTGGCCAAGGTCCCGGAGCTGTCCAAAGAGGCCAGGCGACGGTTGAAATGGATGGACT
>ORJL011663733.1_pt1 | contig 11156 bp, 12 predicted proteins | sample 1779941 | NCBI WGS metagenome assembly ORJL01 (sample SAMEA104232317, study PRJEB22302) | groundwater metagenome | biome: forest; feature: aquifer; material: groundwater | place: USA | collected 2011-08-07 | depth 5.8 m | reverse complement strand
TCCTATACTTATACCGAGCCAACCATATTTTTTGAATATGCTTTAGATATAGCAAAACTGGCGAAAGAAAAAGGTTTATATAATATTTTTGTTACCAATGGCTATATGACTAAAGAGGCGCTAGAGATGATCCGGCCTTATTTAGATGCGGCAAATGTGGACTTGAAATTTTTCCGTAATGAATCTTACAAGCGAGTTTGTGCAGCGAGCTTAGAGCCGGTCTTAGAAACAATTAGGCTTATGCGTGCTTCAAGTATTTGGGTTGAGGTAACAACTTTAGTAATCCCGGGCGATAATGATTCAGATGAAGAGTTAGGCGATATCGCTAAATTTATCGCCAGCGTTGACAAAAATATGCCCTGGCATGTCTCTCGCTTTCATCCCGATTATAAATTTAATAAACAAGGGCCAACACCTGAGGACACTTTAAAGCGAGCAGAGGATATTGGCCGTAAGCACGGGCTTACCTATATATATGCCGGCAATGTCTATGGCTGGGGTAATGATACCTTTTGCCCAAGCTGCAAAGAGCTTTTGATTAAAAGAGAGGGCTTTAGCATTTATAAATACAATATAAAAGAAGGTAAATGTAGTTTTTGTCAAGCCACAATCCCCGGAGTTTTCAAATGAACGCACAAAATATTTTAAAAAAAACTTGACAGATTTATTTTTTATGTTAAACTCTACTATGTTTATAGAGTATATAGATAATAGATAGGATGGAAGCGACACATGAACTTAAAAGATAGCAAAAAAAATATTATTAGCCGTGCGGCCCTAAAAGAAATTATTGAGGCCCTGGATAGTTTAAAATATGGTTATGTGGGTATTACCATACATAATTCAAGGATTGTGCAGATAGATAAAACCATAAAAACACGTTTTGATGATGTAGCAACGCTTGAGAAAGGAGGCGGGATTTAATAAATATGGATAACTTAGCAGACAGATAACTGTTGCTAATGGATGAAAAGATTAATTGATTATCCGCTGACCAGCCAACTGGAAGTAGAGAATTCTTAAGAAGGAGATAATATGAGAGCTACTTTTGTGTTTAGTTGGCTGTTAATCAGCTTATTAGTTATAGCGCCTGCGGCAATTGCGGCGGAATCCGATGCGGATAGGCTGCTTGAACTTTTGGTACAAAAGAAAATTTTGACTCAAAGCGATGCAACGGCGTTTAGGGCGGATTTAGCGATAAAGAAACAGGACGAGAAGCAACCTTTGGCTGCACCAGATTGGGTACAGAATATAAAACTCAAAGGCGATGTCAGGACAAGATACGAGTGGGATAAGAATAAGGGCCAGCATGATAACTCTCGGGCACGTATTAGGGCAAGGATCGGCCTGGAGGCAAAAGTGAATAATAAATTAAAAGCCGGCATTGGTATTGCGACCGGCAAGACTTCCGATCCGCGTTCAAGAGATATTACCTTAGGTAATTCTTCATCCACAAATACCCCGGGTTCAGGAAAAGATATTATCCTGGATTATGCTTATGGTCAATATACTCCGGTTAAATGGCTTACTTTAACCGCCGGAAAGTTTCAGAATAATCTTTGGCAGCCATTGGATGTATTTTGGGATAATGATTTGACGCCAGAGGGTTTTGGCATAAACTTGAGCCACAAACTTAATTCTAAGGTAGATCTATTTGTAAATGATTTATTTTTCATCCTGAAGAATGATTCTCGGACTGACAATCAGCCATTCTTAGAAGCATTACAACCGGGGCTAAATTGGGCAGTAAATGATAATGTAGGTTTAAAGTCAGCGTTTACCTACTATCTATTTAAATCCGTAAAGGGCGCGCAGAAATTTTCCGATAGTAAAAGTGGCACCGCGCCTTATGCCTCCAGCGGCAATACTCTGGTAGGTGGAAGGTATAAGTATAATTATAATTCTGTCCAAGGGACCTCCGAGCTAACTTTTAAAAAACCTTTTAGGGGGTTATTTCCGTATGCATCCATATTTGGCGATTATATTTATAATGTTTCTAATATAAGTACAGGTGCAGGTGGTTATGATTTAGGTTTAAAGTTTGGCACAGAGAAGATCAGTGATTGGAAGCAATGGCAAGCTAAGCTTGTATACTCAAAATTAGGCCGGGATAGCCGCTTAGATATATTAACCGATAATAACAGGTACGGCGGAAATACTAATTCTAAAGCCATAGAAGCTATTTTTGAAGTTGGCGTAGGTAAAAATACGAGCGTAGTTTTTGATTACTATGATTCAAAAAGCTTAATAGACAATGGTTTAGGGTATTCTCCGGAACAAGTTTTTCAGGTTGACTGGAATTTGAGATTTTAAAAGGGGGAAAAGATGAAAAAAATAATTAGCGTATTGATCGCAGTAAGTATTTTTTTATGCCTGGCTGGTGTTAGTTGGGCCGAAGGTGAGAAATTGGAGGGAACAATAACTTTGTCTGGGGCTTGGGCTATTTATCCGACGGCAGTAGCCTGGGCAGAGGCTTTTCAGAAAGAACATCCTAAAGTAAGAATTGATGTTTCTGCGGGCGGCGCAGGTAAGGGAGCAGCTGATGCTATTGCCGGATTAGTCGATATTGGGATGGTCTCACGCGAGCCCGACCCGGCAGAAATAAAAAAGGGGATAGTTCCGGTGTATATTTTGCACGACGCGGTTTTTCCCGTAATCAGCGATAAGAATCCGGCTTTAGGAGAAATCTTAAAGAAAGGTATAAAAAAAGAGGCCTGGATTGATATTTATGTCTCTGGGCTTATTACTACTTGGGATAAGGTAGCTGGGGGTAGCACAGGTAAGCCTATTCATATCTATACTCGATCCGACGCTTGCGGCGCAGCTCAAAGTTGGGCTGCATATTTAGATAAGAAACAGGAGGATTTAAGAGGCGTAGGTATTTATGGCGACCCGGGATTACTTGAAGCTGCGAAGCGTGACCCTATAGGGTTGGGTTTTAATAACTTTAGTTATATCTTTACCCGTGAAGGAACATTGGTTCCCGGTGCCAGAATAGCGCCTATTGATTCTAATGAAAATTGGATTGTTGATCCAGATGAGATTTACCTAACGCGTGATCAAGCAATTAAAGCGATCCGCGCCAAGAGGTATCCGGCAACTCGGAAGAATTATTTTTTTGTTAAAGGTAAACCCCAAGGCTTGGTAAAAGCCTTTATTGAATTTACTCTTTCTGAAGAGGGCACAAAGATAGTTGATGAAACGGGGGCTAGCCTTTCTATCACTGAATCCGATAGGGCTAAAGTATTAAAAACTTTAGAATGATAGTATGGAAGTAAAAAAGATAAAAATTCGTGATTTTGGCGGCCTGCATATGCGCAGGGCCGCCGGAGTCGTGAATCTTTCGAAGAAGTTTAAATCTAAGATTTATATCTGCCATAAATCTAAACTTGCAGATACTTATTCTATCTTACAGGTTTTAACTTTGGCTGCCGTAGAGGGGGACGAGCTTGCGATTATTGCCGAAGGGCCGGATGAAAAGGATGCCATTGCCGGGATTGATCAATTCTTTACCAACGGAGCAGGGATATGATTAACAGAAATCTTAAAGATATTATTGCCAGAAAAATAATGTTTGGCTTTTGTATGTTTATCTTAAGCTTAGGTTTTCTTATGGGCTGGGGTTTATATCATAGGGCTAAGCCGATATTGGCGATTAAGAGTTTTAAAGATTTATTTTTCTTAAACTCTTGGCACCCCTCCCAAGGCCAGTTTGGTTTAGGTAATTTTATTTCTGGGACACTTTGGGTAACTGCGATTGCTATGATTATCGCTGTGCCATTAAGCATTTTAACCGCCATATTTATTTCAGAATATGCGCCTAGAAAAATTAGGGATGCTGTCAAACCAATTATTGATTTATTAGCCGGGATTTCACCGGTTATTTATGGGGTTTGGGGCGTCATTGCGATTGTGCCTTTAGTGCGTGATTATCTGATGCCATTTTTTAGTACAAGATTTACTTTTTTCCCTTTTGCCTCGGATAATTATACTGGATTTTCCGCGCTCTCCGCTGGGATTGTCTTAGCAATAATGAGCATACCAATTATTGTTTCAATAAGCGAGGAGGTTTTAAGGACAGTGCCGCAGGAAATACGCGAGGCATCTTTAGCCTTGGGCGCCACTAAATGGCAGACTATAAAATACGCAGTTTTAAAGAAATCTCGTCCGGGAATTATTGCGGCGATAATTTTAGGTTTGTCGCGCGCTTTTGGCGAAACTATGGCAGTTTTAATGGTCGCCGGCTGTAGCCTGCATGTAATTACTAAGTCTATTTTTGATACGGCTTATCCATTACCCGCACTCATTGCGAATACTTACGGAGAAATGATGTCTATCCCGCTTTATGATGCGGCAATACTTATGGCGGCGTTTATATTGTTATTAATTACTACTTTATTTAATATGTTGGGCTGGGGGATTTTACTGCATATTGAGAGGAGTCAGGCTTAATGGATCGAAGAAAAATAGAAGAAAATATTTTTAAGGCGCTAATGATATTCTCTACTTTAATTATTTTAAGTGCTCTAATTTTTATTTTAGTAACCATATTTCTTAAGGGGATTCCAGCGTTAAATCTGAAAATGCTTATTCAGACGCCCCGTGGAGGGTATTACTTGGGCAAAGAAGGCGGGATATTAAATGCAATATTAGGTTCACTTATTTTAGGGCTAGGCGCAACAGTTTTAGCGTTTATTGTTAGCCTGCCTGTGGTTTTCTACTTAAATTTATATTTAAAGAAAAATTCAAGCCTGGCATTAGCCGTGCGTTTCTTTTTGGATGTGCTCTGGGGGATTCCCTCTATTATTTACGGCGCATTTGGTTTTACCCTCATGATTTTCTTGGGGCTTCGGGCTTCGCTCTTAGCCGGGACGGTTACTGTTAGTTTAGTTATTATTCCCATGATGACTCGAGGGATGGATGAGGTGTTAAAGACAATTCCTCAGGAATTAAAAGAGGCATCTTTGGCCTTGGGCGCGACTCGATTAGAAACCGCGAGTAAAATAATTTTTAGGCAAGCGCTGCCTGGGATCTTAACCGCGGTGTTAGTTGCCTTTGGTCGAGGGATTGGGGATGCGGCTTCCGTATTATTTACCGCAGGCTTTACCGATAGCCTGCCCACTTCTTTATTTAGGCCGGTTGCTACTTTGCCCTTGGCAGTTTTTTTCCAGTTAGGCACACCTTTCCCTGAGGTACAGGCGCGCGGGTATGCTTCAGCACTGGTTTTGACTATAATAATTTTATTAGTTAGTATAATTTCCAGAATCTTGTCTAAAAAATTTACCAAGCATATTATAAAGTAGGAGACGTGATGGATTACAAAACACATATAAGCGTAAAAAATCTGAGTGTGCAATACGGTAAGCAGCAGGCATTGAATAATGTTTCTATTGATATCCCGGATAAAAAAATTACCGCGATTATCGGGCCTTCAGGCTGCGGCAAGACTACTTTATTAAAATCTTTTAACCGCCTAATTGAACTGCAGGATGGGATAAAAGTAAAGGGCCAAGTTTTAGTGGATGGCGAGGATATTTATGCCCCGCAGGTGGAAGTTACACATTTAAGAAAGAAGATGGGGTTGCTTTTTCAAAGGCCGCAGGTGCTGCCAATGTCGATTTATGATAATGTGGCTTATGGGGTACGTTTACACGGGATAAAAGACAAGAGGAAATTAGACGAGCTGGTGGAGCATTATTTAAAGCAATCAAGCCTTTGGAGTGAAGTAAAAATGAGGCTGCACAGTCCGGCTTGTAAATTATCTGTTGGCCAGCAGCAGAGATTGTGTTTAGCCCGCGGTTTAGCGGTTGAGCCGGAAGTAATTTTAGGAGATGAGCCGACTTCATCTCTGGATCCGATTTCCGCGGAATATATTGAGCAGAAATTTTTAGAACTTAAAAATAAATATACTATAGTTTTAGTGACACATATCTTAAGACAGGCCAGGCGTCTAGCTGACTACGTAATTTTTCTTTATATGGGTAATCTTATTGAGCATGGCCCGGCTGAGGAGTTTTTCCGTAGCCCCAAAGACCCCAAAACTAGCGCATATATAAACGGGACATCACTTTTCGTCTCTACTCCAGCTTTATAAAATTAAAAAAAATACTTGATTTGCGAGAGTTTATTATGTATACTCTACTAATATGGTAGAGATTATATAGAAGATGGGGGATTTACTTTATGAAGATAACTTATAAAGGGGATTATGCGTTAAAGGCGTTGTTGGATCTGGCCTTAAATTATGGAAATGGTGTAGTTACCATACATGATTTGGCTGAACATACAGATTCGCCGATAAAGTTTTTGGAACAGGTACTTTTGGATTTAAAGCGCGGCGGGTTTGTAGAGTCAAGACGCGGAAAAGTTGGGGGCTATCTTTTATCGCGGGCCCCGGGAAAGATAAAGTTAGGGGAGGTGATTCGTTTTATTGATGGGCCGATTGAGCCGGTGGCCTGTGTGGAAAAGAATTATTCTGGCTGTACGGATGTATATAAATGTATCTTTAGGAAAATTTGGCAGGATGTGTATAAGGCGACATCGGAAATAGTGGATAAAATAACTTTTGAAGATTTAGCTAATCAGGCAAAAAAACAGACAAAAAGTATAGCGTATCAGATATAGGGACTGACCCCGCCTTTGGCGGGGTCAATTCGCCCCGCCAGAGGCGGGGCTCATTGAAAGGAGCAAGAGAAATGGGTTTGTTGGAGAATAAGGATGATTTAAAGACATTGGTGGAAACGCTGAATTTTAAAGAAAAAGTGGAGAGATCCCTTGCACTTATAAAAGAGGCGTATGCGAAATATGGCGACGGGTTAGTGGTAGCGAATAGCTTAGGTAAGGATTCGGTAGTGGTGTGGGATTTGGCAAAAAAAGTTAGCCCAAAAATAAAGGGGTTTATTGTAACCACTCGTTTTAAACCAGAGGTAACAGTTAAGTTTATGGAAAATGAGGTTAAGAGATATCCGGAATTAAAAGTTTTTCAAAGCGATGTTAAGATATCGGATAAACTATATGAAACTGATCCGGATCGTTGCTGCGATTTGTTAAAGGTTGAGCCAGTTAAGCGCGCAGTAGAAGAGATGCATGTTAAATGCTGGGTAACGGGTTTACGCTGCACCGAAGGCCGTACACGCACTGACTATAAAGAAGTAGAAGAGCGCGATAAAGATTTAGTTAAATTAAATCCTATTTTAATTTGGAAAGAGCGTGAGGTATGGCAATATTTAGCGCTGTATCAGGTTCCGGTTAACATGCTTTATGCCGAAGGGTATAGATCTTTAGGCTGTGCTCCTTGCACTAAGATAACTAGCGAAGATAATGAGCGCGCTGGACGCTGGATCGGGACTTCGAAATGCGGCGGGGAATGCGGAATTCACACTCGTCCATTAAAAGCAAATACTAAAGGGGCAGGTATTTAAATACAGTAGTTAGTAGGTAGTAGATAGGGGTTAGGGTTAGATGATAGAAACACTTCTTCTGATTATTGTGGTAATTTTCTTCGCCGTGAATATGGGGGCAAGCGGTATCGCCCCCGCATTCGCTTCGGTTTATGGAGCGCGCTGGATCAAAAAGCGAAAAGCCCTTTTACTGTTTGCGTTCTTTGTAATCTTAGGGGCAGTAATTTTGGGTAGGAATGTATCTATAACTTTAGGCAAGAGTTTGATCCCTAAAGAGGCGCTAAATCCACGAATAGTTTTGGTTATCCTTGCCTCGGCAACTAGCGGCTTGTTCTTGGCTAACATTTTAAAGATTCCTCAATCTACCAGTCAAGTTACCGTCGGGGCTATTGTCGGAGCAGGTTTATATTTGGGAGGACTTAACACTAAAACACTTTTTATAAAGATACTGCCGGCTTGGTTTATTTTACCAGCGTTGTCTTATTTGTTCACGCTTTTAATTTACCGGAAAATTTATCCACCGGAGCATGACAATCTGCATATTTATGAAAAGATGTTTGCCAATGAAAAGCGGCTTAAACTTTCAGCGCTGGTGGTGAGTTGTTATGTGGCTTTTGCCATTGGTTCAAATAATGTGGCCAATGCTGTCGGGCCGTTGTACGGGGCGGGGATACTTTCAATATTACCGGGATTACTTTTAGTCTCGCCAATTTTTGGCTTTGGGGCGTGGGTTTTGGGCAAAGGGCCATTAAACACCGCCGGAAAAGAGATTGTTCCTTTAGGGTTATTTTCCAGCACTTTAGTTTCTTTTACTACAGCAACATTGTTACTTGTGGCTTCGTTTCTAGGTATACCACAGTCGTTAGTGCAGCTTAATATGGCTTCTATTTTTGCGGTAAGCTCGGTTAAGAATGGGCACAAACATACTTGGGACCAGCATGTTATCCAGAAGACAGTTTGGGTCTGGTTAATTACTCCGATTATTTCTTTAGTGGGTTCATTTTTATTATTACGTTGGTTAAGGCCATAATGTCTGATAAGAAAAAATATAGAATTGGCACACGGCAAAGCCCGTTAGCCTTAAAGCAGGTTGATGAGATAAGGCGCGCTTTAAATAAAATTTATCCGGCTGCGCATTTCGAAATTGTCGGAATTGATACTTACGGCGATAAAGATAAAATTACGCCGATCTCTGAGATGGAGGGCAGTGACTTCTTTACCCGGGAGATTGACATTGCTTTGTTGGAGGGAAAAATAGATTTTGCTGTGCATAGCGCTAAGGATTTGCCGGATAAAATTCTTGAAGGTTTAGAGTTAGCAGCGATTACAGAGTCTATTGATTTGCATGATGCCTTGGTCTCGAAGGGAAATTTTACGATAGATAAACTGCCCAAAGGCGCTAAAATTGCAGCAAGCTCTCTGCGCCGGAAATTCCAGCTGAAAAAATATAGGAAAGATTTTCAGATTGTAGATGTTAGGGGGAATATTCAAGAACGATTAGCTAAGCTGGATGAGGGCAGTTTTGACGCCTTAATTATTGCCGCTTGTGCATTAGTAAGATTAGGTTTAGAAGTAAAAATTACGCAAAGGATTCCTTTGGAAATTTTAACTCCGCATCCATTGCAAGGGGCATTGGCAGTTCTTACAAAAAAAGATAATAAGAAATTAATTAATTGGCTGAAGGTATTAAATGAAAAATAAAGTATATTTAGTGGGCGCAGGCCCGGGAAAAGCAGATTTAATTACAGTAAGAGGACTTGAAATTTTGCGCCAGGCAGAGGTAGTTATTTACGATTACCTGGTAGATAAAAGCCTTTTAAATGAAGCGAGAGTAGATGCCCAATTAATTTGTTGCGACAAGCTGGGTAAGAAAAGATATTCCGACGGCTTTATCCGGCATAATGATTTAGTAAATAAGCTTGTGATTAAAAAATTTAAACAAGGCAAACATGTTATCCGTCTTAAAAGCGGTGATGTCTCCATCTTTAGTCGTTGGTCGCAGGAGCTAGAGGCTTTAACCAAAGAAAAAATACCTTTTGAGCTTGTCCCTGGGGTAACTGCGGCGAGCAGCGCTAGTGCATTTTCCGGGATTCCTTTGACTGACCGTAGATTTGCTGCAAGTTGTGTCTTTGCAACCGGGCACGAAGATCCGCTTAAAAAAGAAACTAGCCTAGACTGGGAAAGTTTAGCCAAGTCCGGGACAATAGTTTTATATATGGCGGTTGAGAATTTGGGAAAAATATCTCAGCGGCTAATTGCGGCTGGAAAATCTAAAAATACGGCTGTAGCCATAATTCAAGATGTAAGTTTATTTACGCAAAAAGTTTTGACTGGGACATTGGCGGATATCGCAGTAAAGGCGAGAAGAGAAAAGATAAGGCCGCCGGCAATTATTATTATCGGTGAGGTAGTAAAATTAGGCAAGCAATTTGATTGGTTTAAAAAAAATAAGAAAGTACTTTTTACCGGAATATCCAAAGATAGATTTTTTGGCCAAGAATCAGTATTTCATCTGCCGGTTATTAAAATTATTCCGCTAAAAGATTATCGCAAGTTTGATAAGGAATTAAAAAGTATTGCTGATTTTGATTGGTTGGTATTTTCCAGCCGTTATGGCGTGCAATATTTTTTTGAAAGGCTAAGAATAATAGGTTTTGATGCTAGAGTTTTTAGTCAGGCCAAAATTGCGGCAATTGGGGATTCTACCCGCAGGCGGCTGCTTGATTTCGGTATGGTCGCGGATTTAGTTCCTAAAGATGAATCGGCGCACGGGCTGATAAATGTTTTTAAGAAAATAGATATTAAAGGTAAGCGTGTATTTATTCCGCGTTCTGACCTTTCGGATAAAGGCTTAGAAGGCGGATTAAGAAAACAGGGGGCAGAAGTTACTGCGCCTGTGGCTTATAAAAATATAATGCCGCAAGACCTGCCAGATTTAAATCTAGATTTATTTGATGAGATAATGTTTGGCAGTCCTTCCGGCGTGCGTAATTTTATTAAACGTTATGGTAGGCCTGCAAAAAAAACTAAGATAAATTGCATTGGCGATGTTACAAGGCGCGAGGCAAAGAAATGGCAGCTATTAAAATAGACAGATCGTTAGTTAAGAGCTTAATTATGCCTTATTTTGTCGTTGAGGGGAGAAATAAGGTCGAGCCGATTAAAGCGTTGCCCGGTATAAGCCGTTTATCCGCGGATAATTTGATTAAGGATATTAAAGATGCCCGTAAATTCGGCATCAATAAAGTTTTACTTTTTGGTAAGCCGAAGAAAAAAGATGATTTGGGAAGTAATGCTTATTTTGAGGCTGGGGCGATCCAAAATGCAATTAGGCTGATTAAAAAACAAATAGCGGATATAACGGTTATTAGCGATGTTTGTTTGTGCGCCTACACAACGCATGGCCATTGCGGGGTATTAGATAATAAAAAGTTTATTGATCAGCCAAAAACTCTTGCTGCTTTAGCTAAGATTGCGCTGTCGCATGCCGAGGCTGGCGCAGATTATCTGGCGCCTTCAGCAATGGCTAAATATCAGGTTGCGGCAATCCGAAAGGCTTTAGACAAGAGTGGTTTTAAGAAAACAAAAATTATGGGTTATTCGGCAAAATTTTATTCTAACTTTTATGGGCCGTTTAGAGAGGCTTTAGATTCGGCTCCAAAGTTTGGTGACCGAAGTGGTTATCAGCTAGATTTTAAAGATAGCGAAACGGCTTTAAACAGAATTAAACAAGATATTAAAGAAGGTGCGGATATT
>ORJL010144840.1_pt1 | contig 11156 bp, 15 predicted proteins | sample 1779941 | NCBI WGS metagenome assembly ORJL01 (sample SAMEA104232317, study PRJEB22302) | groundwater metagenome | biome: forest; feature: aquifer; material: groundwater | place: USA | collected 2011-08-07 | depth 5.8 m | reverse complement strand
TACTTACCACGAAGTCTCAAAGGCACAAAGCTCACGAAGAAATCTCTTTGTTTTCTTTGTGTGTCTTCGTGTCTCCGTGCCTTAGTGGTGAAGAATTCCCAGCGTGCAACGGCCATTGCGTAAGTCCAGGAGGTGTCCATGAATACACAAGACTTCGTCAGCATCGAGGACCAGTACGGCGCGCACATTTACAAGCCGTTGGATGTGGTGATTGCCAAAGCCAGCGGGGTGTGGGTGGAAGACGTGGATGGCAAGCGGTATCTCGATTGCCTGTCGGCGTATTCGGCGGTGAACCAGGGGCACTGCCACCCAAAAATCATTCAGGCCCTGGTGGAGCAGGCCGGCAAAGTCACGCTCACCTCGCGCGCCTTTCGCAACGACCAGCTCGGGCCGTTCCTCAAGGAACTGTGCGACCTGAGCGGCTACGAAATGGCGCTGCCGATGAACACCGGCGCCGAGGCGGTGGAGACGGCGCTGAAGCTGGCGCGCAAGTGGGGCTACGAAGTGAAGGGCATCCCGAAGCACAAGGCCGAGATTGTCACCGTGGCGGGCAACTTCCACGGGCGCACCATTTCCATCATCTCGTTTTCCACCGAGCCAGGCTACCGCGATCCGTTCGGGCCGTTTACGCCGGGGTTTGTGACCGTGCCCTATGGCGACGCGGCGGCCTTCGAGGCGGCCATCACGCCGAACACGGCGGCCATTTCGGTGGAGCCGATTCAGGGCGAGGCGGGGGGGATCATCCCCCCGCCCGGCTATATGAAGCGCGTGCGCGAAATTTGCGACCGCCACAACGTGCTGCTGATGGCCGACGAAATTCAAACGGGGCTGGGGCGCACCGGCAAGCTGTTTGCCTGCGAGCACGACGGGGTGAAGGCCGACGTGATGGTGATTGGCAAGGCGCTGAGCGGCGGGGTGTACCCGGTGTCGGCGGTGATGTCGTCGGCGGCCATCATGGGGCTGTTCAAACCGGGCGAGCACGGCAGCACCTTCGGCGGCAACCCGCTGGCCTGCGCCGTGGCCCGCGCCGCGCTGCGAGTGTTGGTGGACGAGAAGCTGGTGCAGAACTCGGCCACGTTGGGCGAATACTTTTTGGAGCGGCTGGAGGAAACTCCCAGCCGGCACGTGAAGGAAATTCGCGGCAAGGGGCTGTTCATCGGCGTGGAGCTAAAGCTGGATGCCGGGGGCGCGCGGCGGTTCTGCGAGGCGCTCAAAGAGCGCGGCATTCTGTGCAAGGAAACGCACGAGAACGTGATCCGTTTTGCCCCGCCGCTGATCATCGACCGGCCCACCATCGACGGGGCGCTGCCGGCGATTAGGGAAGTGTTGAATTTGAAGTGAGAAATCGGTCAATTCAATCGAGCGGGCTATCCCCTGTGGGCGGCGAGGCCGCCACGGTTGAGGACGTGGGTGTAGATCATCGTTGTGCGCACATCAGCGTGGCCGAGGAGTTCTTGCACGGTTCTAATGTCGTAACCCGACTCCAATAAGTGAGTGGCAAAGCTGTGGCCGCTACGCGAGGTGTGGCAGGTGGCATTCTTGGTGAGGCCGGTGGCGTCCCCGAAGCGGGCGGCTGCTCTCACCGCTTTTTGCAGGTTGCTCTCGTCAATATGGTGGCGGCGGGTGACGCCGGGAGAGCGCGGGTCAGCAGAGAGGCGGTCGGAGGGGAAGACGTATTGCCCGCTTCGCGCCACTCCTTATCCGCATTGGGGTATTTGCGCGCGAGGGCGAAGGGCAGGTAAACCGCGCCATAGCCTTTTTCCAGGTCGCCCTGATGAAGTTGTTTGACCCGCGCCAAGTGGGCCTGAAGCGGTTCGCGCAACTGGTCGGGCAACATGGTGAGGCGATCTTTCATCCCTTTGCCTTCGCGGACGACGATTTGGTGTTGGGCAAAGTCGAGGTCTTTGACGCGCAAGCGGACGCACTCCACACCGGCACTTGCGCTGCGCGCAAGCGCGGTGCAAGTGTCAGGCGCAGGCCGCTGCCATAAAGCAGCTTGGCCACACTTGCACCTGCGCTGCAAGTGCAGGTGTCAGTTGATAATCGCCGGACATCCGGCGGAGGATGGCCTGGGCTTCGTCCCTGGAGAGAACGACGGGGAGGCGTTCGGGCTTCTTGGCACGGACGATGTCGAGCGGCTCGCCAAAGTCCAAGTGTAATACCTGGCGATAGAGGAAAAGGATGGCGCTGAGGGCCTGAGTTTGGGTGGAGGCGGCGACGTTTTGCTCGACCGCCAGGTGGGTGAGGTAGGCAGTAATTTCGGGCGCGCCCATGGTCTCGGGGTGGCGCTTGTTGTGGAACAGGATGAAGCGCTTGGCCCAATCCAGGTAACTCGCTTCGGTGCGGGTTGAGTAATGCCTGACACGCAAGGCATCGCGCATCTGTTCGAGGAGGGGTTTTTTGGGGGGCTGGGGTTGCGGGCTGATTGTCGTCATTGGGTGTTGCATTCTCCAAAAAGGGTTGTAGAATACCTGTAGTTCTTTCGGCACGCTTCACGTCAGGACGCGTTGGGGGTTGAGGGCAGAGATAAAACGCTCCTGCAGGCTATGACAAAAAGCGGAAATGTCTTTCCGTAAAACCGGCTGATTCGGAGTCTTATGCGGAAAAATTCCGCAATAGGCTCGTGTGGGGCCTATTTTACCTCAGGATTTTCCGTATAAGATGTTTTCATGATATACGGGATAATTCCACCGACTATATGTTGGGCGGCCCATTAGAACATGGTCTACTGCTACAACAGATTGGCATTTTAGCTAAACATCGCGAAAGCGGTAAAATGGCCATCTTGTGCTCCATACATTAGAAGAGATCAGATTACTTTCAATCGCATTCTATAGGCAGAAAACTATGAGGCCACAAGCACACTCAATAAATTATCTAGCAGATGGTCTTACTATTTTGGTGCCTATTATTCTGATTGGGGTGTCATTAATTTGGTTTGAACTTAAGATTACGCTTACACTTGTATTGCTCGTCGGAGTATGGGTAGTTGACGGCTATCTCAAAAAATCACACGGCTTTACTACCGAGACCTTGTTTGCAGATCTCTCATTTGCGTCGTTTATCTCAGTAGGTAGTCAGACCGTCACCATGATTGCGAAGAGTGCGTCTCCTGCCACTACCTCATCATCCGTTATTGAATTAGGGGTAATTGCTTTTATTCTAGGTCTTATGTGGCTTGGTAATCTAACCATGTGTCGCGGCTTATCTCCTAGCCTCCAAGCATCGCAGCCCCAAAGGCAACGAGCATCTATTTGGGTGGCGTCTATAGCCTTTGGCGTTATATCAACAAGCGTCGCTCTTATCCCTCAAGTCATAGGGCTCTTATGAACACGGAAATGATCTTGGATATCGTCAAGCTTGTTGCAATAGTCAGCCTCACAGTAGTGAGTATTGCATTTTTCATGATGAGGCGCGGCTGGCTTATCTCACCAGCTGGCTTCAATATGGGTCAGGTTAGCGAGGCGCCACCTCATCTTGCAAGTTATCTCTCTTTGGTTGAACTAACTGCCAAAGAGAATCTATCTCCGCAAGAGATTGAATCTCTAAAGGAAAGAGTGCTCAACTCCGCAGCTCCCGCAGAAGAGGCTTGTCAAATTGCTTTACAAAACTTGCAGTATTCCGGACGGTCTGCAATCGTGCCTGTTGCTAAGGAAATGATATACCTGACTGCTAACAAACTGGATAATGCCATATCTATACTCCAAGATTACTCTGGCAAGCTATCGACCCCCGAGACTCTTGATAAGCGTCAAATCGACTACTTGAACGAACTACATGCTCAGGTCGCAAATTTAAAGGAACTATATGACAGATTCTATCAATTGATGAATCGAGATTTTGTTACAAGTCATGGGGCTGGAGATGAAAACATACGCAATGTGGTATTCCTAGTTGTCGATTCGTTTCGTCAGCAGGCAGAGGCTAAGGGCATATCGATTGAGTTAATTAAGCCTACAAACACCTTCGATAAGTATAGCAACCCATTGCTACTTCGAAGAGTGCTTGTCAATCTCCTTGGTAATGCGATCAAGTATTCATACACTGGCCGACAAATAAGATTAGCCTGTGAAATACTATCTGACCGTATCACTATCATTGTTTCGGATGTTGGCATTGGAATAACTGAACTTGACAGGGGCAGACTTTACTCGGAATTTCTCGGTAGAAGCCGGGAATTCAACCAAGTTGTTATTAACAGCCAATTGCCTATGCGTAGAATACTGCCCCCAGCTCCCGTGGAAGATGGGCGAGTGCTGATAGAAGACGAAGTTGAAAAGGGCAGTACTTTTACTGTAGAGTTACCTCGCGCGTAATTTGGCTTTATTGCATAGAGGCAAACATTCAGGGTCTAAAAGGTCGCCCACAAATGAGTTAATATTACAACGAGATTTCGCATTACTACGAGATTTTAACAGTTAAACTCACTGGCGACACCTAAGACAAGGAGATCGCCATGAGAAAGAACAGCAATCGGACGAAGCGGCCGTTGAGCGTGCCGCCAGCCAGCGGGCGCGAGCCTTCGGGCAAACTAACGGCGCGTGATGTCATCACAAGCGTCGAAGAGTAGGGTGGACTATATGGACTGTGGTATGTCTCAGATAGCGCGATTAGCAGATACGCAATTCGTGACTGACCAGTATCAGAATGCGAAAAACCTGAATGCCCGTATTCAGTTGCATCAACGATTCAGCACCAATAAGTACGGCTGGCATCGCTGGGTCTTCGACCAATTCAGTTTTCCGCCGCAGAGCCGAATTTTAGAGTTAGAACCTATCTCTAAACCTCACACTTGCGCCAACAAATGATGGCGCAGGCAAAGCAGAGCAATGACAGATAGTTGCAAGCCTTCTTTTCCCAGCGCACGAGCAGGCGGCGAAAGCGGTTTATCCATCCGTGCGCAACTTCAACGATCCAACGCCGGGCTTTGCGCCGCCCCGGCTGACGCTTGCGTTTTTTTTCGCGTTGGCCTTGTCCGGGACATGGAGCACATAGCCATGGGCGTCCGCGACGGCGGCGCTGGGAGCGTCACTATAGGCTTTGTCCAAGCACAAATGCTGCGGCGTCTCGGTTGGATTGGGGCGTTCCACCGGCCCGCTCGTCAAGGTGGCTTCCAACAACTGACCATCGGGCGTGTTCGCCCCACTGACCACCAGCCCCAAGGGCACGCCGTGTTCATCCACCAGCAAACTGCGCTTCGTCCCGCGTTTACTCCGATCGGTCGGATTCGGCCCAGTTTTCTCGCCTCCCAGCGGGGCTTTCGTCATCGCCCCATCCGCCGCTTGCCACTTCCAGGCGATGCCCTTCAGTTCATCATACTCAACCAACCCCGCCTGCCACATCCGGCGAAACACCCCCGCCCGCGTCCACCGCTGAAAGTAGCTATGCGCCGTCTTCCCAGACCCATAGGTCGCCTTGGGCAGCGCGTTCCATTGGCAGCCCGTCCGCAGCACGTACAGAATCCCGCTCATCACCTTCCGCCGATCCGCCGTCGGTCGGCCCCCCACATGTTTGCGCTGCTTCCCGCGCCCGCGATAACGCGACTTGACCTTGGGCAACAGCAGTTCGATCCGCGCCCACAGACTATCCGACGATTCCCAACTCACCACATCCGCGTAACCGGTCTCTTCACCTTCGCTCATTGGATATTTTCCTCCACGGTCCATTATCCAGCCAGTGGAGGTTTATAGATAGGTTCTTAGGCTGTGGCACAGGCGAATTATGGCTCGAAAACATAGACCGCATTCCAGCGGAGTAGGAGATTACGCTCTCAGACTCTTCGGCAGGGATATTACACCAAGCCCAGCAAAACCTTGACCATCGCCGCCGTTTTCGATTCGAGATAATTGATGCTCAGTCCATACCCTTTGAAAGCCGGAGTTTCGATGGCGTTGTTGCGAATCACATGCTTTACCATGTGCCGGACAGGGATCAAGCCCTCTCCGAAATCTGCCGAGTCTTGAAAACCGAAGGGAGTTTCTATGCTTCCACAGTGGGCCAAAGACATCTTCAAGAGATAGCAGACTTGGTAGGTAGGTTTGACCCTCAGCAGGTTTGGGGGGGCGCACGTCTAGCCGATTCTTTTGTTCTCGAAAATGGCGCGGCTCAACTTGCCCATTGGTTTATGGACGTTACACTTCACCGCTATGAAGACTCACTGCTCGTCACAGAACTTGCTCCGTTGATTGATTACATCCTATCGGGAAGGCTAAAACTGGCCGTTGACCAACAACTGGAATTTGCCAATTTCGTGAGTCAGGAATTCCGGCGCCTCGATGGGGAGTTCTACATTACCAAAGACTCTGGTGTCTTTGTATCGCATCATTCCTTGCAATCATAAGCGCGGCCCAACACGCGCATCCAGCGGACGGCGCTTCGCTTCGCTTCGCTCCGCGCGCGGCTGACGCTGACCGTTGGCTGGCTGGTTGCAATCCAAAGCTGTGCCCACCGCTGACAGCACCAATTCTAAAAGCCGTGTAAAATCAAAGTAGGAGATGAGTCAATGACTACACGGCAAGTTGTCATCAACGTTCCCGAAAAGGTGCTCCTCGCGGAAAAGACCGATGAAGTCTCCTTTGCCCGCGAATTGCGTATGCTGGCGGCAGTCAAACTCTACGAACTTGGCCGCCTCTCGTCAGGCCGTGCCGCTGAACTAGCGGGCATGTCGCGAGTTGAGTTCTTGCTTTCGCTGGGGCGCTATAAGGTCTTTCCCTTTCAGGCCGAACTAAACGACTTGGAAAGCCAATATGCCGGAAGCCATCAGTAATACCTCTCCTCTGCTCTATCTATACCGTATCGGAGCAGTCGAGTGGCTTCCCAAGTTGTTCCGCGAGATATGGATACCGTCAGCGGTATTTGGCGAATTCAAAGAAGGCTTGCGGAAAGGCTACGACGTTCCTGACCCCAGCAATTACGCCTGGCTTCAAATCGTAAACCCACGCGCTACACCTTCCGAATGGTTATCGCTAGACTTGGGCGCGGGCGAACTTGCGGCGATGGCGTTGGCTCTGGAAAATCCGAGTCGGGTTGTTCTACTCGACGATCTGCTGGCCCGCCGCACCGCCCAAGCTGCTGGTCTAACAGTTTGGGGAACGCTCAAGATTTTGCTGGAAGCCAAAGCGCAGGGAGTGATAGAAAAGATAGGGCCTTGGGTCACTCGTTTGAGCGAGAGCGGAATGTGGATAGCTGATGAAATCCGCCAGCGCGTCTTGGTTCTGGCAGGCGAAGCGCCGGAATAAACAAGCGGAAGTTTTCAAATGCAAAGCGCCAGCCAACCCGCGCGTGCAGCCGACTCGCCTCCGCTTCGCTCCGGCGAGCGGCTGACGCGCACCGTTGGGCGTTCCCTTCTCACCGAAAAAAGCACTTGATTAATTGAGTAAAAAGATGTATATCTGTTGTAGACACCGAGAGGAGATAGCCTTATGCGCACAAAAGTTCAAAAATGGGGCAACAGCCTCGCTTTACGAATACCGAAAGCATTTGCTCTTGACGCTCAATTGGAAAGTGATTCATTTGTGGAAATATCCATTGTTGATGGTCAGATTATCATTACGCCAGTTATTGCGCCAAGTTGGACTCTTGAAGAATTATTAGCAGGCGTCAACAAAAATAATATTCATCACGAAGTTGATACTGGTTTTGCCGTGGGAAACGAAGTTTGGTAACGCTATGGCATATATTCCCAACAGCGGCGACATCGTTTGGGTGACGTTTAATCCACAGGCAGGGCATGAGCAAGCAGGGCGACGACCAGCACTGGTTTTATCACCAGCGGCTTATAACGGTAAAGTTGGATTAGCCATTCTTTGTCCTATTACGAGTCAAGTCAAAGGGTATCCTTTTGAAGTGTTAATACCTGATGGTCTGAAAATCAGCGGAGCGGTATTATCCGACCAAGTTAAAAGCCTCGATTGGAAAGCAAGGCAAGCAGAATTCGTTTGCAAGTTACCACCCGCCACGTTTAATGAAGTAGTGCAAAAGTTGAGCACTTTAATACGTCAGCAACTTCAAAATCTATAGTTCTGTGATGGCATAAAACGCCCAACATGGTGCGCAGCGGACGGCTGGAACGCTTCGCGTGCGGCATTTTTGAGTATTTTCCACGCTTGAATAGAATCCTGTTCCACAGAGTCCACGCCCGCCCACCTGCCGGTAACGCAAACCGTTGGGCGCCGATGAAGTCGGCCATGATGCCGGGACAACGATATGAACGCTCCTGTTGAGTGGTTACTTGAAGGCGAGCCCTGGATCGAATATCGGACAAGGCTCGACTTACTGGGACAACCCGAGACAGACGTAAAGGGCAAGGCGGCCCGCAAGTCAATGCTGGCCCACCCTCAGGTCCGCAATCTAATCCGCGAACTGTCCGAGTGGCCGGGGGCGGTCATATCCAGCCACAAGAGCGCCGGCCAGCCATTTCACAAGCTGACCTTCGTCGCCGATCTGGGCCTCAAGGCCGATGATCCCAAGATGGACGAGGCTATTGCGCGCATCTTGAAGCGCCAATCGCCCGAAGGGCCTTTCCAACTGCCCATGAATATTCCAACACACTTTGGGGGAACCGGCCAAGATCAATGGGCTTGGGCGCTATGTGATGCGCCGCTGATAGTTTACGCGTTAGTCAAGTTTGGCCTCAAATCAGAACCCGCAGTAAAGACCGCCATTGAGTATTTAGCGGGCTTACGCCGAGATAATGGCTGGGCCTGCGCCGTCTCAAAGGAACTTGGCAAATTTCGCGGCCCGGGGCGTAAAGATGATCCGTGCCCATTTGCGAACTTGGCCATGCTCAAGGCTCTGTCGGAACTTGGAGAATGGCGCGATAGCCGTGCCTGTCATGTGGGGGCAGACATCCTGCTCACGCTATGGGAGGAGAGCATCACACGCCATCCGTATATGTTCTATATGGGCACGGATTTTCGCAAGCTCAAGGTGCCCTTTGTTTGGTATGACTTCATGCACGTCCTGGAGGTCTTATCGCGGTTCTCCTGGCTCAGGAAAGACGCGCGACTGCTCGATATGTTGGCCATACTGAAGAGCAAAGCGGATCAGCAGGGGCGTTTCACTCTCGAGTCGGTTTGGACGGCGTGGAAGGAGTGGGAGTTTGGGCAGAAGAAAGAGCCCTCTCGCTGGTTGACCTTATCCGCATGGCGCATTATCAGAAGAGTAGAGACTGTTTCAGTGTAATTCAGTGCCCAACACTTCGTAGAGCCTACCTACCTCCGCTACGCTTCGACAGGCGGCTCACGCCAGCCGTTGGGCTGCTTCGGAAAATGCAAATGACGTCATCTTTCCAGCAAGACACTACCGGCCCGATGACTTACCCGGCCAAATGGACTCTCAACCGGCTCTTGTTCAAGAGTCCCGTCATCTGGTGGCGCATGGGTCTCGGGCCATTTCTCAGCCGCTGGATGCTCCTGCTCACCACCTGGGGCCGCAAGAGCCGATTGCCCCGCCACACCATGCTCTCCTACACGCTCCACGCTGGCAAGGCCTACCTCATTTCAGGTTGGGGCCAGCGCACCGACTGGGTTCAAAACACGTCAGCCGACCCGCACGTCGCGGTCCAATCGGGCAGAAGCCCCTACTCCGCCGTTGCCCGCCGCGTCATCGATGTGGAAGAGTATGCGACGGTCATGCAGATCATGTTGCAAACCGGCGGCGACTCGCACTTCCGGCCGTGGCTCAAATCACTGGACATCGCCTACGACCTGAATGAGCTGGTTGCGAAGCGTGATCGCGTTCATCTGGTGGCGCTTGACCCGACCGATCAAGCTGGGCCGCCTCCGATGGCGCGTGATCTAATCTGGGTCTGGGCCATCATACTCGGCGGAGTGGTTGTCGTCTGGTTCCTTGGACGGCTTGTGTTATCCTTCCGCTAAGGACAAAACAACTCTGGCCGCGTTATTTCTCAAGATGCAATCCCTGTGCGTTAGCGCAGCCCAACAAATCGCTGCAGCGGCCGCGGCTTGCGCCGCGGTTGACTAGCCGGTCTCTTCCGCAGGCGTTCGGGTTAGCAATCGTTCTGAGCTATCATCGCCGCGCTGCTGAGCTCAACCGTTGGAGCGCCGACGCCTGGCGCCTGATCCCAACCCTTCTCGGCTGGGGCGCCCAGGCAGTAAAAAGTTTGGGGTGAGATGCAATTTCCGGGCGGATTAGATGCGACAAAAAACACTGCCCAGAACTGCGTGAGTGGTTACAGAAAACCCATTCAGGTTCTGCGGGTCGGCGAAGTTCGGCAGATAGGCAAAGCTGAATGCTGACCGCTGATTGCTGACAGCTACGAGGCGGTTTTCACCGTCGAAGGTTTGCGTCCAACCCGCGCCAGTTACGATACGCTGGATACCAACGCGCGGAACCTGCCATCGGGTCTCACACGGTACACGCCGGTAGCCGCAGGCACAACCGCCGTATCCAGCCGCCCCAGCGCCAGCGCCCCGCTCCCGCTTTCCACGACAGCCGCCCCGTCGATCACGGTGAGGGCGTGAAAAGACTCGCCCGCCGTATCCAGCGCCACCGCGGCCTCGCCGCCGATCAGTTCCAGCGTAAAGTATTCACACGATACCAGCCTCACGCGGCCCGCATCGTTCAACGGCGGCAGCGGCACGGGCTGCCCCACCGCTGCCGGGTTCGCTACCGCCAACGACTTCTCAATGTGCAACTGCCGCCCATCCGAAGCCGGGCGGTTCCAGTCGAACACGCGATAAGTGATATCGGACGCCTGCTGAACTTCGTAGAGAAACAGCCCCGGCCCCAGCGCGTGAATCGTGCCCGCCGGGACGAGAATAGTGTCGCCCGCGCGCACCGCAGCGTATTGCGCCAACTCGGGTAGCGTCCCATGCCTGATGGCCTCAGCCAACACTTCCGCCGTGACGCCGGGCCGCACCCCGGAGATGATTTGCGCGCCCGGGTCGGCTTCGAGAATGTGCCACGCTTCCGTTTTGCCAAAGTGCCCCGGCCCCTCCAGCCGCACAGCCTGCGCGTCGTCCGGATGCACCTGCACCGACAGCCAATCGGCGCAGTCGAGCAATTTGATCAACAGCGGAAAACGCGCCCCCCACAGTCGCGCCGCTCGACGCCCGAGCAGCGTCTCGCCACTCGACGGGTGCGCAGCCACCTCGCCAAGCGTGCGCCCGGCGTGTGGCCCCGTGGCCACCCGG
>ORJL010058941.1_pt1 | contig 11159 bp, 9 predicted proteins | sample 1779941 | NCBI WGS metagenome assembly ORJL01 (sample SAMEA104232317, study PRJEB22302) | groundwater metagenome | biome: forest; feature: aquifer; material: groundwater | place: USA | collected 2011-08-07 | depth 5.8 m | reverse complement strand
TCCTCCATCATCTCGACGAACACCGGATCGAGATAGCCGATCGCCGGCAGGCTCATCGCCGCCATCACGCGCGGGTTGATCTCCGAGGGCCCGGGCCCCATCAGCGTGCGCTGCGGCGGATGAAAAGAATGGATGCGTTTGGGTGGTGCGAAATCGCTCATGGCGTCACTCCCCGGAAGATGCGACCCGAACAGATCGTCGGGGCGCGATTTGACTCGGACCGGCTTCTTGGCGTTGGCTTCGTTGAGCACTTCGACTGCCTCGACCTTGCCTTGGGTGGCACGCTCGACCTCCATCGCCCAGCGCGCCGGAACATAACCGGATTTGACCCAGTTGTTGACGACCGCGCGGTCCAGGCGCAAGCGCCGGGCCACCTCGGCCTGGCTGCCGAATATCAAAACCAACCGTTCAGCGCAGTTCATGTAAAAATTTTAGCATGACAAGCTGAGTTTGACAATTTCTGATCTGACACCCGGCTATTTCGGCGTCGGCAGAATCCTCAGCGGGGACGCTGAAACAGAAGAAAAGTCTTCTGCATCAAATGCTTTGTCGCCTTCTCCAGCGGGGAGACCGGTCGCGGAGACCGCCGGGAAATCGAACAGCTTGCGATCCAGCAGGTGCGAAGGGATGACCCGCTGCAGGCTGTTGAACACGGTCTCGACGCGGCCCGGGAACTCCTTTTCCCACCGCCGCAGCATCTGCTTCACCTGCTTGCGCTGCAGTTGGTCCTGCGAGCCGCACAGGTCGCAGGGAATGATGGGGAAAGCGCGCACCTCGGCGTAGCGCGCGAGATCCTTTTCCTTCACATACGCGAGCGGGCGTATCACCACGTGCCTGCCATCGTCCGATCCCAGCTTAGGCGGCATCGCTTTGAGCTTGCCGCCGAAGAACAGGTTGAGAAAAAAGGTTTCCAGGATGTCGTCGCGATGATGGCCGAGCGCGATCCGGGTGGCGCCCAGTTCGCCCGCCAGGCGGTAGAGCACGCCGCGGCGCAGGCGCGAGCACAGCGAACACATGGTCTTGCCTTCGGGGATCAGGCGCTTGACCGTGGAATAAGTGTCCTGCTCCGCGATGTGAAATTCGATGCCGAGCGACCTCAGGTAATCGGGCAGGACGTGGGCCGGATAGCCCGGATGCTTCTGGTCGAGATTGACCGCGACTATGCCGAACGCGATCGGCGCGCGCGCGCGCAGCTTCAGCAGCACGTCGAGCAAACCATAGCTGTCCTTGCCGCCCGAGAGGCAGACCATGACGCGGTCGCCGGCTTCGATCATGTTGAAATCGGCGATCGCCTGCCCGGCGAGGCGGCACAGGCGCTTCTCCAGCTTGTTCGCTTCGTGGCGCTGCTTGGCAAGCTGCTTCTGGTCGGGGAGGTTCATGAGGAAAGAATCGGCGGAATCAATGAGCAGATCATTCTACAGCCTGGCAGCGACGCGACCTACGATACTGCCCACGGACCCTTTTCGTAAACTTGCCTAGGGGCGGGTTACCGTGCATGAGCGCGTCGATCTGTTAGCGGTGATTCGATAGCCGCAGATTATTGCAAAATCGGCGATGTCGACAAGTACGTGGTCACCCAAGTGCGCAGAACTCATTTATGGCAACCCGGCAACTGCACGAAGGCGTGAACATCGCTTCAATTTGGCGACGTAATCCCCTGTCTTGGCAATCCAGGGTGCCATTCTGATACAATCTTCGCCACCAATACCGAAACCAATAACGCGGGGGGGCCAAGACGACAGCAACTGACCCAGCGTACCCTTACCGTAAGGGTAGAGCAGGTCCTTGCCGCTGTTTATTCGTATCAATTCCTGGCAATTTGACATTGCGGGGATTACGGCCAAAGCCCTTCGAATGCCACGATAAGCTCTGATGTTTTTTGAAGAAACTCAAATTCGGAGCGTGTACGATCTGATCCGCGCCGTGGAGGACCGTCGGCGCCAAAGGCGGATACCGATCTGGTTTCGTGGAGCCACTAATAAGGGCTACGAGCTGGTGCCGTCGCTTGGGCGTCGTCCTTTCGAGCTTGGCCAAGAACGGGCGCTCATCAACGTCTTCAAGCAGAATGCTGTTCAGTTTCTCGATCAGCGCCCGCCAAATCAGTGGGAGTGGCTATTTCTCGCGCGCCATCATGGGGTACCGACTCGCCTGCTCGATTGGACGGAAAGCCCGCTAGTTGGCCTGTACTTCGCGGTCTATTCCATGGACGGGTCGACCAGGAACGATCGGAAGGACGGCGCGCTGTGGGTTCTTTTGCCCACAGAGCTAAACCGGCACGCCAACATCGTTCTTTCTGATAGAAGCGCGCTCCCAATATTCGAGGACGATGACGACTACCTTCGCAACTACCTGCCGACCACCTTGGCGTCAGAGCAGGTCAGCAGCCTTACACCGGCGGCGGGCATCGCGATCCGTCATTCGAAACGGATGCAAGCGCAGCACAGTGTGTTCACCGTTACTCATCGAGACCAAACGCCGATCGAGGAAATTGGGAACGCCGGCCATATTGGTCGATACATCGTACCCGCCGGCGCAAAAGCGCGAATTAGGCGTCAGCTCGGCGCGCTCAGGATCGATCCCCTCAGCGTTTTCCCTGAGTTGGACAACGCCGCAAGAGTGGCACGGAGACAGTACGATGAATGAGTTTAGTATGGGCAAGTACCCACAAAGCTCTCTGCTGGTCGTCTATTCGGAACGTTATGAGATCGAGCTTAACCCCGAATATCAGCGAATCAGCGGAATCTGGACCCACGAAAAGCGGCAGCTCCTACTCGACTCGCTAATCAACGGCTTTGATGTCCCAAAACTGTACTTCCATGAATTCGTTCCGCCACGACGGAAGCACGGCAAGAAGTACAAATACGCAATCATCGACGGGAAACAAAGACTACAAACGATCTGGGACTTCATCGACGGCAAAATCGCCTTAGCGGAAGACTTTGAGTACCTGCGCGACCGAAGCATAAAAGCTGGTGCTCTCGATTACGCCGAACTCGCAAAGCGGTATCCAAACATTAAGCAGAGGTTTGACGCGACTGTTCTGGATATCATCACAATCCGAACAGATGACATCGAGTTGATCGAGGACATGTTTTCTCGATTGAACGAAGCTGTTCCACTGAATGCTCCAGAAAAGCGGAACGCCTTTGGCGGACCCATGCCCGAGGCTGTCCGCAAGGTTGCCCAACACTCATTCTTCATCAAAAACGTTCCGTTCGAGGACAAACGCTACCGTCACCGTGAACTCGCGACGAAGTTCTTATACCTTGAGTACTCAGATGGGATAGTAAACACGAAGAAAGCCGATCTTGACGTGTTTGTAAAGAACTTCAAGAAATGGCGACAAGAGGGATTGAAAAAGGGCAGCCCAGCTGCGGTCAATGCGCTGGTGCTCGCCGCGCAAACAGTGTTGTCCCGAATAGCGAATGTATTCGGCAAGTCGGATAGTCTACTTCGACAGGTTGGCATGATTACGCTTTTTTACAATCTCTATCGACAGATCGAGAAGGGAACAGTTGATCCAGTAAAGCGTGAACTCCTCGTTCAGTTCGAAAAAAAGCGGGATGCGAACAGATCTCTCGTCGAGGAACATGGTGAGGCTGGGAAGAACGTTGATACGGCGTTACTGGAATTCGACAAGCATTCTCAGACGCCCAATGATGCGTATGCGATTCGAATTCGTTTGGGCATCTTGCTACGCTATCTGAACAAGGCCGCTGGAATCAAGTACCAGAAGGAGGTCATTCAGGCCCAGGAGTAGCGCCGATCTGACAATAAGCGCTGCGACACTGGCACGACGAAAGGTGTTTAGTGCACGCGCAGTGGCACGGCGTCGTTATCAATATGGCGCGAGGTTAGTGCAGCCCCGCCAAGTTCCAGGGCGACGTCGCCCGCATCTCGCTGAATCAGATGATGATGGATTTTGCGGCCTACCTGCTCGACCAGCGTCACCGGAACCGCGTTTCCAATCTGACGAACCAATGATTTCCACGTTCCGAGAAATGCGTAATCGTCCGGGAAAGTCTGGAGTCTGGCACATTCACGTATGGTGAAGTATCGAATCGCTCCGTCTGGCGTGACGAGGATGTTCTCGCCGCCCGGAACACCATGCGCGCCGGCTTTTAGCGTTTTAGATGGCATGTCCAGTGGACTGCCCGTGTGGCTTCTATAAACCCGTGCGCCTGGCACGAAGATGTGATTGGCTGTCTCGGGTTCCTGGTCCCGCGGAGTTGGCAATGGTAGTCCCACTAAAGCGTCACGGATCGTACGCCATGGTAACAACTCGGGCGTGCCGTTCTTCTTGAGTTCTGCAATGCGTCTAGCGTACGACGGAGGCATCTCGGGCCGCAATCGTTGCGGGACCGAATGCCGTTTCCAATAGTCGCCGGATACCCATTGATCCCATAGGAGCGCATCGAGCGAATGTGTCGCGGAAGGGAATTTCCAGCCCACCTCCATGTCCGCCCGGAAGGCGACGATGAACACCCTTTCACGTCGCTGGGGTACGCCGAAGTCCGCGGCCTGGAGGACGCGATCGTTAACGTCATACGTGAAGGCGTCCTTAGGCGTTCGATGCGACAGGCACCGCAACCGGACTAGATGCGACGGCCATTTTTCACGCGACTTCTTCTCAACCGTCGGAAAACGGAGCTGCAATAGAAGGTACTCGAAATATCGTTCTAGACGACCTCGAAGGAGACCGGTCACGTTTTCGATCAATACGGCTGGTGGTTGAAGTTCCCTGACAGCGCGAATCATGTCAGGAAACATATTTCGGTCGTCACTGTGAGCACGTCGCTTTCCCGAGATGGCAAAAGGCTGACACGGCGGACCCCCAGCGAGGAGATCTATGCTCTTGTAAGTCTTGAAGTCGATGGATGAGACATCCTCTTCACGAAGCGGCCACTCCGCAACTGGTTGGATGCGAGCTTTCTGATTATGGCGAATAGTCTGGCATGCGGCTGGATCACGTTCGATAACGGCAACGTGGCTGAAACCAGCACGGGAAAGTCCAAGCGCTAGGCCGCCCGCTCCGGTGAATAATTCAAGCGAAGTCTTTATCATCGCCGTCCAGGAATCGCTGAATGCGGCGATTCAAACGATCGGGATTACGAAGCTCGCATTCCCAAATAATGAGGGCACGCCAACCGCCGCGTCGAAGGGCCTGAAGATTGCGACGGTCGCGTTGACTATTCATCGCGAGTTTCGGTAACCAAAAATCCAGTCGCGATTTCGGCAAACGAGCCAAATGACACCGAGGATTCCGATGACGATGCCAAAAGCAGCCGTGGACAAAGATAACCTTCCGACGACTTGCGAATACTAGGTCCGGCCGGCCTGGCAGTCGGCCGACATGCAGCCGATAGCGATACCCGAGTGACCACACGAGTCGGCGGACGATCAATTCCGGAGTCGTATCTAGCGCGTGAATACGACCCATTCGTTCACTGCGCTGTTCGGGCGTCAGCGTATCCATGGTCAAGTCTCGAGCCAAACGACACGCTCGACGAGGAGCTTCGTCGCAGCGTCCTCGACGAGTCGCCGGGCTCGATCCTCGCGATATCGCCCTACCGCGCGAACAAACACTGCCGCGAACGGACGTGTTGAGCCTTGTGCGAATGTTCGCTCGTGGAGCGCCATTAGAACAGCCTTCCACGACGATGCAGGTCCCCAGCAGATGACGCGTCCATCCATGAGTCTTCGCCCATGTGGCTTTATGTGCGAATCCGCGATCACCTCCGCATCAATGCCAAGCGCCCGCGCACACCTAGTCCAATCACCGAGTCTCGCACGGCTGTACGGTTTGAAGATCGCGTCCTTCAGGTAGACCCGCACTCGTGGCGGGGCCATGTAGCGCGCCAAAACGCCTCCGATGTTTGGATCCTGCGTCCAATGCTCGTAGTGGCGGGTCTTATCCGCTGCGGAAAGGTCGCTCCAGCCGACCTCCTCCGCCTTTGCCCATACCTGGCGGCGAAGCTCCGCCCGCACGTCCTCTGGCACAGTGACCGCCACCGGGCTCATTGCACACCACCTGGGCTGGCGGGCCTCGGATAGTCCAAATGGGGAAGGTCGATCTGCGGATCGTCCTGACGGAGCAGCAGTGAGGCTTGATCCAACATCCACTCGCGCAAGAAGTTGCCAGCAGACTGATCGCTGAAGCTCACAAGGCAACCACCGAGGCCTATTCGTTCAATCTCACCGCCGCGGACAGCGCGATCGAGCTCAACCACCTCCGCGACCCTTCTTAAATCAGTTACGAAATCCAAGACGATGACCTCGTCCTTTCGAGAGCTAAGACGAAGACCGCGCCCAAGCTGTTGGACAAAGATCCGCCGGCTGTGCGTAACGCGCATGAATACGATCATATCCACGTCTGGGAGATCAACACCTTCATTGAACAAGTCGACGGTTGTCATGAACTGGTACTCCCCCGCGCGAAATCGCGACAGCTTCCGCTCGCGCTGACGCGCATCATCCTCGGATGAAATCTCTTCTGCACGAAACCCAAAAGCGCGAAGCATGGCGGCGAATTCGCGCGCATGCGCGATCGAGGGACTAAAAATGATACCCCCGCGCCGATGATTTGTTTGGAACACCTCAGCGATGATTCGTACGACTTCTTCGTCTCTGGTTGGCAGAATCAGCCTGCGATTCAATTGCCCTAAGGAATAGCGGTGGGCCGAGAGATCCTGAACCAACTCCCAATCAATATTGTCCGCAAGGAGCCGGTAATCAACGTCGCAGAGGAACCCTCCCTGAAGGCCCTCCGCGATTCCCATGCGCACAAGCGCCGGACCGAACATTTGTTCGATGTCGTAGTCGTCTCCGCGCCAGGGCGTCGCCGTCATGCCTGCCCGCATCGGAGGCGCGAGCGCCGCCAACGTTTGAATGAACGTGTCCGCGCCCACGTGGTGTGCTTCGTCAACTACAATTAGTCCAAACGACGGGAGAGAATCGCGCCTGCGGTGTACGCTTTGGATTGTCGCGAATGTGATCCCTTCCCAAAACGAAGGTGTCTCGCCGTCAAGCAAGTGGTGAGTTGGAACCCATTTCGGCAGTTGAAACCAGAACGATTGATGAAGCTGTTGAACTAGGTCGCGAGTATGCGCGAGAACAAGTACGCGGTCGCCTCGAACGCGGCCATCACGAAGCAAATCCGCGACGACCTCGCTGATCACAACAGTCTTTCCAAGTCCAGTGGCGAGAACTACTAAGCCACGGCCGGTGTCGAGTAGACCCTCGCGCATCCGAGTCGACGCGGACTCTTGGTAATCGCGAAGTGTGCGGCACGCGGGAGGGTACTCAGGAGTGCGCGCCATCAGTTCCAGCAATGCACGGGGTTCGAACAGCCTTACTTTCAGGCCGAGACGTTCCAACCGCGCTCGCTCCTGGAGGAGCCCTTCACTGGGTGGTCGAGAAGTCGCAACGACAAGGCAGGATGCACCGTAGTATCGACCGGCTTCAACAACTTCGTCGATGGCGGCGCGAGGTGCCATCGAGTTAGTCGTGTGTTTGCACTGCGTGACCCATAGCTGCCCGTTTCTTACAGCCAAGATGTCGGCGCCGTGATCGCCGGTGCCACCAACGATGCGAACGTCCTCATAGCCGTTCGCCAGGAAAAGTCGCGCGACGTCACGCTCGAAGGCCTGCCACGGCCCGTTCAGCAACCGTCGATGGTCCAAGAAACCTTCTGACCGATTCAACCGTCGCCCCCAGGACTCGTTACTTTGGCGAGCAGCTCCAATGCAAGCGCCGCTCTCAGCAGTCGTTCGCGGCCGTAGAGAGGGGCATCATCCGGATCGAGTTCTTCGAGCCACACGGCGTCCTCCAGTAAGCCCAAGAAATGTTCTAGGGTTCTGCGTCTGGCCTCTTCCGTAATTAGCGGGTTGTTGTAATTCAGATTTTCATATTCTTCACTCCAGTAGTGGCCGTCGAAGAATAGTTCCGGATGGTGTTCGATGATTGTGAGCAGCGTCCGACGGGGCGCATACTCCAAGAAACGACCTTCGTCGATGACGCCTTGTGGTTGCTTAACGGCTCGGCTGGCCATTTTCTGATGAACCGCACTTTGTTCGGTGGGCGTCAGCTCATCAAAGAGTGATCGACTGTCCGCTGGCGCGATCGCGCCGCGTAGACTCCTCGCGACGGACGTCAGTGCGTCGGCGGCTTCCACGGAGAGGGCTACTGGATCGAGGCTGTTCCTGGCGCCATATTTGTCACGGAGACCCGCAAGCACCTGCGCAAACGGCGGCGCGTTTGGATTGCCACGTTGACGATCCAGTGCCTGGAACGCCAGCTCGACCAGCAGCGCATCTAACGGCGTCAGCGTCGCCGAACCAAATACGTCGTGGTCGGCTCGGATAAGAAACTCCGAGCCACCGGCTGGCAATGCCTTGAACCTCCACGGAATATCACGCCCGTCAAGACCAGGATCATCGATAGCAACTTCGAACGCGGTAATGTTCCAACGAATCTCCGTGAGGTCGTCTCGATATTCTTGAGTGAGAGACGGGATCGGTATGCGAGGCGGCGGGGGTGGTGGAATCAGCTGAGGCGGTGCCGGCTCTCGTACTCCGGGATGCGGAGGTCCAAAGTCGTCGATATCCGGGCCATGATGTGGGCCCCGTGCCGTAGGAGGTGCTGGAGGCGCGAGCAGTTCGCGATCCGCCTCCTCGACTAGCTCGTACCATTTCGTATCTGGTTGATAGTCGTTCTCTCCGGCATAAAAGTGTTGGGCCATCTCCTCGGCGCGTTCGTTGTCCGGGACAACAAGAAGTTTGGCGTATGCACCGGCGACCTTTGGTTTCGGACTGCTGCGCCGGAACGCCTGGTAGAGCCTGTACAAAGGAGAGTTGTTCTCACCGAAGCCGATCTCACGTGCCTTGTCCGGCCTGAGAGGGCCTTCGCCGCGAACAATTCGAACCATTTCCTCCCAAGCGGGATCGTTCCGGTCAAATCGGTCTTTCATATATGTGACGCGGCAGTGGTCAAGGTGAACCTCCCCGACGATTCGCCCTCTGTTGCGAGGATCGTCAATCGGGTACTCGGCCTCGGTGCCAATGTCGTCACTCCAGTAGAACAAATCCTTGTTGCCGATCTCGATCTTGCGCCCGTGCCTAATGAAATCGAGTCCGAATTCCTGAGCGCTTAGATACCGTTGAACCCCAATCCAGCCGCGTACACGGCGCTCACGTTGAACAACGGCGTCTCGTTTCCCGCACGCGGGACAGTTCGGTATTTCAGCGCCTAGCCACTGCCAGCAGCGAACGCAATAAGGGCGCGGTCCGAGCCTGTTATCGATCTCTTGAAAGGCGTTCACTAAACCGAGTCGCATCTGAACCGTCCTGTCAGGCGATGCAGCCTCGCCCCAGACGCAGTGTTGCCGACCGCGAAGGGTCGTGGTGTTCAACCCCAGCTTGAAAGAAATTGGAAAACCGTCTGGGCGGAGCATCGCGGAATATATTCGCTGAAGCTCCTTCGCTATACGTCTTTGATTGGCTGTCCTCGATAGCCACTGCCGTTGTTCTGGCTTGAGGCGTTCAATCGTTACCTCCGTTCCGTGCTCGTGTGGTTCTGCTTTCGGTCTTGTCAGCATTGGACACATGAAGCTTCGCTCGCCAACGAGTCGCTCGAAGTCGATTTCCACGCCATACCATTCGGCGTCGTTTTCGCGCGTGGTCCAGACCTTCGTCAAAATGCCAAGCCGGGCGGTCGCGATGTTGAACCCCATCCCGAACATGCCCAGGCTGCCGACGGGGTCGTTACTAGTCCACCCTGCGCGAACAGCCTTTTCCAGCGTATCCGCATCCATGCCTGGACCAGTGTCTCGGACCGTCACCTTAGCGGACGGCGTGTCGGACGTCGGCAGGTTCACCTGAACCTCGGTATGCTTGATCTCGCGTTCGGCACGACGCGATGCGAGAAAACCGTCGATTGAGTTATCGATTAGCTCAGCCAGACAGCGCCATTGGGGAAGATTGATTTCCCCGAGCATCGGCAGGATCCGAGGGTCTGGTTGGAGATTGAACTCCCTGGTGCTTGAAGAAGTAGGCATGACGAAGTCCTGTGCATGGCAAGGCGACTGATATTTCGAAAATTAGGGCAAGCAATCCCGCTGCGAACATGCTTCCCATATACGAACTTGTAGCCGCGAGCTCATTGGTGCGCGCCTAGCCGCGCATAGAATATCTTATATTCAATGCAGCTGCCTTTTCCCGATGAGAGCTGCCGGTTCTGAGCGTCTTTTGGATGGTTCTTCGACGTTACGGCTAGTGACAGTTAGCCACATGGCAATTTCAATCATGCTTAGCGACAAAGCAATATGCCGTCATCAGGCCGGCGCGCGCGCGTGCAGGACCGGGCCTAACGCAGCCGATGTCCGGCGCCGGATGGAACGAAAACTACGCGTCAGCACCTGTCACCAACTCTTGCAGTGGGCGGGTATTGTTGTCCCTCGCGCGGAGTCGAACAGCCCGGGTGTTCAAGGCGGAGACATCCGCATCCAGTACGAGGCGACGCGATACCGATCGTTTGACGGCGTCCGAGTTGAGATCGGCAATTGTGTCGCTTCGCTCAGAGCGCCAATCCGCGGTGCGAGACGCGACTTAGGGCGACCTAATTCTTCGAGCAATCCTGTCGACGGGCAGCTCCGGGGAAGCATTTTAGAGGCTTACGCTCCTGCCACCATCCACCGCGATGGTCTGCCCGGTGATGTAGGGCGCTTCTGCAATCAGGAAATACACCGCGCGGGCGATGTCATCGGGTTCGCCGATGCGCTTGAGCAGGGTATGCGAAATCACGCGCTGGCGCGTCACTTCGTCGAAGGCCCCGTCTTCGGGCCAGGCAATCGGACCCGGCGCGACCGCGTTCACGCGCACCTCGGGGCCGAGCTCGCGCGCGAGCGACCTGGTGAGGCCGGCGAGCCCGGCTTTGGCAACGATGTAGACCACATAGCTTTTCAACGGCAGTTCGGCGTGGATGTCGGTGACGTTGACGACGCAGCCGGACGATTTTTTCAGATACGGCGCCGCCGCCTGGGACAAGAACAGGGGCGCCTTCAGGTTCGCGCCGATGAGATCGTCCCAGTTCGCCGCGCTGATCGCGCCTACGGGCGTGGGGTAGAATGCGGAGGCGTTATTGACGAGCGCGTCGAGCGAACC
>ORJL011928389.1_pt1 | contig 11160 bp, 7 predicted proteins | sample 1779941 | NCBI WGS metagenome assembly ORJL01 (sample SAMEA104232317, study PRJEB22302) | groundwater metagenome | biome: forest; feature: aquifer; material: groundwater | place: USA | collected 2011-08-07 | depth 5.8 m | reverse complement strand
CTTGAAGCAAGGATTCGGAAGGCTCATCCGGCGGCGCAGTGACAGGGGCGTAATGGTATTGCTGGACCAGCGTGTAAGAACCAAAAGATATGGCAGGGCCTTTCTGGAATCTTTGCCTCAATGTACAATTAAAACCGGCCCCCTATCTCAGGTAGTTAAAGATGTTAGCGCCTGGTTAGGGCGAAATTCCACAACAATAACCCAAGAACGAGTGAAACCATCCTGAACCATTCTAAAGAGGAGCACCCATGCAATTATTAGGCTGGATAGGTTTTATACTGGTAGAGGCATTCTATGTACCTCAGCTCATAAAAACGGTGAAGACTAAAGATGTAGCCGGCTTCTCACTCACTGCATGGGGTGTCCTGTGGCTGGGCATGGCTTTCTATCTGGTCTACAGTATTATTATCCACGACCTGGTATTTACTGTAGGCAACAGCGTGGGCCTGGCAGCTTCAACTTTTCAGATTATATTGATATTAAGATACCGTAAAGGTAAAAAGTGACCGGGAAAAGTTTAATACCACGCGTTGTCTGACTTAACCTCTTTGGGGCCTTTGCCTCTTATCATGCCTCTTAACGGAAACCGTAAGAATTTGCCTACCTCTGATTGATTCTCCTAAGCTAAAACCCTTATTGACAAACGAAATTACGTCCGTTAAAATCGGCAATGGGCTGCCGTTGACGTAATATTACCGTAATAATTACAGGGGCCTGCAGCCCATGATTTTAAAGGAGGAATAAATGTCAGGTATTCTGGAAAATGCCCGCTCTACTACTGGAACCGTTACAAGACAAAAGGACGTTTCACCTCTCAGTGGAATGTGCCCTATCTGCGTCAGGGAATGCGGCCACCTATGCGAGATAAGCAAGTCGGCTTTCCGTGGCCGGGAAGTGCTTTATCCTAATCCGGAAGATTTTGGTAAAAGCACCCAGGCCTCCAATAAAGATTACTTTCTGGACTGGACCCACTTTCAAATCATGGTTAATGTTCTGGGAGCCCAGGGTATCGAAGCCGACTCGAATAAAGCGCTATTCCCCAATGTGGATATTTCCGTAACTGCCGGCGGCGTGCCTCTCAAAGTACCGGTGCTGATAGCCGGTTTAGGTTCGACCGCTGTAGCCAAACGGCACTGGGATGCCATTGCTATGGGTGCAGCCCTTTCCGGGACCATCCAGACTATCGGTGAAAACGTTTGCGGCATGGACCCGGATGCCAAGTTCGATTCCAAAGGCAAGGTCACCTATTCCAAAGACCTGGAGTACCGGGTAAATGCTTTCAGGAAGCACTGGGACGGGAAGCACGGCGAAATTGTGGTGCAGACCAATGTGGAAGACCAGCGGAATGGTGTGGACATATATGCGTTAAAAAGCCTTGGAGTAAATGTCATCGAACGGAAATGGGGCCAGGGAGCCAAAGCTATTGGCGGCGAGGTCAGAATTTTTGACCTGGACAGGGCTATTATGCTTAAAAACAGGGGCTACGTTGTATTGCCCGACCCTGAGGACAAGGCAATCCAGGAAGCCTTTAAGAGTGGAGTATTTCACAGTTTTGAAAGACATAGCCGGGTAGGAATGCCGGAGGAGAAGAGCTTCGTCGAAGATATTGCCTGGTTACGGAAACAGGGCGCCAAAAAGGTCTTCCTGAAAACCGGCGGCTATAATGCGGCGGGGGTAGCTTTTACCTTGAAATGCGCTTCCGAAGCCAAGATTGACTTACTGACTTTTGATGGCGGCGGCGGCGGCACCGGTATGAGCCCTGTCCCGATGATGCAGGAATGCTCTACACCCACTATCTATTTGCTGGCCCAGATACTCCAGGGGATAGAGATATTAGCTAAAAAGGGTAAATACATACCCGATATCGCATTTGCAGGTGGGTTTATTAATGAGACCCAGATCCTTAAAGCTATTGCTCTTAGCAACCTTGGCGATGGGCATGGCCCATATATCAAAGCCATAGCTATGGCGCGGTCGCCTCTTACTGCGGCTATGAAATCTGATTATTTTGTAGAGCTGTTCAATAAGGGCAATCTGCCGAAGAATTTTAGCTCGATGTATGGTGAGCGCCCTGAGCAGTTCTTTATCGCGGCAACCGAACTTAAGAGCCATAATGGGAATGGAAAGCTGTTGGGTACAGACATCCCCTGGCCGGCGGTAGGTGTCTACACCTATTTCACCGATCGAATCGGTACTGGCCTTAAACAATTAATGGCGGGCTGCCGGAAGTGGAAACTGAATCTGCTGGATAGAAGCGATGTGGAGCCTTTAACTGAACACTCCGCTGCTGTTATGGGAATGAAACCCATCTGGGAAAGCAGCCGGGAAACTATTATCAAGCTCCTGGACAAATAGCGAAAAAGTCTGTCAGTCATTATGTTGGGCAGTCCCGATAGTTCGGGACTGCCCACGTATATCCCTTCGCCCTCGATGGGGAGGTGAGTGCAACTCGCCATTGCGAGTGAAGCGAAGCAATCTCGCTACTTATAGTTGAAACCATATAAAAGAGAGCGTAGATTGCTTTGTCGCTCCGCTCCTCGCAAAGAAGTATTCGAGCTTATTTCGGGAGAACATCTATGATAATCACTAATGACGCCACCGAAGTTAAACGGAAAGTAATAGCTATCCTGAAGATACTCAGCGAGGCTGATGAACCCCTTGGAGCCAGGATCATCGCGCAACAGCTCGAAACCCAGGGCATTAGCCTCGGCGAACGGGCAGTACGTTATCATCTTCAGCTTACGGATGAACGGGGATTGACCCAGGGTTTTGGTAGAGAGGGGCGGTTGATTACCTCTGAGGGCAGGGAGGAGCTTAAGAATGCTCTGGTCTCCGATAAAGTAGGATTTGTCATATCAAAAATTGAACTATTGGCCTTTGCTACCAACTTCGATACGGAAAAATGCTGCGGACAGGTCCCGGTAAATGTGACATTCTTTCCCGAAGGGCGGTTCCCCCAGGCTTTAGAGGCCATGAAACCGGCATTTAAAGCCGGGCTATGTGTCAGTGATAGAATTGCAATAGCGCGTGAAGGGGAAAGACTGGGAAATGCGGTAGTTCCTCCCGGTACGATTGGCATGGCATCGGTATGCAGCATTGTTATAAATGGGACCTTGCTCAAGGCGGGCGTGCCTATGGACTCGCGGTTTGGCGGCATATTGCAGATGCGCAAGGGGCAGCCGTTACGGTTTGTCGAGCTTATCAGCTATTCTGGCTCTTCCCTGGACCCTTCGGAGGTATTTATCCGGGGTAAAATGACCAGTGTGTGTAGTGCGGTAACGGAAGGGGAGGGTAAAATTCTGGCTAATTTCAGGGAAATACCTGCCCTGTGCAAGCCTGTTGCTGAAAATACCATTGCCAGGTTGAGAGAAGCCGGGTTAAAAGGACTGGTACTTATGGGGAATCCCAGCGAGCCTCTATGTGAGATACCGGTAGGGGTGAACCGTGTCGGTATGGTGCTATTGGGAGGTCTTAATCCTGTGGCAGTGGCTGAGGAGATGGGTATTCATACTGAGAACCAGGCCATGAGCACCACTATGGAGTTCTCCAGGCTCCGCCCTATCTGGGAAATAGCATAGGGATGCCATAGCAGTTCCCTATTCTCATCTGGCAAGGAGACTCCGACCATTGTGCCTTTATTCACGCTCTTCGGAGAGGTTGACGTAGCATCAGGAAAATATTTGCTTTAAATGTAAAAAGGGGAATGATTGTGCTTGGCACTATCCGATAATATAATGAGTCCGGGAATAATTCACTTAGCCCGGACTCATTATATGAGTGTAGTGAATCCTTAGTTTACTAAATGGCGCTAGCCAAGCATCCCGTCGCTATCTGCATCAAGCACAATATCCTCGCCGTCATCCCAGTTTCCGTTACCGTTGGCGTCGAAGAATTTGAGGCGCGGATCTACACCACTGCCTCCCCCAAAGTCAATATTGAACTCAAGGTCAACGCTGACCGCCTTCCCGATGGGGGTAGCACCCACCACAACGGGGTCAGTTGCATCGTGTACACCGTTGCGGATCGCACCGGGATATGCTGGACCTTCAACATGCAGACCATCGCCGGCTGTCCAGGTGCGGGGACTTACGCCGTCCCAGTCGTTATCAAACCAGTCGATACCTTCTGCAGGAGCATTGGATGCCGCCGGCCACGATGTTAGCTTATCGCCGCACTTCACCTGGATATCGGTCGCGCCGCCAGGCCCTGGAGTCAAAGTACCGTCCGCGTCTATAGGTGTGGCTACGTCGTCACCGTGGGCTAAATGAGCTGGCACTGCGTCTGCCGCCACCTCGATCTCAACCATGGGGTTGGTGGCACTGCCAGTGTTGTGGCATATTTTTACTTTGCCCTGGGGTGGTGCGCCCGATACGGCGCTTGGGACTATTAAGGCCATCACTATCACGAGGATAGCTAAAACGGATATTCTTTTCACTTTGGTACTCCTTTTTATTCGTTGTTATTATTATTTAGATAGACTACATCAGGTTAATATAAATTGCCCATTGGACTCACCCCCTTTATCGAGAAGATGAAATGAGAACGCCTTTACGAGGCAGGGGCCGGTCGGCTATTGCCGGCCTCGCCTCTCACCGGCGCGTAACTGTTCCTCGATTAAGGTAAGGTAGAGTCATAGAGCGGTCCGCCATCAACCGGGACGTCGCCCTGCCCCTGGTCGTGGGGCACGCCGACCTTGACGATACCAGAACACGCACCACCCTTGCCATCAATGGCCTTGAAACCAATATGATAGACCCGGCCATTACCAGGTACTTTTGGCGAGCCGGCGCGCTCTGCACGCACCTGCGCCGTAGAGCTGCCCACACCAGTGCCATCAGGCGAGGTATCGCCGTCAGCAACGCCATTCACAGGCTCATCTTGCCTGATGCTGGTGATAGTGATGGTCACAGCATCGCCGTCAGGGTCAGTCACTCCCACGACACTTACAGGCACTAACTTGTGATTGGGTGGCCAGATAATACCGGGGTTAGCGGCAGCCGCGGAGCAGTCGGGCGGCCTGTTCGCGCTAATTGTCAAGTCGAAGAGGATGGGGCTCTCGCCAGTGCTGGCGCGCTTGAAGCTGACGATCACCTTGAGGTAACGGCCATTGGCCACGCTCAGGTCGCCCCCGTTAGTCGCCGTCTCCGGCGGACCAAAGATGATGCCGTCCGCACTGCTGGCGGCGGTTACCGTCAGGGTAGAGTCGCCAGGGGTGGTACCGTTCCAACTGACTCGACCCCACTCCACGCCAGGGATAGTCGTGTCGTGGACCACGGTCCATGAGCCGTTGCCAGGAGCGGCCAGGGTGCTGCTGCCAGTCATATCGCTGTAGTTATATGGTCCGGCTCCAGCCCCAAGGCTGACCTCCAGGTCAACCCCTCCAATACCACCATTTAGTGCGGGGTCAATGCGGGAGGCATTGTTAGAGTTGATATTTGCAGACCATACCTTGCCCTTGGCATCCACGGAGACACCCGTCGGCCCGTTGCCGGTGGGCAGCGCCACGTTCCCTACGAAAGTACCATCGTTTTTGAGATGGCCTACCGTGGTCGCGCTAAACAAGGAGTGGGCTACCCATACATCGCCGTTCTTGTCCACAGCACACCCCTGGGCATTGTCATCGCCGTGGGCAAAGGCTCCCAAATGCACGCCGGCAGGGCTATACTTACGGATGAGATTGCCGGATAGCTGGGTGTTCCATACATTCCCCGTAGGATCAATGCACAAGCCGTAGCTATCCCCCCCCTGTCCTGCCCAGTTGGTGCCTGCAAGAAGAGGTCCGATGTTGTTATTGCCGCCTGGAACTGGATCACCGTTGGCACCTGTTAGCGGGTTGGCAGTGGGCCACATAAGCAGTGGTTGGGCTGACCAGACAACCATGTTGCCATCAATCAAACCGCCGTATCCGCCATACCCTACAGAGTTCTCCTGGCGGACAATCTGCCCCGTCACGCCATCCAGTTTGTCAAACTGCCGGTCTCCCAGACCCCCGACCCACACGTTGTTGAACTTGTCTACCGAGACGTGGCGGGTGTTGGTGCCGTTGACGCGGGTATAGTTGATGATGCACTCGTCCGCCGCAGTGGAGACACCGCCAAGCGAGTTGACACCACCAGCATTAGTCCAGGCTTTGATGTCGCTCAAGCCTGTTGAAGTGTCAATTACTCCATTCCCATTACGGTCCTGGCACTGATTGTTTTCCTTCAAGCCTATGCGTAGAACCGACCCCATGCCACCTCCGGCAGCGGGAACCCCTGGCGCTATGGCGCCAGCAGCTACGACTCCGGCCTCATTACGATTGCTCGCCCATACGTTGCCGTTGGCGTCCACTGTGGTGCGGGACGGATTTCTCGCCATGCCGTCCGGCGCCGACCTGTACTCGCCCAGGATTGCACCCGTATCGGTGTTGATTTTAATAATCGTGCCCCGAGCCGAGGCGGCGATCCAGATGAAGTTAAATGCTCCGCCTGACCCGTTCAATTGCAGTTGGTCAGGGACAGCAGTATGGTTGATGCCGACAAGCGTTCCCTGGTCGAAATCTGCGTTCAGGGTATACGTTGCGGGGGTGCCAGGTGATGTTGCGTTGGCCTGGGGCCCGAAGGGCGCACCACTGAGAAGTGTTGCCATTGCCAGTACCAGTGACAGGGCCACACGAATATTTACCATGAATCTTGATCTCTTCATTGATTTATCCTTTCCTTTGTTATTTTGGCAGTTGTTTGATAGGTACTGCTGTCTTAAAACCTGTTGTCATGTCACACCGGCATACCAGGCTCACCTCCGTTTTGCCGCGCCGGTCCGGTCAGCACGGCGCACGCGCAAGAGGCAAACTTGTCACACCAGGCAAAACTTGCTAACATATAAATAGCCCTATCGTGCGCCAGCGCGGTATCGGCTGACGGCTCCGCGGGCCTCCAAGCAGGCGGAGCCGTCTTTTTCCCTTTTGCCCCGTAATAGACTGTACACCCCCAAGGCTAGGTTGGATAACTTTGGCAACAGTGGCCCTATTAAGGCGTGTGTTTGAAGGGGAGACAACGGTACACCCCGGACCCATCATAAGCCTGATGCACCATTAATTTGGTAGATGCTCTCGTCCTTCATTGCCGTTTAGTCGGATTCCATTTGACTAGCTTAAATAGCCCATTGGACTCACCCCCTTTTTGAGAACAAGAAGTGAGAACGCCTAGAACTTTGGCATTAATCCACCGGGAAGTCAGGACAGGGGTTTAGAGAAAAAATGAAAAGTAGAATGTTGGATACATTGATGGCCTAACCGTGGCGAATTATATCATGTAAGTAATAATGTGTCAAGAGATATTAACATATAGTAATGCAACATTAAATATAGGTAAATATAAAATAATAATATTTACTGATATATACCAATTATTAACCTTATAATTGCTTGGGCCATCTCATTTATTGAGCGTCAGGTTTTGTTTTTTCGGTTGGCCTCAAAGGGATAGTGCTTATGGGGAACCCCATCGATCCCTTATGTGAGATACCGGTAGGGGTGAACCGTGTCGGTATGGTGCTGTTGGGAGGTCTTAATCCTGTGGCAGTGGCTGAGGAGATGGGTATCCATACTGAGAACCAGGCCATGAGCACCACTATGGAGTTCTCCAGGCTTCGCCCTATCTGGAAAATAGTCTAAAGCAAATCTGAAACTATCTTTTCCACATATCTCCCGATGGCAGGAGAGCTTGTCAGGCCCGGTGATTCTATTCCAATGAGGTTAATAAGACCGGGCAGTCCCCTTGCCGACTCGTGCACAATCACAAAGTCCTTCATCGGCTCGCCGGGGCGTTGGAGCTTCGGGTGTATCCCGGAAGTGTCCGGCTCCAGGTCCTGCATATTTATGAATGGCAGGAATGATTTCACGGAATCATAGAATAGTTGCTTGTGCGTCTCGTCGACACTGTAGTCGATGTTTGGAACGAAGTAGTCGTGGGGGCCGAGTTTCATATTGCCTTCGAGGTCGGGCACAGTATGGATTCCCACGAAACCAGGCCGGGGTGGGAATGGATAGATAAGTCGGCGGGCCAGTTTTTGTTTTCCATTGCCAACCCGGAAGAACTCCCCTTTGCAATAGTTAACGCGATAGCCCGCCCGGTCAATATCTATTCCGGCCAGAGCTGCGACATTGCCGCATTCAAGGCCGGCGCTATTGATCAAAATGTTCGTTTTCAGATAAGATAGTTGCCCATCCGAGTCCAGAATGCCTAGCTTGTAGCCGCCGGTGGTCTTCTCAATGGTCTTCACCTCGCACCGGTAGGCGGTTTGCAGGCCATTTCCCCGGGCCGAGGTCTCAAAATATCTCATCAGACTGAAAGCGTCCACGATGCCCGAAGAAGGGGCCAGGATGGCAGCGCGGCAGGTTACATTAGGTTCGAGACTGTGCGCCTGACTCCCCGATATTATCTCCAACCCTTCGGCCCCATTCCTGCGGCCGCGCTCCAGGAGTTGAGGCAACCCATTTTCCTCTTCAGGAGTAACAGCTACAATCAGCTTACCGATGGGACTATGAGGGATGTTATTCTCCCTGCAGATCTGATACAGCAGCTTGTTGCCTTCAACACAAAACCTGGCCTTGAGAGACCCCTCCGTGTAGTAAATGCCAGCGTGGATAACCTGGCTGCTGCGCCCGCTCGTCTCCCTGCCGAATCCTTCGTGCCGCTCCAGGAGCACAACATCTCTACCAGTCCTGGCTAACCGTGATGCGATAGACAGCCCGACCACCCCTGCGCCGATGATTGCTATATCAAAGTCAGGCATATTTTTTATAATACTCTCCAAATAGTTGTACAGGACACTCGCGAAATCCTAAATCCGAAGCACGAAATACTAAACAAGCTCCAAATCCCAAGCTCCAAATTCTAGACAACCGCGCTCTATTAGTCTGATTCTGACTCGGGTACCCGCTTATGGATTTCCCACTTAGCGTGGGACTGAAGACTATCTCACAGGCAAGGACGCGTATGCCACCCATAATTAGTTTTAAAACGTATCCGATGGCTGGCGGAACTCTCCATACACCTTGCGCAGGGTCCCCGCTATCTCGCCAACGGTGGCATAGGCTTTTACTGCCCGGACCAGGGCGGGGATTGCATTCTCGCTGCCCCCGGCCACTTCCTCGAGTTCTGCCAGCACCTTCTGCACCGCAGCGCTGTCCCTTTCCGCTTTAACTTGCTTCAGACGTGCAAGCTGCCTCTCTACCGACTTCGGGTTGAGCCGTTGGATTTTGAACTTTCTCTTGCCCGGCTTGCCCTGGAAGCGGTTGACCCCTACTACTATTCGCTCCCCGGATGCTTCCTCCTGGGAGATGCGGAAGGCGTTCTGGGCGCATACCTTCTGGATGTAGCCACGCTCTATTGCCGGCACGATGCCGCCGATGGCATCTACCTCCTTGAGGATACGGATAATGGCTTGCTCCATCTGGTTGGTTAGCGCCTCGATATAGTAGGAGCCACCCAGGGGGTCAACGGTCTTCATCACCCCGGTCTCGTGGGCCAGGATCTGCTGGGTGCGCAGGGCCAGCAGGGCCGACTCCTTGGTCGGGGTGGAGAAGGGTTCATCGAAAGCGGGGTGGATGGCGCCCTGGACGCCTCCCAGCACCATGCCTAACAAACCATAAGCTCCCCGTATCAGGTTGTTTTTGGGCTCAGCCGTCCTGTAAAAGACTCCATCCACGCCGCCGCTGAAGCGGAATACCATCGAAGCAGGGTTCTTCGCCCCGTACTTATTCTTCATCATCCTAGCCCATAGCCTTCGCGCCGCCCGGTACCGGGCCGCCTCCTCGAAGAACTGGATGCTGGGGGCAAAGAAGAAGTTGATCATTGGGGCCACTTTATCCACATCAATACCGCGGTTCATTACATTTTCCATATAGGCAAAGGCGTTGGCAAATGAGTAGCCCAACTCCTGAGCGGAGTCAGCTCCGGATTCCCTTAACGGTGCACCTCGGACGGTGATAGGATTGAAATTCGGTATATATTTTATGCAAAACTCAATAACGTCACCCGCCAGCCTCAGTGTGGGCTTGGGAGGGAATATCCATGTGCCCCGGCCGACATACTCCGAAAGGACATCGTTGACCACCACACCCCTGAGCTGGGAGATAGGGATACCCTGTTTTTCGGCCAGGGCGATATACATGGCCATCATTACAGGCCCCATGCCGTTGGCATTCAGTGTAGAGGCCACTTTATCCAGCGGTATGCCCCGGAAGATAATCTCGAAGTCCTTGAGAGTATCAACGGCTACGCCCACCTGCCCTACCTCGCCTTTTGCCCGCGGGTTGTCCGAGTCGTACCCTACCTGGGTAGCCAGGTCGAAAGCCAGATGCACACCCATATTGCCGCTCTTCATCAGGTATCTTAACCGCCGGTTGGTGTCCTCGGCTGAACCCATGCCGGAATAGAGGCGTATCTGCCAGGGGTTGGAGCGGTACATAGCGGGATAGATACCCCTGGTATAGGGATATTCGCCGGGCAACCCCAGTTCCTCCATATAGTCGTTTTTGCCGACATCGGCAGGGGTGTAAACAACATCAACCGGCGTCCCCCAGTCCGTTTTGACTGGCGGCAGCTTATCCAGCTTTCTTCGCTTTTTCCATTCCTCTTTTATTTCGATATCATCATGAGGATTGTTCATTATAATGTCCTCCTGGTTCCTGTTTTCTTATGCAATTCCGGCGCAGGGATTATGTGCCCCCTCTCTCTAAATCTCTCCCCCGATGGGGCGAGAGGGTTTTGTGCCCTATTTTCATCCTTAATGGCGCCCATGTAAATGAACCTGAATGATTCCCATAAAGGCACGTAAAAGTTGGTTTAATGATAATAACATATTAAAACAGCCCAATTTTATACTATTCACCGAAAGGTTTCTAGCCCGGAATGTGCCTGAACATCCTTCGGTTAAAGCCAGGACTTAGTATCTAACGATTTCTATTCAAGGGTGGATATTATTATCGTGGTAAAATAATACAAACAGGAAGAATTTGTTGTTCCTTGCCATACGGAGAGGAGTTGTTTTATCGATGAATAAAGAAAAGCCTATCATAGCTATCACTATGGGTGATGCTGCCGGCATCGGACCTGAGATTATTGTTAAAGCTCTGTGCTCAGAAGGGATATATAATATTTGCCGGCCCCTGGTGGT
>ORJL011234239.1_pt1 | contig 11162 bp, 7 predicted proteins | sample 1779941 | NCBI WGS metagenome assembly ORJL01 (sample SAMEA104232317, study PRJEB22302) | groundwater metagenome | biome: forest; feature: aquifer; material: groundwater | place: USA | collected 2011-08-07 | depth 5.8 m | reverse complement strand
CGGTCCAGCGTCTCGTTGCGGCCTACCTTCGTGGACACCAGAGCCTCCGCTAGGCTCAACTGATCCCGATCCGCCATCTTCCGCCTCCGATCCGACCCACCACCAGTGAATCACAAAAGACGGATTACGCAACGATCCCCTGGAGGGGAAGGGTAAGAAAGAAACCCCGGCCAAGACCCGTCATACCCCGCGCATGCGGGGTAACCAGTACGCCGCGGCTTTTCGATTCCATCATCAGTGTCTCTGGAATACTGGATCGCCCGCTGGAGCCTGTCATCGGGCGGCGCGACGCGCCGACCCGGTGGCGGGCGATGACGGTTGAGAGTGTTGCGCGCGTTCGCATTCAATGAATTTCGCAGACGCAGCTTCGCGATCTCGCGGCGCGAGGCGCCCGAGCGGTGCACGAAACTTTCGCCCCAGAGGGCGTGGGGAATGCCGGGTGCCCGCGCACCCGCAGCCTTACTTCGTGCTCTCCCCGGTGATCGGGCTTGATTGTCACCATCGCCAGCGAATATGGCGTGCCTGCACCCGGTTGGGTCGACATGCCTCCGTTGGACTTGACGCCGGCGTCGAGGCGTCAGGACCACACGACTTCACCGTCCGCTTTAGCATCGTTCGTCAGCGCGCCGTAAACCGCTCACGGGAAACCCGCCCTGCGATCACCTGCGCGCCCGACGCTGCCGCGTCCACCGCATCCCGCTCCTACGTTCGTGACGATGGCCAACGCCCCTCCTCGAGACAGGACGGCGGGAGTTGTACAAGTCGCACAGCCGAGGGACAAAACCGCATTTATCCCCGGTGAACGGCGGAATGCGCTTCGTCCGTTTTGGGTCTTAACGGAAGTCGAATAGCGCCCTGCCCTCGTCCGCTTTTCCAACAGCGGACATTGCTGTGGCCGCCAGTAACGTCCGAAATGTGCCGATAGTGTTGCAAAAGTCTTTTTGTCCCACCGATCGCAAATTTTCCGGGCCGTCGGAGCGGCGATCGAATGTTAATGTGAGGGACTACGTCATCCTGTGATTAAGTCACAGGCGACTTCGGTAACGGCCTGGAGGCGACATCGGTCAGCGATTGCGGCTCGTTTGGTCCATTTGCGGGAAATTGATCGCACGGCATTTTGGGAGTTTTACAACAGTATCTGCCAGATGCGGACATCCCTGCGTTATTCAATCACTTCGTCGGCGCGGCCGAGCAATGCGAGCGGAACTGCAAGGCCAAGTGAGTTTGCAGTTTTCGCGTTGATGACAAGGTCTATCTTTGTAACCTGCTGCACAGGCAAGTCTTCAGGTTTTTCCCCCTTCAGCACGCGCCCAACAATGTCGCCAACTTGACGAAAAGCGTCGGTATAGTTTGGTCCGTAGCTTATCAAGCCACCTTCTGCGGCGTATTCGCGGATGAAGTACATCGCGGGCAATCTGTAGCGAGCCGCCAGCGCGATTATCTTCTGACGGTTGTTCAGGAATACAGGATCGCTGTGCACAAGTAGCGCGCCGGCGCCTTCGCCTTCAGCCCTTGCGAAACTCTCATCGAGATCACTGGCACCAGTTACGTTAAAAAAGAGCAATTTCACGCCAATCGCCTCTGCCGCTTGTTGCAAGTTTTTGTAGGAGACGTCTCCCGATTTGATGGCGGTTTGAGTGTAGAGGAAGGCAATTGTCTTTGCTGCCGGTACCAGCTCGTGAAGGAACTCCAGTCGCTTGAAAATCAATTCTGGACCGAGAATGAAGACGCCGGTGACGTTGCCGCCTGGTCGGTTCAGACTGTTCACAAAGCCGCTTGCGACCGGGTCAAAGCCCGTGAAGAAAATCACCGGGATCGACGTGGTCGCGGCCTTGGCAGCAGAAATTGCCGGACCTGAGGTTGCAACAATCGCGCCCACCCGGCGCTGAACCAAATCGCCGGCCAGCGCGGGCAGCCGGTCTTGCTGATAGTCGGCCGAGCGGTATTCAATCGTTAGATCGCGTCCTTCGACATAGCCCATTTCAGCCAGACGAGCTTGGGCTGGCGAAAAATTCGCGCGAACTGCTTCTCGTGATCCAATTCCAAGAACGCCCACGACCGGTGAAGTCTGTTGCCCTCGCGCCGTGCGTGACCACAGAGCGGCGCCGCCTACCATTAGGATGAATTCGCGTCGCTTCATTCCATCGTCCCCAGGGTCCGATAGTATTCGTTCAAATCCCTTGGGCAAGCGGGCGCACCGAGAAGTTGGCGCACGTCCGTTCCGGGTCAAACTGAGAAGAACTCAGTGTGAGCAGATGTCTTCCGGTTGAGCCGGCACCCTGAAAGCGGACATTTCTCAATACGGTCGGCATGTTTCAAAGGTGCCACATCCGGACTAATGCACCGCAGCATTTTGGCGCAGCCGTTTCGGATATGCTGTCTTTGTCGGCGGGTCTGTGCTGCTGACGTTTGGATCGAGAGCAGAAATGCTCTCGTCGTTCACAAACGTTAGCGCCGGGATTTTTCTGTTGGCAATCCGGGTATATTTCACCCTTACGACGAAACAGCGCGGCTTTTAGAGCCGCGCGTTGTTAGTTTCTAAATTCCAATACAGAAACTCTCTCTTACACGCCCGCGCCGAAACTGAAGAGGCGGGAAATAACTAGCGCCGCGCGGGGTTATGAATCCCACTGGAGCCCTGCGGAGTGGAGAGATGAGTGCTATTATTCCGGGTGCTTCCAGCGCGCGCCGTGAATCGTTCTCGATTTCCGTTGTGTCGCGTGCCGAATTGTCTGGATGCGCGCCCTGGACGTCTACTTTCGCCGACCAGCGAAAAGATCATCGGTATTACGAGATCCTGGACGATACTCTCCGGGGTAACTTCGAGCACCGATATTTCGCGATTGTTGATAACAACGGCCAGGTACGAGCGATCCAACCGTTCTTCCTCGTCGATCAGGATATTCTCGAAGGGCTTGGCGCTGCACGAATTCATTGGATTTCGCTCGTCCGACGATACTATCCGCGCTTCCTTAAACTGCGCGCTTTGATGGTTGGTTGTTCCGCCGGGGAGGCTCACCTCGCAGCTACTGAAACTCTGCCTGTCGACATCGTCGCGGAAACCTTGTCGAACGGCATCGTCAAGCAAGCGAGATCGCTCAACGCGCAACTCATCGTACTGAAGGAATTTCCTTCTCGCTATCGCAAAGTACTTCACTGCTTCGTGCAATGCGGCTTCGCGCGTGCGCCGAGCATGCCGATGACGATGCTCGACATCGGATATGACAGCTTCGATGCCTACACGGAAAAGGCGCTGAAAAGCTCATCGCGAAGGAAATTGCGCAAGAAGCTCGAGGCGACAGCCGGCGTATCGGACATTCGCATGAGCGTCACCGACGATGCGGCAAGTTTCGTCGATGAACTTTATCCGCTCTATCTGCAGGTGTTCGAGCGCTCAAGGATGCAATTCGAGAAGCTAACCAAGGACTTTTTCCGCCAGCTCGGCCAACGAATGAGCGATAAGGTCCGGTTCTTCGCGTGGCGTCGCGGAAACATGCTGGTGGCCTTCAGCCTTTGCATGGTGCAAGGAGACTCGCTGTACGCGGAGTACGTGGGTTTCGACTACACCGTTGCACTCGACCTGCATCTCTATCACTACGTCGTTCGGGACATGATCAGTTGGGGGATCGGCAAAGGGTACAAATGGTTTCGCAGCAGCGGCCTAAACTATGATCCGAAGCTGCATATGAGGCACCGACTCGATCCCATTGATCTCTATGTGCGCCATACGTCGGCCCTCGCAAATGCAATATTCAGGCTGGCGCTGCCCTGGATCGTGCCGGCGCGCTACGACGCGACACTGAAGCTATTTCCAAACTACAAGGAACTTTGGTGACGATCTTTGGCGCTGCCGCAATTGAGTTTCGAATCTTCTCGAGAGTGCCCCATCGACCATCGCCCCGGCCTTAAGCCATTTTCCAATCAGCTCAAGAATTGTCGGGTCGGCGATCCGATGGGCCACCTTCTTGCGTAACCACTGATGGCTGATGCGGGTGAAGCAGCTGCCGGGGGGAGGCCGCCGCATTTTCCCAGAAACCCAACGAGATAGGTTTTCTCCGCCCCCAATAGCCGGGTCGGAAACGACGCGACGACTGCCCCGCCAGCAAGAGTGCTTAAGAACCCGCGCCCTTCCATTGCCGTGCCCCCAATGTCGATGGGATGGAATCTAGCATCGTCGCGATACGCCCTTGGCAGGATGTCGTCTCTTGACGTCGAACCAGCGCTCTGCCACGTCCGGTAATGGGAGAAAAGACTGAAGAGAAGTGTCGGGAGGCAACAGGCAGATGAGCGAACTTGATGAATTCAGCCGCGAGGTCGAGGCCTGGTTTCGCGAGAACCGGCCACCGGAACCGGATTTTCTGCTGCCTGAATCCTTCATGGAAGTCGGATCGGACGCGCAGTTCGAATATCTGCGCGACTGGCAACGCAAGATCTATGAGGCCGGATATCTCGGGATGGCCTGGCCGCGCGACTACGGCGGCGGCGGGCAGCCGCAAGCCTATCAGGACATCGTCAACGCCGAGATGGCGCGGCAGAAGGTGCCGTTCGTGCCCAACACCATCGGCCTCAATTGGGCAGGCCCGCTGATCCTGGCGATGGGCACCGAGGAGGCGAAGCAGCGCTACATCAAGGGCATCCTGAATGCCGAGGACATTTGGTGCCAGGGATTTTCCGAGCCGGACCAGGGTTCGGACCTCGCCAATTCCCAGCTCGCGGCCAAGCGGGACGGCAACGATTACGTCCTGAACGGTTCGAAGATCTGGACCAGCCTCGGCAGCTACGCCAAATACATGATCCTGCTGGCGCGAACCAATCCGCAGAAGCCCCGCTACGACGGCCTCTCGTTCTTCCTGGTGCCGATGAAGACGCCCGGCATCGAGCCGCAGCCGATCAGGAAGCTGACCGGCGAGTACGGCTTCACCCAGACCTTCTTCACCGACGCGCGCATCCCGGCCGAGTGCCTGATGGGGAAGGAAGGCGAAGGCTGGAAGATCGCCATGCTGACCCTGACCTTCGAACGCGGCGTTACCGGCGGACAGGCCGGCGGCGTCAGCCGGGTCGCGCTCGGCCTCGGCGACGTCGTCGAGCTTGCGCGCCGCTCCCGGCGCGACGGCCGGCCGGCGCTGGAGGATCCCGCGATCCGCGACCAGATCGTCCGCTTCATGATCGAGGATCAGGGCGATCGTCTGTGCGCCACGCGCGGCGAGATCGCGGCGTTGTGCAGCGAGCGACCGAACGCGATCGGGCTTTCCGCAAAATTGCGTGTCAGCGAGCACCGGCGGCGGCTGTTGCAGTTCGCGCTCTCGCTGCAGGGGGCGAACGCCGTGCGCTTCGTGGGCGACGATCGGGCGATCGACGGCGGCAAGTGGCAGCGCGCCTATTTCAACGCGTTCTCTTCGACGATCGGAGGCGGCACCAGCCAAATCCAGGCCAATATCGTCGGCGAACGCGTGCTTGGCCTGCCGAAGGACTGATGCGATGCCGCACCTGAGCAACAAGATCACGTTCACCGACGAGCAGGCCATGCTGCTCGACATCGCGACGAATTTTTTCCGCGAGAAGAGCTCGATAGGCACCGTTCGCAGGCAGATCGCGTCGGAATCTGGGTTCGACCGGGAACTTTGGGGCGAGATTGCCGAACTCGGCTGGCTGGGCGTTGCCGTGCCGGAGCGCTTCGGCGGCAGCGGACTCTCGCTTGCGGACCTCACTGTCATTGTCGAGCCGATGGGTCGTCACCTCGCCGGGACGCCGTTCACCTCCACGCAGCTATTCACTCAGGCGCTGCTGGCCGGCGGGACTGAGCAGCAACAGCGCGAACTGCTGCCGCAGATCTGTCGCGGCGCGATCGGCTCGGTTGCGCTGTTCGAAAGCGACGGGAATTGGGACCTCGAACAGATCGAGAGCTCGGCCGTGATCGCGGCCGATGCTGCGCGATTGAGCGGAGCCAAGACGCTGGTCTGCGACGCCGCGGTCGCGGACTTCCTTCTCGTGTCGGTTTCCCTGGCCGGCGCGCCGGCGCTCGCGATCATCAAGGCTGCGGATCTTCCGCGCGAGCGCAGGACGCGGGAGACGGTCATCGATGAAACCCGCCGCGCCTATCACCTTGACCTTGCCGGCGTCAGCGTTCCGGCCTCATCGCTCATGACAGGCCAAAAGGCGCGCGCCGCGCTCAAGGCCATTCGCGACAGCGCGCTGCTGTTCGCCTCGGCCGAGGCGGCGGGCGGCATTGCCGGCGCGCTGGAGGTGACCGTCGAGTATCTCAATACGCGATCGGCCTTCGGGCGAAAGATCGGCAGCTATCAGTCGCTCAAGCACAGTTGCGCCGACATCCTCGTCGGACTGGAGCGCGCGCGCTCGCACGTTTACCACGCGGCATCGCTGCTCGCCGCCGGTGAGGATGCCGAGATCGCGCTGCGAATGGCGAAGGTGGAGGCGGGCGACAGTTTTGTTTTCGCCGGCGACCGGGCCATCCAGTTTCATGGCGGCTTTGGCTTCACCTATGATTGCGACGCGCAGCTCTATTTACGCCGCGCGCTTTGGCTGCAATATGCCTTTGGCGATGCGGCCCATCACCGGCGGCGGCTCGCCGACCTCCTGCTTCCGGCCGGCTAGTTACGGGCGTTCCTGCCAGCCGGGAAGCAACGCATGCCCCAAGCGGGCGACGCAATCGGTTCGCCATCCGGCTGGACGTCCGAAACGAACTAGCCACGGATCGGCGCCAACGATCGTGCGAATGCCGAAAGGACGGAACCGCTGCTGGTGCACCGTCCGTTTCGCCCTCAACAACAGACATTTCTCGAACGAGAGGGCACGTCCGCTTGGTGCCCTATGAACGGAAGTTGCTTTGAGGCGCAAAGCCATGGCAGGAAGTTTCGAATCATCCGGTTTGTTTCATATTTGTCACAGACAAAACCAATCATCCGCTTAGTGTATTTTTTTAAGTTGGGGATTGGCGATGAGGAAATTTCCGCTCGCAATTGGCCTGCTGGGTTTAGCTATAGGAAGCATCCCGGTTTCGGCTGCTGACCTGTCCGTAAAGGCGCCTTTGGCGGTTCCCTCCGCAAGCTGGACAGGTTTTTACGTGGGCGGTGACATCGGCCTGCGGTCGACCGAGGCAGACATTACGACCGACGTAGTGGCATTCGGCACTTTTCCATTTAACAACGTCGGCAGAATTACTTCCGAGCCGATCAACGGTACGGCTTTTCGCTTCGGCGCCTATGCGGGATACAATTGGCAATTCGCGCCCAGCTGGGTGGCGGGCGTTGAAGGCGCTGTCGGTTGGGCCAACAAAAGCGTTACCCTCAATGGTGTGTTTCTGCCGGGCTCGGCCCTTTTGATGGCCGGAGACCCGAGTGCGTTGCTGACCAGCCGGACCACTTGGGACGGAAGCATCCGCGGACGCCTTGGTTATCTCGTTACACCTTCGACCCTGGCATATCTGACCGGCGGCACCGCCTGGCAGCATTTCGATACGACGGCTACTTGCAGCATCCTGATCTGCGGCGTGCCGGTCGTGACATTCAGGAATTCCTCGACAAAGGCCGGTTGGACCGTTGGTGGCGGCCTGGAGACCAGGCTTCAGAGCAATTGGCTGGTTCGAGCCGAATACCGCTATGCGGATTTCGGAACCGCGACCTTCCAGCCCAGCGCACTGGGCTACTCCGCGACCTATGAAGAAAGGCTCCGGACGCATACCGCGTTGCTTGGCCTCACTTACCAATTCGGTGCGGGATGGACGCCCGAAGCCGCAACCGTTGCTCCGCTTTATGTCAAAGCGCCGGTGGCGACCGCGTCCAGGGACTGGTCGGGCGCTTACGCGGGCGTTGACGTTGGTATCCGATCCACATCCACCAACGCGACCCAGAATGGCGTCACCATCAACGGCGCGCCGGCGCCCTGCGTGTTTATCAATTTCAATCCTCCCCAGGGATGCGCTTCCTCCGAACCAATGAGCGGCACGGCGGCGCGTTTTGGCGGCTTCATCGGCTATGATTGGCAGTTCGCCCGGCAATGGCTTGTAGGCATTGAAGGCGAAGCCGGATATGCCGATCGAACCTCGACGTTTAACGGCAGCGCGCTGCCCGGCAACATCAACGGGTTTCTGTTTCCGATCGGCAGTTTCTCCGGATTGCCCGGCGACTCCTTCAACGTGAGGACCACGTGGAACGCCAGCGTGCGGGGCCGTCTCGGTTTCATCGTCACGCCATCGCTGATGCTGTACGTGTCCGGCGGCCCGGCTTGGTTACGCATCGAATCGACATCGACCTGCGGTCTCAGCCCGAACGGCCTTTGCTTCCCGTCGATGACGCCACTGTCGATCACGAACGCCACCACGAAGCTTGGATGGACCATCGGCGGGGGTGGAGAGGCGCGGCTGTCGGAGCATTGGTATGCGCGCGCGGAGTACGGTTACGCCGATTACGGCACCGCCTCATACGTCAACACGGTGGTGAATGCGCCCGGCGGCGGAATTGGTCCATTCGTTTATAAAGACCCCTATTCCCTGAACATCCAGACGCACACTGCAACAGCCGGCATTCTCTACAAGTTTTGAGCTGTAGAGACTCCCGTGGAGACGCCGTTTCGTTAGCCCACCGGTAGTCCCGCAAACGAAGCTGAAATGCTTTGAGCCGGGTTGAATTATCACATAAACGGACCAGTAGTTGCGAAGTACTGACTGGACCTGCACGCTCAACTTCAAGCCACAAACGCTGACATATCCCGGCGCGATCGATGGTCCGGTTCGGGTCATAGGCCGATTTCAAGCATCCGCACCTCAAAGTCCGCTCTTCACTCGGCGCCGGATATTCTGCCATATTACCTCCGTTGCCGGCGCAAGGTTCATTCTCTGAAGAGAGTCCTGCTGCGAAAGCCGGCCCGACGCCAGGCAAGAGGGTCTCACGGGGATCGTGAGGATTTTGGAATTGATGGAAACCATCGGCACCGTGGACATGAAGATGCGGTGTCCGAACTGGAAAGACGATTCCTGGTTTCCCTATTTTTTGGCCGTCTTGATATTTCTATGTTCGCGTGCGGTCGTCGCACTCGGGCTGCTGTTCTCGCAAAAATATCTCCCCATCGCGACCGACGTCTGGTCTGCGGGACCGTTCTGGTACCACCAGCTTCTGCAGTGGGACTCCGAATGGTATTTCAGGATCGTAACCGAGGGCTATCGCTATAACGGCGATCCGACGCTTGCCCAGAATATCGTGTTCTATCCATTATATCCGATGCTCGCGCGAAGCCTCGCCGCGATCAGCGGCCTCGCGGCATCGGATGCCCTGCTGGTGGTATCGAATATCGCAGGATTGCTGGCTATCGTCTTTCTATTCAAGCTGGTTCGCGAGGAATTTGGCGATCAACTGGCTCTCGCCACCATCGCACTGCTCAGCTTTTTTCCGACCTCCATTTTGCTGTCGGCCGCATATACCGAACCCCTGGAATTACTGCTGATTGTCTGGTTTTTTCTGGCCCTGAAGCGGAAACGCTATTTGTTGGCCGCACTGCTTGCAGGTTTCGCGCTTGCCGAGCGATCAACGGGCATTGTCTTGTTGCCCGCCCTGCTCTGGGAGATGTGGCTCAATCGAGATCAGAAGCCGTTGTTTCCGGCTCTCATACCATGCGTTCTGATCGCGACATCGGGCCTGTGGCTGTTCATGATCTACCTCTGGTACGCGTTCGGCGATCCGCTTGCATTCTCGGAGGCGCAAGCGGCTTTCCATCATGGAACGACGATGGTGGCAAGATTGATGGCGGCGCTCAAACTTGAGCCCTTCACCCGAATGATTCTCAATGACTGGAATCCATGGGGTCTCGATAGCTGGTTTACGCTGTTGTTCATTGTCTTGATTGTTATCGGCTGGTTCCAGCTGCGGTTTTCCTGGACACTGTTCGCCATCGGCGCGCTATTGTTGCCCTACCTCACACTCAGCGGCGGTCCGGCTGGCTTCGTGTCGATGAACCGATTCAATCTCGTCTCGTTTCCGCTGTTTGTCGTGTTGGCCGGCGTCGGACTGCGGGGGAAATGGCTTTTGCTCGGCGTGATCGGACTTTTCAGCGCGTCGCTGTTCATGAGCACCGCGCTGTTTGCGCGCAGAATCTGGATCGGATGATCGCGGCGACGACGGATCACGGCTTGCCAAGCCCCGATCGACCGCGGAAGATCAACTAGTACCGACGCTTATCGGTGCAAAGTCGGCATGAGTTTTGCGGAAGAATGGTCGGCAGGGGCATGCTTCGCGCTTTCAAAATATGTCTGACGCTGGCGATCGGAACCGTGCTCGGTCTGGCCGCCACATGGGCGACCGTCATTCGCGGCACGACCAGCATCAATGTCAGCGACGGCCCCTGGCGCACCAGCCTGCACACAGGATCGAGCGAAGGCGGGCCTTACCTGCGGGCCCGGATTGCGGTGCATGGCCTGCTCGCGCTCAGCCGACAGGAGACAATCTATTATACCGCGGCGAGCGACAGCGACGGCCATGTGCTGGATGGCCATTGTACCTACCAGATCGAGGGGCGCGACCCACCGGCGCGCTGGTGGAGCATCACCGCCTATGGCGCCGACGATTTCCTGATTCCCAACACCGCCGATCGCTATTCGGTCTCGATGAACTCGGTCGAGCGCCGCGCCGACGGGACATTCGTGGTCGCGCTGTCGGAAGCGCCGGTCGAGAGCAACTGGATTCCAGTCGCCGGCCCACGTTTCGACGTCACGATCCGGCTCTACAATCCGCAAGCCGCCGTGGTCGCCGATCCCGCGCATGTCGCGCTGCCCACGATCAGAAAGGCGACCTGCAAATGATCGCCCGAAGCTGGCGCTGGATCGCAGCGACCCTGCTGGTGGCCGTGGTCGTGCACGGAGCCAGCGTGTTGTTGCTGCCGCGTCTCATCATGCTCCGCACCATGGCCGGGATTGCGAAGTCGGCGGATATCAACACGATCCTGCACGCGCCGCGGTCGACCGCGCAGGCGCGCGGGGTGGTGCGCCCTTCCCCGGACCTGCTTTATTCGATCTGCGTCTATGACCTGAACGCGGCGCATGGCGCGGTCCGGGTGCATACCCATGACATGCCGGAGACCTACTGGTCGGTGTCGGTGTTCGACGCCGACACCAACAATTTCCATACCGCGAACGATCGGCAAGCCATGGCCGCTGG
>ORJL010684748.1_pt1 | contig 11163 bp, 13 predicted proteins | sample 1779941 | NCBI WGS metagenome assembly ORJL01 (sample SAMEA104232317, study PRJEB22302) | groundwater metagenome | biome: forest; feature: aquifer; material: groundwater | place: USA | collected 2011-08-07 | depth 5.8 m | reverse complement strand
TGGCACTGTCACAGCAGGGGCCGAGCCACAACCACAGAGCCCCTCCTTGAGCTTCGTAATGGGCTCAGTGCGTTGTTTCACGCTTCTCGGCGGTTCATGCGCATACCGTAGAGTTTCATAACCATCTGTCGAGCGCATTCCTCTGAAGTTGCCTGGGGTTTCTGATCTACCCGGTAAGCCCAGTCCCGCTACCCTCACCCGCGCAGCGGAGATCGCAGGTGCGCAGCAGCCGTTGTTCATTTTCTCCCAGGCATCTCCGGTGCCGATCGTATAAGGCGAAGTGCGCGCGCACGATGACCCGGAACCTCGTGGAGGGGTCCACGGTTACAGGAAGCATCCGCCAGCGCGTCCAAGACGAATCTGCGCCGTCCATTTCGTGGTCTGGCTGCCAGATACGCTGGGCACCCTGATCCCGTGGTCGCGGATGAGAGCCAGGAGCCTAGCTGCGAGAGATAGGCCGGTCCGCCTCCCGGGACAGATGGATGAATGGCTTGGCTTACCTGGCCGGGAACTCCGACCTGATCTTTGAGTGGCCCGTGAGCCTCGATGCCGTCTTTCTGTTCCTGGATGTGATCACTGACCTGGGGCCAGCACGGGCCGAAACCCTACGCGCCCGTTCCGGTAGTCGGGCGAGACGTCGCTCCGGAGCGCCGCACGGCAGTTCCTGCCGAAGTCGAGCCAACTGCCCCCGCGAATCGCGCGGTTCGAAACTGGAGTCGGGCCACGGGGGTCGGTCACACTTCCGCCGGGATACGTTCCATACCAGTCCAAACACCACTCCGACACGTTTCCATGCATGTCGTACAAGCCCCAAGCGTTGGGCTTCTTCATTCCGACCGGATGCGCCTGAACACCGCTGTTTCCATTATTCCAGGCATAATCGGCCAGTCGCGTGTAATCGGGGTCATCCCCGTAGCTAAACCGTGTTGTCGTTCCCGCTCGGCACGCATACTCCCACTCCGCTTCCGTCGGCAACCGATACTTATAACCTGATGCTAGTTTCCCCGCAGCTCGCTCACGGGCTGTCAGTTTGGCACAATACTCGGTGGCTTCATTCCAACTGACCGTCTCCACCGGGCGTGTGGCATCTCCCTTGAAACAACTCTCATTGGTCCCCATCACCGCCAGATACTCCCCCTGGGTCGTCTCATTCTTACTCATCCAAAAACCACGGGCGATCGTCACCTGCGTCTGAGGGCCTTCGTCGGGGCTTCGATCCCTTTCGGTCACGGGACTCCCCATGATGAAGATGCCAGGCTTGATCCACACCAGGTGTTGCGGATCGGGGTTTATGGGCGACTCAGTGGCATTGCCGTTTCGTTTCACCGCAGTGACACAACCAGTTAGAGCGGTACCCAGGAAGACCGCCAACCATGCCGACAATCTCACCGATCTCATTTCACTCACTTTCTTTTCGAGGTTTGCTACTGGAACTAATCGCAATCTGTTCCCGTCATCAGACCAACTCAAGCCATTTTCTCCTCAGAAAAGGCCGGACCAAGAAAGAAAGCCCACTCCGAATCCCCCCTCATCCATCGGGGCTCCAAGAAGCTCGTTGTGGCCTCGGTCGTGAGTTGATCAGTTTGTCCGGCGCATGCGATCAGGAAGTGCAAACCGCACCATTATCGAATTGGCCGCGATGTCGCGCTCGGCGATCTTCCTGTCCCGGCGGTCACGGGGGTGTGCTTGCCCCCTGGTCGTGGGGTCGATGCGAGGTTCACCGGTGACCTGGCTGGGGCACATTCGAGCTTGTTTGGCGAGGATGATGACGGGCCTGAACTGGAAGTCGAGCGGCAGGAACCAGGCTACCCTCTGGACATCATGATTTACTGCCGAAACGTTGGAGGTGTTCTTTCCCCTGGCCTTTACGCGGACGCGATCGAATGATCCGTCGCTTTTGACAGGGAGCGGCGCGCGCCGCACACTACAGCGATGCCGAATACGGTTACCGCACACTCGACGAATGGCGACCAGAGGTACTTCCTCGATCGCGGCGGGGTGCCGACCACGCGCATGGCGGGCAAACCCGGCTCGGGCCATATCGAACTCGCCCAGACGGTTCTGGAAAGGCTTGAGCCTGGGTCCGACGTTTACGCGCAGATGTTTGCGCTCGGCTTCGTGCGGATTCTGGAAACCGACACCGAGGTATTCGTGGACGCACCGCGTAATCTCACCAAGCAGCAGCGAAGATTCGTGGATGCTAAGCGTAGGGACGGCAAGACCGTAGTGATCAATAGTGCAGACTTTATCCAGAGCCGGGGCCGCAAGTCTTGATTGCGCGGATGGCCGTTGCCTGGGTGCCTTGGATTTGTAGCGCCAAGCGCGTTTGGCCGGGTCCCTCCTGCGGATCTCACTCGCCAAGGTGCGGTATCCTCTCTCGATCATGGGGTTGCAGCGCCACGGGCGTCCTATGACTGGGCAGCATTTTACACATGTTGAACAAGAGATGGCGATCCGGTTGCGTCGGTGAGCGATTACGGCACAAATACCTCCCTGACATCGGCCCCTGAGAGCCAGTTGCCCAGCGGTGAATACCGAAGTCAATTAGGCTGGCGACGACGAAGGCCACGAGGCAGAGGGCAAGGAGGCCGATGGCGAGGATCATCTACCGCACGCGCGGGAAAACGAGGCTGAAGATCAGATGGCCGAGCGCCCAGAACTGTCGCTCGATTTTGGGCCACGGCTGGAGTCCTGCAAAAGGGCTGTGGCCGTGGCCGCTGAAGAAATGGTCTAGGCGGAAGCCGCGTGGCGGGCGACACGGAAAGCAGCGGGCTGAGATGATCCAGTGACCAGCCTGGAGACGCAGGAGGTGGCTTCTCCAGATTCTGCTCAAGCAGCAGCCAGTCGGACGCCGCTGGGTCTTCCACGGCCTGCCTCAGGCCGTCCATCCCGGCCTCGGTCATCTCGCCCTGGACCATCCGGGGAGCACCGAAGCCTGCCCGGCGGAGCACCAAGTTCGTCACGACCGATCATAGGGCGGGTCGGCGATGAAAATATCGGTGGGCACGTTGAGTTTCCATAAGCGCGCTCTTGGTCGGCGCAACTGAGCCAGCCTTTTACCGCGATATTCGCTCCAGCACGGTGGTTCGTAAGAGGTGCCGAGAGTCCAAAAGCCATAGAGTAGATACTCGGGCATTCCGGCCCTGTTTGAGCCTACGACTTTCTTGAAAAAGGAATCGTCTCGGTCTGGGTTTTCCCATCCGCCGCCCAGTCCGCCTCCGGGCTGGATGATGGCGAGAATCTTGGGAGCGATGCCGAGGCGGCAGAACAGCCCCTGGTAGATGGCGGACATCTCTCCGGCAAAATAGAGGACGCTGAACATGTCGGGACCATGGGACTCCCCGAAGTCAGCGCTTCTCTGCCACACGCTCCAGTGCCCGAATGGGCGGCAACGCGCCTCACACTCACGAAGACGCTCTCTTTGCTCTGGGCTGGATGGCGTCATCAAAGGTCTCCAGCCGCTCGGCACGATGTCGTTCGTGAAGACCTCCCGCTGCACAATCGAGCGGTAACCTCGGAAGCCGGAACCGGCGTCGTGGCCATCCAGGTTCCTCAAGTACTCGTCCTTCGTGACCTCATAATCGGCGTAGACGAACGAGAGGACGTTTCCGGCGAAGAACTTGACGGGAGTTCCGTCCAGCCCGCAGGCTGGATAATAGAGCGATTCCGTCAAAACGTCCTTCAATATCCCCTTCAGAGGCGGTGCCGCACCGGTATCACGCCCGATGGCGGCAAGCCAGTCAGGGGTCTTCATTCGTGGCAGTTTTGGTATCATGTGTGGTGGGCCTTTCAGTGATCCGCGCTGGCGGCGGAACGCGGTTGCACGACCGGCGTCTCGATCAACCTCCTGGAGAATTTCGCGGTTCTCAACGCATCCCGCAGCGCGACGAGCGGGTCGTCGGTGAATCTGTCGTCGAAAGCTTCCTCCGGCCTGATACCGGCGCGGTGAGGGACAAGCGCCGCCATAACGAACTTCACGGAAACATCGGTAGCGTGGGCCACGACAGGCCGATCACCGGTCAACGTCAACCCCAAGGCGCATCCGGGCAGGGCCATCATTTCAGGGGATGCCTCCAGGGCGAAATCGCTGGCCCCGCGATGGTCTGGATCGACGTAGACGGTTTCGAGCCAGCCCACGGAAGCGCGGGGTGTGCTCTCGATGACGGAGGACGCGGTTTCCGGGTTCATGAGTCAGCAGCGTTCAGCGATTCAGGCGAGCGATCCGGCTCGTCTTCAGCAGCCCAGCCCAGTAGAGCCCGACCTGCCGGGGTCATCGGGGCGTACTCACGAATCAGGTCGGAGTCGAGCTTCGGTTCATCACACCCGCAAGACTCTTTGTTGGCGCGCGGTTGCTTGATTATCTGGTCTTGCGCCTTGGCGATCTGAAACGCCTCTTCCCTGGACACAAACCGGCCCACGTCAGTGACAAAACCCTGCTCTCGGGCGAGGAACATCGCTCTTTTCTCGTCGGCGGTCAGGTCCTCCAGGGACATGAGGGTTACCGCGCAGGCCATGTGTGATGGACCGGTGAAAATGAGATCGCCGACTTTCAGCGCGGCGGCTGCGATTTTCTCAGTCATACTGGAACTATGTTTTTTTACAACTCGCCTGTAGCGCTACTTCGGATTCTGAACCTCCTGGAGAGTAGTTTTCCACTTTTGGTCGGCATCCTCCAATAATGTGGTCACTTCCTTGAGGTCCAGGCTGCGAGCCGCAGCAAGAGCCGAATCACCTTCAGCGTCGTCGTCGTTCCAATTGGTAGCGCCCTTTTGAAGTAGCAGCCTCACTATTACCAGGTTCTTTTGAAACGAGACCGCGTACCACAACGCTGTGTGTCCCTTGTCATCCTTGGCGTTAGGGTTTGCGCCCTTCCTAAGCAAGAGTCTGGCAACCGAGACCTTTTGGCTGTAGTTGGTTTGGTTTGGCTCCGTCATCAAAGCCGCCAAGAGCGGCGTTAACCCGGTTGACGGCGACGGCTGATTGACATCAATCCCCTTTCCCACCAGGGAACGCACCATCTCTTCGTTGCCAAGCAAGGCGGCATGGACAAGTTGTGGCTCTTCGCGTCTCATAATATTCCAGTCTGAATAAGGACTCCGAGGAGCAGCAGCCCGCACATCGAGCAGAGCAGTACCCAACTTCTTGCCGATATTGCCCTTCTTTCCGATGTCCGGTCGGTCTTGATCCGGCGCAACCCCCAGCCGAGAATCACGGTAAGGCTGCCCCAGATCAAAGGCGAGTTGTGGTGAGGATCGGTCGTGGCCGCAGAAATAACGATGAACCCAGCAACATAGAGAAAGATGCCGACGCCACGAAGAAGATCCTTGGCTCCTTTTGCCAATTCCTGCGCCTTGCGCTTCTGCGCCTCGGCAGCCAGTGCCGCATCCCTTTCCTCCGCCTCCTTTTCGATCTTCTTCTCGGCTTCGGGCAGGGCAAGGATCAGACCGATGGCCGCATCCATCTCCCCCGCAATCACGGCGCTGATGGACTCCAGCGCCTTCTGCTGGCGCTCGAAGGAAATGTGGCCCCCGAAGCACTTGGCGCAGCCGTAGTCCAACAAGCGTTCAGGCAATTCTCTAACCGCTTTGAGGTATTCAACGATCTTCGGAAAGGCCATTGACTCGGCCTGCTTTAGCAGTTCGAGCCTCTGTTGAAGCAGAGCTAACCGCTTGTCCACCTCCGCGCCAGCTTGAAGGAGCGCGTTAATCGTGCCCATGGTTCGGCCCGATCTGCCAAGGCCTCCTGCAAGTTGCCCGATCGCGGCACCTCTCATGCCTGCCTCAACCACGCTACTTTCCCGCAACTCGGAGGAGACGTTGCTCAGGTCCATGTCCAGGTCCCTCAACGCCCGTATGTAATCCGTCAGAATGCCATCCAAGGGCTCGAACACCTCAGCGCGAACCTGCTTCGATAACGAAGTCGTTGGGGTCCCCCGGATTTCCGGGACCATGGAGCACTGACGAATGATCTTCGCGTAATCCTGGCAGCATCCTTCCGTGAATTTATCCGCGTAAATAATGAACCGCTTAAAAAACTCCTCGGTGGACATGGCTCTCAACAGGCCTTCAGCGTCAGAGGCGGCTTTGAAAGGTATGAGCAACTCGGACACGCTCTTTTGGGCCGCCTGGGCTATCGCTTCGTACGCGCGCTCGTCACCCGGCTGAAAACTTCTCTGGTCGGTATTGTTCATATTCGTCATAAGCCAGAAGCCCTCAAAATGAGCGCTGGCAGGGTGCTGCCTCTACAGATGATCTGCTGATTCGTCTCCTTGGTGTGATCATTCTTCGGAGGGTAGTATCCAAGAGGGAGATTAGCGACGCCTCGGGCCACGAGACGACTGCCCTCTTCGACGATGATCCCGAGCCGCTTGCCGGTTCGGTCTCTGATGACGGTTTCTTGTGCCATAGGTCTATTGATGTGGATGGTTGCTGATAATCCTGGCGGCTTACATTTCCAGATGCTGGAGAACCTTGACTCGCCAGCCCGCCGCGCGTTCGAGTCTTTCAGGTGACCGCAGCCGTCGTTTGCCCTCGCGCATTCGGGACGCCCTGCCTCCCTCCATGATGTTCACCGCGAGTCTCTGAATGGCGCTGTAGAGAGCGAACCGTTTTTCAACACTTGTGCCGCATCCGTCTTGTCCCAACAGCCATACCCCGGTTTCCTGCCCGAGATAACGCTGAAGATGAAACCCCCAGCCCCGCGCGAAATCCCCGCAATCGCCGGTAAACACAGGTAGGACCAGCCTCGCCCAATTCCAGTGATGTTTGCTGATAAAGCGAATCCTGGGAGGCGCGATGAGATGACCGTCGCAGGAATCCACCGTGTGCAAGCCAAGCAGCGGCAGGACCTTAACGAGCAACGCGATACCCGGTTCCAGCACTTCGACAGGGACTTTGGCTCCGAATGTGCAGGCACGAAAAGTCGGCCACCCGTGATTGACGACGCCACCAAAATCGTAAAGCCCTGAGAGCCCGTATATCGGCGGGTGCGTGAATACCCTGTACAGAACCTCGTCCGTGATCGAGTGTGTGTCGAGGATTTCAGCGGAGTGGTCCGGGTTTCCGTCAATTCGCTGAACGTGTAGCCCGTCCCTCTGGAGCATTTCGACATCGCGCTGCGGGCTGCCGGTGCAGAGAAACACTCTGCCCGCGTCTTGACGGACCAGAAATCCGCGCCACAACAAGATGCTCTTTACCCGTGTGGGCGGATCATTCATCCCTCCGAGCACCCGCTCGAACAGGTTCTGGTCATACCCGCTGTTGCGGGTGGGTGTCGATGGACCGGTTAACCCGGCAGGGATAGGAGGTTGAGCCGTATTTAACATGGCTTTTGGGGCGAGTTGTCAGCAGGAGGTTCAGGTTGACCCAGGCCGCCACGCTCAGGATAATCGCCTCTTGGATCGATGATGATCTGGTTCACTCTCACCGCGCGAGGATTCAGAAAATAGAGCCATACGGCTTGCTCACCGATGCCAAGATAGAGGAGGGTGATTAGCCTTAGCTCCTGGTCATGAGTGGGGATGCCGAGCAGAGCGGCGTGATGCCAAAACCTATCCGGAAGTGGTCTCGCGCTTGCGGGTACCCAATCCGGCGAGGACTTTGCGTATCCTGGGAAGAAACCGTCCTGATGTTTATGGCAATCGGTAGGGATCGGTATGACTTCTTGGATCGTTATGCCGTGGCGCTCTTTGCCTTTCTGGGCTTCGAGGTAAGCGAGTGTCGCATCCCTGGTGAGGTGCAACTCGCAAAAGATCAGCACGGTGCAGTCATCAAGAAGCCTTGGGAGGCAGTCCCAAAAAGTTGGAACATCCTTGCCGGGGTCTGCTTTGTTTCCTGGAAAAAGGCAGATCGTGCGTCCATGCAAATCTAGGATGAAATCATCTAAGTGAGAGCGGGTCAATTCCTTTACATCGATGTCGTCAAAAGCGTCTTCGTCGTTATTCATGCTGTCTTACAGTGGTTAATGTGTGTGGTGTAATGTGTTGTAATCGTTTGTGAATAACTCTACCGTCTAAGGTGCCAGGACCCGATAGAACCGTGTCGAGGTATTCACGGCTCCAGCGTCATAAAAAGTGAACGGATTGCTCGGCAACGAAAGGTCAATCAATCTGGCCCAGGCGACAGTCGCCAGATTAGTGCTGTATTCGATGCGATAAGTGGTTCCCGCACGCCCATCGATGGTCAAACCGGGCATACGCGAGAACATCTCAAGCCTCAGCCTCGCGGCGTTGGCCGGGGAGACCGTGAGGAGCGCGCTGTCGCTGTCCACCATGCCCAGGGAGTTGCGCACGTTGACCCAAAACGTCGTGTTGGTCGTCAATCCCAGCACGGTATAGCTGGCGTTCGTTGCCCCCAGGATCAGAGCGCTGGCATCCGCGCTTAATCCGCGATACCACTGATAGACCAAATTGGGCGTGGCCCCGCTGGCAACGACCGAGAGGGTTGCGCCTTCACCCAACCGCAACGCTTGACCCTGAGGCTGGGTAAGGATGATGGGTGAGCCCGTAAGAATGTTGACGGTTAACATGGCCACCCGGCTGGTTGCGGAACCCGAGGGATTCCTGACGATCACGCCGTATGGCCCGGCGTGAGACGCTCTCACCCTGGCCAACACCAGGGTGGGACCCGTCCCGCCTGGAATTGACTGCCCGTCAAAACGCCATTGATAGGCGAGTGCCTCGCCCGTCGCCACCACGTTGAAACTGATCCGATCGCCGGGGTTGGCCACCTGGCTCTTCGGGTGCGTGGTGATAATCGGCAGCGGAGACGTTCCCAGGAAGAACCACCGCTCCACGTAAGGAGCGGCGTTGAAGTTCGCATCATCGAGATGTGTGGCGCTCACCGTGACCAGACCGGGGGCGGAACCGAGGACGAGCAGGCAGCCATCCTGTCGGAGCGGGTAATCGACTGTGAACTTGTCCTTCAGATTGTCGATCTCGATCTCGGTGTACGGCATATTGATAGGGGGCACTGGGGCCAGGGCGCGAGGGTACACTCCATCAGGGCATCGGCAGAGAGCCAGGAATGGCGCGTAGCAGCCGTAGTACTGGCTCACGAATTGATCGGGCAGCACGAAGAGCTGCGCGTCCAGGGGCCAGTGGATTTCGGCGAACTTGAAGTCCCGGGGCAGGTCCGTATTGGCGACGGCCCATGCGAACTCGGGCGAGATGAAGTAGGTGGGCACCTGGTGCTTGATCAGGCTCAAAGAGAGCATGTAGCCTGTCAGGTGCGGGAGCTGGTTCATGTTCGGATCGTGCACGACGACCAGGTTGCCCGTTAAAACGGCGGCGAAGTGCTTTGGGTTGAGGTAGCCGGTGGGCGGCGTGATGTTGCGCGGGTGCGCCGCCTTGAAGGCGACAGGATGGTGGGCTTCTACCGCCTCGGTGATGGCTTTGAAGGTGGTGTTCATAGGCGGGGGTTACCACGGCGTTGATATTCCGAACCATCCGAGAATTATCCCGCCGATCACGCAGATTAGCATCAGGGGCATGCCAATAAGGACGGCAATGACAGGGATTAAGAAAATGAATTGGACAATCTGTTCAAATATATCATTCCCAGCGTCATATATTACGTCTAACGTGTCCCAAAAGCTTGTTTTTTTGATTGAGGGACATTCGTCGCTCCAACCAGTGGGCACGATCTGGTTCTTTTGATCTTCTGGCTTGTAGCCAAATAGAGGTCTGAACACAAAGTTAGAGCCTCGCAGCCAATTGAATGGGGCTTTGACCAGTCTCTCCACTGCGTTGGGATCAGTTTCAAATTCCAGGCCGATTCTACGGGGTCTCTCTTCGGTAAGGTAGCGTCCAGTCAACACGTTTAAGGCGTAGTAGCGCGTGCGTGGGCTGGGCGTAGGCAAACGCCTTGCTTTAATCGTGTGTGTTTCGCTGAAAAGTGTTACTTCAAAAGCGAGATGAACCTGGGTCTCTCCCCTAGATCGATGCTTAAGCTGGAGCTCACGGCTAGTACGAGCCGGGACAGGAGTATTGCAGTGAGGACAGTGATATCCCGCGTGAACATCATTGCTGCCGCAGTGCGGGCAAATGTGCCCGTAGTGGGAGCCTAGAAAGCATCCCATACTGTTAGAATTGAGAGGGTGAGAATTTGTCCGCCCAGCCGATGGGCCTGACCTGGCTCATCCAGTTGCCGAAGCTGCGAGAAGTGCCTCCCGCAATGGCCACCACATCCGTCAAGCCTGCTGGAGTCGTTGTCTGGCCATCACGAGTTAAGCCCCACGCGACGACGGTCGAAACAGATTTTGCATTTGAGGCTGAGCCTAAAGTTACAGCCAATGCCAAGGCAGCCCAGCACCACGCTGGCAGGCGCTGCCACGGCCTGGGGACGGCGAGCGGCTCGGTCCTTGTGGTTAAGAGTCGAAGCGTGAAGGTGTCGGAGCGGACAGGGCACCTGACCAAAACGGGGAGTGTGAGTAAGCGTTGGGAATGGAAGATATGGCGTGCTTTCATGGTTCGTGTTTTTCATGGCGAAGCCCACGAACCACGGCAAAAGAAGGGGCGCGTACCTAACGCACCCCCATCAGAGGCACCGCGAAGCGCCCGTGCAAGGAATACGCCAAGCCGCGCCCGATGGGGCGCGTGCTCGGTTGGCCCTTGCACTTGAAAATTCGCGGTTTTCTGATAGGGCCGCAGCCGAAGCTACGCAAAATGGTTCAAGTTGTTTACATAAAATCGTTCATGAGTTCACGAATTTTAAATATAGCATGCTACTGGAACGCGGCCAAGCCCTTCTGGGCGCTATTTTGCGAGCGAAAGCCAAACGGGAGTGGCCGCTCTGGGGCACCAGATCGACACCAGGTGCGGCAGGCTGGAGGGCGTGACGGAGGTGCCCGAGCCTGCGCCAGGGCGGCACTGCTTACCGGGCGCTGAATCTGCACGCCTCGAAGGGAGAGAACTTGGACTTCGATGAACGCAGCAACCCCATCCACCCCGGCGCTCTTTGCCGCGCCGTGCTGGACCATCTCAGCAAAGGGGTGCTCGGCGGTCACAATCTCCCCCTTGCCGGTGACGGAGCCGCCTCCGATGAACCGCCGGGCGAGCTCCGCGTAGGACGTCGCTTTGGTGTCCAGGTCCAGATGGGGCGCAGGTAGGGGCGGAGAGGATGCCTTTTGCCGGGGTGACCGCGTCGTAGCTGAGGGGGTGGTCGG
>ORJL010242224.1_pt1 | contig 11164 bp, 9 predicted proteins | sample 1779941 | NCBI WGS metagenome assembly ORJL01 (sample SAMEA104232317, study PRJEB22302) | groundwater metagenome | biome: forest; feature: aquifer; material: groundwater | place: USA | collected 2011-08-07 | depth 5.8 m | reverse complement strand
TCGGGTAATTGATTGGGTGATTGGCTCGAGAGCGCCAGATCCGTGAAGACGAAGCCGTCGCGCTCGACGGTCACACCCGTTTCGATCGGGATCTCGCGCCTGAACATCGGTCCTCTGTAGGCGAACGAGTGGAACTCGCCGCGCTCGCCGCATGGGTCCACTGACGACGGCAGCTCGCCGAGCAGCGCCGCGTCGAATTCGCGGCCGGCGAATCGCACGTCGATCTGGCGCGGATCCACGCAGGTGATCCGCGCCCCCAGACCCGCAGCCACCATTTCCCGCGCGAGGCGCGCGGTCGCACCTGGGTCGGCGTCGAACAGCGGAAAGATGGGCGTCAGACCCGTACCGGCGAGACGCTCTTCCCGGTACCGGCGGATATCCTCGAGAAACAGGTCGCCAAACGCGACGTGCGTGAAGCCCTCGCCGACCGCGCGGGCGACCGCCTGGCCCATCATTCGCTCGTAGACCTCGTTCGGGCACGGCGACGGGATCGGCACGATCCAGAGCGGCAGCCCGAGCGCGTCGGCCTGCGCCCGCAGCAGCTCGACGCGCACCGCGTGCATGGCCACACGCTGCGCCGGCTCGTTGATCGTCGTCAGCAGCGCGCCGAGCTCGACGTCCGCACGCTGGCGCAGCACGTGCACCATCCACGCGCTGTCTTTTCCACTGGACCACGAGACAAGGGGTTTCACTTGAATGCCTCAGGATGCAACGTGCGTGCGAGCGTGCGCGTCGCGAGGAGGACGCGCGGGCCGGGCACGACGAATTCGTCGCCGACGAGCGTGAAGACCCGGTGGTTCCTGACCGCGGGAATCGATCCGAGCGCATTCCAGGCCTGGACCTCCTTCGCGCTGTCGGTGGTCCTGGCGCTGTCGCCATACCGCAACTCGAGGATGACGTCGGGCCGCCGCGTCAGCAGCATTTCCGTGCTGGCCTGCACCGACTGCTGCCTGATGTCGCCGAAGACGTTCGTGCCGCCGGCGATCTCGAGCATGTCGTGCAGGAAGCCGTACCCGCCGCTCGCGTACACGTTTCGCAGGGACGAGGGATCGCGGCCGAACACGAGGAGCGTCGTCGGATGCGGCAGCCGGGAGGTCGTGGCGCGGATCGCGGCGAGCGACCGTTCCATCTCGGAGGCCAGCGCATCCGCGCGGATCGTTGATCCGATCCGCGCGCCAATCGCCCGCACGGTCGCCATGATGTCGGGGAGCGCCCGGTGTTCGTACGCGTAGTAGGGGATGCGGGCGCGGTCGAGCCGCTGTACCAGCTCCTTCTGCGTGGCGTACAGCACCACGAGATCCGGCCGCAGCGAGATGATGCGCTCGGTGTCCGGATCGATGAGCCCCCCGACGCGAGGGATGCGGGAAACCTCCGGCGGAAAACGGTCGTAGCTGCTGACGCCGGCCAGATGAGCGCCCGCACCCATCGCGAAGATCATCTCGCTGACCGCCGGCACGAGCGAGACGATCCGTTGCGGCGCGGGGGACGCGGCCCCGGGGCTGCTTCCCGCGACCTGTGGCGCCGCGATGAGAACGCTGACGAGCATCAGGTATGCGACCGCCGTCGCCGCGTATCGTGTGCGTGCGCTCATCGTCCTGACCTCAGCAGCAGCCAGAGGAAGAACGGCCCCCCGATGAGGGCCGTCACGATACCGACCGGCACCTCGACCGTGAACAACGTGCGCGCGACCAGGTCGGAGGCGATGAGAAACGCCGCGCCGAAGAGCGCCGAGGCCGGCAGCACCAGCCGATGATCCGATCCGACGAGCAGACGGATGAAATGCGGAACGATGAGTCCAATGAACGCCACCGGCCCGCTGATCGACACGGCGGCCCCGGTCGCGAGCGACGCGCTGACCAGCGCGAGCCGCTCGGCCCGCAAAACGTTCACGCCGCGCGCGGCGGCGGCATCCGTGCCAAGGCTGATGAGATCCAGCGACCGCGGCAGGACCGCGAACATCCCGAACGCGACGACGAGCAGCGGCAGCACGGCCAGCAGGGGCGCGTAGCTGCCGACGTCGAGCGCGCCCATCAGCCACCGGACCGTGCGGAACGTGTCGGTGAAGTCCGCGAGGTACTGCGTGAACATGATCAGCGCCGAGAAGAACGCCGTCATCGTGACGCCGCCGAGCAGCAACACGGTGGTGGACAGGCCGCGCCGGCGGGCGGTGGCCAGCGCGTAGACGACGGCGAGCGCGCCGAGCGAGCCGGCGAGGCTCGCCAGCGGCATGGCCGGGATGCCGGCGATCGTGAACTCGAAGTGAAACGTGATCGCCAGCATGGCGCCGAGCGCCGCGCCGCTCGACACGCCGAGCGTGTCGGGAGTGGCCAGCGGGTTGCGCAGCAGGGCCTGGAACACGACGCCTGCGGCCGCGAGCGACGCGCCGACCAGCGCCGCCGCCAGCACGCGCGGCATTCGCGCGATGAAGAAGATCTGCGCGTCGGGGTTGTCGGCGAACGGCATGCTGCGGTCGAACACCCGGGCAAGCGAGATGGACGTCGAACCGAGCAGGGGCGCGACGACGAGCGCCGTCACCAGTACGAGCCCGGATACCGTCAGCGTCGCGATGAGGCGCGTGCGGATCGGCTGCATCACGGCACGCGGGCAATCGGCGTGACGGTGAGGTGGCGGGTCCGCGGATGCAGCTGCACGTCGGCCTCGACGCCGTAGAGCGCCCTCACGGTGCCCGGCGTCAACACCGCCTCGGTCGGACCCTGCGCCACGACGCGGCCGTTCCTGAGCAAAACCAGGTGACGACAGAGCGCCGCCGCGAAGTTCAGGTCGTGCGTCGACAGCACCATCGTCACGCCGCGGTCGAGGTTCAGCCCGCTGAGCAGCTCCTGCACTTCGAGCTGATGCCCCACGTCGAGCGACGCGGTCGGCTCGTCGAGGAGCAGCACCTCGGGCGTCTGCGCCAGCGCGCTCGCGATCACCACGCGCTGTTTTTCACCGCCGCTCAAGGTGCCGAACGATCGCGTCTCGAAGGCGGTGGTGCCGGTCGCGGCCAGCGCCTGCCGGGCGATGGCGAGATCCGCCGGCCCTTCCAGCGCGAAGGTGCCGAGGTGCGGATAGCGGCCCATCAGCACGATGTCGAGCACCGTGAAGTCGAATGGGGCGTAGGTTTCCTGCGGGACGAGCGCGATGCGCCGCGCCAGCGCGCGTCTCGGCCACTCGCCGAGCGGACGATGGTCGAGCCGGACGGAGCCGGCCGATGGTGTGAGCGCGCCACTCAGCATCTTGAGCAGCGTGGTCTTGCCCGAGCCGTTCGGTCCGAGAATGCCCACCAGCCCGCCGCGCGCCAGCGCGATCGAGACGCCGTCGACCACGAGCGGCGCGCCCGACCGGTACGCGAACGACAGGTCACTCGCTTGAAGCATGGGACTACCGGCTAGAACCCCAGCCGGAATCCGGCGCGGACGGCACGGCCGAGCGCCGGATACCCGAGCGCTTCCATGTACACCGCATCCGCCAGGTTGTCGATCGCCAGCGTCGCGGTCAGCTGGCGCGAGACCTTCCAGGCAGCGCGGGCATCCCACGTCGTATAACCCGGATTGGTGAGCATCGGCTGAACGAGCGACGAAAAGTCGCTGTCCACATACCGGCCGACGATCACGCCGTTCACGTCCACGCTGAACCGGTTCCACTCCCACGTGGCGCCGACGAATCCGGAATGGCGCGGCCGTCTGAACAGCCACTGTCCCGGCTGAAAGACCACGTTGTTCGGCGAGGTGCTCTCGACGATCTCCGACGCGAGAAACGTATAGCCCGCGCGTCCGCGCAGGCGCGAGCTCGGCGCGAGCTCGGCCGCCACCTCCGCGCCCCGCGCGCGCGAGAGCCCGATGTTGAAGTACTGGGCCGTGAAGGTTGCGGGGTTCGTCGTGCGCGTGGAGATCAGGTTTCTGAACTGGTTGTCGAACCAGGTGACGTCGACCTTGGCCCGGTTGCCCGCCAGCCGCTGTTCGATGCCGGCCTCGACCGTGCGCGCACGCTCCGGCAGCAGGTCGGGATTCCCGAGGAAGTAGGGCGACAGGCTGAACGACTGCAGCACGGTCGGCTCCTTGATCCCCAGGCCCGCGCTGGCCTTGAGCTTCGTTTCGCCGATCGCGCCGGCTGATTCCCGCGCGACGACGACGATCGATCCGCGCGGCACGGCGGCTGTGCCGAAGCTGTCGTTGTGCTCGACGCGCGCGCCGGCGGTGACGAACACGCGGCGCCACAGGGCCTGGTGCTGAACGGACACGCCGACGTTGTTGCGGGACGCGCGGGTCTGGCTCGCCGCGAGCGTGTTGTCGAGCAGCGCACGCTCGCCGTTCCAGTCCGCGAGCAGGGTCAACCGCTGGTCGCCGTGCGACGCGCCGGACGAGAGGCGCCAGTCGGCCTGGTAGCTCGCGTAGTGGCGGCGCAGGTTCGTGCGGCTGTCGAAGGCGAAATCCGAGAACTGAAACGGCGCCACCCGTCCCTCGAATCGCGGCGTGTAGGGCGGATCCAGCACGAGGTTGGCCGACTGCTGATTCGAGATGGCGAGCGAGTACGCGGCACGCTGGCGGAACGACGGGTTCAGCTGCTGGTCGAAGGCGGCGCCGGCGACGCCGTCATGCCGCTCGAAGAACGCGTCGAGGTCCGGCCGTCCGAAGGCGGTCTGGCCCGGCGTGCCGACGTGTTCGCGCTCGCCGCGGCCGATGAACCGCACGACCGCCGTGTCACTGACGGTGACGCCGACGTTGGCGGAGAGCGTCGTGTTCTCGAACGCGTTGTTCGGCGCGGCGTTGTCGGTCGTCAGGCGCGCGGCGCCGAGCGTGTAGTCGAGCCGGCCCGCGGCGCCGGCGACACCCGCGTTCGCGCGGAGCGTGCCGAACGTGCCGCCTTCGACCGACACGCTCGGGTGCGGCCGCGCGTCGGATCGATCCGGCCGCTTCGTCAGGAGCTGAACGACGCTGGCCATCGCATCCGACCCGAAGAGCGCCGAGTTGGCGCCGCGCACGATTTCGACGCGCTCCAGGTTGTCGGTGGTCAGGTTGCTGAAGTTGAACGTGCCGCCCGGCTCGTTGAGCGGGATGCCGTCGAGCAGCACCTTGTTGTAGTTGCTCTCGCCGCCGCGCACGAAGAGTGACGTCACGGTGCCGGGGCCGCCGCTGCGCACCACGGACACACCGGGCGAGGCGCGGAGCAGATCCGCGACGAGCGGCGTCTGCCGCCGCGCGAGGTCCTCGGCGGTGAACGCCGTGACGCTCGCGCCCACCTGTCCGGCCGGCGCTTCGGTGCGCGTGGCGGTGACCACGACCGTTTCGTGAATGGGCGCGACGGCAAGCGTCAGGCGCAGAGGCTCGTCGCCGCGGCACGCGGCGGTGGAGGGCTCGAAGCCGGTGAGCGCGGCCTCGACGCGGCAGTCGTCGTCGGCCACGGTCAGACGAAACCGTCCCGATTCATCGGTGAACGTGCCGGCGATTTGAGATGCCGTCCGATCGAGCGCCCGGACCCACGCGCGCGGCAGCGCATGGCCCGACTGATCGACGACGATGCCGCGGACCTCGCGTCCGGCCGCAACAGCGGCCGCAGCGCAGGCAGCGACGAGAATGAAAGCAAGCGAGCGACGGCAGGCCGCAGCCAGCCGCCAGAGGCGGGACGTGTGCATGGGGACTCCTCACGGCGTCTTTCGCGCCGAAGAACGGACGCCCCCGGGGTCAAGTTTCCTGACTCGCGGATCGCTGCGGCACGTCTGTCTTCCCAGCCGCCTTCGCCCGGCAGGCTCTGCTGCAAGGCTCGGGCACCCAGTGACATCTACGACGTGTCGCTAGCCGCTTACAGTGGCGGGACCGTGTGGGCTTTGCACCCACTTCGCGTAACCGCCGGGGTCAGCGTCAAGTTGTACTGGCATCCGGCGACAGTCCGCCGGATCCGAGCCGGAGTATAGCAGGGTTGCCTCGACCCGTTGTTTTTTCGTAACATGGTGTGTTGGTGTCCGTACGATGGACCGAACCACTTCAGAGTCCACAACTCAAGGGGAACGCATGAGCAAGAGCTCGACTGTCACCGTTCGCGAGAGGCCCGTCGAAGACGTGGCGTCCGCGAGGGTCGGCGGCCTCACGATTCACGGCGAGACGTTCGTCATCCAGACCGATCAGCGCGTCGAAGTCGTGGATCTGACCAATCGGGTCATGGAATTCGCCCGGCGCTTCAACGTCCGCGAAGGCCTCGTGAGCCTGTGGTCGATGCACACGACCTGCACGCTCTTCATCAACGAATTCCAGACCGCGCTCCTCTCCGACATCAAGCGTTTCCTCGAGCAGATGGTGGCGCGCGACGCCGAGTACATGCACAACGATCCGGCACACTCGGACTGCGACCGGATGAATGCGGACTCGCACCTGCGCGCGATGCTCCTCGGCCACAACCTGACGCTCCAGATCAGCGGCGGCGAGGTGGTCCTGGGCCAGTGGCAGCGGATTCTCATGGCGGAGCTCGACGGCCCGCGTGCGCGCTCGCTGCGCATTCAGATCTTCGGCATCTCCTGACGCGCGGATCGGGTGAGATGCAGTCCCGTCTCGCCACCGCCGGCCTTCTCGACATCGCGCACAAGCTCGATCGGGGCGAGCGGCTCGACCTCAGCGAGGGCGTCCGGCTCTTCGACACGCCGGATCTGCTCACCCTCGGCTGGCTCGCCAACCGCGAACGCGAGAAGCGGCACGGCGCGCTCACCTTCTACAACTACAACATCCGGCTCGAGGCGACCAACGTCTGCGTCGCCAGCTGCCTGTTCTGCTCGTTCGCGCGGCTGAAGCCGGGCGATCCCGGCGCGTACACGATGTCGCTCGAGCAGGCGTGGGACAAGCTGCGCCAGCGCGCGCACCAGCCCCTCACCGAAATCCACGTCGTCAACGGCCTGCATCCCGACCTGCCGTTCGACTACTACACGGAGCTGCTGCGCGGGTTCAAGCGGATCCGGCCCCAGATCCACCTGAAGTGCTTCACGGCCGTCGAGATCGCGTACTTCGCGGACCTCTACGGTCTGACCGACGAGCAGGTGCTGCGCGACCTGATGGACGCCGGCCTCGACTCGCTGCCGGGCGGCGGCGCCGAAATCTTCGCCGAACGCGTGCGCCGGAAGATCGCGCACGACAAGTGCGGGTCGGACCGCTACCTGGAGATTCACCGGACGGCGCACCGGCTCGGCATGCGCACCAACGTGACGATGCTCTACGGGCACATCGAGACGAACGAGGAGCGCGTGGATCACATGCTGCGCGCGCGGGCGCTGCAGGACGACACGGGCGGCTTCCAGGCGTTCATCCCGCTGGCGTTCCATCCCGACAACAACCAGATGCGGAAGCTGCCGGCGCCGACGGCGACCGATTCGCTGCGCGTGCATGCGGTGTCGCGACTGATGTGCGACAACATCCCGCACGTGAAGGCGTTCTGGATCGCCACCGGCGTCGAGGTGGCGCAGATGGCGCTGTGGTACGGCGTGGACGATCTCGACGGCACGGTGCAGGAAGAGAAGATTTACCACATGGCGGGCGCGCGGACGCCCGAACTGATGACGCCGCGGCAGCTGGAGCGGCTGGTTCGGGCGGCGGGTCGCGAGCCGGTCGAGCGGGACACGCTCTACAACGTCGTCAACGCGCACGCGACGCCCGCCTGAGCGGTCCGCAGGGAATTCCCGCTGCCCCCCGGGTGTTATACTTTCACGTGCGTTTCTCAACTCCTGTGATTGCGAAAAGTTTCACAAAGTTGACGAAACGTTAGACATTTATGCTGATTCCGCCGCTCACCGAATACGAGAAGGCACACATCGCCGAGCGGCAGGCGCTCCCCGAACGCTATCTCGGGCTCTCCGACGAGGAGATGGACCGCCGGATCGCGGCCGCCAAGAGCACCCTCGGCCCGCGACTCGTGATCCTCGGTCATCACTACCAGCGCGACGAAGTGATGAAGTTCGCCGACTACACCGGCGACTCCTTCAAGCTCGCCCGCCAGGTCAGCCAGCATCCCGACGCCGAGTTCATCGTCTTCTGCGGCGTGCACTTCATGGCCGAGAGCGCCGATGTGCTCACCTCCGATCATCAGCAGGTGATCCTGCCGGATCTCGCCGCCGGCTGCTCGATGGCCGACATGGCCGACCCGGAACAGCTCGAGCAGTGCTGGGGGGATCTCGAGCAGATGCTCGGCGATTCCGGTGGTGCGAGCGGCATCGTCCCCGTCACCTACATCAATTCGGCCGCGTCGATCAAGGCGTTCTGCGGCGAGCGCGGCGGCGTGGTCTGCACGTCCTCGAACGCGGCGGCCACGCTCGAGTGGGCGTGGGCGCGCGGCGAGCGCATCGTGTTCCTCCCCGATCAGCATCTGGGCCGGAACACCGCGTACGCGCTCGGGGTGCCGCTCGATCAGATGGTGGTGTGGGATCCCAACGAGATCTGGGGCGGGCTCGATCCGGATGCGGTCAGGAAGGCGCGCATCATCCTGTGGAAGGGGCACTGCTCGGTCCACACGCGCTTCACCGCGCGGCAGATCGAGAACATCCGCGTCCAGCATCCCGGCATTCGCGTCATCGTGCATCCCGAAGTGCCGTGGGACGTCGTGCAGGCGGCCGACGATGCCGGATCGACCGAGCACATCATCAAGACCGTCAGCGAGAGCCCGGTCGGTTCGATCTGGGCCGTCGGGACCGAAGTGCACCTCGTCAACCGCCTCGCGCGCCAGTTGGAGCCCGACCGGACCGTCCTGTCGCTCGAGCCCTTCGGCTGCCTCTGCTCGACCATGTTCCGCGTCTCCCCGAATCACCTCCTCTGGGTGCTCGAAGGGCTCGTCGACGGCCAGGTCAGAAACCGCATCGTCGTGCCCGACGACCGGAAGCACTGGACGAAAGTGGCCCTCGACCGCATGTTGTCGATTCAGTAGCCGCTGAAGTACGATCGTCAGGTTGTACCGTCCGATCGACGGCAAGGAGGGACGTCAGATGGCTCACTCGCTTCCACCTCTTCCATACGCGACCAATGCGCTCGAACCCCACATCGACAAGCTCACGATGGAGATCCATCACGGGAAGCATCACAACGCGTACGTCACGAACCTGAACGCCGCGCTGGAGAAGCATCCCGAGCTGCAGTCCAAGAGCGTCGAGGATCTGCTCCGCAACATCAACACCGTACCGGAGGACATCCGCACCGCGGTGCGCAACAACGGCGGCGGCCACGCGAACCACTCGATGTTCTGGCAGATCATGGGGCCCAATGCCGGCGGTGCGCCGACCGGCGAGATCGCCGACGCCATCAACGGCTCGTTCGGCACCTTCGACACCTTCAAGGACCAGTTCGCGAAGGCCGGCATCGGCCGCTTCGGCAGCGGCTGGGCGTGGGTGATCGATCAGGGCGGCAAGCTCGCGATCGAAAGCACCGCGAACCAGGACAGTCCGCTGATGGAAGGCAAGAAGGTCGTCTTCGGGATCGACGTGTGGGAACACGCGTACTACCTGAAGTATCAGAACCGCCGGCCCGACTACATCGGTGCCTGGTGGAACGTCGTCAACTGGGCGGAAATCAACAGGCGGCTTCGCTAACGGCCAGGTAGGTCGGGTAGGTCGGCGCCCACCTGACCTACCCGACCCATACGACCCGTATGTCCCTCTCCACCGTCCTCTTTCTCTTCCTCGCCCATCTCGGCGTCGGCATCGTTTTCACACTCGTCGTCGTCTCACCTGAGGCGGGCGTGAAGTTCTTCCGCTTCAATGCCGGTCTCGCCGCGATTCTGATCGTCATCGCGCTGGCGTTTCGGTATGGGGCGCTCGGGTTGGTTCCTGCCGACGAGTCGCAGACCGATCGCTTCGCGTTGCTCGCGCTGGACTGCGCGGCGGCGGCGACCGTGCTGTACTGGGCGACGGTCGGGCGGATGCTCGCGAAGATCCGTCCCGCGATTGTGGCCGTCGCCGTGTTCGGCGGTCTGGCGGCCATCGTCCTGCAGGCGATCACCGTGTCCGCGGATCGCTCGCTGGCGTGGCAGGCGCTCACCGTCGCGAGCTTTCTGACCTCGGCCGCGATGCTCGGCGGCGCGTGCACGGCGATGACCCTCGGCCATTGGTACCTGGTGATTCCGTCGATGCAGATCTCGCACCTCCAGTCCATCGTCCGCGTGCACATCGCGTCGATGGCGGCGCGCGTCGTCGTTGTCGGCGCCGCCGTCTGGTTTGCCATCGCGACGTGGCAGCCGGACACGGGTCCGAGCTTCCGCCACTACATCCTCTCGGTGGACGGCGTCTTTTTCTGGCAGCGTGTGCTGTTCGGGCTCGCCGGCCCGGCCGTGCTCTCCTATCTGACGTGGGAAACGGCGAAGATTCGATCCACGCAGTCGGCGACCGGCATCCTGTACGTCGACTTCTTCACCGTGGTCGTGGGGGAAGTGCTCGCGAAGTACATCGTTCTCGCGACCCGCGTGCCGGTGTAGTAAAGTGAAGGTTTGCGGATTGCACCGCGGTCCGGAACCTGTGCAATTTCAGTCCGCGAACCGCGTCAGGGCCGGAAGGCAGCAGCGCTCACCGGATCCTGAAATGTGCCGCAGGACGCTCCGGGCCGCGGTTCAATCCGCAACCAATCTGAAATCTTGAATCTGAAATCTGAAATGTCCTATCAGGTCATCGCGCGAACGTGGCGGCCGCAGAAGTTCGACGACGTCGTCGGGCAGCAGGCGGTGACGCGGACGCTCCGCAACGCGCTCGCCAGCGGGCGGCTCGCGCAGGCGTTTGTGTTCGCGGGGCCGCGCGGCGTCGGCAAGACGACGACGGCGCGGATCCTGGCGCGGGCGTTTAACTGTGTGAACGGGCTGTCGGCGGATCCCTGCGGTTTCTGCGAGCCCTGCGTCGAGATCCACGAGGCGCGCGACATGGACGTCCTCGAGATCGATGCGGCCACCCATACCGGCATCGACAACGTCCGAGAAGTCATCATCTCTGGCCTCGGCATCATGCCGGCGCGCGACCGCTACAAGATCTTCATCATCGACGAGGTCCACCAACTCTCGAACGCGTCGTTCAACTCGCTGCTCAAGTCGCTCGAGGAGCCGCCGCCGCACGTCATCTTCATGATGGCGACCACCGAGCTCCACAAGATTCCCGAGACGGTGCTCTCGCGCTCTCAGGTGTACGAGTTCCGCACGATCAGCACGAAGCAGATCGCCG
>ORJL011504890.1_pt1 | contig 11165 bp, 10 predicted proteins | sample 1779941 | NCBI WGS metagenome assembly ORJL01 (sample SAMEA104232317, study PRJEB22302) | groundwater metagenome | biome: forest; feature: aquifer; material: groundwater | place: USA | collected 2011-08-07 | depth 5.8 m | reverse complement strand
TCGAAATACTCGCCGGTCAGCGGATCCCAGGAGATCGCGTTGACGGTAAAGTCGCGGCGGCGCGCGGCCTCCTCGATGGACATGTCCGGATCGCCGCCGACGACGAAGCCGCGATGACCGCGTCCGGCTTTCGAATCGCGGCGGGGGAGGGAGACGTCGATGTCGCCGAGTTTGTAGACCTGGAAGCTCTCGCCGACCGCTTCGACGCGGCCGAACCGCTCCAGCAGCTGCCGCAGCGGCTCCGGCGCCACGCCGAACACTTCGAGGTCGATGTTCTGCGAGGCGTGGTCGAGCAGGCGGTCGCGGACCCAGCCGCCGACGATCAGGGCGCGGCCGCCGGCGTCTCGAACGCCGGCGGCGATGTCTATCGCCCGCTCCAGCGCGTCAGGCATCGACCGGCTTCCGCCCCCATTTCTTGACGACGCGATCGCAGAATCCCGGCGCAATCGCATTCAGGAGCGTAAGCCCGCGCGCCTTCTTGAACGGGTAGACCTCGGGCGTCGGCCGTTCGATGGCGCGCGCGATAGCGTTCGCCACATCGGCCGCCTCCTGGCTCGGGCCGGTTCCGCGCGTCATGGCCCCGGACTCGCGTGTCATCACCTCGACAAATTCGGTTTCTGTCGAAATCGGAAAGACGACGCTCACGTGAATGTTCGTGCCCGTCAGCTCCGCTCGCAGACACTCCGCCAGCCCCACCTGCGCGAACTTCGTGGCCGAGTACGGCCCCATGTCCGCCACGCCCCGTTTGCCGACGATGGACGAGATGACGATCAGGTGGCCGGTCCCCTGACGGCGGAAGACGCCCAGGGCGGCGCGTGCCGCGTGATAGGTGCCCATGAAGTTCACGTCCATGAGCCGCTGCATCTGTGCCGCCGAAATGGTGTCGACGGTGCCGTAAATGCCGAACCCGGCATTACAGATCAACACGTCGAGCCGGCCGAAGCGATCGACGGCCGCCGCCACGAGCTGCGACATGTCCTCTTCGCGCGTGACGTCGGCGACCAGCGAGAGCGTCTGCCCGCCGGCCGCCGCGATGTCCTTTGCCAGCGTCGCCAGGCGATCTCCACGCCGGGCGCACGCCACGATGGCCGCGCCGTCGCGCGCGAGGCGGAGGGCGGTTGCGCGCCCGATGCCGGCGGAAGCGCCTGTGATCGCGACCACGCGAGGGGACATTTGTACAGCTTACAGCTTTCAGTTCACAGCTCTCAGCGCCAGGAGCCCAAAGGTCCACCTCTGAGAGCTGAGAGCTGAGAGCCGTTAAAGCGATCGGAAGGCGGGGGTTCGCGCCCGGGTGGGGTGCTTGGTCGTGCTGAAGGCACCCTGGCCCCGGCGCGTTTATGCTTGCAGCGGGGTGCAGGACCCCGCAAGTTGGTGATAAGGCGGCAACCGTCCGAATTGACTACGCAATTCGACGGGCACTGACGAGCTGGGGCCGCGCCATACGCTGGCGCCGGGCGTCGCCGCGCGCCGTGATCGTGGGGCGCGCCTCGTTCAGGTTCCAGCCGCTCGATTCATGACCGCAGGACGCACATTTCAACGACATGCGCTCCTGGCCAAACTGGAGCAGGCGATCGTGCCCGTGCAGCCCGCACAGCGCCTGCCGTAACCAGCTCAGCAACCGCTCGCTAAACCACTCCGCCCTCGGCGCCTCGTGAGTCGCGTTGACGCGGCCACTGTGCGTCATGGGGTGGGAATAGTTGGTTACCATCTGTACTTGTCCTCCAGCCGATCCGGCTCCTATCGGTAAGATGCCGCCGGACGGCGTCACGGTTCAGATGACTTCAAGAGACGTGCCGAGCTGAACCTGAGGGTCCTAAGTACTTCGGAACGGACCAGTTGCAGGATGCCGAACGAAAATTGTCTCTGATGGCGGGTGTTCAGGTGGGCAACAGGAGCGTCAGCAAGCGAGTCGGAACAATGCAGTCATGCCACCTCATGGAAGTCGGTTACCTGTTGGCGAGGCCTCGAAGCACGAACATCACGTTGGCCGGCCGCTCTCCGAGCCGGCGCATGAAATACGGAAACCATTCGCGTCCGAACGGAATGTAGATGCGAAGGCGGTAGCCGTCTTTCACGAGCGCCGCCTGCAGGTCGCGGTGGATTCCGTACAGCATCTGAAATTCAAACTGGTTTCGCGCGATCCGATGCTCGGCGGCCAAGCGGCGCGCCAGTTCGATCATCGCCGGATCGTGCGTCGCAATGGCGGGGTAGTGGCCGGCGAGGAGCAGCGTTTTCAGCATCCGAGCGTAGGCGGCGTCCACGTCCGCTTTCTTCTGATCGGCGATCGCTTTCGGCTCTCTGTAGGCGCCTTTGACGAGGCGGATTCGCGCGCCCAGCGCGTTCATCCGCGCAAGGTCCTGCTCGCTGCGATGCAGCGCCGATTGCAGGACGATCCCGATCTGGCGGTAGCCCTGCTGCCAGAGCGTTTCGAAGATTTCGAGCGTGACGTCGGTGTAGGGCGAGTTCTCCATGTCGATGCCGACGAAGAACCCGGCCGGCTCGGCCCGCTCCAGAATCTTGCGCAGGTTGTCAACGGCGCTCGCCTTGTCCACGTCGAGGCCGAGCTGCGTCAGCTTGAGCGACAGATTGCGCCCGATGCCCGAGGCGATGACGGCGTCCACCACGCGCAGGTACTCGCGCGTCGCCGCGTCGGCCTCGGCGAGGTTCGACACCCTCTCGCCGAGCAGATCGAGGGTGTGAAGAAGCCCGCGCGCTTCCACGGCACGCGCCGCCTCGATGGCGTCCTCGACCGTCTCGCCCGCAATGAAGCGGCGCGCGAACCCCGCAGGCTTGCGCATGCCGTACCGGGACGCCGTATTCTTCAGGAAGCTGCTTTGAGCGAGGAGGTAAAAAAAGGCTTTCGATGCGCTGGCAAGCATCAGTGCGTCCGGCCGGTCGTCACCAACAGGTGCTCGATCGTCCGCGCGTAGTAACGGAGGACGTTGCGTTCGCGGACGCGGAATCGCCCGCGCTCGAGAACGATCACCCCGCGGGTTTCGAGCACGCCGGCCGCTTCCTCGATCGCCTCGCGCCCGCTCGTGACGCCGAGGTTCGCGCGCCGGGCCGCCAGCTCCTCGATCAGCCGATCGATGCGCCCTTCGAGCTCCCGGTGCGTAATGGAGGGGCGCATGGCGGCGGCGAATATGGCCGTCGGCAGGACTTTGTAGAGCATGCCGATGCGCGTGCGGATGAGGCGCGTCAGATCGCGCACGTCGCTGCGCGACGAGGGATCCACCTCGCCGACGGCAATCGGCGCGCCGAAGGTCACAAACGCGCGCGAGCGGTACCCCACGGCGTAGCGGACCAGCTCCGCGAGCTCGCGCGTGAACGGCCGCTGCCGCTTCTTCACGCGCTGTTTGGCGAGCACGTGATCTTCGAGCACCAGGTCGTAGGCAATCGCCGCGGGTATCACGAGCAGATCGGGGCGGCCCGAGGTGAGCGCCGCGTGAATCAGCCCGGTCTTGGCGGGCTTCAGCTCTCCGCTGTAGCTGCGTCCGCCCTCCGGGTAGAAGAAGAGATCGTGGCTCTTCAGGATCTCGGAGATGTACGCCTTGAGCGTGATGAGGTAGGCCGGATCCTTCGTGTTGCGCCGAATCGGGATCGCGCCGGTGACGTGCCGGTGGATCAGCCCGAGCGGGCCGCCGAACAGGTTGATGCCCGCGGCGATCAGGGGCGGGCGGATGCCGTTGTCGTCGAGCACGAGCGGCTCGACGAGATAGTCGGTGTGGCTCTTGTGGTTCGACGCGTAGACGACGCGGTGGTTCCGGACGGCGGACACGACGTGATGGAGATTCTCGTGCTTGCGCTCGATTTTGCGCAGGATCGGATACAGCGGATGCTGCAGCGCGCGGTAGATCGCATGCCGCTGCGTCGTGCGCAGCTCGCCGAGGTACGCATAAATCCGCTCGCGGGCCTGCGCGCCGCTTTCGCCGTGGCCTCCTTGGAGGTACTTGACGACTTCGTCACGCGCGAGGACCGCTTGGGAGATCTCGTCGAGCATCAGGGAAGCCTGGAATATAGCACGCTCGGCCTACGACGCGACCGCCCGGCAGAGGGCGTCGGCAAATTCGCTGGTCGAGGCCGTACCCCCGAGATCGCGCGTCCGCGTCCGGGCGCCGGACAGCACGCGACCGAGCCCGGTCATCACGCGATCGGCGGCGGCGCCCTCGTCGATGTGCCGCAGCATCATGATGGCCGCCAGCAGGAGCGCGGTCGGGTTGGCGACATTCTTCCCGGCGATGTCTGGCGCGCTGCCGTGGACCGCTTCGAAGACGCCGGTGTCACTGCCGAGGTTCGCGGCGCCGACCACGCCGAGGCCGCCGACCAGCCCGGCGCACAGATCCGAGACGACGTCGCCGTACAGGGTCGGCATGACGAGCACGTCGAACTGCGCCGGGTTCATCACCAGGTGCATGCACCTCGCGTCCACAATGCGCTCGTCGTAGGTGATGTCGCGGTACTCTTCCGCGACGCCGCGGCAGCATTCGAGGAAGAGGCCGTCGCTGAGCTTCATGATGTTCGCTTTGTGGATGGCCGTCACGCGTTTGCGACCGCTGCGCCGCGCGTACGCGAACGCGAAGCGCGCGATGCGCGTCGAGGCGCGCTCGGTGATGATCTTCAGGCTCTCGACGACCCCGGGGACCACTTCGTGCTCGAGCCCCGCGTAAAGGTCTTCGGTGTTTTCGCGCACGATAACGGGATCGACCCCCTGGAACCGCGCCTCGATGCCGGGCAGATTCCAGACCGGCCGCAGATTCGAGTACAGGTCGAGCGCCTTGCGCAGCCCGACGTTCACGCTCGTGAAGCCGCCGGCGATGGGCGTCGCGACCGGACCCTTGAGCGCCACCTTGTTCCGGCGGATCGACTCGAGCAGGTCGACCGGAAGGGTCTGTCCCGTGCGTTCGAACGCCGTCACGCCGGCCGCATGCTTGTCCCACTCGATTGAGGCGCCGGCGGCAGCAAGAATGCGGACCACCGCGGCGGTCACTTCAGGTCCGATGCAATCGCCGGGGATGAGCGTGATTGTGTGAGTCATTCGTGATGCATCACGCTTTCATCACGAAGACACGAAAACCCACGATGGGCACGCATACGTCTTGTACAACAAGCCTTCGTGTGCTTGGTAGACTTCGTGACTTCGTGATGAGAGGAGCAACACGAGGCTCACTCTCTGACGTACCAAAACAACAGCACGAGGCCGAGCCCCATGTTGATCGTCATCAGCGCCGTCGAGGTCTGGTGCAGCCGATCGAACCGCACGCGGAGCGGATCGGCGGCGGGCAGCGCGTTGACCGGGCCTGAAATCTCCGATTGAACCCGTGCAATCTGGCGCGCGACCGGCAATCCCGACACCACCGCCAGCATCAGCATCACCGCGACAATCGCCACGCGCGGGATGAAGGCATGCGGCGGCGGTCCGACAAACTTGATGGCGAAGAGGCACACGAGCACGACCAACGCACAGACATACTCGACCACGTGGAAGTTGCCGAGGATGGCGCCGAACAGCGAGCCGGCCAGCACCCGGCCCGATACCGGATCGGCAGCCTGGAGCACCCCGAACGTGGAAGGCGCGACGATCAGCGCGAGCAGGATCATTCCGCCGACCCAGACAACGAGCGCCAACAGCGCGACGTAGCGGACAACGAACATCCCCTCATTATAATTGCCGGATTGCCCGACGACCTTGGCCGCCTCACCGATGATGTGCTCCGTCTGCTGGCCGACGGCCACCCGGTGGACGCGCCGGTGCTTACGTTCCTGATCAGACGGTACCGCGCCACCGATCGCGCAGATGTTCGCAAGATCCTCGAATCTGCGCTTGCCGAGGCGCTCGATCGCCCCTTTCCGGCGCTGCCGATCGAGCAGCGCGCCGCTTATCTGACCGCCTTCGTCGAAGCACTGGCGGTTGCCGACGACGATCGGATTCGCGCTGCGGTGGAGGATCTCGTCGTCAGCCTGCGCGGCGACTGGGCGGCGACCACCCGCGTGGAAGACTGCGCGTCCTCACTCGACGCATGCCTGGGGGCGGCAGCCGCGCTGGATCCGCGCGCGATCGTGCCCGAGGCCATCGACGAGCTCGAGCGCGTCATCGGCGGCGCCTATCGTCCCGGCGACGGCCTCGCCCACGACCTGATCGCCGCCGGCGCGCGCGGCCGGCTCGGCGACCACGTGCGATGCTCCGCCGCACTCCTCACGGCCTACCAAATCACCGCGCGGATTCCGTACGGGATGCTGGCGGAAGAGCTGATGCAGTTCGCGCACCGCGCGCTCTGGGATGACGACGCGGGCGCGTTCGCCGTGGCGTCTGGCGCACGCGACCATCCGTTCGCGCTCAACTGCGCCGCGGCGGGTGTGTACTGCGCGCTGGCCGCGCTGCATGCAGAGGAGGACTACCGAGCGGCCGCCGTCATCTCCGCCGGCGCCGACTATCGCGGCGACGCGGCGCGGATTCTCGCGTCACAATCGGAAAGAATGCCGCCCCTGGCGCTCGAGCGCGCGCTCTACGGGCTCGCGCTGGAGGAATGGCTCGGCGGCTCATGATAAACTCCGCCGCCATGGCCCTCGATCGCGCAGCCCTCATTCCCGCACTGAAAAACATCGCAACGCGGCTCCGGATCGACTCGCTCCGATCGACCTCCGAAGCCGGCAGCGGTCACCCGACGAGCTGCTGCTCGGCCGCCGATCTGATGGCCGCCGTGTTCTTCGCCGACATGCGTTTCGATCCGAAGGGTCCGCACAACCCCGACAGCGATCGGTTCATTTTGTCGAAAGGGCACGCGGCTCCGATTCTGTACGCCGCGTGGGCCGAAGCCGGCGCGTTCGATCGCGACGAGCTTCTCCGGCTGCGCGAGATCGGATCCGATCTCGAAGGGCATCCCACGCCGCGGCTGCCGTTCGTGGACGTCGCCACCGGCTCGCTCGGCCAGGGCATCTGCGCCGCAATCGGGTGCGCGTTGAACGCGCGCCGCATCAAATCGCCTTATCGCACCTACGTGCTGCTCGGCGACGGCGAATCTGCCGAGGGCTCGGTGTGGGAAGCGGCCGACGTAGCGGCGATGGATCGCCTCGACAATCTGTGCGGGATTACCGACGTCAATCGTCTGGGTCAGAGCCGGCCGACGATGTGGGAGCACGACATGGCGCAGTTCGAGCGCCGCTGGAAGGCGTTCGGCTGGCACGCCATCGTCATCGACGGGCACGACATGACGCAGATCCTCGACGCGCTCGAGGAAGCGCGCCGGACGACCGGTCGGCCGACGATGATTCTCGCGCGGACGATCAAGGGCAAGGGTGTCTCGTTTGCGTCGGACAAGGACGGCTGGCACGGCAGAGCGTTCAAGAAAGGGGAGGAGCTGGATCGCGCGATCGCCGAGCTCGCGGCGCAGTTCGTCCCGGTGCCCGGCGGCGGCAAAGAGGTGAACCTCGCGCAGCAGATTCCGAAGCCATCGTCGACGCCGCGCGGTGTCGTGACGCCGAAGCCTCCGGCGCCGCCTTCCTACAAGAGCGGCGACCAGGTGGCGACGCGCGAGGCCTACGGCACGGCAATCGCCAAGCTCGGGGAAGTGGATCCCCGCATCGTCGCGCTCGACGCCGACGTGAAGAACTCGACATTCAGCGAAAAGTTCGAGAAAGTCCTCGGCGATCGGTTCTACCAGAACTTTATCGCCGAGCAGGTCATGATTGGCGCGTCGATGGGCCTTGCGGCCCGCGGCGCCATTCCGTTTCCGTCCACCTTTGCGTGCTTCCTGTCGCGAGCGGCCGACTTCGTGAGGATGGCCGCAATCAGCGGCGTCGGGATCAAGATGGCCGGGTCGCACGCCGGCGTGTCGATTGGCGAAGACGGGCCGTCGCAGATGGCGCTCGAAGATCTCGCGATGTGCCGCGCGCAGCCGAACATGACGGTGTTGTACCCATGTGACGCGGTGAGCGCGGAGCGGCTCATCCCGCTGATGGCGTACCACCCCGGACCGGCCTACATGCGGACCAGCCGCCCGAAGACGCCGGTGATTTATTCGGCCGATGAGGCGTTCACCATTGGCGGGCTGAAAGTGTTGCGGGAGAGCGCCGGCGATGTGGCGACGGTGATCGGGGCCGGCATCACGGTGTTCGAGGCACTCAAGGCGCACGATCAATTAAAGGCCGCGGGCACGCCGATCCGCGTGATCGATCTCTATTCCGTGCAGCCGGTCGATCGCGATGCCCTGCTTGCAGCGGGACGCGCCACGGGCGGACGTCTCATCACCGTCGAGGATCACTATGAGGCAGGGGGCATCGGGGATGCGGTTGCCGGGGCCGTGGCTGATGCCGGTCTAACCGTGCACCGCCTCGCGGTCCGCGATATCCCGCGCAGCGGCAAGCCGGAGGAGCTGCTCGACCGCTACGGGATCTCCGCGAAGCAGATCGTCGAGGCCGTTCGTGGGTTGTTGACTCGTCACCACTGAGGACACACCGTTCCTCTGTGTCCCCCGTGTCCTCCGTGGTGGCGAGTTGTGTCAGCTTTCACCACTGAGGACACGGAGGTTCGATCCGTTCTGTACAGGACCGCCTCTGTGCCCTCCGTGGTGGCGAGTTTTTCTTAGCGAAGCCCGCGGCGTCCCTGGCCGGGCCCGCCCGGACCCGGGCGCCCTTGCCGCTCGGCGGCCCACGTCTTCAGCTGCTCCCGCTGCGCCTCGGTGAGCATCTGCAGCACCTCTGCACGAGCGTGCGCGTGCGCCACCGCCAGGTCGGCGTCCGCGGCCGCGGCTTCGGCGCTTTTCTGACGGATCGCCGCGTCCTGCACGGGATCGGCCATGATGGCTTCGTTCAGCGCGCGATGGGCGGTCCTGGCACGCTCGCCGAGCGTCTTGAACTCGTCAGCGTGCGACTCCATGATGGTCTTTACCTGATTCTTCTGCTCGTCGCTCAGCCCCAGGCGTTGGATCGGTCCGAGCAGGCCCATTGGGCCCATGCCGCCGGGCCCGCCGGGACCCATCGGCCGCCGCCCCATCTGCCCGCCCCTAAACGGAGGCTGGTCTCCGCTCGTATTCTCATTGGCGGCCGATACGGCCGCGGCGATCCCGATGGCGATCAGCGCCGCGCCGACGCCGAGTCCGACACGTGTCATTCGTTTGCTCATTGATGTGCTCCTCACAACGGCAGGTCTTGCACATATTGGACGGGACAGGCGTGGACCCCTGATGGACGAACTGTGAAAAAACCGTGGTAACGCCTGCGTCGAATTCTCCGCGTGTGCTGGTCGTCGAGGAGGAGCCGAACATCCGCGAGCTCGACTGCCTCCATCGTGGTCTTGAGGGCTACGCGTGCGAGGGCGCCGGTGACGGACAGGAAGCGCTGGCGAGGACCGAAGCGGAGCGCTTCGATTTGCTCGTGCTCGACGTGATGCTTCCGGGGCTGGACGGGCTGTCACTCTGCCGCGCGGTCCGCAACGGCCGGATCAATCACGACGTGCCGATCCTGATGCTCACCGCGCGGCGCGAGGAGGCCGACAAAGGCGTCGGCCCTGAAAGCGGCGCCGCCGACTACCTGACGAAGCCGTTTGGCGTCCGCGAGCTGGTCGCGCGCGCCCGCGCGCTGCTGCGCCGTCCGCGCGCTGCGGTCGCCGGCGCCGCTGCGAATTCACCGGCGGCCGGTCCGCCGGCGATCGTCCGCGTCCACGGCGTCGAGATCGATCCGGCGCGCCGCCGCGTCCGAATCGACGGACGCGAGGTCGAATTGACCGATCAGGAATTCCGCCTCCTGCACTTGCTCGCCTCGCACGTGGGGATCGTCTTCAGCCGAGAGGCGCTCCTGTCGAAGATCTGGCGCGGCGACACGTTCGTGACCGTCCGCAGCGTCGATACGCTCGTCAAGCGCCTGCGCCGGCGCATCGAACCGGATCCCTCCAACCCCCGTTATCTGCTCACCGTCTGGGGCGTCGGGTACAAGTTCGCGGACGTTTAGTCGTAACTGATCCGTTCCGCGGTGGTAATTTTGTCGCCGCTCAACGGGCATCGGTCTCTGCCCCCCGTCGTGGACGCGCCGGAACTTTGGTCCTGCGGTTCGTACGCTTTCGCGGCCGCGGCGATCAACGGGTTCTCCCAACTTGGTCCAGGTCGCGTCAGCACCACCCGTGGTGACCCGAACGCCACGGATCACGAGCGGGGTGATCGCCGCGATGAGAACCTCCGGCCCACGGTTAACGCGACCTGCCCGGCCGCGCCACACGGGTGGCTGAGACCGACACCCGTTGCGCGTGACGAGCGCGCGTCGGGGGTAACGGATGGAGACGCCGTTTATGGCGCATGCCGCTTCGAGATTCCGGAGGGCGCGCGCAGCGAGGCTTCCGCGGCGACTCAGGTCTGCGCGATCCGTGACCTCCAGGTTAGCGTTGGCGGTGTATGCGCGATCAGACGCCGATCGAATGAGCTGGTAGTCGCCGCGCCAACGGGAGAGGTCGAGCGAAGCGCGGCCTCCCGGCGTGCGCCAGACGGCGGCTTCCAGCCGTTACCGTCGACGCGCCGCTATGGCGGGAAGCTCGTCGGCAATTTCGCGATGCACTACCTACGGTCAACGCGCCGCTGTCTTCGTGATCCGTTCAAGGAGTGCTTCGAGCTCCTGAGCCCTCGCTGTCTGCTCGGCGTACCGGTTCCGCTGTTCGCCCGGATCGGCGAGCAGATCGTAGAACTCCGGCGTCGCCCCGGCGATGAGTTTGTGGCGGCCGCGCACGATTCCTCGGAGCCCGTCCGCTTCGAAATAGGACTCGCGATTGTCGAACGGCTGCCCGGTGCCGAGAAAAACCCGAATACTCCGTCCATCCACGCCGGCCAGCGGCGCCATTCCGAGCAGATCGAGCACACTGGGAGCGATGTCCACGAGCCGCATCGTCTCATCGAAGACGCCCGGTCGAACCCGCGGCGGCGCCCAGACGATCAGCGGGACACGAATGGTGGCGTCGTAGGCGAGGGTACCGTGTGTCGGTTCGCCATGTTCGCCGAGCGATTCGCCGTGATCGGCTGCGATCACGACGATGCTGTCGGTCAGTGCGTCGACCCGGCGCAGACGGTTGACGAAGACCCCGAACGCGCCGTCGGCATAGGCGACCTCGCCGTCGTACGGCTCCGACGTGTACTGCGAGCGGAACGGCTCCGGCGGGCTGTAGGGCTCGCGCGGATCGTCGAGCTGGG
>ORJL010902476.1_pt1 | contig 11165 bp, 12 predicted proteins | sample 1779941 | NCBI WGS metagenome assembly ORJL01 (sample SAMEA104232317, study PRJEB22302) | groundwater metagenome | biome: forest; feature: aquifer; material: groundwater | place: USA | collected 2011-08-07 | depth 5.8 m | reverse complement strand
TTTCCCCCCGCCAAACCAACTATTTGCTGGAGTGTGCTGCGGGAGTAGACGGCGCCTGTTGGATTGTTTGGATTTATGACGAGAATTGCACGCGTGCTCTTGCTGATGCGCTTGCGCATGTCATCGACGTCAGGCTCCCACGCCGCATCAGTTGCGTAGTTGTTTTCCGATGCCCCAAGCACGCGCGAAATTGACGTGTATAGAGGATAGGACGGCGTTGGGAGCAGGAAGTGGTCGCCTGGGTCGACGAGGGCTTGGAAGAGGAATGAAATCCCTTCGGAGAGGCCGGCAGTCACGAAAATATCATTTTCGCTTATGTGTTCGTATTTTGCAATTGCCATTCGAAGCTCCGGGTCGCCTTCAGATGGCGCGTAGCCTGAGAAGCCGGGGCTGTCGAGCGCAATGTGGATTGCATCCGTGATATGCTTTGGCGGGGCGAAGTCGAATTGGTTTGGGTCGCCGATGTTGAATTTATAGAGCTTGACGCCCCGGGCCTTCACGATATTTGCACGCTGCACGATGTCGCGGATTGCATAAGAAACAAGCCCCACGCGCTTTGACAGCCGGATTGGATTTGCCATTGGGGCGAAAACAAATGCCAAATTTAAATTTCTATGGGCTTGGGTTCGCCCATTGCCGAAGCGTGAAAACAACGAGCTTTCCGCCATGCCATGCCGCATAATTGGTGGAAATGGAATTTTCCTTTCCCTGGGGGCGGCTTGAAATTTCGCCCGAGCACGCTTGAATGGCGCTTGGCGCAAATTGGCCTGGTTCGAATTGCAGGCAGAAAGGCGTGTTTTTTGTGAGCGCGCGCATGCGGGAGGGGAGGGCAATTTGCACATCATTGTTGGAATGGAAAGATTCTGCAACAATCACAGTGGAATCTTCGAGGTGGCGGTAGGCCGACCAATCTGCAAGCGGCTTTTGGAAATCCGGCGAGGCGGACGCAAGGTAAAATGCTGAAAGAACTAGGAGGGAGGAGAAACATGCTTCTGCCCACATCATGGAAAAATTCACCAGCCACACAGCCAGACGTTTACGACGTTATCGCCTTCATAGTAGGAACGGAAAATGCAGAATTGCTCGGGCTTGCTTGCCGGAGGCGGGGAATCGGAAAGCAACAAGCCGGAAAGCCCGAATTTTGAAGCTTGTGTGGGGAGGGAATTTTTTTCTGCTTCAAATGAACCGCGGTCAAAGCAGTGGTGTGCTACCCATGCCCTGCCGGAAAGCGGGGCGTCGAAACTGCATGAGATGCTTGATTTGAGAAGCGAGCTTGAGAGGTGCGTAATGGCGGCAAGCTTTTGCTGGCTTTCAGATTCGTGGGAGAAGCGCGCACTTGAAAAACCCGAGAAGGAAAGCGCTTGCTGCACTATGAAAAGGATGAGAAGGAGCGCGATTGCCAAATCGAGCGTGAAAAAACCCCCGCGCCAATTCTTGCCAATGTTTGCAGCCATAATAACAACCGGCCTCGTTTTACACCGACACTTACCCATACCCACCACAACAACATTCGCCCGCTTGCCCGCGTTCGGTTTCATGTTCGCCACAACAGCATCAACCTGTTTGCACCCGCACCCGCCCATACCCGCCACAACAACACGCGTTGGTTTTACACTGGTTCTTTTTCATGTTCGCCGCCATAACGATATTCGCCTATTACGGAGCTTGAACGCCCGGGCATTCGAATGCAGCCAACGCCGCCCGGAGTGGAAATGCAGCCTGATTCGGCTTGCGGCTTGAGCGGAGGAAGCGCCTGCGGATTACGCTGCACGCTTGCCGAGCCGCTTTCCAAAATAATTGTTGATTTTACCAGATAGAGCGTGGCCTGGTATTGCGATGATTGCGCAAAAAGAGCCCGGGCGGATTGTGAAAGCGCGTGGATGAGGATGGTGGAGAGGAAAAGCATTAGAAGGAGGGAAAAAAGCCATTCAAGTGAAAGCTGGCCCTTCATGTCAGCGCCTCGCAGTAAGCTCGAAATTATCCGGGAAGCGGAACTGGGCAGATGCATTTGTATTTTTGAGGGTGGTGATTGTCCAAATGCCGCCGTTTTCTGCGAATGGGAATGGCCGCGCTGCACGGACTGCAGGATTAATTGGCTGGGGGCGGGATTCGTATTCGAGATATGGAAGGCAGAATGAAAGAGGGAGCGGGATGGGTGTAGCGGGGGTGGTCGTATTGTTTTTTTCATCGAAAACTCCGCAAAAAATGCGCGCAGATGATGGGAGGTTTTGGTTTGAATTCCAATCTGAAATAAGGGATTCCCATTGTGAGATTATTTGTTGCTTGCAAACTTCTGATTCTTCAGATTGGCCCGTGGGGGATGAAACTGCCCCAGCTCCAGATTGGCCGGTGGCAGAGGCGGCTGCTTGCAATTCTTTTGCGCATTTTGCCGCTGTTTCGGCTGCGGAATCGGAAAGGGCGCGCCCAAGGGAAGTGGTGGAGAGGTAGAGCACTTCGTTTTCGTATGCGCTCGCAAGTGATGGCGCGGCAGGATGAGGATAGTATGGAAGCAGGATGAGAAGCGCGGCAAATGAGAATACAAGGAAGGAGACAAAGCCTCGCATGGGGGGATTTGGTTGGGAAGAAATTAATTGGTTTGCCTGAAGTGGGAAGTTGGCCGGAGAAAGCATCCGAAACTAGCACGTGCCGCCGCAGTTAATGGGGCCGGCTTGGCCTGCAAGAATGCCCAGAATTGAAGGGGCGATTGCGGCGATGAGCACGCCGATCACTGCGCCCGTAAGGCAGGAGGTGGCCCACACCGTGGCGCGCGCACGGGTTTCGGCGCCGAACATTTGGCCAAGCGCATAGATTATTGCGGCTGCGACTACAAGAAGCATGGCAGTAACAGGAACGAGGTCCTGGATTTCCTTGCACAGGCCGCTTAGCGCGTCGCAGAGGTATTTTGTGGCCCCGGGCCCGGGGGTGGCTTGGGCAAAAAGAAATGATGAGGATAGCACCATGGCTAATGCAAGCAAAAATACATGCCTGTTTGCGACCGCCATTGCCATACCTTGATGTTTTAGGGAATTTTACAATTAAAAATACTTTGTTTTTGCAGAATTGAATCAGGGCGCGCCCAACACTTTGGATTTCACATTTTGCACGCCGATTGCCTCGACGAGCTTGCCAAGCTTCGGGCCTTTTGGCTGGCCGATGATGCAGAGGTAAAGCTCGGCGAAAAACTCGCCTGCGCGCAGGTTGTTTTCCTTTGCAACAGAGAATGCCAGGTTGTGGATGTCAAGCGCGGAAAGCGGAGGGGCAAGGCGGCTGAAGAATTCTTCCACTGCCTTGGATTGCGGGCGTGAGGGGCGGAATGAAAATGAATAGTCCGGCGGCACAATGCCGGATTTTTCCCAATTTTCAACATAGGGCGCAAGAAATTCGACGTCTTTTTTGTGCCCGAGTTTTTCTGCGACGACGTCCCAATTTCGGTAGAGCACGTGGTAGATGAGAAGGTCGGCAAACGCAGCCTGCCACGCAGGCTGCCTGGCTGCAAGCGTGTAGGCAAGCGCTTTCTTGCGGTTGGCACGGCTGAGGGCAAGGGCTGTGGGGTCTTTTTCCTCTTGGGCGCGAAGCTCTTCAGGCTGCTGGGAGAGAAGAGGCACGAAAGATGCGGCTTGTTGATAGTCGTCAAGCAAGCGCAGCAAATTGTCGCCGGTTGGATTGAGGTCGCGGTTTTCTTCCAGGTCAGGGCGGATGAGCGCGTATGTGAGCACGTCCGGGGGCACGAGGCGCACGAGTTCGGTGACGCCCATCCCAATGCCTTTGGATTTGGAATATTTTTTGCCCCCGAAAAGCACGAAGCCGAACTTGAACCCTATTGGGGGCTCTTTGTTGAAAAGCCCGCGGAACACGCCAACGCACGAATCCCAGGAGCCGCCCCGTGTGTGGTGGTCCATGCCCGCGCCTTCAATATGAGTGTGGTTCAGGTCCATCCAAGAGGGCCAGTGCAGGCGCCACTGCAGTTTGTATTTGTGCTCGGATAGTTTGTGGGCGCCCGAGTAGCCGCAGCCTTTGCAGTATTCGAGAGAGCGCGTGCAGGAGTAGGAGTATTTTTCCTCATCAAGCTGCGTGATTTCCGTGGTGGCTATCCTGCCGCAGGACGAGCATTGCGGCATGATTGGATACCAATTTGCCGGGAGATTGGGGTTGAGTGAGGTTTCTGCGATTACCTGGCGCACTTTCGGCAGGTTGCGGATGAAAAGGCGCGCATAATCATCGTACGCGCCTGCCCGGTAATCGACAGACGCTTTTCGGATTTGGGGGGAAAGCCCGAACTTCGCAACAAGCAGAAGCGCTTCGCTGAGGAAATGCTCCCCGAACGATGCGCAGCAGCCAAGCGGGTCGGGAACGTCGCAGAGGGGCTTGCCGAGGTGGGGGGAGAGGGAGTTGGAGTGCGCTGCCATTGACGCAGGCACGGAATCAAACGCATCAAGAATGTCTGCTGAAAAGATAAAGTTTGCGCCGCCTTGCTTTTCCAAAAAGCGCACGAGCATGCCAGGATAGAGGAATTCTGAGAGTGTGCCGATGTGGAACGGGCCGGAGGTAGTCATGCCTGCAGTAATGATAAAGGGCGGTGAAACGCACGAGGCAAATTGAGACGCAAGCTTTTCCACCCAATGTTGGTGCGCAGCAGTGGGCAGCGAAGACGCGCGAGGCGCGTATTTTTCCATGGAAGGATTTATTGGCGTGGGAATATAAAATTAAGACGCATGGCTGAAGATAACTTTTTAAACAGGAGCAGCGTAAGCGGGTTACCAGTATCGAGGATAGAAGGTGAGCGCATGACGATGAAAGCATCGAAGATTTATGGCATGGATATTTACACCGACTCCGGAAAATTCCTGGGCCGGGTGCAGGATATCCTCATTGATATGGAAAGGGGGGAAGTGCTGCGCCTTGTGATGGAGCCCCTGTCTTCTGTAAGCAAGGATGAGGCAAAGCGCATCCTCAAGGAAAAGAGCGTGCTCTATAAGAGCGTAAAATCAGTTGAAGATGTTGTGGTTGTTTCCAAGGGTGGTGTGGGTCTGCAGGGGCCGATGGAATAGGCCTGACCCCCTAAACTTCCGCTAATGCAGTTCAGATTCATTTTTATCTTTAGCATGACTAGAATACTTGCTCCAGATTTGAAATTCTGCCCTTAAATAAGACTAAATACTCGTGATATTTGGAAAAGAAGAAGTCAAATTGGGTTTCTTGCTCTTCTGGAACTAAAACCACTGATTTTGTGCGCCAGAAAGCGTTATATGTCTTTATTTTGCCTAAATCGTAATAAAAACGCCGCTTTACTGTGTTATACTTCTTTAACTCTCTAATTCGCATATCAAAACAATATATTATCATATTGTAACTATAGTTACATTAACTATTTATTCCTATCTTCTTCACTCTTTTTTCATTCTTTTACAACTTATTTCTTCTCCAAACCCCACCTGCCTTCAAATAGTGGAAGTATGGGGGGTGTTGGTAATTTATTTTGGGAAAAAGAAAATAGCGGGAAGTGGATTTGAATTCAGCGATTGATGAAGCCGGCTAGGATTCATAAATCTCCACTGATCTCTGGGTTATGAGCCCAGCGGGCACTCCAAACTACCCTATCCCGCTATTGCTAACACAAGCGCGCCCTTCCTTTAAATAACTGCTCTCAACTGAGAAAATCCAAATTGCTGCCGCACGACGCGCATCTGAATAAGAGGCCGCTTGCCTGCTCGAACGGGATTTTTTTCTCCGGCACGCAGGTTTTGCAGTAGTAGTATTCACTTTCCTTTTCACCATCATCCTGCGCGGCCGCGCTATCATCAACATAACTCTCGCCTTTCATCTGTTGGATTACCTGGCGTGCCTTGTCGTTGTTCATTTTCCAAACATATGAATACCAACCGCTGTTCCGGTCCCTGCTCCGTGAATAGCTCACAAGCCCGTACGAATGCAGCTTGTTCAGCACCACACGCACATCACTCGTGCGCAGCGCCGTTTTCTTCGAGATTTCCTCATCACTCATTTGGTGATCGAATTCCGAAATCACATGGAGTGTGTGCTCTCCAGCAACATTGATGAGCATCTGCCGCACCTGCGGGTCGTTCAAAAGCTGGGTCTTCCACATTTTCATCGCAGGCGTCACATGTTTTGCTGCCCGTGGGAATGTTTTTTGTTTTGCGTGCGCACCGTGCATCGCAGCATGCCCTGCCATTTTATGTGTGGTGTGCGCGCGTGCCTTGGGGTGCAGTTGCCGGTGCGTCGTTTTTTTTGGTGCCCTATTTTTTTTCGACGCCATGTGTTCGTATTGGCCTGCGTCGAATATTTATATCTGACCATGTTTCTTACATAAAAACACATTCTTTCCAAATTTCGAGGGCAGTATTGCCCTTTTTCCCCCAAACTCGCGCCCAAGTTCCGCCCCCTCAAAATACCTGTCCAGGAAAATTGCAAGCGCCGCAATTTCGGAATGCGGCTGCGTCGTCACCGAAACATTGAAATCTGCCAGCTGGTAAACTTCAGCCGGGACTTTTTGAGAGCCAATAACTACGGCGCACTTCTCTTTTTTGCGGATTTCACCAATTCTCTCCTCTATTTTTTCACCATACATTGTCAAATGCACAATCGTTTCGCCATTTTCCTTTCTCCGCTTGAGTTCGTCAAGCCAGCCCTTTCCAAACTCAACTAGGAACTTACCGCCCCATTCCTCGCAGATTTTTCCCACCACATTCCCAATCGCGCCATCATCGTCCCCAAAAATAGTCATGCCCTCCGCGCCGAATGCGCGCGCAACGAGTGCTGCATGTGTAGTCGCCCTCTGGTCGCGTATTTTCCGATGCCCTAGCCTGATTACCCACACCATTCCCAATGCCTCGCGCGGCGCCTAGCCCTATTTATTGCTTTTCATCTATAACGTTTGCCATCGGGCCTGTAGCTCAGCTTGGTAGAGCAGTGGACTCTTATGTACCAAACGATGCACGGAGCCATCCACGTGTCGTGGGTTCGAATCCCACCGGGCCCGATCTAATTCTAAAAAATTAAAAAAACTTACGCCGTTTTCGTTGCATTCACGCAATCTGCATTTATCGTTTTGTTCGCAATCATGCCGCAGTATGCGCTGTTTTTCGTCACTGCCGCAACCGACGCATAGCAGTCATCTGCCAAATTGCCCGCGTTCTTGCAAAGCTCCGGTTTCCCATTAACTGCGGCGATTATGTGGTAGCATTGATATTTTACCGTGCTATTCAAGGATTTGTCGCAGTATTGCGGCGCATTGTTTTGCACCGCCTGCTGCCTGAAGCACAGGTCTGCCTCCTGCCCGGCAAGTGCGCCGCATCCAGCATATATGGATACCGCCAACTCCGCTTCTCCAAATTCCTTGGCGAGTGCAGCTTCTGGGGAAAGTGTTTGCGGCAGCTTAACGTTCCCCGGAAGAGGGGTGGTGATTTTAGTGACCTTGCGCGAGAATGAAATCGGCTGCCCAAGATACTGGTATGACACATCAATGGACAACGGGCTGCCAAGCTCCGCGTCTAGGCATTCAGTTACTTTGAAATTCTTGAAGGCCGATATCACCGGGTCGCCCGGGTTAACTCCAAGTTCCTGCATTTGCTTGAGTGTGAGGTGGCTGTAATCAAGTTGGTAAGTTATTCGGGTGCAATCCCTTCCTGCCATATTCTCCTGTAGCGGGGCAGCGGGGAATGTCAGCACGCCAAGGTCAACGAGCCGGTTGTCGCGCTGCAGGTCTGCCGTAGCGCCCTCCCTATTTACAAACGTCCTTTCCACTTGTGCTGCAAATGCGGCTATCGAACCATTTCCAGATACGCCCGCGCACAACTCATCCTTTCCTTCTATCTTCTCACAAGCTATTATGCCGCCTTCCACCCAGAAAATCCTTCTCGTGTCGTATTGTGTTTTAAGCACTGCAGATTTATTTGCTCCGAAGCTCATTAAGCCCACTTCGTTCATTATGCCGCTCACGTTTTCATCGAATACCATCTCATAAGTTTCCGGGAAGCTGGAAACTTTCCCAAGCAGCGCAAGGAACGCCTTGGCGCCGGCAGACCTTTCCTGCTGCACAACTGGCGTGGGCGAAGCTGGCACTATCGGGGCGTTGGGCTGCGCTGCCTGCTGCGCAGGCATTCCTTTTCCAATGTAAAACATAAGCCCGGCCAGCACTACAAGCACGACTACCGCCGTTGCCCAATATGCCGCCGGGATGCCCTCTTTTTTCCCGCCGCCTTCCGCCGGCTCGGCTTTGTTTGCGTGCACTTTTTTCATTAAAATCACCAGCTGTCGCTTTATTTCCCTGCAATTATTTTAATGATATCCCCATCTGCGAGCAGGTGCTCCTTCCCCACTTTCATTTTTTTCCTTGCATCCACCGCGCCAATGAAGTGCCGGGCAAGGTCGGTGTGGATTTTTTCTGCGAGCCCAATCACAGTGGTGCCCGCAGGCACGAGCATGGCGTCTGGAAGGGCATTCCCATAATGGTCGGAATATTTATGCTCGTCCTCAACCGGATACGCCACTTTCATCCCAAGCAGGCCAAATACCGCCCGTTCCAGGGCTTTTGGCACCCCCGTGCCCCCAGTTGCCTTGCAGAAGCTGCGGATGTTCGCCAATGCCTGCGCCTGTTTTTCATTTGCCTGCCCGCTTATTTCAAATTCATCCGCGCCCGGCACGTAATTTATCATCCCTTTTTGCGCCGCCTTGCACAGGGCAAGCTCATACGCAGCCGAGCAGCCCACCACTTCGGTTCCGGAAAGCTTTGAACGGAGTGCGCCTGCGTTTTCCCCTGCCCCTGGCAAATCCGCCTTGTTTGCAGCCACTATGATGGGTTTCGTGGCTTTCCTCAATTTCCTTGCGAATGCAAGCGCCTCTTCATCGCTCCACCCAATCCTCTCTTGCGCCAGCCCAAGCGCCATGCATGCATGTGCAATTTCTTTTTGCGTTGCGCCAAATCCAGACAGCACTTCGGCAAGTTCCGCTACGCCCCTGTTCCTTATTTTGTCCCAGTTGCGCTTGAGTATTCCCGCCACCCACCAATCGATTTCATTTTCAAGGAATTTCACTTCCGCCTCCAAATCCGCGCCCTGCGCAGGCCGCCCTTCCAAGTCCGTCCCGCCCGATGCGTCTATGACCTGTATCAGCGCATCCGCAGGCCGCAAATCATCCAAAAACTGGTTGCCCATGCCCCGCCCTGCGTGCGCATCCGGCACCAGGCCCGCAACGTCAAGGAGCTGCACCGGGATTTCACGCATGCCGTTTTTGCAATGCCCGCCGCGCGCACCGCACTTTGCCAGCCCCAAATCAACGTGCGCGCATCGGACGCGCACGTATGCCACCCCCCTGTTCGGGTCTATTGTGGTAAATGGATAATCCGCAATCGGCACGTCGTGTGCGGTAAGCGCGGAAAAAAACGTGCTTTTGCCCTTGTTCGGGGCGCCCACAATCCCTATCAGCATGCGATAAATTGTGCACGCATGCTATTTTAACCCCAATCCGCCAAATTATTTTGTGGATGAAAAAACCTCCAGGCTTTGGTGCGAAAAGCACGCCCCGCAAAAATGTTCAGACGTGGCAGGCAATCCGGATGCACTTGCACGCGTCAAAAAATGGGCGCTCGAATGGGAGCGCGGGCAGGTGCAAAAGCCGCTCTGCCTCTGGGGCCCGCCAGGCAGCGGCAAGAGCGCGATTGCGCATGCCGTAGCGTCCGAATTCGGCTGGAGCCTCATCGAGTTTACCCCCTATGGCGCATCGGATTTCGAAGCATGGAAAAAATCCCTCTCCGCCGCACTTTCAGCCTCCGGCCTTTTTGGCTCCCGCCAGCTCGTGCTTCTTGAAGCCGTGGATTCCTGGAGCCATTCCGGCTTCCGGGGCTCGGTTTCCGCTGCCGCCGCCATGCTCCGGAGCGTGGGCGTGCCCGCCATCATGGCTGCAACTGACTGGTACGACCGCAGCCTGCTTCCGCTTCGGAGCTTGGCCGAGCCTGTGCAGATGAAGGGGGTAAATTCCGGAGACATTGAAAAAGTGCTGTTGCGCCTCTCCCAATCTGAAGGCAGCTGCCTTGCAACGGACGCGCTTCGCACCATCGCCCGCTCCGCAAATGGCGATTTGCGCGCCGCAATAAATGATTTGCAGGCCGCCAACATGTCATCTTCGCGCGAGCAGCCGGCCCAGACATTTGCCATCATCCGCTCCGTTCTCCGCGCACACGACTACAAATCCGCGAAAGCAGTGCCGCTTGGCGACTTGTCCGTGCGCGATACGCTCAAGCTCTACGTGCTTGAGAATGCGCCTGCGGAATTTTCCGACGCAACCGACCTCGCGCGCGCGCTTTCGCGCCTTTCGCGTGCTGACGTATTCGACGGCAGGATTCGCAGGCGCCAATATTGGGGCTGCCTGCGCTATTCCTCGGATTTGCTTGCATGGGGCCTGGCGAGCGAGCGGGCTCATCCATCCCCTGCATTCGTGCCATATGCCTACCCTTCCTACATACAAAAAATGGGCGCAACAAAAGCGCGGCGCGCCGCCCAACGCACCGCTGCGGCAAAGCTTGCGGTCCGCCTGCACACCACCTCGTCAAAAGCGCATTCATTTTTCCCGCTTCTTGCCGCAATGGCTGATGCCGAAGCCATCGCAGTGCATTTCGGCTTTGAGGAAGAGGAAATAACTGCAATAACCGGAAAATCCCCTGCCGCGCTTTCCAAAAAAACCGCCCCCTCGAGAGCAAAAAAGAAGGCGCCTGCAGCCTAGCGGTTTTCCTCGCCGTTGTATCGTCGGCTATACCTTTATAAATTCTACCGTCGTTTTCCCGTCGTCAGAATTTTTGGAGGTGTAATGGATGGGAACAAAAATAGGATCTGAGAAGATTTCAAGAGAGGACGGCTACCTCTACTACATCGGCAAGGACGGCTATGTATGGGCCGCGCCGATGAAGCACAACAAGAAGGGCAAGAAGAAGAAAATTTCAGCCCAGAAAATTTCCAAGGAAAGCGGCTTCATGTATTACCTTGGAAAGGACGGCTATGTCTACAAGGCAAAGCTGAAACACCCCTAAATTTTTATTTTTTGAATTCTCCGGTGGCAAAACTGCTGCCGGAACATTTTTTCCCCCCCTAGCGTGAGCTGCATGGGCGCCGGCTTTTTTTTGCAAGCGAGCCGAACTGTTTTCTATTGGCGAACTG